>Ga0209376_1000482_pt1 | contig 43965 bp, 38 predicted proteins | sample GraSoiAngelo_134_FD_185891 | JGI IMG/M metagenome (GOLD analysis project Ga0209376, IMG submission 185891) | Grasslands soil microbial communities from the Angelo Coastal Reserve, California, USA - 14_0929_05_30cm (SPAdes) (version 2) | ecosystem: Environmental > Terrestrial > Soil > Grasslands ...
TCGCACGTCGGCGACGCGATTTTCCGGAATCGGCTCGGCTCAGCCTCCAGCGAAGACGTTCTTCTTGATGGTGGCGTGAACGCCCCAGTTGCCGTCGACGACCTGGGTGATGCCGAAGTCGACGGCGACTGACATCAGTGAGATCGCCTCGTTCTCGCTCAACCCCTTCGTCGTCATGAGGAAGCGGCGCATCTTCCGGAAGGCGTCCCTCATCGCGAGGTCAACGGAGGATTTCTCGTAGATCTTGCTCTGGGCGTCGGCGCCGAGATCCACGAGGTAGTTGGGGTACGTGAAGCCGTGCAGCACCCAGTCGTCCTGGGTCTCCAGGAGCGGATAGTTGAGCCCGGCCAGCGCCGTGCCGGCCAGCGTGTCCTTCTTGCGGACGCTGAGCTGGAAGGTCCCGATGAGCGAGCACTCGATCGCCGTGCCGGCGAGCTCGGAGTCACCCTGCGCGGCGTGGGAGTCTCCGGCGGAGAGGAGCGCGCCCTTGACTGCAACGGGGTAATACATCGTGGCGCCCTTGCCGATTCGCCAGTCGTCGATGTTGCCGCCGACGTAGTTGGGCGGGATGGAGTCGACGATGTCCGCCTCGGCGGGTGCTAAGCCGAGCACGCCGAAGTGGGGGCGGATGGGGACGCGGACATTCTTCAGTATCCCGTGGTTCTCCTTCACGGTGCGGTGGTCAACCGGCACGCCGGGATAGTCGATGATCTTGTGCACGACGCCGGAGGGGTCCGTCTGCGGCGTCCACTGGAAGTTGTAGACCGCTTGCGCCCAGTTCCGCTCGCCCGATGCGTCGATCTCGTAGATCGTGATCACCTCGCGGGGTTTGGGATCCGTCAGCAGGTCCTTGTAGTGGAAGCCCCACCACGCGGCGGCATTGCTGCCGAAGCTCTTCCCCTTGTACTTCGGGTTGGCGCAGGGTCGCGGGCGGACGTCGACGATGCGGACCTCGAGGATGTCGCCGGGCTCGGCGCCGCGAACGAAGACGGGTCCGGTGCAGATGTGCACGCCGAGGCCCTCGCCCGCTCCCCGGCCGAACAGCGTCGGCTTCATAGGCCCCGCCCCGCGGCGATCGACGCCCTTCTTCTGCTTGTCCCAGTAGAAAACGCTCTCGGCGCCCGGGTCCCCCTTGATCATCCGCTCGGCGTCGTCGTTGGCGTGGTGCGTGAGGACCTCGATGGTGACGAAGTCGCCCGAGTTGACCTCGATGAGGGGCTTGAGTGATTTACTGAAGTATCCCCAGTGCACCGTCTTGTCGGTCGCCGGCACGTAATAGTGATTCTTGGTGCCGGGCACCATCCCCGGCTGTGCCTGGGCCGGAACCACCCCGACCGGCCCCAGCGACGCCGCCATCCCGCCGACCGCCAGCGCGCCCTTGAGGAAGTCCCGGCGTCCTTCGCTCGCGTCGATGTCGGCATCGCGGTTGCCGGAGCCAGCCGTTTCGGGCCCGTGTTCGAAGTCCGTCGACATGGTCGACCCCCCTGAGAGGTTAGGTTGAGTGCGCCCGGTGCGCCGGGCCACCGAACCATACGCTGGTCCTACGGACTGGTCAAATGCGGGGCAAGCGCTATTATCTGCGGCATGGTCAAGGCCGTCTCGTTCTTCAAGCGCAAGCCCGGGATGTCCGTCGAAGCCTTCCAGGCGTACTGGCGGACGGCCCACCCCGACGTCGTCGTCAAGCTGCCGGGTATTCGCCGCTACGTCCAGTCGCATACCCTGCCCTCCGGGTATCGCAAGGGTGAGCCGATCTACGACGGGATCGCGGAGGTCTGGTTCGACGATACCCGCGCGATGCGCGCCCTGGTCGGGACCGCGGCATACGCGGCGGTCCAGGCCGACGAGGCGAAGTTCATCGAACGCTCCACCATGGGCTTGCTCGTCACCGAGGAGCGTGTCATCAAGGACGGGCCCGTGCCCGAGAACGGCGTGAAGAACGTCGAGTTCGTGACCCGCAAGCCGGGCATGGCTGTGGACGTCTTCCAGCAGTACTGGTCCCAGGTCCACGGGCCCCTGGCGGCGTTGATCCCGGTCGTCCGGCGCTACGTGCAGAGCCACACCCGGCGCGCGGCCTACGAGGCCGGGCGGGCGCCGCTCTATGACGGCGCCGCACTGACGTGGTTCGACGACACGCAGGCGATGCGTGTGTCGGCGACCACGCAGGAGTACGCCCACGTCCGGGCGGACGAGGCCAACTTCATCACGCCCGATCCGCCGTTCATCATCACCAGGGAACACGTGATCATCGCCTAAGGCCCCCCGGGCTCGGAGGAGACATGCTCGAACGGCCGTTGCCCACGGAGCAGGAAGTGCGCGCATACATCCGCGACCGGCGGAACTGGGGGCGCTGGGGCAGGGACGACCAGGTCGGCGCGCTCAATCTCGTCACGCCGGCCAAGCGGGCGGCGGCGGCACGGCTCGTCACGAGCGGCCGCGCGGTCTCGCTGAGCCGGCCCTTTCCAAAAGAGCCCGGTCCCAACAACGCGTTTCCCGCGCAGCACTACATGCGGACGCTCGCGCGCGGGAAGGGCGGCTTCGCCGCGGACTATTACGGCATCTTCTACCACGGCGTCGCCTCCACGCACATCGACGCGCTCTGCCACACTTGGGACGAGGAGGCGATGTGGAACGGGCGCGACCCGAAGAAAGAGATCACCTTCGACGGGGCGACGTTCGGGTCGATCGAGCACTGGGCCGACGGCATCATCACGCGTGGTGTGATGCTCGACGTCCCGCGCCATCGCCGCGCGGCGTGCGTGACGCAAGAGACGCCCGTGCATGGGTGGGAACTCGAGGATATCCTGAGGAGCCGGCGAATCAGGCTCGAGCCCGGTGACGCCGTCTGCGTCTACTCCGGCCGCGAGGCGTGGCAGACCTCGAATCCCGACAAGCCGTACAGCCGCCCGTTCGGTGCCGGACCGCTCGAGCGCCCGGGCCTGCACGTGTCGTGTCTGCCGTTCCTTCGCGACCACGATGTGAGCGTGCTGGTCTGGGACATGCTCGACCACCTGCCGATCGGCTACGACATCCCGTGGGCCGTGCATGCGGCCCTCTTCGCCTACGGCGTGGCCCTCCTCGACAACGCGCTCCTCGAGCCCCTTGCGCGGGCGTGCGTCGAAGTGGGGCGCGACGAGTTCATGCTGGTGATCGCGCCGCTCAACGTCCCGGGGGGCACGGGCTCGCCGGCCAACCCGATCGCGGTGTTCTGATGGACGGCTGGATCGGGCAGCCGCTCAAGCGACGCGAAGACCACCGGCTCCTCAAGGGCGCGGGGCGCTTCGTGGACGACCTGCGACCACCGGGGTGCGTCCACGTGGTCCTGCTGCGGTCGCCCCATGCCCACGCACGCATCACGCGGATCGACCTCGAGCGCGCACGGCGCGCTCCGGGCGTGGTCGCGGTCGTCACCGGCGCGGAGGTGAGCCACCTCGGGCCGATGCCGGTGAACCGGCTCGTGCCGGATATGCGGGTGCCGCCCCATCCGATCATCGCCGACACCCACGTCCGCGCCGCAGGCACTCCCGTGGCCGCCGTCGTGGCCGAGAGCCCCTACGCCGCGCGCGACGCCGTGGAGCTGATCCACGCGGAGTACGAGCCGCTCGCGGCGCTGCCGGAGCCCGAGGCGGCGGTGGCCGACGGTGCTCCCGCCCTGTTCGCCGACATCGAGGGCAATCGGTCGTTCACGCGCACGCTGCGCCAGGGCGATGCGGCGCGCGCCATCACTGGCGCCCCGCACGTCGTCCAGCTCCGGGTGGTCCAGCAACGCTTGGCCGGGGTGCCGCTCGAGCCCCGCTCCGTGCTGGCGGTGTTCGATCCCACCACGGAGGAGCTGACGCTCTGGGTCTCGTGCCAGGCGCCCTTCCGCATCCGGGCCGAGGTCGCGCGCCTCCTCGGGCTTCCCGAGTCGCGCGTGCGCGTGATCGCGCCCGACGTCGGCGGAGGCTTCGGCGTCAAGAGCGGTCCTTACCGCGAGGAGGTCCTGCTGGCCTGGCTCGCGCGGCGGCTCGCACGGCCGGTCACGTGGGTGGCCACGCGCAGCGAGGACCAGATCACCACGAATCAGTCGCGCGGCTCGGTCTGCGAGGGCGAGCTGGCCCTGGACGCCGAGGGGCGCATCACGGCGCTCCGCGCGCGGGTTGTCGCTCCGCTCGGCGCCGCGCTGATGAACGCAGCCGCGGGACCGCCGTGGAACCACGCGCGCCTCCTGCCGGGGGCCTACGTCGTGCCGGCGTGCGAGATCACCGTCACGGGAGCCCTGACGACGACCACGCCGGTCGCGGCCTATCGCGGCGCCGGCAGGCCCGAGGCGTGCTTCTTCATCGAGCGGCTGATGGACACGGCAGCCCGGGCGCTCAAGCTCGATCCCGCGGAAATCCGCCGGCGTAACTTCGTCCCGCCCGACCGCTTCCCGTTCCGGACGGTGACGGGCCAAGTCTACGACTCGGGCGAGTATGGGAAGGCGCTCGAGCTGGCGCTCGCGGCGGCGGACTACGCCCGCCTGCGACACCTGCAGGCGGAGCGTCGCGCGCGCGGCGAGATCGTCGGCGTCGGCGTCGCGTCGTACATCGAGCCCGCCGCGCTCGGCTGGGAGAGCGGCAGCCTCAAGGTCGAGCGCTCCGGGCGGGTGACGGCGATCACCGGGTCGAGCGCCCACGGCCAGGGGCACGAGACGACCTTCGCCCAGATCGTGGCCGACCATCTGGGCGTCACGCCGGATGACGTGGTCGTCGTCCACGGCGACACGCGCTCCGGGCCCGAGGGCTTCGGCACCTTCGGCAGCCGGAGCGTCGCGCTGGGCGGCGGCGCCCTGGCACGCGTGGCCGGGGACGTGCGCGAGAAAGGGAGGAGGATCGCCGCCAAGCTCCTCGAGGCCGCCGCCCCCGACGTGGTCAACGTGCCCGGGGGCTTCCAGGTGGTCGGCGTGCCGCAGCGGCGCGTGACGTGGAAGGAGGTCGCCTCCGCCGCCTACGCCGGAGGCCAAGCGTTGCCCGCGGGAGAGACGCCTGGCCTCGAGGCGAGCACCTACTTTCAGCCGGAGGGCGAGGTGTGGAGCTTCGGCGCCGTCGTCTGCGCGGTGAGGGTCGAGGGCGAGACCGGGCGGCTCAGCATCGAGCGGCTGGTGTGGGTGGACGACGCCGGGACGGTGATCAATCCGCTCCTCGCCGAGGGCCAGCTCCACGGCGCGCTCGCTCAAGGTCTCGGCCAGGCGCTACTCGAGGCGATCGTCTACGACCGCGACGGACAACTCCTCACCGGCACGCTGATGGACTACGCGATCCCGCGCGCCGACGACGTGCCCCCCGTGACGCTCGAGAAGATGCACACGCCCTCGCCGCGCAACCCACTCGGCGCCAAAGGGCTGGGCGAAGCCGGCTGCATCGCCATCCCACCCGCGATCGTCAACGCCGCCGTGGACGCGCTGGCGCCCTTCGGCGTCTCGCATCTTGACATGCCGCTCACGCCCGCGCGACTCTGGGCCGCGACCAGGAGGCAGCGATGAACCCTCGGATCATATCCGCCGACGATCACATCGATCTCCAGTGGCTGCCGAAAGACCTCTGGCAGAAGAGGGTCCCCCCAGCGTGGCGCGATCGCGCCCCGAAGGTCGTCGAGACACCCGAGGGGCCGTACTGGGTCTGCGGCAATGACCGCTGGGACCCGTGGGGCGGTCGGAAGGGCGCCGCCGGCGCGCAGGGCGGCCGGCGCACGGCGCTCGAGAAGGGTGGTGTGCTCGAGCCCGGGGTCCTGCGCCCGACAACGACAGAGCTGCGGCTGACGGACATGGATCGTGACGGCATCGACGCGACGGTCATGTACGGACCGATCGTGCCGTTGCTGATCCAGGATCCCGATCTACGAGAGGTTTGCTACCGGGCGTACAACGACTGGCTGGCCGAGTTCTGCGCGACCGCGCCGGATCGGCTCGTCGGTGCCGGGCTGATCCCGATCGACGACCCCAAGACCGCGGCGGACGAGGTGCGTCACCTCAACCACATCGGTCTTCGGACGGGGATGTTCCTGGCCGCCAGGGTCGAGCTCCCGCTGTGGGACGAGGCCTGGGAGCCGCTGTGGGAGGCCGCCGCCGAGGCGGCGTTGCCCATCGGCTTCCATCTCGGCGGGGGCCTCCGCACGGTCCTGTACAGCGGTCCGAAGGCGACCCAGGCCGGGAACATGGGCGTCCGCGTCGCCTGCTCGACGCTCCAGATGGATGAGCCGCTCGCCGCCGTGATCTTCGCCGGCGCGCTCGAGCGTCATCGGGGATTGAAGATCGTGCTCGCCGAAACCGGGATCGGCTGGCTGCCCTACATGCTCGAGCGGATGGACGACACCTACCGGAAGTTCCTCGACGCCGAGGAGTTCTGGCGGAGGCACGGCGGGCTCCAGCTGACGATGGCGCCGAGCGCCTATTTCCGACGGCAGGTGTGGGCGACCTTCCAGACGGATCACCTCGGGCTGCGGGTCGTGGACCTCCTGGGGGACGACCGGGTGATGTGGGCGTCCGACTACCCCCACGCCGACAGCACGTGGCCCGAGTCGCAGCGGGCGATCGAGGACAATTTCAAAGGTGTCGCGCCCCAGGCGCGCCGCCGCATCCTGTGCGACAACGCGCGGGAGTTGTACGGGCTCTGACCCCCGGCGAGGTCCAAGTCTGCTCAGAAGCGCCAGTCGACGCCCAGGAGCACCGGGTGGAATCTCGTGTCGAGGTGTCGGTCGACGGCGAATCGCACGTGAGTGCCTGAGGTATCCACGCGCCACCCGGGTCCGTCCCGTGGCCTGGTGTCCACGTCTCGCGCCAGCAGATATCGGGTCTCAAGGCGGAGTCGAACGTGCCCAGTCAAAGGGATCGAAACGCCTCCGAGCAGCTGGTCGCCGACGCCCCATTTACTGGCCCCGTGCGTGACGCTGCTGTGCACCGCTCCGGCTCCAGCCCCGAGATAGGCGAAGGTATCCTTCCCGGGTTCTTCGGAGAAGCGACCGAGCAGAGGCCGGAGCGGAAGTCGCCCAAGCGCGCTCAGGTAGAGAGCCGTGCGCTGCTGGTGAACGGTGAAGTGCGGGGCGGGTGGGGTGTCAGCGCCCTTGGCGCTCATGACCCAGTAAATCGGGTCGAGCTGGACGCCAAAGTAGCGGAGGGCTGGCCAGTCACCCCAAGCCGTGATGGTCGCCCCGACGAGCGGGCCGAGGGACTCGGTCACATCGTTCGTGGTGGTCGGGTCAGCCAAGGGCCGCCCGCCGTCGGACGGATACTCTTTGAACACGAGATCCTGTTGACCGGGAACCACAATACCGGTGGTCAGGCCCGTCATGACTTCGGAGGCGGCCGGACCCGACCAGGCCAGCCATATGCCTAGGGCCAGAGTCACGGCACCCTTGCGCAGTTGCCCCACTCAGATCAGGTTCTATCACTCCTTCTTCGGCGGCCAAAGGATTCCGAGCGCATCCAACCGGCGCAGCCGATCCTGCCCGAGCGCCTGGTCGTAGACTTCGGCCAGCGCCTCGGGCGTCCAGCCCTCGCGGCTCGTAATCGCGCGCAGCGGCGCGGGGTGCGACCAGAGGGTCACCTGGTTGCCGCGCACGTGGATGACCTGGCCGGTGACGTGGGCGGCGCGATCACTCGCGAGAAACGTCACGACGGGAGCCACCGCCTCCGGAGGCGCCGCCGCTTGCGCCCGGCGGTCGTCGGGGAGCCGCTCGGTCATCCGCGTCTCGGCGGACGGCGAGATGCAATTCACGGTGACGCCGTACCTCGCCATCGCCAGCGCCGTCGAGCGCGTGAGGCCGACGATACCCTCCTTCGCCGCCGAATAATTCGGCTGGCCCGGGCTCCCCTCCAGCCCGGCCGTGGAGGTGAACGCGATGATGCGCCCGCGGCGCTTCTCGCGCATGTGGCGCGTCGCGGGGCGCATGACGGTGAAGTGGCCCTTCAGGTGCACGGCGACGACCGCGTCCCACTCCTCCTCGGTCATGTTGAAGATCATGCGCTCGCGCAGGATGCCGGCGCAGCAGACGACGATCTGGAGGTCGCCGAAGCGGCTCAGCGCCGCGTCGACGATCGACTGACCGCCGGCCATCGTCGCGACGCTCTCGGCGTTGGCCACCGCCTGGCCGCCGAAGGCCTCGATCTCCTTGACCACGGCCTGCGCCGCGGCGCTCGACGGCTCGCGGCCGTCCACCGTCACGCCGTAATCGTTGACGACGACCCGGGCGCCCGCGCGGGCGAGTCCGAGCGCGACCCCACGCCCGATGCCGTTGCCCGCGCCGGTCACGACCGCTACCTTTCCGTCGAGCAGTCCCATGGATGTTTCCTCCTATTTGATCGCCAGCGGGTTCACGGTGAGCCGACGGCGACGGTGACATGGGTGCGTCTCATCTCTTTGGGCTCGAGGTCGCATGTACCGAAGGAGTACAAGCATACTTGACAGGATTCCCGGACGTGACGATACTTCGGTCCGCCAGTTCCTGGGCCCTGACTTGACGCTCGGCAGTAGAAAGGAGGGCGCAGCCACCCCGCACCGTGGCGGTGTCGGATAGCTCCGAAGAGGCTTTAGCGGTTCAACGCAGGAGGAGAGGAATGAAGCGGTCGATAGTGGTACTCGCCGCGGTCGCGCTCGTGCTGGTCGGAATCGCCGGGTCGGCGCTCGCAGAGTCGCCGGCCGGCATGCGGCTCTACGCGTTCAGCTCAGGCGCCCTCACCGTCGCCAAGAACTTCCTCCAGGCCGGCGGTCCACCGACGCAGATTCAGATCCCCGTGGGATTCTTCGTCGTCAGGCACCCGAGGGGCAACGTGATCTTCGACACGGGTAACAACGACCGGATCCTCACTGACCCGGGCTACTGGGGCGACTTCGTCAAGGCGCTGTACCCGGTACGCACGCCGGACATCGCCATCGACGTCCAGCTCGGCAAGATCGGGCTCAAGCCTGACGACATCAAGTACGTCGTCATCGGTCACATGCACCTGGACCACGGCGGCAACATCGCGAAGTTCCCGAACTCGACGCTGGTCGTGCAGAAGGACGAGATCAGGAACGCCTTCTGGCCCGAGCCCGGCACCGCCTGCTGCTACGTCCCCGGCGACTTCATGTTCCTCCGCACCCCTCCGGGCGCGATGATGCCGAACGATCCGAAGTGGAAGGTGTTCCAGCTCGAGGGCGATATTGATCTCTTCGCCGATAATAGCGTCGTCGTGAAGCGATGGGTGGGGCACACCCCGGGAAGCCAGATGCTGATCGTCCGGCTCCCGAAGTCTGGGACCATCGTTCTCACGAGCGATAACGTCTATTACAAGGAAAACGTGGAGAAAAACCTCCTGCCGGACGTGTCGCTCGCCTACAGTCCCAAGGGGATCCTGGGCTCGTACGACTTCATCCGCGAGATGCAGGCCCGGGAGAACGCCAACTACTTCACCGCGCACGACCCCGACGCGTGGAAGACGATGAAGCACGCGCCGGAGTACTGGGAGTAGGGGAGTCTCACGGCCGCCGAGTAGTGCGAGCGCCGGGGCGGCGTGACCGCCCCGGCGCTCTCGTGCTGGGTCGTTCGTCATGAGCTCTCTCATCGTCGCGGACAAGCTCACGAAGTGGTTCGGGCCGAGGCTCGCCGTCGACGGTGTGTCGCTCGAGGTCGGGGGCGGCGAGGTCATGGGCCTCCTCGGCCCCAACGGCTCCGGGAAGACCACCATCCTCCGGATGCTGACCGGGTACCTCCGTCCGTCCGCCGGCACCGCCAGCGTCTCGGGGCTCGATGTGGTCGATGAGCCTCTCGAGGTGCGGAGGCGCATCGGCTACGTTCCCGAGGACGTGCCCCTGTACGACTGGATGCGGGTGCGCGAGTTCCTCACGTTCATGGCGCGGCTCAAGGGGTTGCCGGGCCGGGCAGTCCCGACGGCGGTAAGCTCCGTGATCGAGCGCCTTGCCCTCGGCAGTGTCGTCCGCCTTCCGATCGGAAAGCTTTCGAGAGGCTTTCGTCAGCGGGCGGCGATCGCCCAGGCCCTCCTGAACGACCCCGACGTGCTGGTCCTGGACGAGCCCACCAACGGTCTCGACCCGCGCCAGATCATCGAGATGCGCGAGCTGATCCGTGGGCTGGCGGGCACCCATACGCTGCTGATCACCTCCCACATCCTCGGCGAGATCCAGAAGGTCGCCGATCGCGTCGCGATTCTCCTGGACGGCCGCCTGCTCGCGACGCACAGTCTCCGCCGGGAGGGCCCCGGCGTTCGCGTCCGCCTGCGCGTTCGCGGCATCGAGGGTCAGGTGCGCGCCTGTCTCGAGCGGGTGAGCGGCGTGCTTCGCCAGCGGGCGGCGATCGCCCAGGCCCTCCTGAACGACCCCGACGTGCTGGTCCTGGACGAGCCCACCAATGGTCTCGACCCGCGCCAGATCATCGAGATGCGCGAGCTGATCCGTGGGCTGGCGGGCACCCATACGCTGCTGATCACCTCCCACATCCTCGGCGAGATCCAGAAGGTCGCCGATCGCGTGGCGATTCTCCTAGACGGCCGCCTGCTCGCGACGCACAGTCTTCGCCGGGAGGGCCCCGGCGTTCGCGTCCGCTTGCGCGTTCGCGGCATCGAGGGTCAGGTGCGCGCCTGTCTCGAGCGGGTGAGCGGCGTGCAGGGCGTGACCGTCCAGGGACCCGAGCCTGCCGCGTACGTCGTCGACGTGGCGACGCCGTCAGCGAGGGAGGCGCTGGCCGCCGCGGTGGTCGGGAACGGGTTCGCGCTCCTCGAGCTGGAAGACGTGTCGGCCGATCTGGAGACAGTGTTCCTCGAGCTGACGGGTCGCGGGCCGGCGGCGTCGCGGTGAGCAACTTCGGCACCCTGCTCCTCAAGGAGGAGATGGCGCTCTTCTCCTCGCCGATCGCCTACGCGGTCATCACGGTCTTCCTGCTCATCATGGGCTACACGTTCACGAGCGTCCTCTTCCTCAACAAAGTCGCGACGCTTCTGCACATCTTCTTCCAGATGTCCATGCTCTTCGTGCTCATGCTGCCCGTCATCACCATGCGGCTCGTCGCCGAGGAGCGCAAGACGGGCACGCTCGAGCTGCTCCTCACGGCGCCCGTCCGCGAGGTCGAGATCGTGCTCGCGAAGTTCGCCGCCAGCATGACGGTCGTCGTCGTGATCCTCGGGCTCTCGGCGAGCTACGCGGTGGTCCTCGGGCTCTACGGCTACCCGGACTGGGGACCGATCTACAGCGGCTACCTCGGGCTGCTGCTGCACGCCGGCGCGCTGGTCGCGATGGGGCTGCTCGTCTCGACCCTCACCGCGAACCAGATCGTCGCCGCCGTCGTCTCGCTCGGCCTCTTCCTTTTGCTCTGGATGATCGACACGCTCGGCTACCTCCTCCCCGATCCTTACGACACCTTCTTCGTGAGCCTCTCGCTGCTCGGCCACTTCACGCCGCTCGCCACCGGCTCGCTCTTCCTGTCGGACGTGGGCTTCTTCTTGAGCGTCACTCTCGCGGGCCTCTTTCTGAGCGTGCGGGCGCTCGCCCGGCGGTAGGTCGCGATGGATCGTAATCTTGTCGACACGCTCTGGTTCGCCGGGTGGCTGGCCGCGCTGCTGGTCCTCTTCTGGCTCGGGACCCGGCTGCCGCTCCAGAGCCGCCCGCCGCGCCTCCGGGCGCTCGCCTTCGCCTGGGGTACGGTGCTGGTGGCGCTCGGCGTCACGTTTCTGGCGAACCTCGCGCTGTCCCGCCACGACGCGCACTTCGACCTGACCCGGGAGCGCGGCTTCACCCCGTCGCCAGAGGCCGAAGCGGTCGTCCGATCCCTCACGCACGAGGTCAGGCTCACGTACTTCTATCAGGCGCAGGACGAGGCCGGGCGCCGCGCCAGGCACCTGGTCGAGATGCTCGGCCGCCACTCCGCGCTGCTGCACGTCCGCACCGTCGATCCCGACAAGCAGCCGAAGCTCGCCGAGACCTACGGGATCCGCATCTACAACGCCACGATCCTGGAGGCCGACGGCCGGCGGGTCCAGGTCATGGGCACCGACGAGAACGACATCGCGCTCGGCATCCAGCGGCTCTTGCGCCAGCGTGTCACGACCGTCTGCTTCATGGAAGGGCACGGCGAGTACCCCTTCGACAACTTCGAGTTCCACACCCATGTGGAGTCGGTGCAGGCCCACAGCCACGGTGACAAGAGCTCGGCCCTCGTCCAGATGGAAGCCCACGGCGCCGGCCGCCTCCGGCGCGCCCTGGAAGCGCTCGGCTACGAGACCCGCAAGATAATCACGGCGACCCTGCGCGCCATCCCGCCCGACTGCGCCGGGGTCGTCGCGGTGAGCCCACGCACCACCTATCTGCCGGCCGAGAGCGAGGTCCTGACCACCTACCTCGCGCAGGGCGGATCGGCACTGCTCATGTACGACCTCGGCTTCGTTCTGGAGCCGCGGCTCGCCGCCCTGCTCGCCCGGCTCGGCGTGAGCGTGGAGCAGCAGGTGGTCGTGGATCCGCTCGACCACTACTCCACCGACTATGAGACGGTCGCGATCCCGGTCTACGAGGCGCATCCGATCACCTCGCGGGTCGCGCTCACGTTCTTTCCCGGCATCCGGCCACTCAAGATCCTCCCGAAGCCGCCCGGGGTCGTCGTCGCGCCGCTCTTCAAGAGCAGCAAGGAGAGCTACACGCGCCCCGTCGCCCCGGTCGGGGCGCAGGCCCTCACCCGGGAGGTCGTCCCGATTCCCGCGCCACCGCCGGCGGGACGACCCGGGCCGCACGTCCTCGCGACGGCGATCGAAGGGGCCTGGCCGGGGTCGACGCCGTTCCGTGTCGTCGTGGTCGGCGACGCAGACTTTGCGAGCAATTCCTACTTCCCGTACATGGCGAACAGTGACCTCGCGCTCTCGATGGTGCGGTGGCTCGTGCGGGAAGAGCGCACGCCGAAGGTCAGGGCGAGCGTGCCGGTGCCGCCGATGGTCCTCCTGACGACGCGCCAGATGCAGCGGATCTTCACCACCCTCGAGATCTTGCTGCCGCTCAGCGTCGTGGTCGTGGGAGCCGTCGTGTGGTGGCGGCGACGGTGACGCGATCGCGCCGTCGCGCCGCGATCGTCGTGGCGCTGCTCGCCGTGGGCTTCATCGCGGCCATGGCGCTCTCCGGCGCTCGGCCCGAGGGCCAGTGGTTCGTCAAGTTCGAGGCCACCGGGCTCATGCGAGAGACCCCGGAGCGGATCGATCGGATCGAGCTGACCGCCACGGGTCGGCGGCTCCACTTCGTCCGGGTGGGGTCGGGAGCCTGGACGGCCGAGGGTGGACCGAGCCAGGTGTCGGCGCCGCTCGCGTCGCACCTCGAGATGTCGCTTCGCTTTATGCACGTCGCCGCGCCGGTCCGCGTGATGCGTCGCGACGAGTGGGAGGGCGTCCGGCTCGAAGAGTTCGGGCTCGATCCGCCGCGGTACGCCATCGCGCTCCATCAGGGCGATCGGGTCGTCCTCGCGACGGCGTTCGGGTCGACGAACCCGCAGCGGGTGGCCCAGTACGTCCGGGTCGAGGGACGTCCGGACCTCTACCTCATGCCGCGGTTCGTCGGGCGGGAGTGGGAGCTCGTGGCGGACGCCACGAGCCGGCGATGAGCACGCAACGGTGGCGCCGGCGCTGGCATGGATCGGTCGCGGTCGCGTGCCTTGGGATCGGCTCGCTCGCAGCGTGCGCATCCATCGCCGCCGCGCACACCGGCGGCAGCACTGGTTACGCCTCGGTGCTCGTCAGCGGTAACACCGTCCGCTACAGCCTGACGCTCTCGGCCGCGGCGCTCTCACCGGAGCTGGGGGACGAGATCCGCCTCGCCCGGGCCGGCCGGGCCGCGAGCCGCGAGAAGCTGCTGGGACTGATCCGAGCCAAGCTCAAACTTCGCACCGCGGGAGGCGGATGCGAGGCGGGTCCCGGCTTCGTCGAGTCGCCGTCGCTCGAGGTCGAAAGCGTGACGCTGGTGGTCGACTTCGTCTGCGCCCTGCCCATGCGTGAGCTCGTGATCAGGGACGACATCTTCGACGTGCTCGGCCCCGATCACCACACCCTGGCCAAGATCGAGTCCCCGAGGGCGACGGAGCAGTTCGCCTTCGCGCCTGACGCGCGCGAGGCGCGGGTGACGCTCGGTGATGACGGCGAGGTCGGCCGCGGAAGCGTGAGCTTCTTCCTCCTCGGAGTCCACCACATCCTGAGCGGCTACGACCACCTGCTGTTTCTGCTGGGGCTGATCCTCCGCGGGGGCCGGATGCTTTCCCTGTTCAAGATCATCACCGCGTTCACCGTGGCCCATAGCGTGACGCTCGCACTGGCCGTGCTCGACGTCGTCGTGCTCCCGGACCGTCTCGTGGAAGCCGTGATCGCCCTCTCGATCGCCCTCGTCGCCGCCGACAACCTGTCGCCCCGCCCCGCGGTCCCGCGACGCTGGGTGGTCAGCTTCCTGTTCGGCCTCGTGCACGGCTTCGGCTTCTCTGCGGGCCTGCGGGAGCTGGGGCTCCCGCGTCAGGGACTCGTCCTGTCACTCCTGGGGTTCAATCTGGGGGTCGAGGCGGGGCAGGCACTCGTCATCGCGCTGGTGTTGCCGGGACTGGTCCTGTTGCGCCAGACGCGGTGGGAGGCGCGGATGGTGGCGAGCTCGTCGCTCGCGATCCTCGTGATCGGCCTGGTTCTGTTCGTCGAGCGCATCTTCCTCTGAGCCGACCCTACGCCCTCCGGAAGCTCGACGGCGGTGGGCTTTCGAAGACGACTCGCCGCCCGCTCGGGTGGACAAAGCCGAGGCGCGCGGCGTGCAGGCAGACACGTCGGAGGGGGTCGCGCCGGCTCCCGTACGTCCGGTCGCCGACGATCGGATGCCCGAGCGCAGCGAGCTGGGCGCGGATCTGGCCCCGCCGTCCCGTCACGAGCGCGAGCTCGAGCAGTGTCGCCCCTCGGTAGCGCTCCAGCACGCGGTAACGGGTGATCGCCTCCTTGCCGCGCCGGGTGTCGCGCGCGGCCCGGATGCGCAAGGTCCGATCCTCCACGAGGTACCCGGTCAGCATGCCCTCCGGCTCGGTGACGACGCCCTCCACGCGGGCCACGTACACGCGCTCGGGCATGCGCGCCTCGAACTGCGCCTGGAGCGCTCGCTTCACCGCAACCGACTTCGCGAAGACGAGGAGGCCGGAGGTCTCGCGGTCGAGCCGATGGACGACGAAGATTCGCCGGCCTCCCCGCGCGCGCATCCAGTCCCCGAGCAGGCGGTACACGGTCCGCTCGCGCTCGGTCTCGGTCGCGATCGTCAGGAGCCCCGGGGGCTTGTCGACAACCAAGAGGTGTTCGTCCTCGTGGACGAGCCGGAGCGGCGCCGGAAAGGCGGCCGGGGCTGGCGAGTCGAGCTCAACACGGTCGTCCGGGCCTACCGAGGCGTCGCCACGGCAGACGACGACGCCGTTGACGCGCACGCGCGCGCCTGCAAGCCATTGCTTGAGCCGACGGCTCGACGTCCCCGGGTACAGGGCGCGCAGCCGCTCCCGGAGTTGACCCCCACGCAAACCACCCTCCCTCGCGCCCGAGGTCGACGAGCGACTGGTCGACGCGCTTTGCGTCGCGAGCTAGCGAGACAGAGCGGACGGCGGAGCGGGCGCAGCCGCCGGAGGCGGCGGGGGCAGCGGCGGGTTCGGGATCCACACCCACTGATACGGCATCTGGATTCCGTCTCCACGGAGCTCGTAGCGCCCGTGGGGGTACTGAACCACGGTCGGGTACGGCGGGGCCTGAGCCACTACCGGCGTCGGCACGTAGACCTGCTGATGGTACATCGGGCGCTCGACGTACACCGGCGCCGCATAGAAGACTGGGGGCGCGACGTAGACGGGCCGGGAATAGGCGAGTGGCCAGAAGAGCTGATTGAACACCGCGAAGGAGGCGAGCCCGAGGGCGACATTGGTGGCAGTTCCGCCACCGGCATGGGCGGCCGGCACCGCCATGCCGGCGACCAGAAGCAACGCGAGCACGAACGCGACGAGCCTTCGCACGACCTGACTTTCACACTCGCGCCCTCGCCTGTCAAGCGGCCGTCCTTGACCTTGCCTTCAAATGTTGACCGTGGCGAACCCCTGCCGTTAGAGTCGAATAGACGCCCTTGAAGCGTCCGTCGCGCTGAAAGACGGGGGATGCCAAAGCCAAAAGCCGGTCGCGCGTCGCGGATCCGCCTGCCGCTGAAGCTCAAGCTCAGCCTGCTCATCACCGCGCTGCTGGTGGTGACGGTGACCTTCCTGAGCGCCTTCCTCCTCTACCGTGCCGAGCGGAGCCTGATCGCGCAGATGACCAAGCGCGGCCTCACCATCGCCCAGCACCTGGCCAACGCCGCCAAGAACCCGCTGCTCAACGACGACGGGCTGACGCTGAATCTCCTGGTCAAGGACGCCATGAACGACGCGGACGTGGCCTACGCGATCGTCACCGATCACGACGGCAAGATCGTCGCCCATCCGGACGTCACCCTCATCGGCCGGCCGCTCGAGCGACCTACCGGGCTGGCGCGGCTGGGAGACGATCTGCTGATCCAGACCTACACCGACTCGGACAATGAGCGGATCATGGACTTCGCGATCCCCCTCACTTTCCGCAAGGTGCCTGTCGGCGCCGTCTTCCTCGGGTTCAGCCAGAAATCCATCGAGCAGGCGCTGGACAAGGCCCGCAATCAGACGATCGGGATCAGCGTCGTCATGGTCCTGATCGGGATCGGCGGGGCCCTCGGCCTCGCTGGGCGCATCGCCCGCCCCATTCTCCGCCTCGTCGAGGGCACGCGCGCCATCGCCCAGGGCGACTTCGGGGTGACCCTGGCCGTTCCGTCGCGGGACGAGATCGGCGACCTCACCGAAGCCTTCAACCTGATGGCCAATAACCTCCGCGAGAAAGAGATGATCAAGCGGGCGTTCGCGCGCTACGTCGATCGCGAGGTGGTGGACGAGCTGCTGAAGGATCCCGAGCACCTTGTCCTCTCTGGCGAGCGGCGCGCGGTCACGGTGCTCTTCTGCGACCTGCGCAGCTTCACCGCGCTCTCCGAGCGGCTGACCCCGGAGGAGGTCGTGATGCTGCTAAACGATTTCTACAATCTCATGATCGAGGCGACGTTCCAGAACGCGGGCACCCTCGACAAGTTCCTTGGCGATGCTGTCATGTCGATCTTCGGGGCGCCCATCGCCCATCCGGACCACGCGATGCGGGCGGTCCGCACGGCGGTGGCCATGCGCGACGGGATCGAGGGCCTCAGCGCTCGACGGATCCGCGACGGCAAGGATCCCCTCACCGTCGGCATCGGCGTCAGCACCGGGGACGCGGTGGCGGGCACCGTCGGCACCGAGGACCGGATGGAGTACACCGTCATCGGCGACAGCGTGAACCTGGCGGCCCGGCTCGAGTCCAACGCGAAGTCCATGCAGATCCTCATCAGCGGGCGCACCTACCGGGACGTCAAGGAGCACGTGCAGGCGCGGCCGCTCGGCGAAGTGAAGGTGAAGGGCAAGGAAGAGGCCGTCGAGATCTACGAGGTGCTCCGCCTGAAATGAGCGGCGCCCGGGGCCTGCGGTCCCTCGTCCTGACCGGCGCCGCGCTGGCGCTGACCGCATGCGCGCTGCCGGCGGCCTGGCAGCCCCGTGAGGTCTTCAAATCGGACGACTTCATCGTCACCTTCGCCCGGGAGGGTGACACCGTGCAGAGCCTCGCCGACCGCTTTCTCGGCGATCCCGGAAAGGCGTGGATGATCGAGGACTACAACGGGCTGTCCCGCGTCGCCCCCGGCCAAGAAGTCGTCATTCCGAAGAAGCCATGGAGCCCGTCGGGCGTCTATGCGAACGGCTATCAGCTCGTGCCCGTGCTCGTCTACCACAACATCGGGCCCCAGGCCAAGGGCCGCCTCGTCATGGCCGCCCGCACGTTCAAGCAACAGATGCGCTATCTGAAGGCTCACGGCTACCGGGTGATCAGCCTCGACGACTTGGTCGACTACACGGAGCTGAACCGCCAGCTCCCCCGCCGGAGCGTCGTCCTCACCTTCGATGACGGCTACAAGTCGTTCCTCCAGTACGCCTATCCGATCCTCAAGGAGCTGGGCTTCACCGCCACGCTATTCGTGTACACCGACTACGTCGGGAACGGGCGCAATGCGCTCAACTGGGACGACCTCAAGTCGCTGGCGAAGCAGGGCTTCCCGATCGGCGCGCACTCGAAGACCCACAACGATCTGCGGCGACACTCCGGCGAGTCAGACGACGAGTTCGCCCGCCGCATGCAGGTCGAGCTGGCGGAGCCGCTCGAGCTCTTCGAGCGGCGACTCGGGCAGGCGCCGCAGGTCATTGCGTATCCGTACGGCGCCCACGACGACGCGTTGGTGAAGAAAGTCCGCGAGCACGGCTACATCGCCGCGTTCTCCGTGCGCCGGGAGGGCAACGCGTCGTTCGTCCCCCCGCTCCGCATCCACCGGAGCCAGATCTACTCGGAAATGACCATCGAGGAGTTCGCCAAGAGTCTTGACGTCTTCCAGAAGGAGGCATTCCAGTGACGGCGCGCGTCGGCGCCAGCCGGCTCGTCGCGCTCGGGCTGGCCCTCATGCTCGGGGCCTGCGCCACGGTCGCGGGCACGCCCTCCTCCTACGGGCCGCTCGTGGCCCGCCATCGCGAGAAGGCGCTGAAGCTCGAGCGGAGCGGTGATCTCCGGCGCGCGCTGGACGAGTGGCAGATCGCGCTGACCCTCGAGCCGCACAACGCCGCGGCCCGAGAGGGTCAGGCACGGCTGGAGGCGCGGCTCCAACGGGCGCTGGCGAGCCGTCTCCGCCAGGGCCAGGAGGCGCTGCGCCGCGGCGAGCAACTGGAGGCGCGCCGCAACTTCCTGGCGGCGCTCGCGCTCGATCCCGGGAACAAGGTCGCCTTCGAGACGCTGCGCGATCGTGTGAAAGAGATCCACTTCGTCTCCCACACGGTGGCCCGCGGAGAGACGCTGGCGTCGATCGCGGACCGCTACTACGGCGATCGCCTGCGCTCCGAGGTCATCTGGGAGATGAACCAGCTGTCTTCTCGCCCAAAGGCGGGCAGCCAGCTGAAGATCCCGGAGATCCCGGGCGTCCCCTTCCGGACTGCGGCGCTGCAGCGGACGGCGGCGGCCCGGCGGCTGGAGCCGACGCGGCCGGAGCCGACGCGGCCGGAGCCGACGCCGCAGGAGCCGAAGCGGGCGGAGCCGGCGCAGCCGGAGCCGACGCAACCGGAGCCGCCGGACGCGGAGCCGGCGCAACCGGAGCCGCCGGCCCCGGCGGCTGAAGCGGAGGAGTCGGCGCGGGAAGAGCTCACCACGGAGGCCAATCCGTTGCTGGTGGACACCCGCGAAGCGCTCGAGCGGAAGGAGTACGACGTCGCGCTCCTCGGAGTGGACAAGCTCCTCGAGGGCAATCCGCGAAACCCCGAGTGGCTCGACCTCAAGAAGTCCATTCTGTACGAGGACGGGAAGGACAGTTTCGACCGTAAGAATTACGACGAGGCCTACCGTACGTTCTCCCAGCTCGTCGAGCTCGATCGCCACTTCAAGGACTCTGCCGCGCTGCTGCGCGAGGCGCGGGCGAAGGCGATCCAGCAGCATTACAGCGAGGGCATTCGCCTCTACCGGGAGGAGCAGCTCGAGGCCGCGATCGCCAAGTGGCAGGCGGTGCTCGAGTACGACTCCCAGCACGTCGACGCCAAGAAGAACATCGACCAGGCAGAACGGATCCTCCGGGCGCTGCAGGAGCGGCAGCGGAAACAGTAGGCAAGGAGACGGCCGTGGCCGGCCCGCGCGGCCGGACACGATCGGCTCGGCGTGCGGCTATGCCCCGCCCGGCGTGATGACGGTCTTGACGCCCCTGCCGGCCGCGGCGTGCGCGAAGGCTTCGGTGATGCGCGGGAGCGGGAAGCGCGCGGTGACGAGCCGCTTGACGCCGAGCGTCGGCATGAGGGCGAGCGCGCGTCGAAAGGCGGCGCCGCGGCCGAAGGCGCCGAGGATCCTGACCTCACGGAAGTGGATGTCCCAGAGATCCAGCGGGAGATGGCTCCCCAGTGGGCTCACGCCGACGAGCTGGACCGTGCCGGTGGGCTTGACGAGCCGCATGGCTTCGGCCACGAGATCGGGTTTGCCCACGGCTTCGCAGACGACGTCGGCTCCGCGGCCGCGCGTGAGCGCCATCACCCGATCGCTGAGGCCTCCGGGCGACGGGTCGACGACGATGTGAGCCCCGAGTCGCCGGGCGATCGAGCGGCGTTCCTCGAGGGGATCCGAGAGGATGAGGCGCCGGGCGCCACGCCGGCGGGCCAGGACCATGGTGAGGAGCCCCATGAGGCCCCCGCCGATGACGAGCACCGTCGCGCCGGGCGGCATGCGGAACATCTCGAGGCCCGCGAGACAGCAGGCGGCGGGCTCGGTCAGCGCGGCGGTGACGGGATCGAGGCCACGGGGCAGGGGATGCACGCAGCGCGCAGGGAGCACGACGCGCTCGGCGAAGCCGCCGACACGGACGCAGCGTGGGCACTGGCTGACGCGCCCTGCGTGGCACTCGGCACACTCACCGCAACCGTACGAGGGCTCGCAGGCGACCACGTGCCCGATGAGGCGGCGGCTGACGCCTCGGCCGACATCGCGCACGACGCCGGTGTACTCGTGGCCCAGCACCACAGGTGGCTTCCACGGAAAGAGCCCCTGGGTGGCGTGGATGTCGGTGCCGCAAATGCCGGCGGTGTTGATGTCGACCACGACCTGCCCGGGCCCCGGGGCGGGATCGGGCACCTCGTCGATCGTGAAGCGCGCTTCACCTCGCCAGGTTGCGACCTTCATGGCCGCGCCTCCTCGTATCTAGCGCACCCTGAAGAGGTCAGCTCGTAGAACCTCCCCGTGTTCTCGCAGGTGTGCCTCCCCAAGTGACGGAGAAAAAAGAAAAGCGCCAGAGAAGGCCTGTAAGCCGGGTTCTGTTCCCCGAGTGGTTAGCCCAGGGCGGCGGTCATTTCTCTAGGGCGCCGGTTGCCCGGCGCCTCGAGCGGCCTAACCCGAGAGCGCGGGCGGGCGACCCGATAGCTCTCCTATTTGGCCTTGCTCCGGGTGGGGTTTGCCGAGCCGGCGCGGTCACCCGCGCCGCTGGTGAGCTCTTACCTCACCGTTTCACCCTTACCGCCCTCGCGGACGGCGGTCTGCTTTCTGTGGCACTGGTCCGTGGGGTTTCCCCCCCTGGGCGTTACCCAGCACCCTGCCCTGTGGAGCCCGGACTTTCCTCCCGCCGCGTTGCCGCGACCGGCGACCGTCCAGCCTTCTCTGGCGCACCGATGAGTATACCGCGCGGGAACGCGTTCGCGTGGGATTCGGCGCCGCTGCCGATTCAGACCGGGACGAGCCGGCGCGCGCGGCCGTCCCAGCGCCAGTGGGGGCGTGGCGGAATCAGATGGACGCCGCCCAGCCAGCGGTCGAGCCGATGGTGCGCGAGCCAGTCGGCGCGCCCCGCCACGACGTCACGCCCAAGCGGTGTGATCGCGAGCGTCCACGACCGCGGCGCCGGCTCGCCCGCGCCGAGCTGTGCGCTTCAGAGCGTCTGGATCGCGTCGCGCGCGAGCTTGTCCGCGCGCTCGTTCAGCGGGTCACCGCTGTGGCCGCGTACCTTGTGCCAGACGACGTCGTGGCGCTGGGTCTCGGCGAGCAGCCGCTCCCAGAGGTCGCGGTTGGCGACAGGCTGCCTCTGGCGGTTCTTCCAGCCGCTCTTCTCCCAGCGCTCCCACCAGCGCTCGCGAAAGCAGTTCACGATGTACGCGCTGTCCGAGTGCAGATGCACGCGCCGCCGGCCCGCGATCGCCGCGAGGCCTTCGACGGCCGCGGTGAGCTCCATGCGCTGATTCGTGGTGTGCGGCTCGGCACCGCTGACGATGCGCTCCTCGCCGGCGTCAAGGATGATCGCCGCCCAGCCGCCGGGACCCGGGTTCCCGGCGCAGGCGCCGTCGGTGTAGACGATGACACCGCGAGGGGACGACCGCTTGGGCAGGCGAGCGGTCAGGTCGATTCCTGCCAGTAGAGGTAGCGGCCGCAGCTCTCACAGACCAGGGGCTGGCTCGCGGCCTTCAGCTCCTGGATCGCCTGGAGGCGGATCGCGACGCGGCAGCCGCCGCAGACCGCGGAGGGCGTCACGGCGGCGACGGCGACACCCCCGCGCGCCCGGAGGATCCTCTCGTAGTCGCTGAGGAGCGACCTCGGGAGCTCGCGGGCGCGTGACTCGCGCTCGCCGCGCACGCCTGCCAGCTCTTCCTCGACCGCCGCGAGCTTCTTCCGGACGACGAGCTCGTCTTGCCGCGCCTCGGCCTCGCGCCGCTTGAACTGCGTCTCCGTGTCGCGGATGTCCGCGACGAGGTGCTCCTGGAGCTCCATGAGGGCGAGGATCTCCTCCTCGACCTTCGCCTTCTCCTGCTTGATCGCCTCGATCTCGGCGAGCACCGCGGAGTACTCGGTGTTGTTCTTCACCTCCCAGAGCCGCGCCTCGGCCTTCGTCCGCTTGGAGGTGATGAACTCGAGGTCCTTCTCCTTCGTTCGCAGATCCTTCTTGGCGGTGTCGGCTTTCACTCGCAGGGTTTCGAGGGCCTTCTTCGTTTCGGCGAGGGCGGCGTGGATCGCGTCGATCTGTTTCGGCAGGCGGGCGGCTTCGGCCTCGAGCGCGGCAATCCGCGTGTCGAGAGCCTGTAAATCGATCAGCGCAAGAAGCTGTTGATCCACGCCCTCCTCCAGACGCGGCCGCACGCACCTCGTGGCGGGCCATCTATGGTCGGAGCCGGCCTCGTGGCCATGTGGAATGAGAAGCGACGTGCTGGACGGGGCCAGACTGCACCTCGTCTCAGGCCACCCACCGAGTGGGCCGGCCTCGTGGCCATGTGGAATGAGAAGCGACGTGCTGGACGGAGCCAGACTGCACCTCGTCTCAGGCCACCCACCGAGTGGGCCGGCCTCGCGGACCCCGGTACAACGGTGGGCCCACCTGGACTCGAACCAAGATCTAACCGGTTATGAGCCGGCTGCTCTGCCATTGAGCTATGGGCCCCCGGCGCCATCATACGTGGTCAGGTCTCCAGGAAGCTCCGGAGCTTCTTCGAACGCGACGGGTGCCGGAGCTTGCGCAGCGCCTTGGCCTCGATCTGCCGGATCCGCTCGCGGGTGACCGCGAAGTCCTGCCCGACTTCTTCCAGCGTGTGCTCGCAACCGTCGGAGAGGCCGAACCGGAGCCGCAGCACCTTCTCCTCGCGCGGCGTGAGGGTGTTGAGGACCTTGTTCGTCTGCTCCCGGAGCGAGAGGCCGATGATCGACTCGACGGGCGAGACGACCTGCTTGTCCTCGATGAAGTCGCCCAGGTGGCTGTCCTCCTCCTCGCCGATCGGCGTCTCCAGCGAGATGGGCTCCTGCGCGATCTTCAGCACCTTGCGCACCTTGTCCACGGGGACGTCCATCTTCGCCGCGATCTCCTCCGGGGTGGGCTCGCGGCCGAGTTCCTGGACGAGCTGGCGCGAGGTCCGGATGAGCTTGTTGATCGTCTCGATCATGTGCACGGGGATGCGGATCGTGCGGGCCTGGTCGGCGATGGCGCGCGTGATCGCCTGCCGGATCCACCAGGTCGCGTAGGTCGAAAACTTATAACCACGCCGATATTCGAACTTATCGACCGCCTTCATGAGGCCGATATTGCCTTCTTGGATAAGGTCGAGGAACTGGAGCCCGCGGTTCGTGTACTTCTTGGCGATCGAGATCACGAGCCGCAGGTTCGCCTCCACCATCTCCTTCTTCGCCTGCGCCGCCTTGATCTGGCCCTGCCTGATGATCGTCATCACGCGCTTGATCTCGTCGGCCTTGGCGTTGGCGCGCTGCTCGGCGAGCTTGACCTCTTGCTGTGCGACCCAGATCTGCTGCGCCTTCGGCGACTGGAACTTCTTGGCGGCCTTGAGGTGGAGGTCGCCGACCGGGCCGTTGACGGTGCCCGTGCCCGGATCGCGGAACGAGACGTAGATGAGGTTCTGCACCTCCTCGGGCGAGGGGCGGCGGCCGTTGGTCCAGAGCTTGATCACTTGCTCGGCGCGTTCGATGTCGTCGAGGAGGTCGCGCAGCCGCTGGACGAGGCCGCGGCGGCCGGGCTCCCCGTCCTCGCGGTCGACGATCTGGTTGCCGATGTTGAGCTTGCGGAGGTTGTCGAGCACCTTCTCCTGGTACTTGTGCGCCTGGGCCTCCAGCCGCCTCCACGCGGGCTCCTTGCCCTTCTTCGTCTTCTTCCTGCCGCCGGCCTTGAGCCGGAGCTTCTTGGCCTGGGCGACGAGCTTGTCGCGGTCGCGGAGGAGCCGGTCCACCGTGCCGAAGGCCGCGATCACCTGGCGCCGGAGCTCCTCCTCCTTCTCCTCGGTGAACTCTTCCTCGTTGACGTCCACAACCTCCTTGATGGAGCTCTCACCGCGCCTGAGCTGCTCGCGCAGCTCGCGGAAGCGTTCGAGGGCGAGGTTGGTCGAGAGGATCGCGGCGGTGACCTGGTTCTTCCCTTCCTCGATCCGCTTGGCGAGGGCGATCTCGCCCTCACGCGTCAGGAGGGCGACGCGGCCCATCTCGCGCAGATAGAGGCGCACCGGATCCTCGGTGCGGCCGACGGGCCCGGGCGTCAGGTCGATCGACTCGGGCGGGCCGTCGTCATCGGCCTCCTCGGCTGGCACCGCCTGGCGCTCGCGCCCAACCTCCGAGGGGAGCCGCCCCGCCTTTGCGGAGTCGACGACCTCGATGTCCATTGCGCCGAACATCATCATGATGTCGTCGAGCTGGTCGAGTGAGACGATGTCCGACGGCAGCGCGTCGTTGACCTCGTCGTAGGTGAGGAAGCCTTTCTGCTTCCCCATCGTGATCAGCCGGTCCAGCTCCTCCAGTTTGGGCTCTTCACTCATGCGTCTGCGCTCCTTCGGACCCTGGAGTCCTCGGCTCGAGAGACTGAGCGACACCCCCCGTGATCTCGTAGACCACGGCGGTTTCCTGGTGGAGCATTCGCAGCTCTTCGTGCGGCAACGGCGCCGCTGCGCCGCTCTTGGCCTGGACGTCGGCGATAGACTGACTCACCTCGCGCGCCCGCCGGAGCCGCTGGCTGCGCTCGAGACGCTTCTTGAACTGTTCAATGCTAACCCGGACGTCAAGCTCCGCGTGCTCTTCGACGAGGAGGGCGGCCAGGACGCCTCGCGCCTCGTCGGCGGCGAGGTCGGTCATCAGGCTCTCCGCAGGAGCGGTGGGCCGGAGCCGGAGGGCCGCGACGATCGTGCGGAACGGGCCATGGGCGAGCTCCTCGGCCTCCACGATCATGGGCAGGAGCGCCTCCCGCGCCTCGGTCGAGTGGAGCAGGAGCGCGACCAGGTCGCGCTCGACGGATGGGGGCGTCGCGGCGCGCACCGGCACCGCGGGGCGGCGCAGCGCCGTCTGCAAGCGCTGGGCCTCGATCCAGAGCTGCGTGGCGTCCACGCCGAGCTTCTGGGCGGCCTCGCGCGAGAGCAGCGCCGCCTCCTGGGCATCGGCGACCTTCGCGAGCATCAGCGCCGCGCGGGCGAACGCGTTGGTCCGTGCGCGCGGGCCCGTGGCGCCGTCCGGGTCGGCGATGGCACGGTCCAGGGCGTAGGCGAGCAGGCTCCGCGCTGCGACGATCCGCTCCTCGAACGCGGCGGCGCCGCGCTCCCGGAGGAACGTGTCGGGGTCGTGGCCCGCCGGCAGGAGCGCGACGCGCAGCCGCAGCGCGCCCGAGGACTCGATGGCGCCGGTGCGGTTGACGGCCCACGCCATGCTCGAGCCCGTGGGTTCGAGCAGCTCCTCGGCGCGCTCCGCCGCTTTGCGGCCGGCCGCGTCGGCGTCGAAGAACAGTACCGCCTCGTCGCAGTAGCGCTTGAGGAGGCCGAGCTGCGCAGGAGTGAAGGCCGTGCCCAGCGCGGCGACCGTCTCGGTGAAGCCGTGCTGGTGGGCCATGAGGCAATCCACGTACCCTTCGACCAGCAGCGCACGGTTCTTTGCCTGGATCGCGGGGCGCGCGAGGTCGGCGGCGTAGAGCAGGTTGCCTTTGGTGTAGAGCGGCGTCTCGGGCGAGTTGAGATACTTGGGCTGCTCGTCGCCGAAGGCGCGGCCGCCGAAGGCGACCACGCGGCCCTGGAGATCGCGGATCGCGAAGAGGAGGCGGCCACGGAATCGATCGTAGACGCCCGTGCCGCCCTCACGCGAGATCGCGAGGCCCGCGGCGACGAGCACGTCTTCCGTGACCTTCTCGGATTTCATGAAGCTCGCGAGTGCGTCCCAGCCCTCGGGCGCCAGGCCCAAGCCGAAGCGGCGCGCCACCTCGGAGTCGATCCCGCGCTGGTCCAGGTACTGCCGCGCGCGCTCACCGGCCGCCTTCGAGAGCTGGTCCACGTAGAAGTGCCAGGCCAGCGTCATGGCGCGGAAGAGCTCTTCGCGGCCGCGCTCGCCCCCGTCACCACCGCGGTCCTCGGGGAGTGCCACGCCCGCCTGCTTGGCGAGCGCGCGCACCGCCTCGGGAAACGAGAGCTTGTCCTGGCGCATCAGGAAGCCGAACGCGTCGCCGCCCACGCCACACCCGAAGCAGTGGAAGATCCCTTTCCTGGGATTGACCATGAAGGAAGGAGTCTTCTCCATGTGGAAGGGACAGAGGCCTTTCCAGTTCTGACCGGCCTTCTTCAAATTCACAAACCGGCTGACGAGGTCGACGATGTCGACCGCCGCTCGGATCTCGTCGAGCGCCGCCTGGGAGTAGGACGCCATGCTCAGCTTACCTTCAGCGCGGCCACGGTGGCGCCGGCGCCGCCCTCTGCGGGCTCGCCATCGCGGAAGGAGTCGACGAGCGGGTGGGCGGCGAGGAGGTCGCGCACCGCCTTGCGTAGGGCGCCCGAGCCCTTGCCGTGGATCAAGCGGACGCTCGGCAGGCCCGCGAGGAACGCGTCGTCCAGGTACTTCTCGACGGCGTCGCGGGCCTCGTCGGTCGTGCGCCCGAGCAGGAGAAGCTCAGACGAGATCTGGCGGGGGGAGGGGGCACCCTCCTTTGCTCGGAACGACACTCGCACGGAGGGCGCCCCCTCCCCCCGTCCACTCACGCCATCGCCCCCGGCGGGGCGGAGGGCCTCGAGGGGCACGCGAACCGTCAGCGAACCGGACTGGACTGTCGCGGTGCTTCCGGCAATCGCCAGCAACTCTCCACGAATGCCGAGATGTTCCGCGGCCACCGTCTGACCCGGCGTGAGCCTCGCCGGCTCCCCGGCGTGCGGTGCAGCGGCCTGGGCTACCGCCTCCACGCGAGCCGCGGTCTCGCGCAGGCGCTGGCGGCTCTCCTCGAGCGTGCGCCGCGAGCGCTCGGCGTGCTTCAGCCGATCCCACTCGGCGCTGACGGCCCGGCGAACGTCGGTCAGGAGCGCGGCCGCCTCCGCCTTCGCCCGCTCGACGATCGTCTTCGCCTTCCCCTCGGCCTCCTTGGCGGTCTCGCGCGCCTTCGCGAGCTGCACCGCGGCGTCGGTCCGGGCCCGCTCGATCTCGCGCGCGCGCGCGGCCTCGGTGCGCGCGTGGGCGTCGAGCGTCGCGAGGAGCTCCGAGAGCCGCGCGGTGTGCTCGGAACGATGCGCCTGGGCCCGGGCGATCAGCTCGGGTCCGAGCCCGAGCCGCGCCGCGACAGTCAGCGCGTAGCTCTGGCCGGGCTGGTCGTAGCGGAGACGGAAGGTCGGGGCCAGCGTCGCCGTGTCGAACTCGACCGAGGCGTTGCGCGTGCGGGGGTGCGTGGAGGCGAAGGCCTTGAGCGGCTCGAGGTGGGTCGTCGCGATCACGAGCGCGCCCCGCTCGGCGAGCTCCTCGAGGATCGCCTGGGCGAGCGCGGCCCCCTCGTCCGGGTCGGTCCCCGCGCCCAGCTCGTCGAGGAGCACGAGCGAGCGCTCGCCGGCCTGGTCGAGGACCTCGCGGATCTGCTTCACGAATGCCGAGAAGGTCGAGAGGTTCTCCGAGACCGACTGGTCGTCGCCGATGATCGCGTGAAGGTGCGTGATGACTGGCAGCCGCGAGCCTTCCGCGGCCGGGATGTGGCAGCCCGTCTGGGCCATCAACACGAGGAGCGCCGCCGTTTTCAGCGCGATCGTCTTGCCTCCCGCGTTCGGACCGGTGATCAGGAGCAGGGGACGCTCAGCCGTCAGCTCGATGTCCGTCGGAACGACGGGGCGCTCGGCGTCCGTCCAGCTCTGGGCGAGGAGGAGGGGGTGGCGGGCGCTCTTGAGCGACAGGGTGCGCCCCTCGTCGATCAACGGCTCAGTCGCCTCCATCCGATCCGCGGCCTCCCCGCGGACGAAGATCCAGTCGAGGCGGCCGACGGTAGCGACCAGCCTCTCGAGATCGTCGATCCGCTCGCGGACCGCGTCGGTCAGTTCGGCCAGAACTCGAGCGGTCTCGTGCTCTTCGTCGCGCACCGCCTGGACGAGGTCGTTGTTGGCGTCGACGGTGTGCTCGGGCTCGACGAAGAGGGTCTGGCCGCTCTGCGAACGGTCGTGCACGATGCCACGCACGCGACTCCGCGCCTCCGCCCTCAGGGGGAGGACGTAACGCCCGTGGCGGATCGTGACGTACCGCTCGGCGAAGAGCCGCTCGGCCTCCGGATCCTGGAAGGCGCGCTCGAGCTCGGCGGTGAGCCGCCGCCGCCGCTCGCGGATCTCGCGGCGCAGGTGACGGAGCCGGGGGCTCGCGTCGTCCGTGACCGCGCCGTCCACGTCGAGCGACCGGCCGAGTCGACCGGCGAGCTCGGGGAAGCGGGGTAGGGAGTCGATGATCGCAGCCACCTCGGGAGCAACAGTTCTGACCAACTTGGCATACGCTGCGAGCCTCGGGGTCGCCAGGAGGGCCGGCGCCAGGCGGGCCAGCTCGGCGCCGTCGAGGACGCTCCCGGCCACCCGGCAGCGCTCGAGCACCGGTCGGATGTCAGGGAAGCCGTCGAGCGGCAGGGGGCTGGACGTCGCGAGCGCCAGCCGCGCCTGGCGCGTCAGCTCGAGCTCGGCGACGACGGCGCGGGGGGCGGTGAGCGGCTCGGCGGTTGCCGCCAGCTCACGACCCATTTCGGTCTGCGCTTCGTGAGCCAAGAGCGCGCGCACCGCGTTCCACTCGGTGGATCGCTCCCAGGTGTGGCCTGTCTCCACCCGTCGCCTCATTCGCTCCCGCGGGAGACTAAGGGAGTGTCGGCGGTACGTCCTGGAGTGTTCCGGCTAATCGGCCATTCGCTCCCGGCGCTTGGCTTTCTTGCGGGCGGCGAGCGCCTTCCGCTTGCGCCGGACGCTGGGTTTCTCGTAGTGCTGACGCTTCTTGAACTCCGACAGGAGCCCGGCCTTCTCACACTGCTTCTTGAACCGCTTGAGCGCGTTCTCAAAGGACTCGTCGGGCTCGACGATGACCTTGGTCACTCCGCTCCCCCCTCGGAAAACCCGCGCCGCTCGATAAACACTATATATCACGCGCTCCACCCCCCGGCAATCGAGCGCAGGCTGCTACACTAGGCGGGCCGACATCCCCCGTCCCGGGAGACTCCAAGCCGTGACGAGCGCCGCCCTCTTGCCCGTCTATTCCGTGGCCCCGTTCGTCGTCATGCTCCTCGCCATCGCGGTCCTTCCCCTCGCGGTGCCGCACTGGTGGGAGTCGAACCGCAACAAGCTCGTCGTCTCGATCGTGCTCGGACTGCCGGTGCTCTCCCTTTACCTCGTCCGGGAGCCGGCGGCGCTCGTCCACATGACGCAGGAGTACGTCTCGTTCATCATCCTGCTGGCCGCCCTCTACGTGATCTCCGGCGGAATCCTCATGCGCGGCGACCTCTCCGCGACCCCGCTCGTGAACTCCGCGTTTCTCGCGACCGGCTCCCTGCTCGCATCGTGCATTGGCACCACCGGCGCCTCGATGCTCCTGATCCGCGCGCTCCTCCAGACCAACCGCGAGCGCACGCGCGTCAGGCACACGGTCATCTTCTTCATCTTCCTGGTCTCGAACATCGGCGGCATGCTCACGCCGCTCGGCGATCCGCCGCTTTTCCTCGGCTACCTGCAGGGCGTGCCCTTCGCCTGGACCTTCCGGCTCTGGCCCCACTGGCTCCTGATGGTGGGCGTGCTCCTCGTGACGTACTTCGTGTGGGACACGGTCCTCTACACGCGCGAACCGCTGGCGGCGATCCGGCGTGACCGGACCCAGCTCGAACCGCTCAGGATCCGCGGCGCGCTGAACGGCCTCGGGCTCGCCGGCGTGGTCGTCGCGGTCGCGTTCCTCGGTGAACCCTGGCGGGAAGCCGTCATGGTGGCCCTGGCGGCTGTCTCGCTCTGGCGGACGCCGCGTGAGATCCGCCGCGCGAACGGCTTTACGTCCTACCCGATCGTGGAGGTCGCGGTCCTCTTCTTCGGTATCTTCCTCACGATGATCCCCGCGCTCGAGCTCCTGCGGCTCCGGGGCCGCGAGCTCGGCGTGAGCGAGCCGTGGCAGTTCTTCTGGGCGACCGGCGTGCTCTCGTCGTTTCTCGACAACGCTCCGACCTACCTGACGTTCCTCGCGCTGGGGCAGGGCCTGGGCCTCGCGCGCGAGGTGGTGGACGTCCCCCACACGATCCTCGAGGCGATCAGCGTGGGCGCGGTGGCGATGGGCGCCAACTCGTACATCGGCAACGCGCCCAACTTCATGGTGAAGTCGATCGCGGAGGAGCAGAGGGTGAAGATGCCGACCTTCTTCGGCTACATGCTCTACAGCGCCCTGATCCTGCTGCCCCTTTTCGCCGCGGTGACGGTCGCCTTCTTCCGGTAGGTCCAGGTACCCGGCCGCGCTATCGGAGCAACGCGAGCACGCGCTCCGCGGCCGCGGCGACCGAGGCGTCGATCACCGGCAGCTCGTCCCGCGCGAACGTGGCGAGCACGTGGTCGGAGACGTCCTCCTTTCGGTCGGGACGCCCGATGCCCACCTTGACGCGCCGGATGTCCGAGGTGCCGAGCGCCTCGATGACCGAGCGCACGCCCTTGTGGCCGCCGTGGCTGCCCCGGAGCCGCGTGCGGACCGCGCCGAGTGGCAGGTCGATGTCGTCGTAGACGAGGACGAGGTCGGCCGGTCCGGCGCCGACGCGCTGGAGCGACCGGGCGACGACGGGGCCGCACACGTTCATGAAGGCGAGCGGCTTGATGAGGTGGATCGTCTCGCCCCGCCACTGGCCCCGAGCCACGAGAGCCTGGCCCTCGCGGTGCCACGGGCGCTTGAGCATCTGGGCGAGGAGATCGAGGACGCGCTGGCCCACGTTGTGGCGGGTGTCCCGGTACTCCGCTCCGGGATTCCCGAGCCCCACCACCGCGTGGGCCACGCGGGTCCGGCTCCGCTACTTCTCCTTCTCCGCCTTCTCGGGCCTCCTGGCTTTCTTGCCCTCTTCGGGGGGGGCTTCCTCTTCCTTCGGCTTGCGCTCCGTGAGCACCTCCGGCTCGGTGACCGTGGCCGCCGCGGGCGCCGCCGCCACGGGCGCCTCCTCGGCCATGGGCGGCACCACCGTGGCGACCGCCTGCCCTGGCGGGGTCAGGATCCGGACGCCCTCGGGGGCGCGGAGCTGGGCGACGGTCAGCACGTCGCCGATCATCAGGGCCGTCACGTCGGCATCGATGCGCTCGGGGATGGCGGTCGGCAAGCAGGAGACCAAGAGCTCGTGGACCACGATGTTGAGGATGCCTTTCTGCTCCTTGACGCCCGCGGGTTCCCCCACCGGGCGGACCGCCACGCGTACCGTGATCGTCCGATCGGCGGACACCTCCTGCAGGTCCACGTGGAGGAGGTGCTCCGTCACGGGATGGAACTGTAGGTCGCGGATGATCGCCATGCGCCTGCCGCCGCCCGCCTCGCCGTCGAACTTGAGCGCGAGCAGCTGGGTGGTGCCCTCACGGCCGTGGATCATCTTGAGCACGGCCTTCGGGTCCACGACAACCGGCTCGGGCTTGGCGCCGCCGTAGAGGATGGCGGGTACCTCGCCCGCACGGCGCAGGCGCTTGGCGACCTCCTTGCCGGTCGCCTGGCGTCGCTTGATCGTCAGCTCTTGCATCTCCATCGTCAGGCTCCCTCCGGCGAGGTCATACGAACAGCGTCGACACGGACTCTTCGTCGTGGATGCGGCGGATCGCCTCACCGAGCAGCGGCGCGACGGTCAGCACGGTGACGCGCGCCGTGAGCTTCGCGGCGGGCACGATGATCGAGTTGGTCACGACGACCTCTTCGAGCGGCGACGTGGTGATCCGCTCCACCGCGGGGCCCGACAGGACCGGGTGGACGCCGCACGCGAGGATGCGCCGCGCGCCCTCGCGCTCGAGGGCGCTCACGGCCTGGATGAGCGTGCTCGCGGTGTCGATCATGTCGTCGATCACGACGGCCTCCCTGCCGCGGACGTCGCCGATCAGGTGCATCGCCACCGCCGAGTTCGGGCCCTCGCGCCGCTTGTCGATGATCGCGAGGCTCGCGTTGAGCCGCTTGGCGATCGCGCGCGCCCGCTCGACCCCGCCCGCGTCGGGCGCGACGATGACGGGCTCGCGCAGCTCCTTCTTGCCGAGATAGTCGATGATGACCGGTGCGGCGAAGAGGTGGTCCACCGGGACTCGGAAGAAGCCCTGGATCTGCCCCGCGTGGAGATCGAGCGCGAGCACCCGGTCGATACCGGCCGCTTCGAGCAGGTCGGCGACGAGCCTCGCCGAGATGGGCACCCGCGGCTGGACCTTGCGGTCCTGGCGCGCGTAGCCGTAGTAGGGCAGGACCGCCGTGATTCGGCGCGCCGAGGCGCGCTTCAGCGCGTCGATCATGATGAGCAGCTCCATGAGCGTGTCGTTCACCGGCGGGCACGTCGGCTGGATCACGAACACGTCCGCGCCTCGGACGTTTTCGTTGATCTGCACGTACACCTCGCCGTCCGAGAAGCGCGTCACCTCCGCGTCCGCCAGCGGCACGCGCAGGTACTGCCCGATCTCCTCGGCCAGCGGCCGGTTCGCGTTCCCCGTCAAGAGCTTCAGTTCGTAGGCCATCGGTGCCTCGCTCGAGGTGTGGTTGGGGCGGGAGGATTCGAACCTCCGAATACGGGATCCAAAGTCCCGCGCCTTGCCACTTGGCCACGCCCCATCGTTCGCGTCTCCTCAGGGGTCCCGGGTCATCCGGATCGCCGGGCCTCGAATCGCGCGCACCGCCCAGCACGCCCAGGAGCCCCGGGCGACGCGCGCCCGGATCTGCCGCGCGTGGTCGAACGAGCGCGCGACGCCGAACACGGTGAGCCCGCTGCCCGACATCGCTGCGCCCAGCGCGCCCGCCGCCAGGAGCGCGGCTTCCATCTGCGCCACCTGCCTGTACGCCGTGGCCGCGACACGCTCGAGCGCGTTGAAGAGGCTCGCACCGACCCGCGCCGGGTCGCGGCTCCGGAGCGCCGCCACCATCTGGCGGACGTGGCTGCCGTCAGAATACATCGCGGGGGTCACGCCCCCATAGATTGCCAGGGTGCTCGCGCCGACGCCAGGGTTGACCAGCACGAGCGCGAGCGCGGTGCCCGCGACCGGCTCGATCCGCTCGCCCCGCCCGGTCCCGAGCGCTGCGCCGCCGCGGAGGAAGAACGGCACGTCCGTTCCGAGCGTCACGGCGAGCTCGGCGAGCCGCGCCGCCGGCCATCGGAGCCCCCAGAGGCGGCTCAGGCCCACGAGCGCCGCTGCGGCGTCCGCCGAGCCGCCGCCGAGCCCGGCCGCCACCGGGATGCGCTTGTCGAGCGTGATCCGGGCCCCCCGACTCACTGCGGTCGCCTCCCGTAACGCGTGCGCTGCCCGCACAACGAGATTCCTTCCATCGCTCGGAAGATCGGGGGCGCTGACGCGCAGTTCCAGGCCCTCGGCGTCCTCGATCACAAGCCGGTCGGAAAGGTCGACCGCCTGCATGACCGTGGCGACTTCGTGATAACCGTCGTCCCGCTTACCCAGAACCTCCAGGGCGAGGTTGATCTTGGCCGCGGCGTTGAGCACCAGCCGGCGGGCGACGCGCGACCGCTTCGACAAGGCATCGAAGCCTAGCATGCAGCCAGGACGATTTCAACGGATGTTCCGTGTTTTCGCCCCTTTCGGCAGCGCCAGCGTGAACCGCTCGGGGTCGATCCCGGCGCCCACGGCCACGTTCCGGTAGATCACCGATCCCGTCACGTTGGCGCGCTCGGATCGGAGGTCGAACCCCAACCTGACCTCCCCGTCGCGCCGGAAGGTGATCGTGACCGGGAAGCGTCCGCCATCGATCTCGAGTTGCTGGACCTCGCCCGTCCTGAGGTCCATCCAGACGCGCTGGCGCCGGTCGGCGCCGACGAGGGTCAGCGAAGGGCCGAGGCCGTCGGCTGGCACGAGCTCGGCCACACGCAGGTCCTTCGGCGGCACGGCGCGCCCGGCGAGGACCGCGACGAGCGCGTCCGCGTCGAGCGGCAGCCCGAGCACCCGGGCGATCGTCGCCGCGTTGGCCGGCCCCACGAGCGCCTCGTTCTTCGCGGCGTCGTACGCGGTGAGCCGGCCCTCGTGGACGGTGACGAGAAAGTAGGGCTGGCCGAACGGAGAGAGCGCCTCGAAGCGCACCGAGTCGGGGCCCTTCACGAGGAGGGCACCGGTGAGTTGCTGGCTCTCCCCCCCGCGCGTGAGCATGATGTCGGCGAGGGCGCGGAGGTCGGTGAACTCGTGCCAGCGCGCCTCGAGGAGCCCGAGCGCGTGGCGGGCGTCGTCGGCGACCGGCTGGCGCGGGGGTGCGGTCGCGCACCCGCTTAAGAGCCCCAGCAGGCAGAGGAGGCTACTGAGACGCCTTCGAGCCACTCTTGGCCCGGCGCCCGCTATCCTTGAGGTCCTCGATCTTCTTCTTGACCCCCTCGGCGGCCGGGTCGAGCTGCAGGGCCTTCTCCCACGCGGCGAGCGCCTCGGTCTCGAGTCCGTTCTTCAGATAGGCGTCGCCGAGGTGCTCGTAGATCACCGGGTCGGGTTCCTTCGTCTTGTCGACGGCGCGCTTGAGCTCCTTCAGAGCGTCGGGGTAGCGACCCTTCTGGTAGTACGCCCAGCCGAGGCTGTCGATGAAATAGCCGTTGTCCGGCTCGATCGTGAGCGCCTCGCTGATGAGCTGGATCGCCTCGTCGAGGTTCTGCCCGCGCTCGGCGTACATGTAGCCGACGTAGTTGTACGCCTCGGCGTGCTTGGGATCGAGTGCGATCACCTGCCGGAACGCGCGGACGGCGTCGTCGAACTTCGCCTGCTTCTCGAAGACGACGCCGAGCTGAAAGTGGAGGTCCTTGTTCTTGTCGTCGAGGCTCAGTCCCTCCCGGAGGGTCTCCACGGCGCGGTCGTACTGCTTGCCGCGGAAGTATGCGGTGCCGAGGTAGAGAAAGAGCTCGGGCCGCTTCGGCTCGAGGTTGACGGCGTCGCGGAGGACTGCGATCGCCTCGTCGTGGCGCTTGGCCCGTCCGTGGAGGAATCCGAGCTGGACGCGCGCGTCGATCGAGCGGGGGTCGACGCGCAGGATGCGCTCGAGCTCCGCGCGGGCCTCGGTGTCCTTCCCGCCGTCCATGTACGTGGTGGCGAGGAAGTACCGCGCCCGAAGGTTCGTCGGCTCGAGCGTGACGGCGCGCCGGAAGGCGTCGGCCGCCCGGTCCCACTGTTTCTGCTCGTAGAAGACCGCCCCGAGCTTCATCCACACGCGCGCGTCGCGCGGCGCGACCTCGGCGAGCGCCTCGATCTCCGCCTGCGCCTCCTGGAAGCGGCCGAGCCTGATCAGCAGGTCGCCGAGCCGTTCGACGAACGCCGGGTTGTCGGGGTTCGCCTTGGCGGCGCGCCGGTAGATCTCGACCGCCTCGTCGGGCTTGCGGCGCGTCTCGTACACATAGCCGAGGGCAGTCCAGGCGCCGTCGTGGTCGGGATCGAGCTCGACGGCCTTCTGGAGCTCGGCGATCGCCTCGTCCCACGACTCGGTTTCGATGGCGAGGCGCCCGAGCAGGAAGCGGGCCTGTGCCAGCCGAGGGTTCGTGTTGATGAGGCGGAGCAGCACGGCGCGCGCGCGGTCGTAAGCCTTCTGCTCGACCTGGTAGCGCGCGAGCGTCAGATAGGGGTCCTCTGCACTCGGGTTCAGGGCGATGGCCTTCTCGAGCTCCGCCTCGGCCTCGGCCCACTTCTTTTGCGCGCGCAGCAGCTCGGCGAGCGTCGTGTGGGACGCGACCTCGTCCGGCGCGAGTTCGACGGCGCGCCGCGCGGCGGCAAGCGCCTCGTCGGCCGCGTCGGTGCGCACGAGCCACTGCGCGAGCGTGGTCCAGAGATAGGCCGAGTTCGGATCGCGCTTGAGGGCCTCCCGGAGCGCGGGGATCGCCTCGGTGAACCGCCCCGCCTGCGCGGCCATCTGCGCGACCACGAACTCGTGGTACGCGTGGGCCCGGGTGTCCAGCGAGGGCGCGGAACGCCGCGGCGTCGCGTCGAAGGACGTCGCGACCGTCCCAGCGGCGGCGCACGCGGCGAGCGTCACGCTCGCCAGGAGAAGCGCGGTTCGGACGAGGAGGCGGCGGATCACCGCTCAGCGCCTCGTTCTGCGGGGAACCGCCAGGCCTTCGTGAGCAGGCGCCGCGCGGCGGCCGCGAGGGCCGGATCGGGGATCGGGGAGATCGCCTCGTCGATCGCCCGTAGATCGGCGGCGCCGAGCGGCGCCGAGGAGCGCGGGCGCCTCCGCGGAGCGGCCGAGGGCCCCGCCTCCTCGAGCGTCCCGAGGGTGAACCGGAGCGCGCGTACGGCGGGGAACCGCGCGCGAAGCCGCGCCGTCAGCTCGTCGGCGCGCAGCGTGAGCTCGTGGAGCCACGGGGAGTTGTCGACGATCACGGTGAGGCAACCCTCGACGAGCGCCTGGGGCTTGGCCCGCCGCGCGACGTCGGCGCCGACGAGGGTGGACCACACGCGCCTGACGTGGTGCTCGGCGAGCCGCTCGCGGAGCTCGGGGACGGCGGTCACGAGCAGATCGGCGACGGCGCGCGGCGCTCCGACTCTCATCCCTCTGTATCATACCCCGTCGGCGCGAATGCCGCGAGGCCGGAGTGCTATAGTGGCGGCGGTCATGGCGAAACCTCGGCGTGGGGACAGTCTGGAGCTCGTCATCGACGACCTCGCGTTCGGGGGCGAGGGCGTCGGGCGCGTGAACGGGTACGTCGTGTTCGTGCGCGGCGCCGTGCCGGGTGACCGCGTCCGCGTGAAGCTGGTGGACGCCCGCTCACGGTTCGGCCGTGCCGTCATCGAGTCGATCGAGGTGCCATCCCCCGACCGGGTCGAGCCGCCGTGCCCGTACTTCGGGCGCTGTGGCGGGTGTCGGCTCCAGCACATCGCGTATCCCGCGCAGCTCGCGTTCAAAGAGAAGCAGGTACGCGACTGCCTCGAGCGGATCGGCGGCCTGGGAGCGTTCGAACTCCGGCCGATCCTCCCGGGCCCAGAGCCGTACGGGTACCGGAACAAGATGGAGTTCACGATCACCCGTCCCTCTCAGGCCACCGACGGTGGTTGCGGCGTCGCGGACCCCGCGACAACGGTCGTCGGCCTGCACCAGGCCGATCGCTACGATGTCGTCCTCGACATCGAGCGGTGCCTGCTCCAGTCGGAGACGATGAACGCGTTGCTCGATGCGTTCCGGCAGGAGATCCGGGCGCGCGCGCTCTCCGTCTACGACCAGGACTCCGGCGCGGGGCTCCTGCGCTTCGTGTCGCTGCGCGAGGGCCGGTCCACCGGCGAGGCGATGGTGAACATCGTCGCGACGGCGCCCGATGTGGAGGCGTTCGGCCCCGTCGCCGAGCGGCTCGCGGCCCGCGTGCCAGAAACGGCGAGCGTCGTGCTCAACGTGAACGCGAAGAAGGCGAGCGTGGCGGTCGGGACGGAGGAGCACCTGCTTCGCGGGCGAGACCACATCCGGGCGTCGCTCGGCGGGCTCAGTTTCCAGGTGTCGGCGAATTCCTTCTTCCAGACCAACACGGTCCAGGCGGAGCGGCTCTTCGCCGTCGTCGAGGGCGCGTGCGGCCTCGCGGGCGGAGAGACTGTCATGGACCTCTACTCCGGCACGGGCACGATCAGCCTCCTGCTCGCGCGCCGCGCTCGGTGGGTGTATGGGATCGAGGTGGCGGCGGCGGCGGTCACCGACGCCGTGCGGAACGCCCGTGCGAACGGGATCGCGAACTGCACGTTCCTGGCGGGCGAAGTGCGCGTCGTGCTCCCGACGCTGATGCGTGACGGCGTCCGGGCGGAGGTCGTCGTCGCCGATCCGCCGCGCGCCGGATTTCATCCCAAGGCCCTCCAGACGCTCGCCGCGCTCGGGGCCGAGCGGCTCGTCTATGTCTCCTGTAACCCGGCGACGCTCGCGCGCGACCTCGGCGACCTCGTGCGTGCCGGCTATCGGCTCGAGTGGGTGCACCCGGTGGACATGTTCCCGCAGACACCGCACATCGAGGCGGTCGCCCGTCTCCGACGGGCTTCATGAAGACGTACCTCGCCCGCCGGCTGCTGCAGTCCTTGCTCGTCCTCTTCGGCGTCTCGTTCGTGGTTTTTTTCATCCTCCACCTCACGGGCGACCCGGCGCTCGTGCTGCTGCCGCCGGACGCGTCGGCCGAAGACGTGCAGCGCTTCCGTGAGGCGATGGGATTCAACGATCCGTTCATCGTCCAGTACGGGCGGTTCCTCTCGGGCGCGCTGCGCGGCGACTTCGGCCAGTCGGTGCGCCACGGCGAGCCCGCGTTCAACCTCGTCGTCGAGCGGATGCCGGCCACGTTCGAGTTGGCGGGCGCCGCCCTGGGGGTCGCGCTGGTCCTCGCGATCCCCGCGGGCATCATCTCGGCGGTCCGACGCAACACGATGCTCGACTATGTCTCCACGATCGTCGCCCTGCTGGGCCAGTCGATGCCGACCTTCTGGCTGGGGATCATGCTCATCCTCGTCTTCTCGGTGCAGTTCAACCTGCTGCCCTCGTCCGGGCGCGGCGGGCTCGCGCATCTGATCCTGCCCGCGATCACGCTCGGCCTCTTCACGACCGCGCGTATCACGCGGCTCACGCGGTCGGGAATGCTCGAGGCGCTGAACCAGGACTACATCCGGACGGCGCGGGCGAAGGGCGTCGGCGGCCCACCGGTCATCTGGAAGCACGCGCTCAAGAACGCAGCGATCCCGATCGTGACGATCGTCGGCATCGAGCTGGGGACGCTGCTCGGCGGCTCGGTGATCACCGAGACGATCTTCGCGTGGCCGGGTGTCGGGCGCCTGTCGGTGCAGGCGATCTACAACCGCGATTATCGCGTGGTCCAGGCGGCGGTGTTCCTGCTCTCGACCACCTTCGTGCTCGTGAACCTCGTCGTGGACATGCTCTACACCTACCTCGACCCCCGCATCCGTCTGCGATGAGGGCCGCTGCGTTCGCGCTCTGTGGAATGAACGGCGCCAGGCGGGCCGGAGCCGCGCCGCGCCTTGTCTCAGGCCACCGACCGAGGGCGCCGGCCTCGCGGCACTCGTTACCATAGCCGTGCCCGCCACGACGCTCGCGATCCCCGCCGAGCGGTTCGCCGCACGGCGCGAGTGGCTGACGTTCGTCCGACGGCTCGCCCGCCGGCGGACGGCGCTGTTCGGTCTCGTCGTCGTCGCGCTCGTGTTCGCCGCCTCGCTCGGGGCCCCGTGGCTCAGCCCCTGGGACCCGATCGAGCAGGACATCAGCAATCGCCTCAAGCCACCCGGGTCGCATGGCCCGTCGGGCCGCGTGCACGTGCTCGGCACCGACCACCTCGGTCGCGACCTCCTGGCCCGCGTGATCCTCGGCGCGCGCCCTGCGCTGATGGTCGGCTTCGCGGCGGTGGCGATCTCGGGGATCATCGGGATGGTCGTCGGGCTCGTCTCGGGCTACTTCGGCGGCCGCGTCGACGATGTCTTCATGCGGCTCGCGGACATCCAGCTCGCCTTCCCGTTCATTCTGCTCGCGATCGCCGTGATCGGTGTCCTGGGGCCGAGCCTGCCCGTGATCATCGTCGTCATCGGGGTCTCGAGCTGGGTCGTGTACGCGCGCGTCGTGCGCGGCGCGGTGCTCTCACTACGCGAGCGGGAGTTCGTGCAGGCGGCGCTGGCGCTCGGGAGCCGCGACGGCCGGATCCTGCTACGCCACATCCTGCCGAACGCGTTCACGCCGTGGCTCGTCGTCGCGACGCTCGACATGGCGCGTGTCATCGTGATCGAGTCGGCGCTCTCGTTCCTCGGGCTGGGGGTGCAGCCGCCCACGCCGACGTGGGGCGGGATGCTCGCGGACGGGCGCGTCTACATCTCGACGGCGTGGTGGCTTGCGACCTTCCCCGGGCTCGCGATTCTGGTGACCGTGCTTGGGATCAACCTCTTCGGCGACGGCCTGCGCGACACGCTCGACCCCCGTCTCAAAGTCTGACGCGACCCGCGGAAGCGGGGGCGGCCTCGGGCGGGAGGCCCTCCTCGACCACGCTAGCACTCGTTGCGCGGGCTTCAGGCCATCCGCTCGGCGGTGAGACAACGCCCAGAAGCTACGGGTCTCGGAGGGCCTCCCGCCCCCCGCCGTCCCCGCTTCCACTCGCGTCACGCTTCAGGCGGCGGAGTCGAGAGCGCGCGAGCAACAGGAGGCCGGCGGCGGGCGTCGTGACCCAGAGCGTTCCCGAGGGCACGCCGGTCCACGCGTTCATCGCGATCACGGCGGCCCCGCCCACCGCTGCGAGCCACAAAAGGATGGCGGTCGCGCCGTCGAGCATCCCGCGCCAGGCCCGCCAGTCCACGACGAGGGCGAGCGCGGCCCCCGCGCCGTCGAGCGCGACATCCATCGCGCTACTCGTCCGGGACGGCAGGAAGGACTGGTGCCATTCGTCGAGGGCGGCCCAGGCAAGGCTGATCGCGAAGGCGGTCCACGAGGCGGCGCGCGCGGAGAGGTTCCGCTCGCGCGTGAACGCGCGGTACCAGAGCGCGGCGAGGATCGCGTACTCGGTGAGATGCGCGCCCTTGCGCAGGAGCCTGTGGACGGTGTGGAGCTGGCCGGGCGTCGCCCACGGCAAGAGCCACCGGAGCGCGGGCAAGAGGAGCTGGCTCGTGTGCTCCCCGCTGGCGATGTCGGTCGAAAGCCACACGGTGACCGCCATCCAGAGCACCGGGGGGAGCCAGGGGGCGAGACGCATCGCCTGCTATGATACCGGGCGTGGCCAGGGTGGACTGGAGCTATCACCGCAAGGGCTGAAGCTCCTGCGCCCGCGCGCAAGAGTTTCTTGCGAAGCAGAAGATCGGCGTCGTGGAGCAGGTGGACACACGGAAGTCGCCGATCTCCGGCGAGGCCGCGCTGGCCGTGGCGAGGGACGTCGACGAGATCTGGGTCGCCAGAGGCAAGACGGCTGTCCACGTGGATCTCAAGACGTCCCGGCCACCCAGGGCGGAGCTGCTCGCGCTCCTGCTGGGGCCCACTGGCGCCCTCCGGGCGCCGACGCTCCGGGTTGGCCGGACGCTGCTCGTCGGGTTCAACGCGGAGGCGTACACGAAAACCTTGAAGTAGAGGTCGGTCGGGGTCTGCCCGCCGTGGTAGAGTTGGCGCGATGCTCGGCGAGCTCCTCGACGATCTGCTGACCTCACCGTCGACGGGGCCGTGCATCACGGCGACCCGTCACTTCGCTCCCCGGCCTCCCGTGCTCGTGCCGTTCCCGCCCTCGCTCGACCCGCGGATCGCGGACGCGCTGCGCGCGCGGGGGATCCACGAGCTCTACTCGCATCAGGCGCAGTCGTGGGAGCTGATCGAGAAGGGCCACCACGTCGTCGTCGTCACGCCGACCGCCTCGGGCAAGACGCTTTGCTACAACCTGCCCGCGCTGCAGGCCCTGCTCCTCCAGCCCGACGCGCGCGTCCTCTATCTCTTTCCGACGAAGGCGCTCGCCCAGGACCAGCTCGCGGAGCTCGAGGCGCTCGCGAAGACCCTGCCCGAGATGAGGATGTTCACGTACGACGGCGACACGCCGCAGGACGCGCGGCGTGCCGTCCGCGCGCGGGCGAACCTCGTGCTGACGAACCCCGATATGCTCCACTCCGGGATCCTGCCGCACCACACCAAGTGGGCCACCCTCTTTCAGAACCTTCGCTATGTCGTCATCGACGAGCTCCACGCGTACCGTGGAGTCTTCGGTAGCCATCTCGCCAACCTCCTCCGGCGCCTGCACCGCATCTGCCGCCACTACGGCTCGGCGCCGCAGTTCATCATGGCCTCCGCCACCATCGCCAACCCGGGCGAGCTGGCCCGGCGGCTCGTGGGGGAGCACGTGGAGGAGATCGCCGAGAGTGGCGCGCCGACGGGCGACAAGACGTTCATCTGCTACAACCCGCCTGTCGTGAACCCCGACCTCGGCATCCGCGCACCCTACCTGGGCGAGGCGGCGAAGCTCGCGATTCGGCTCCTCAGGGCGCGGATCGCGACGATCGTCTTCGCCCAGAGCCGCCTCGCGACCGAGGTGTTGCTGACATCGATCAAGAACGGCGTCGCCGACAAGACCGGCGACAGCGGGATCGTCCGCGGCTACCGAGGCGGCTATCTCCCGACTCGCCGGCGGGCGGTCGAGAAAGGTCTGCGCGAGGGCGAGGTGCTGGGCGTCGTCTCGACGAACGCGCTCGAGCTCGGCGTCGACATCGGCCATCTCGACGTCGCGGTCCTCGCCGGGTACCCCGGAGCGATCGCCTCGCTCTGGCAGCAGGCGGGGCGCGCGGGGCGCCGGTCGGGCTCCTCCGCGGCGATCTTTGTCGCGACGAGCGCGCCGCTCGATCAATTCATGGTCACGCACCCGGAGTATCTCTTCGGCACACCTCCCGAGCACGCGCGGGTGAACCCCGACAACCCGTTCATCCTGGTGAATCACCTCAAGTGCGCCGCCTTCGAGCTGCCCATCGGCCCTGGCGCCGCGGGCGGGGAGATCGAGAAGTTCGGAGACGTCGATGTCCGCCGCTTCCTCGCGGCGCTCGAAGACGAGGGCGTCCTCCACCACGCGGGCTCCCGCTGGCACTGGGCGGCCGAGACCTACCCCGCCGACCACGTCTCGCTCCGGACGGTGACGAGCGACAACTTCGTGGTCATCGACACGGGGGCGCGCGACGCGACACAGACGAAGCGGCGGCAGATCATCGCCGAGGTGGACTGGGGGAGCGCGTTCGCGACGATCCACCCGAAGGCGATCTACCTCGTGGAGAGCGAGCCGTACGAGGTGCAGGAGCTCTGCTGGCGCGAGGACGAGGAGAAGGTCGCCTACGTCAAGCGCGTCCAGGTGGACTACTTCACCGACGCGATCAGCGCCAAGGGCGTCTGGATCCTCCAGCGGCTGGCCGACCAGGCTCACCCCGTGTACCTCGCGGAGCAGGGCGAGGTGCTCGTCGCCGAGAAGGTCGTCGGCTTCAAGAAGATCAAGATGGGGACGCTCGAGAACGTCGGCTCGGGCGAGGTTGAGCTGCCGCAGCAGGAGATGCAGACGACGGCGGCCTGGCTCACGGTGACGCCGGAGGCGCTCGCGCGCGTCAGTGCCTCGCGTGAGGAGCTGATCGACGGGCTGCGCGCGGTGACGTACCTGCTGCACCATCTGGCGCCGATCTTCCTCCTCTGCGACATTCGCGACGTGGGCTCGTGGCTCGGCGACACGACGCCCGCCGAGCCGGGCGCCGTCGCGACGCGCGAGTCCACGAAGCGACGGCTCATGAGCGCCGAGCGCTTCAACCCGACGATCTACCTCTACGACTCCCACGCGGGCGGAATCGGTCTCGCCGAGCGGCTGTTCGAGATCCTCCCGGACCTCCTCCGGCGCGGCCTCGAGACGCTTCACGCATGCCCGTGCCGGTTTGGCTGTCCGTCGTGCGTCGGGCCTGTCAACGAGGTCGGCCGCAAGGCCAAGGCGACGGCGCAGGGGCTCCTGCGTACCCTCGTCGGCTGAC
>Ga0209376_1000485_pt1 | contig 43903 bp, 49 predicted proteins | sample GraSoiAngelo_134_FD_185891 | JGI IMG/M metagenome (GOLD analysis project Ga0209376, IMG submission 185891) | Grasslands soil microbial communities from the Angelo Coastal Reserve, California, USA - 14_0929_05_30cm (SPAdes) (version 2) | ecosystem: Environmental > Terrestrial > Soil > Grasslands ...
TCTGATATACTTGAACGAATCAGTAACAGAATTACAAATGAGGTGGAAGATGTTGCTTGGGTTAGCTATGTAATTTCAAGCAAGCCACCAGCCACTATTGAACCGCAATAAAAATAGTCTGCCCCCCGTTTTACTCGTGAAAATCTGCATGTTGTCATAAAAGTTTTAGGTCTAGTATCTCAAAGAGAAATGATATGCCTTACATTTCTTCATCAGGAAATACAAATCAAAGGGAATTAGACGACATTAAACAGGCGATCAACGACCTAACAAATACGATTGAAGGTAAGCACATGAGATTGGAAGCGATACTTTCTCAGATAATAGAACGCGAGATGATAACTCAAGATTCCTACGATAAAATCATGAATTTGCTAATAGAATTCGGTAAAAAGAAAGGCTGGACAAAATAACCAAATTGCGCTCAGAAACATGATGCTCGTAGTAGTGTTATTGATTCTGGGAATAGTTTAAGATCAATACCAGACTAATGAAATTGTGAGACCCGTTCACAAAATTTTGGTAATTGATCTAAGTGTAGTTATTGGATCTTTTTTTCTAATATGGGCATTATCCACAGATTCTGTCTTCTTGGGTCCTAGCGTACCAAGTAATTACATCTCGTCTCTTCCAGTTGTACTCTTGTATACTGGATTGGTAGCTATTTTGATATTGTTAGGTACTGTACTCTTGTTTCTGCCTAGAAGAACCAGATGATCTGCACGCTTGTTTTTAAAGTAAAACTATAGTCTGAGTCTAATGTAAAAATGAAGAGTGGTTCCCTACTCTGGAGTTATTACAGCAGTTGGATTGTTGTTAGTGTGTACTACAGTAATTTTGACTGTAGCACTATCCTGTCCATATTCGTTTGTGACTGTGAGCTTGAACACAAGTTCCTTTGTTTCACCTATTGGAACCGGTGGTGCAAAGATCGCTGGCTGTGCAGTTTCACTAAATAATAATGTCACTTTATCGCCGCTTACTTGTTCCCATGAATATTTTAGATGAACGCCTTTACTTGCACTGCCATCTAGCGAAACTTTTGTCAGCTCATCTACGGTTTGATCAGAACCGGCATCGGCTACTGGAGGAACTCCTGTTGCTTCTATGGTATTAACGTTCACTACCACATCACATGCTGGAAGACTTACTAGATCATCACCGATTGTTAGTTCAAACACTAGTTGACCAGTTACGCCATTTGGAATTGGTGAAACAAATGTTGGTGTCAAATCATCGCGTGATGATAACTTGACAGGAATTCCAGAAATTTGTTTCCAGTGATATAACAGTACATCACCGCTTGGGTTTGATACCGTTGCATACAGTGTAACAGGAGTATTTGCTAGAACTGAAATATCTGAACATGAAACTGTCGGGCTTATATGAGTACTTTTGACTGTAACTTTTACCATTGCAGCTGCTTTGCCTCCATGTCCATCATCTGCGGTAAAAATGAAAAGTAAAGCTTTGCTTGAGCCTGGGTCAACTGCTGGTGCTGTAAATGACACTGAGGTATCACCATATGATGATAATTCAACTTCTGGGCCAGAATATTGACCCCATGCATAGGTTAATGGGTCGTTGTCAGGGTCTGTTGCAGAGCCCGTTAGAGTTACTGGCGTACCCTCATCAACTATCATGTCATCATTTACTTTGACTATTGGTGGGTGGTTAACATGCAAAACTATGACATTGTATTTGGCATTGCTTACGCCTCCATGTCCGTCATCGACTGTAAGACCGATAGTCAGACTCTTTACCTCATTTGGAGGAACTGGTGGCGCAATGAATGATATCACTGGGTCTGTAGATGAGAAACTTACCTTGTCACCGCTTATTTGAGACCAAGTGTATGCCAGTTTGTCACTGTCAGGATCTGTTGATCTTAGACCGGAAAGCGTTACCATGGTCTTTTCGTTTACTATTATAGTATCAGAAGAGCTATAACGATATTTTGAGAATTGTTGACCGGACTTGGCAACATTTAGTGAAAAGGAACTATCGCAGTAAATATGATCTGAACCTTGAAACTTTTGTACACAATCTTCAAGTGACTGGATACCACTACTAATTGATGACGACGTCTGTTGTGCATTAGCCGACATGGCTGGTAAAGCAGAAATTATCATAACTGCCAGTACCGGAACAAAAAATTTGTAATCCAATCTGTGGGGGTTTAATTTGTGATTATTAAAAAACCTTTCTCTCATGTAATCAGATCAAAATACTCGAATTTTGATCAATGTATGATATTTGTAGCATTTCATAGATCTACGCAATTAGAGAGTGTTAGTCTTTGCTGACTTAATTAGCAATAAAACTTGGTCAATAGTAGGTGGAATTCCCTGAAAACTATTGATGTATAACGATGCAGCACCATTTGCAAAAAGTAGCCTTTCTGCAGGTTCCAAATTAGCAAGATATCCAACTAGATTGGCTGCATCCCAAACATCGCCTGCACCGGTAACAAACTTTGGTTGAACTGGAAAAGATTTAACAAATTCTACATCATTTCCGTTTGACCAACATGAACCGATAGAGGTATGAAGGTCTATTGAAACGGAGGTTCTTGTAGCCAATTCTTTAACCGATTTCATGGTATTGTCTACATCAGTTAGGGTATCAAGTCCGTATTGCCCCAATAGGATATTGCACTCATTCTCATTGATACATAACGAGTCCAAGTCAGAACCTAGTTCAGATAAGGCTTCCTTGAATTCTCCAGGTCTTGTCTGTATATCTGCTGGGTCTAGAAAATGAAGAGCCGATTTGGATTTTTCAAATGCAAATCTTGAAAGTTCAGTTGCCCTCTCATTACTTGCCCAGTTTGTTACAATCACAGCGTCTGCTTTCTTGAGTACTACCTGTTCCTTTGATCCCAGCTTATCAGGCCCAAAGTTCTCGTTATCCCCCAAATCAGAAAGCATTATGTTTACAATATCTCCATTGTTGTTAAATTCAAGCGAGGTTGTTCTTCCTGGCTTGCCATCAATTATAAAAAGTGAGACTTTGGGAAATTCAGAAAAAGTTTCTTTTAATATATGTGAACTAGTACTGTCTGCCACAGTAATTAACGAAACTGGGCAACCAAGTTTTACTAGAGCATGCGCAACATTTGTTGCATTTCCTCCTTTGATATCAAACTGTGGAATTCCTCTTATACTTCCGCCCAAGCTAGTTTTTTCTAAAATTTGTTTGTAGAGTCCTGCAAGATCTTGTATCTTAATTATTCTATCAAGAAAAAAATCATTTAGAACAACAATAGAACCAACGAGATTAAGATTTTTGAGCTTTTCTAGCATGAAAAAGTTTAGCCCATTTGTGGTGGCAGACCTTTTCCTCCGCCACTTTTGCCACCGGATGATGCAATAACATCATCGATTCTTAGTATCATGCAGGCTGCCTCGGTTGCTGATTTTATTATCTGCTCTTTTACTACTACTGGTTCTAAGATGCCCAGAGAATACATATCGGCTACTCTAGTATTTCTTGCATCTATTCCAGTCCATTGCTTACCTTGACTTTGTTTTGCACGAAGTGTAACCATTGTGTTGATTGGATCCATACCCGCGTTCTCTGCTATGGTAAGCGGAATTATCTCAAGAGCTTCTGCATACTTTTTGATTGCAAGTTGTTCTCTTCCCTCAAATCTATCTGCCCAGTCTTTCAATCTCGAAGCCAGATATTCTTCTGGTGCACCGCCACCAGCCACTACTGCAGGTCTTTCTATTACATCTTTTACTACCATCAAAGAATCATGAAGTGATCTATCTACCTCATCTACTACTCTTTGTGAGCCTCCTCTAATCAGAATTGTAATTGCGCGTGGGTTCTTGCAGCCTTCTATGAAGACCCATTTCTCTGTCTCTACTTTTCTTTGTTCTACCAATTCAGCAGTACCCAAATCCTTTAGAGTCATATCATCAATATTGCTGCTAATTCTTCCACCTGTTGCCTTTGCAAGCTTTGTCATGTCACTTTCTTTTACTCTCCTTACTGCAAGAATTCCTTGTTTTGAGAGATAATGTTGTGCGATATCGTCTATGCCTTTCTGACAGATTAGCACATTTGCACCTATCTCATGAATCTTGTCAACCATGGCCTTGAGCATCCTATTTTCTTCCTCAAGGAACATCTGCATCTGAGATGGGTCAGTAATCCTAATTTCTGCACTCATCTCTGTCTTTTCAATTTCAAGAGCTGAGTTGAGCAGAGCAATCTTGGCCTTCTCAATCTTTGTTGGCATTCCGCTGTGAACTACTTCCTTGTCTAGTACTATACCTTTGATAAGATGGGTGTTTCGGATTGAACCACCTGCTTTCTTCTCCACTTTAATATTGTCTAGGTCAACCTTGTGTACTTCAGCTTCTTTTTCTACAATCTGTAATATGGCATCTACAACAAGCTTGGATAGCATATCACTGTCTTCTGAGACAAGCTTTGATTCCATGCTAGTCTTTGCGACCTTCAATAGAACCTCTCGCTCATTTGGACTTACTTGTTTTGCAAGTTCTTCAAGAAGTGAGAGAGCCTTTTCCTGCGCGGCTTGAAAGCCTTCAATGATTACGGTGGCGTGAACATCTTTTTCCAGAAGCTCTTCGGCTTTTGCCAAGAGAGAACCGCCGAAAACCACAGATGATGTTGTTCCATCACCTACTTCATTATCAACAGTCTTTGAAATTTCAACCATCATTTTTGCAGCTGGATGTTGGACGTCGATCTCTTTTAGAATAGTAGCACCATCGTTGGTAATAGTAACATCTCCTAAAGAATCCACAAGCATTTTGTCCATTCCTCTTGGGCCAAGGCTTGTTCTTACAAGTTCAGCAACTAGCTTGGCTGCGGCTATATTATTTTTCTGTGCGTCTCTTCCCTTTTGTTGTAATGCACTTTCTTTTAATACTAGAACAGGACCCTGTGGTGTTTGTTGAATCGATGCCAAAATTAATCTCCTAATTCGTAATTTCTTGCCCCTTTTAATATCTTATTGGTTCAAAATCTTCAAAAAGGTTCTATTTTTCACGTCAACGATGCCACTGTAGAGGATCCTGATCTCAGGTAAGGCAAGAAATGGTAGAAATACTGGAATAAGATGAGAATTTTTAAATTTACATCCCTGTTCGGCTATTTTTGAATCAACCTCAGAGTATTCTTCTAGTGTCTGTTCAAATGGATGCTTAGATATGAGACCTGCTACTGGCATTTCAAATTTGCACAAGTTCCTACCATCCTTTACGGCCAACATTCCCCCTTGCATCTGAGTTAATGTGTTTGCCACAAAGGCCATGTCTTTTTCATTAGAACCTATGATAATCATGTCATTTTCGTGAAAACTTTGAGTACATCCAAATGCTCCTATATCAGCCCCAAAATTTTTTAAAAAGCCGACAGAATACTTGCCAGTACCATAAGTTCTGTCAACTGCAGCCACTTTCCACACATCCTTTTCAGATGATGCCACCACATTTCCATCTCGTACCCGAAGATCTTCCTGATCTTTTTTGGTTATTATTTCTGTTTCAAGTTTGATTACCAATGCTTGAACAGAGCTTTGTTTACTATGTATGACAAAGTCTTTTTCTGTGAATTTCCTTCTTGTTTTGACTGTTCTTGTAAGCCATTTTGCAATGTTGCTTTTAGCAGGTTTGAATACCATTTCTCCATGAGCTACTACTAATTTTCCTCCTACGAAGACCTTATTTGGTTTAATTTTTTCCAGGTCGTCAAAAACTAGAATGTCCGCCATCTTCCCTGGAGCAATTCCGCCATAGTCTTTGCTCATGCCATAATATTCAAAGCAATTTTTCGATGCTATAGCTATTGCATCAATAACATCCATACCCAGCATAGCAGATTTTCTAATACAATGATCAATTATTCCAAATTCTACAATGTCTTTTGGTGTTACTCCGTCTGTACAAAACATTAATCTGTCAATGCTGGTCTTGCGTGACAGTACATTTGGTATAATCTTGTCAAGATCTCGTCTAATAGATCCTTCCCTCATCATAATCCACATACCTAGCCTGAGTCTCTCGATAACCTGATCATAGTCTATTGGCTCATGACATGAGAAAATTCCAGATGCAATGTAAGCATTCAATTTTTTATCGCTTGCACCTGCAGTGTGTCCATTTATGATACCATTATTTTGTAGCATGTCAGTTATGCTCTGAATTGTTCTTGGATCTCGTGTTGTAACTTTGGTCCAAGAAAATACTTCGCCCAAGCCTACCACGTTGTCCAAGTCATAGGCTTTCTTTTGTTCTTCTTTGTTAATTGTCCTTGAATGACTAAATTTTCTGTCTACAGGCAAGCCTCCAGGAATTACATGAAAGACCCTAATTGGTAAGTTCTCTGTCATCCTGACAAATTCTCTAAATCCTCTATAGCCACAGACACTTACGATATCAATTGGGTCAGAAAATAAGGTAGTAGTGCCACAAAGAAGGGATTTCTTTGCAAGTTCTGAAGGCAGGATGTATTGATCAATGTGTATGTGCGAATCTGCAAAGCCTGGAGTAACGTATTTTTCTTCTAAATCAATTACTACAGTCTTCTTTCCAATTGTATGAGATGCATCTCTTCCAACATAGGCAATTCTATCCTTTACTATAGCAATATGGGTTTGTGGAATAATCTCTCTGGAATAGACATTTACTAGCTTGCAATTTTTTAAAACAATATCTGCTTTACTTTCACCCATAGCTACTGAGTTAAGTGACGAGATCATGGAAGCAAGTGGATTTGCCTTCACAGAGGGAGTGTTGTTATCTATACTATTAAAGCGATGTTTAAATTACGGTCAGAGCAGGTTTCATTTTATGAACATGCCAAAGGAGATTAGAAGATACTGCCCTAAATGTAAAAAGCATACAGTACAAAAGGTCTCCTTATACAAGGCAGGCAAGAGAAGAGGTTCTGCCATAGGCGAGAGAAGACATGCTGAAGATAAGAAAGGATATGGCGGACAAAAATTCCCCAAGCTAGCAAAGCCAGCTAAGACAACTAAGAAGATGACTCCAATTCTGATGTGTCCTGAATGCAAAAAGAAATTCAATGTGGCTGGAATAAGATTAAGAAAACTGGAATTGGTTGCATAATGAAAAAAGCTCAAATTCTAATTCCAAAACCTGGTAGTAAATTCCAGAGAGTTCAGTGCAAGGAATGTGGAGAAGAAAGTGTTGTGTATTCACATGTTTCAACTACTGTTACATGCAAGGCTTGTGGCAACACTTTAGCAGAACCAACTGGGTCTATTGCCAAACTAAACGGTAAAGTCCTAGGTAGCGCAGAGTAAATCATAATCCTTCTTTGTATTCAAGTTAATTGCTACTCGTTTATCATCAAGTACGATGTAAGATTCTGCAACTTGTTGCATTTCTGATATTTTTGTTGGATTTACAATTGAGATGCCAGAATAAGCATGGTCCTCATTATTGTATCTAACAACATAGTCGGCTTCAATTTCAATAGAATCCAAGAATTTCTTTCTCACTAGTACGCTAGTCCACGGTTCTTTATCATTTACAGATGCGATAATTTTTCTAATTATTTTATCATCTAAAAGTGCCATGTCTCCTGAAACAACAAAAACTGTTTCGCTGAGGCTACGCAAGGCATTACTGAGATCGCTAACATACCCTTTTCCTTCTGTTTCTATTGTGGTAATTCCAAGTGCTTTAATGAATTGACGAGTTTTTGGTGCATTTGGACTTGTAATACATATTATTTGAAAAAACATGCCAGAGTCTTGAAGCGCAGATATGACATGCTGTATAACTGGTTTTTTGTATTTTATCAAGAGCTTTTCTTCTGGCAAATCCATTCGTGTGCCCTTACCACCACACATTACTAGGCCTATCATACAGATACAAAGATCAAAAGTGATGCCAGCCTTACAAGTTCATTGCTTGCTCCAAATACATCGCCAGAGATTCCACCAAAGCTTCGATTCGCAACTCGAAGCAGTAGGAATGATAATCCGACACAAACACCAGTTACGTATACTCCTGTAATTCCCCCCAGCAAGATAGTTGGTATAATGGCAAGTCCTGCAGCTACGCCTAGTTTTCTGTAGTCTTTCATTGATTGGGTAAATGGAGAGCTTAGTCCTTGCCAAGCTGAAATTCCACGATTAGCTTGAAGAACCATTGCAAATTTTGCCATAAGCTCACTTAACAAAATTGCCTGAAAGAGTACAAATCCTTTCATCATTGACAATGCCATTATCATGCCAGCTACATACAACACTATAGTTACTACACCTGCAGAGCCAACTGCGGGATCTCTCATAGCTTGTAATTTTTTTTCTTTGGTTCCCTTTGCCATGATTCCATCAGCAAAGTCACAAAGAGCATCGGTGTGATGTACTCCGGTAATAATCACAAGTGCTCCTGTCAATAGAAGACCTACTATCAGGGGTTGAACAAACAAAGAAAGTCCATAACCTGCTCCACCGATTATTATCCCAATTACTGCTCCTGCTATTGGAAACAGATACATGCTCTTTGCAACAGTTTCAAGCTCACTGTTTTTTGATGGAATAATAGTCAGAAATGATACTACAGACGTTATTCCCCTAAACAAAAGACCACCATCCAAGATACGATAGGACTGCAATCACAGGAATTGTAAATAACACAACAAACAAAATGCTCGTAAGTTTCATTATAGAAACTGCCAACTTGAAATGAGTCTCAGTTATGTCTGAAATGCCATCACCTAGGATATAGTGATCCAGTTTCTCGAATCTAATACCTAAAGCACCTGCCATAGTAGCCATTGGGTATCCTGCATTAGGACTCTCTGTCTTTGGACCGTCTCTTCTCATAATTTCAAGCGAATGGCGCCAATTTTCTTTTAGAATTATGCTTGCAAGTATCATTACAAGGCTTGTTATTCTTGAAGGAAGATAATTCAAAACCTTATCACAATTAGCACCAAACCAGCCTATGTTTCTAAACAAATCTGTTTTGTAACCTATCATTGAATCTATGGTATTTACTGCTCGATGGATAAATGCGCCTGTAAGTCCAAAAATTGCAAAATAGAATAGAGGTCCTGTGACGCCATCTACAATATTTTCACTAATACTTTCTAGTGTTGCAGAAATGATATGTTGCCTATCGAGATTTTTTGTATTTCTCTTTACTATCATAGAAAGCTTTGTTCTAGCATCATCTAAATCGTTCTTCGAGAGTGCCTCCATAATCTTTGACGCGTGTTGTTCCATTCCCTTTATGGCAATTGTAGTTTTCAGTAGTATTCCTGTTACAACTATAGTTGATGCTAAGATGAGAATCTTTGAAAATCCGTTTACTTCTAGATTATTAAGATATTTTAGTCCAAAGACTAGTGACATTATTAGAATACAAACTATCACTAAAACACACATTACTACTATTGTACCACCTAATTTTTCTGAAATCGGATTATTAGATCTTGCAAGAGATACAACTTTGCTTACTAGTTTTCCGATCCAGACTGTTGGGTGATATTTGTTCTTTGGATCTCCAAATACAAAGTCAATTGCAAGAGCTAAGATTACTGCAAAGATTGGAATGACGATCATTTCAATAATGAACCTACCGCTTTCATGTCTAGGTTTTTTCTAACTGCACGACTTAAATGCTCTATTTCTTCATCCAAGGACTGCAGATATTTTTTTGTCCAAGAAACGTGTTTTGGCTTGGCATGAAGAGAATCTTCATCTGGGATATCAAATTTTAGAAGTGGTATTATACCAAGTAAGGGCTTCTTGGTTTTCTTTCTTAATATGTGAAAGCTTGGGCGAATTATCTCTGCATCACCACGAAATTTGTTTATTACAAAACCCTTGATGAGTCTTTGATGCTTCTTTTCAAGTAGTGCCATGGTTCCAATTATGCTAGCAAAGCTACCTCCTTTGTCAATGTCTGTAACTAGGATTACTGGTGCTGAGCAATATTCGGCCATTTTCATGTTCGCAATATCATATCTTGCCAAGTTTACCTCTGCTGGCGAGCCAGCTCCTTCAAGTATTACTATATCATATTTCCTACACAATCTATCAAGAGACTCCTTTGATGTAGACAAACCGTTTGTAAGAACAAATTTCTTGTAGTACTCTCTTGCATGCATTTTTTTGTAGAATTTGCCGTTAACAAAGACTTCACTTTTGTAATTCCCAATGGGCTTGAGCAATATTGGATTCATCTGCGGTTCAATATCTGTTCTTGCTGCAATCGCCTGAATTGCCTGTGCCCTTGCGATTTCAAAGTCTTTTCCAATGTATGAGTACGATGACATGTTTTGTGATTTGAATGGAGCTACAGTATAGCCCTCATTTACAAAAATTCTGCAAAGAGCAGTAACAAGTGTTGTCTTGCCAGCTCCTGAAGTCGTCCCTTGTATCATAAGTGTGGTTGCGGTCATAATCTTCTCAATGTTTCCACTAGCTTAAGATTTTCTTTGTGAGTTCGAATTGCAACTCTTATGAAGTTATTATTCAAACCTCGAAATGTACTACAATCTCTAACCAGAATGTTTTTCTTCAACAATTTCTTTTGCAATTGTTTTGAATTCATTTTTGCCCTAATCAAAATAAAATTTGCATCAGAATCATGGCAGGTAAAGCCACTTATCTTTGATATAGAATCTTTCAAAAATTTTCCTTCCCTTGCTATTATTTTTCTAGTCCTTCTAAGATGTGAGGTATCAGAGAGAGCTTTTATTCCCATTTTTTGTGCTATCCCATTTACATTCCATGGAATTTTGAGCTTTTGTAGTACTTCGATCATCCTTCTGCTTCCAAGACCGTATCCAATTCTTAAACCCGCCAAACCAAATGACTTTGTAAGTGATCTTAGAATAAAGAGATTATCAAATTCTTTCAGATAAGAAACAAGGCTTTCGTTACGAGGTACAAGTTCTATAAAGCATTCATCAAGAAAAACTATAACGTATTTATCATAGGTTGATTCCAAGATTTTTAGTAGATTGGTTCTCTTTGTAAGAACACCAGTTGGATTATTGGGATTACAAATAAAGAGACAGTCGTTTTTTGAGATTTTTTTCTGCAACTTGGGCATACTTTTGTTAATATTCATTGTTTTAAGAAAACGTACTGAGGAACCATGCAATCTTGCAGCTGATTCGTATTCACTAAAAGTAGGAATCGGAATCAGTGCATTACGCCTTTTCAGAAAGGCTCTACAAAAATTGTAGATTATTTCTGTTGCACCATTTCCAACTATAATCTGATTTGTTGGGACTCCGGTATATTTTTGCAAGTGAGTTCTCAGATCATTTGAATCAGGATCTGGATAGACTGAAATAAGTGACAAATCTTTTTTGAGGTTATTCTTTATTGATGGAGGATAACCAAGCGGGTTTACATTTGAGCTGAAGTCAATTATTCGTGGATCATACCCAAGACCTGTGGAATAAATTCCTCCATGTGCTGCGACTTTATGATTAGCGATAGTTTGTTCTATGTTGAGTTTCACATTTTCCAGATATTGTAATGGTATTTAGTTGTGTTTTTGTTCTTCCTTCTAAAGGAATATTAATTGTACAAGTGGCATTTTTCATATGAAACGGGTAGCCATCATTGGAGTCACTGGTGCAGTAGGACAAGAATTTGTGGTAGCCTTAAACAATCACCCTTGGTTTGAGGTAAAACAGATAGCCGCATCAGAACGATCTTCAAAGAAGAAGTTTGTAGACGCCATCAGAGATCCAAACTCTGGCATCTTAAAATGGCACATACGAGAATCCATACCTGCGTATGTAAAAGATATGATCGTAGATTCAGTTGATGATATCAAATCTGAAAACCTTGACTTGGTTTTCAGCTCGGTTGAAAGCGAAGCTGCTAGAGATATAGAAACAAAATTTGCAAAAGATGTTCCTGTTATCAGTACATCTTCAGCTTACAGATATGAATCAGATGTGCCCATTTTGATTCCAGGTATAAATGATGAACATGTGGTATTGCTTGATGCACAGAGAAAGAATCGTGGTTGGAAGGGATTCGTAGCACCCTTGCCAAACTGTACTACCACGGGACTTGCTATCACTATGAAACCGCTTCTAGACAAGTTTGGTGCTCAAAAAATTATCATGACATCTATGCAGTCAATGTCTGGAGCAGGAAGATCGCCAGGTGTTTCTGCATTAGATATTACTGATAACATAATTCCATACATACCAAAGGAAGAAGATAAAGTAAGATTAGAAACTGGAAAAATACTGGGGAAGCTAGTTGACGGAAAAATCGATCCAGCAAAAATCAAAGTTAGTTGTACATGTACTAGAGTTCCAGTAATTGATGGTCATACAGAGACTGTTTTTGTTGAAACTGCAGTACATGTTGACCCAGAAAGTGTAAAGAAAGCCATGGAGGAATTCTCAAACAAAGTAAGCGTGATTGGCTTGCCATCAGCACCAAAAGAATATCTTTTGGTTCACGAGGATCCAACAAGACCACAACCTAGACTAGATAGAGAAATCAATGACGGAATGACTACAGTAGTAGGAAGGATCAGGGAGGATACCGTCTTTGATAATGGTATAAAGTATGTGCTATTCTCGCATAATGAGAAAATGGGGTCAGCAAAAGGAGCTGTTCTTCTGGCCGAGATGCTATACAAGAAAGGTTACATTTAGACTAGAAATTATAGAAAAATTATAATAACAACTTTATTAGGATCTATTTATTCACAATAATCGGTGTTTTGAATGGCAAAAGTTGATGATCTTGATATGATAATTTTATCAGAATTATCTCAGGACGCAAACATCTCAGTTCCGCGAATCTCAAAGAAGATTAATGTGAATTCTTCTGTGGTATATAGCCGAATTAAGAGACTTGTCAAAAGAAAGCTGATCGAACGCTTTACAATAGTAGTAAATGATAGAGAGCTTGGCTACACTGTAAAAGCCCTCACTGGAGTAAACATGGACTCGAAGATGAGAGACAACGTCATTGAGGAATTGATGAAAATCCCAGAAGTAAGGGAAATTTCTGAGGTTACTGGCAGATTTGATATTATTGTAACAATGTATGCCAAGAACTTGGATGAGATGCACAGATTGATATCCGAAAGGGTAGGGCGCATTCAGGGAGTACAGCGCTCTGAGAGCTTCATTGAGATGAAAAGGACTACCAAACCCATGCCTTACAAGCCAACAAAATAATGGAACTTTTTTCAACCTATAAATAACTAATAGCCCAAAAATAGGCCAAGAGTGTGTTAACAACAAAAGCCAGTTCAAGAATAAAAGTATACTACGAAGTTACCAAGCCAAAGATATGGTATCTTTTAGTTTTTACTGCAATAGGTGCAGCATTTACCGCTTCCAATCTATATCATATACCAATCTCACCCATTACATGGGGTCTAGTGGTTGGTGGAGTTATTGCAGGTTCCGCAGCTGCAAACACTTTGACAAACTATAATGACCGAGACATAGACGCAATAATGGAAAGAACGAAGGAAAGACCTATTCCAAGTAGAAGAATTTACCCAGCCGAAAAAGCACTGTATTTTGGATTAGTTTTAACTGCCATATCACTAGTTTCCTCTTTTGCAATCAACATATGGGCCGGAATTTTCATGGCTTTTGGTCTAATCGATAATATCCTAGTTTATAGCAAGCTTCTCAAACGAAGAAGTCGAACCAACATTGTTCTGGGCGGGTTTTCCGGCGGAGCCCCTGCTATGATTGGATATGTAGCTGTAACCACAACTGGACTTTGGGATTTAGGGTTGGTTATGGCTGGGCTAGTTTTTGTTTGGATCCCAATGCATATCTGGAGTCTTACTTTGCATGTCAAAGAAGATTACAACAAAGTCAAAGTTCCTATGTTGACGGCGGTTCAATCTGAGAAAACATCGGTTCGTGTCATTGCAGGCACAACCCTTATGATGGTTCTTTTCAGTGTGCTTCCATTTTTCATGACAGATCCTTCAGGGAAACACATATTCCACGAAGTGTATTTGTACACTGCAATAGCAACTGGTGCAATCATGGTTGGTCTTAGTTTCTGGCTTCTTGTTAAACCGTCAGAACGAGCATCTTGGACATTGTTCAAGTTTTCCAGTCCATATCTTGCCATACTATTCATAGCCCTGATGGTAGATTCCGCACTCTAGTTTTGATTTATCTCAAATAACTTCTTATTGATACTTTGCCTGACCTTGGAATCTTGGCAATCTCAAATCCTTCAACATGTTTTAAAAATGATTTTGTTGCATCAACTCCCATTTTGGTAGTAAGTAGATTCTTCTGATCACTAGATGGATCGAGGCTAGAACCTCTAACTTTGGGCATTATCACAAGATCCTTATCTGCTTGAAATCTAGTTGCCATTGCATATTCTACGGCAACAGGATCTGATGGGTCAATATCATCATCCACCACTATCACATTTTTAAGTGATCTATGAATGGCAAATGCTGCCTTGATGGCCTTTTTCGGATCAGACGGTTGCTTTTTTGAGATCTGAACTACTGCATGAAGCCATTTACACCCACCTTCTGTCAACACAACTCTTCTAGTATATGGTAAGACTTGCTTTAGATTTCTGTTGAGCTTAGCTTCTATAGGCATGCCCATTAACAATCTGTGTTCCCCATATCCTGAAAGTATGTCGTGGAAAATTGGCTTGTTTCTATAATACATTCTATCTAACTCAAATACTGGTTGCATTCGTTTGAAGTCGTAAGTGCGTAGCATTTCAACCATCCACTCCTTGTGGTTTTTGTCCTTTAGAATACGACCTTCCATTACTATTTCTGCTTCTGATGGTACTAACATCCCTGAATATGGACACATTGCCAGTGTGAGCTTTCTACCAAGCAGTTCATTAGCGATTTCCAACTCATCTCTTCCCCATTCTGCTTGATATGCACCAGCGATTGATACTGCTGGATGAACTCCCACGGTGATTGCAACTCTTAGATCTTCGCCATGTCCTTTAGCGTACATATATGACCTGTAAAGATGTCTACCCTCAACCATTCTGACTGAGAAATGCCTGTCATCAAGTCGAAGCAATCTATGAAATGAGGAGTTTTGTGTCCCTACTTCTTGGTTTCGTGTGTAAATGATAGAAGAGGTAATAAAGGGACCTGGTTCTTTTTCAAAATGAGTTATTATTGGCAAAATGAAGAGGTTACGTGATTGATTTTCCATAAATTTACCCTTTACAACTATTCTAGGCTTTGATGCGTGTTTTATAGCCCAAATGACTTTGTCATGTATCTTGTGCACAGGTGCTCTTACAGCCTGCGCAAATCTCTCTTTTGTACCAACCAAATTTGAAACTACTTGGAATTTACTTTCTTTGACTTTCTCGAAAAGCACAGCCCTTGAACCATCCATAGCTGCAGTAATAGCTGCTAACTCATATTTTGTAGAAACTTTCTTTTTTATTACAACTAATTCTTTTTTTCTAAAAAGTTCAGCAAGATATCCTCGTAAATCAGAGCTCATTATTTTATAATCTCCATTACTTCATTCATTAGAACTTTCATACTATCAAGTTCTAGCTCTTGTTGTATACTTAGTGACAAAATACATATTCCATTTATCGTTGACGCAACGCGTTCTGATACCATTTTTAAAAAAATTGTTTCTGATTTGGATGGTATTACCGTAGCACTACTGGTACGACCACCAGAACCAATTGAAACAACAAGTGTTCCTATCTTTTCTTTTCCTTCCGTTATGGAAATAAAATTTCCATTATCAAATGGAATAATCTGAACCAAGAAATCTCGATGATTCACCGTGACGGTTTTTTTCTTGTAACCGACTTGTGATATCATCAGCCTACGTCAGCTGATTACGCCTTTATTGCTATCGCTTCTAATTGATCAGCTTCGACTCTTGCACGCAGTTTTGCTTTGTACTTGAGGTTTCGTGGTTTAGTTCTGAGTCTGTATCCGCAGCAAGGACACCATAGACCTTCCCATTTTATGAAAATTTCACAAATTTGGCATCTCTTTTGTCCTGATGCGTAACGACCCGTACCTACTGGCTTCTGTGCCTTGTATCTTATGCATATTCCTTTACACGTCATTGTTTTTACCTGTAATTTTATGTAGTATTAATAAATATTTAAGCGTAGATCAGAAATTTCTATAATACTGTCTAATATTATTTGCAAAAATTTTGCGATCCTGGTACAGCAATTGAACACTTTTCAGGAAAAGAAGCAAAAAGCATGATAAATATATATGTTATTAAGAAAAACAAAAATCGTAATTTTTGATGTTTTTTTCAAGGCACTATATAAAGGAATTTGATAATTTTTGGCTATTAACCAATTCTGGACAGTGGAAGAACGAGATGCCTGTATCCCTCCCTTTGGGTAATGTATCTTGCAGATATCTTATCTCGTTCGCCTCTTTTATTGTAATTTCTGACTCGCAGTGATGTTTTGCGTTCGTCGACAAATTCTAATTCAAAGTGAGAACAAAACCGAAGATTCAGTAAGTTTGTTATTTGTCTTGCAATTTTCATATTTCCGTTTCCTACTTTGACAACTTTTCGCTTTGCGTTTAGTCCCACCAAGATTTTCACAATATGTGATATTAGATCGTCAACTGATGTGTAAATCGAGCTCTCTATTTCCTTTTCATAATAAAATACAGAAAGTCCTATCCTACTACCAGGATCAATACCTATTACCAATGAGCCATAATGAATTCCTGATTCCAGTTTCTCCACTATTTTTCCCCTAATTATGGTTGGATCGTAATCAAATTCATCATCAAAGAGTATTAAATTACTTGGAATCTTTTCGGACTCCCGAACAGTTGTAAGAATTAGTCTTTTATCAGAACTAGTAATCTCTTCTGGCAATACTGAATCGTAATCTAGCTTTAGATGCTTTAAAGTATTGACGAACTTAAAATATGACCTCCCAGACACCGTTGCAATTGCAATGTTGTTTTGGGTTTGGTACGCTATACCTAACCTTCCTTCCTTGAAAATTTAAAGTTTGTTTGTAACTTGTTCTTGAGCAAAGACTGTCACTTTGTTGTCAATAGAAGTATTGCTCTAGCCAAGTCCCCTTTTGCTTCAGTTAATGCCTTTGTTGCTTCCTCTGCAGATACATTAGCTTGTTGAGCTACAAGTGTTATATCCTCCTGACTAAACACTGGTACTTCGAGTTCTCTTTCTTCATAACTGTCTGCAATAACCTGAAAAATAGAATTATCTTTTGCCTTCATTTCCGTGACAGATGGTTTATTGATGATTATCTCCTTTGTATCAGTCTTGATTATGACCTCTTGAACGTTTTGGACATCCTTCATTTCAAGACCCATCCTGTCCAACATTCTCCGCATTTCGCGGTTACCGCCACGCATCATGAATACTCTTTCTCCTCAATCTGGACTTTTTAAACTATCTCTGATCCTAACTGCCATCCCTCTCTTTAGAGATCTTATCATGCTTGATGATAGAATCGCCTTGCCTACAGCAATAACCCTATCATTGTGTAGAACTGGCACATCTGCACCAATCAGAACGTTCCTGCCACACCATTTAACATGCTTACAGAAGACAGATTTCCCATCTTCAATAAAGGGTTTAGAGTCATCATCTACTTCAAGGCAATTTTCTCGAAATTTCTTATTTTTCATAAGAATTTGGGCAAAAAATGGTGTAATAGCCAAGCCACCATCCGTTCGTAGAGTACACAGCAATTTATCATTCTGATAGATATGCTGGATTCGGCCAGTTCTTTTTGAATATGTAATTTTAATGTCTCTTGGAAGACATCTTGATGTGTTTGTTCCAAATAGGACATCTAACGTATACTTGATTTTAAGAATTGGATCCAATTGATTTTGATTATTGTGTGGCACCTAATTATTTTTGCAATTGGGATACATACTATATAGCGTATCCTAAGAACTATATAGAATGATTCATTATACATGGACTATGGGAAATAGCGAAGAAATGAGGAAAATACAGTTCACTGGAAAATCTTCCTACATTGTTTCATTGCCAAAACAATGGGTAACTGAGATGGGTCTTAAGCAGGGCGACCAAGTTGCAGTTGTACGCCAAGGAATATCAGCTTTGCAGATTGTTCCATCAAAACATCATAACAAAGTTGCGAGTGGCGAGGATGCAACAATTGAAATAAAACAAGATGATGAAGGATCAGTAATTATTAGGAAGCTTATTTCTCTTTATCTTCTTGGATTCAGTATCATAAATGTAAAACCTAAACTTGGAAGATTAAAGCCTTCACAACGAAATGCAGTCAAAGATGCAGTAAAAGGTATGCTTATGGGAACGGAGATTATCGCAGATTCAACTGAGGGTATCACTATCCAAGTACTTATCAATCTCTTTGAACTTTCAGTAGATGGAGCGTTAAAAAGAATGTTGATAATTGCAAAATCTATGCAAAATGATGCCTTGTTAGCACTTGAGGAAGCAAATTACGATTTGGCAAAAGAAGTCATAAGTAGTGATGATGAAGTAGATAGATTCAGTTTTTACATAATACGACAATTAAAAATTGCTATACAAAATGAACACATGTTAAAAGAAATGGGCATAGAAAACCCGCATCACTGCCTAGGATATAGATTAATAGTAAAGAACATAGAACGGGTTGGAGATCATGCAACAGCAATAGCAAAAGATCTTCTAGATTTCAAAAAGCCAATCAGAAAATCCGTACTGGAACCTATCCAAGAAATGAATAACTTTTCTCTATCAGTACTAGATGCAGCATGTCTTTCTTTGTTCAAGAGGGATTTTACCCAAGCAGAACAAACGGTAGAGAGGACTCTTGACATCTCAAAGTACGAAAAAAAAATCCTCGATAGTACAAGATCACTTAGGGATGATGAAGAGGTTTATCGTGTAAGGAGGATGAATGAGAACATACGTAGGATATCTGAATACGCAAGTGACATTGCCGAAATTGTACTTAATATGACCATTGAAAAGACTCTTCGAAAGCAATAAGATACGATTGGATGGCAGTAAAGACATTGAAAGATTCGGCCATCTTAATAACTTACGATAAAGAGGACGCTACCAAAGAAGCACTTGCCCTTTGTGAAGCAGCCGGCTATGATATTCGCAAGATCATTAAACAGAAGTTTCTTAACAAGGCCAAATTCGGAGTGGGAGAGGGGAAGGTCGAAGAATTAAAAGAACTAGTCAATTCGTTAAGGCCAGATGTTATAATATACGACGAAATACTTAAACCAAGTCAAAATTACAATCTTGCCTCTACTTTGAAGATGAAAGTGTTAGATAGAGAAGCTCTGATTTTAGAGATTTTTGAAAGGAGAGCCAGAAGTTCTGAATCAATTCTTCAAGTAAAGTTGGCTCAACTGCGATATGAGATGTCAAGGGCCAAAGAAAAGGTCAGACTGGCTAAAATGGGAGAACAGCCAGGATTCATGGGAATTGGAAAATTCGAAGTTGATGTTTATTCCAATGATATTAAAAATAGAATGAACAGTACTAAATCCAAATTGCAAAAGTCTTCAAGGCAACGCGCCCTCCATAGGCAAGCAAGAAAAAGGATTGGTTTCAAAACTGCTTCCTTGTCAGGTTATACATCTGCGGGAAAGACCACGCTCTTTAACATGCTAACAGGTGAAAACAAAGAGGAGAGTCCTAATCTTTTCACTACTCTCTCAACTACCACTAGAAAGTTCAGACTTCAAAAAATGGAGGTACTAATATCTGATACTGTTGGATTCATCAGCAAGCTACCCGCGTATATGATTGACGCCTTCAAGTCTACTCTTGAAGAGCTTAATTACACAGACATTGTGATTGTGGTAATAGATGTAAACGACACTATACTAGAACTGAAAAAAAAGTTCAGAAGCTGTGTTACTACCTTAGATGAGATTGGAGTCGATAAAGATAAGATAATTTTTGTTCTCAACAAATCCGATTTAGTATCTGAAGAGGAGGTCAATTATAAAGCGGATCAACTAGGCCTCAAAGACAACAAAAAGTGGTTGCCTATATCTTCTGTGACTGGACAAAATATTTCCAAGCTAAAAGATCTGATACAGCAAGCAATTGAAGATAGACCTAAATTAAATGCAAAAGATGAAGTCGTAAAACAAGAAATAGAAATTAACTATGAAGATTGAAGTTCTACGAATCGGCCAACGATTAGTTAGGGATGACAGGGTAACAACACATGCTGCTCTAGTATCTCGAGCTTTTGGCGCATCAAAGATATTAATGTATGATGTCAATCCCGATATCAAAGATACTATTTCCAAAATAAATAGAATGTGGGGCAGCGATTTCAAAGTGGAAATTATAGAAAACTGGAAAGAGGTAATCAGTTCAAAGAAAAAGGGAGCATTCAAAATTGTTCATTTAACCATGTATGGAGAAAGTCTTAACACCATGGAACCTGACCTGAGAAAAGAAGACAAGATCCTAGTGGTAATAGGTGCAGAAAAGGTTCCAAGGGAAGTCTATGATATGGCAGATTACAATATTGCAGTAGGAAATCAACCGCACTCAGAGATATCTGCTCTTGCGGTCTTACTTGATAGAGTTTTACAGGGCAAGCAACTTCAAACAAAGTACTCTAATGCCGAACACGAAATAATTCCTACTAAAAAAGGAAAGAGAGTAATGAATAAAACCACTGATTAAATAATGGTCAAAGGGAGGAAGAACACTATGACAGTTGAACATGAGGATCCTTTTGTAAAAATTGCATCGTTAATCGGTGGTGACGAATATCTTAAGGTCGCTCGTTCTCTTCTAAACACAGAGGATGCAACTGATGAGGAAATTGCGAGCTCTACAGGACTTAGAATCAATATAGTAAGAAAGGTGTTGTATGACTTGTTCGGAAAGGCTCTCATAACTGGCATAAGAGTAAAAGACGAAAAGAAGGGATGGTTTGTGTACAGATGGAGAGCGAGAAGGGATGAAGTTGACAATTTCATTGAAAATCAGAAAAAAAAGATTGTTGAAAGATTACAACAAAGATTAGATTACGAGAATTCTGCAGATTTTTATCATTGTGGTAATGCTGACTGCCAAAAATTGACTTTCGAAAAAGCCCTTGATCTTTCCTTTAAGTGTCCAACCTGTGGAAAACTGGTTAACCTTTCAAAAAACGAAAAACTGAAGAAAGCGCTACAGAACAAGATTGATCATCTACGTAATGATCTAAAGCATTAAGAAGCATAGTAAAGAATTATTTCATTTTTCATTCTTTTGATCTTCTTTAGCTTGAATGAGGGAGACTTGGATATCTTGCCAAAACCATCTCCTTGTACCAAGGAAATCGCATCTTTGCCACCTAATATGTAGGGCGTCACCGTAAGTATAAGCTCATCTACTAATTTTTCTTTTAAGAAGTACCAATTAGTTATTCCGCCTCCCTCTAAGAGAATCTTGCTTATTCCCCTTTTCTGAAGTATGTTCAACAATTTTTTTAGGTTAATTTTATTCCTTCCACACCTTATTATCTCGACTCTCTTCTTGTCGAGTTTCGATGTGATTCTTGTAGCCCTCTCTGTTACCACTAAGATTGTAGAGATTTTGTTTGCCGTTTTAACTATTTTAGAATTCGTAGAAATGGTTCCACTTGAATCTAAAATTATGCGAATTGGGTTCTTTCCTTTTACATGTCTTACGGTTAACAATGGATCATCGACATTAATCGTATTTTTTCCGACTAGTATAGCATCCATATCTCTTCTGAGCCGGTGAAGACGAATAAGATCCATTTTAGAGGAAAGATTAGATTCTCCTGAATAGGTTGCTATCTTTCCATCTATGCTTACGGCTGCACTAAGTATGATGTGTGGTCTAGATTTTGCCATGAATTATTTCTCCTTTAAACATTACAGCTCTTATCGTATTCTCCGATATGCGGTGTACAAGTGAGGCGTAAGGATTATGCATTGGTTCCAGATCTATTGCATGTTTTTCAATAAAGATGAAATCTGCAATATTATTGATTTGAATAATTCCCACCTTGCCACCTAAAAGATCAGAGCCATTTACGGTAGACATTTTCAATATAGATTTTGGAGCTAATCTTTTCTTCTTCATGCCCATAGAAACTTTCCAAAGATAATCCATCTCTTTGAACATATCAGGAGAATTTATCATTACGTTATCTGTTCCAATGGCAACATTGCATCCTGTCTCTAACATAAGATTTACATCTGGGATGCCTTCCGCTAGAGCACCGTTTGCTCGTGGACAGACTACAATGCTTGATTTATTTTTAGATACTAGTTGTAGATCTTTTTTAGAAGCATGTGTCATGTGAACTAGAAAGTCTGGTTTTGCAAGTAACGCTCTCTCAGTCTCGCTCTTACCTGTTACCTTTGAGGATGTTGCATTACTTTCTTCTGTTTCTGCCGAATGTATTGCACAAATTTTCTTCTGTTTTGAAAAGTGTCTTAGGGCTGAATCGCTAAATTCGTTAGGTCCACTAATTCCAATCCCATCACAATTGTTTAATAGATTTTTAAGATCCGATTTTTTCGATTCTGGTATTGGAGAATTTGTCTTGATTGATTTGAAATCCTGATAAAAGTCTATTCTGCCTAGAATAACAGGTCTTATTGGAATTCCAAATGATGCCTTTTGAAGTATATTGACGCCCTTAACACCACCCTCTCTGAAATCAATGAATGTGGTTATTCCCTTTCTAATCATCGAAAGACATGAACTTTGAATGAAGCTGGTAAGATGCGATACACCGGAACTTTTGAGAATTTTTTGTTTAAAGCCAGTAACAGGATGAATCTTGGATTCAACATCCTCGTCTATATTGATATCTTTTGCAATAGAATCTCCAATGTGAGTATGTGCATTGATAAGGCCAGGCATCATTAGAAGACCCTCGCAATCAATGATTTGTTCGTCTTTCTTGGATTGAATCTTTTTTCCTATAGCTTCAATGTATTTGTTCGAAATACGTACACAGGCAGTATTAACATAATCTAGTTCACGGCCTAAAAGAAGACTGACATTTCTTATCAACATGTTAGTTCAAGTATTCGTTGTCTTTCTGTTCCAGAGTCTCGGAGTTCACGTATCTTATCAAGGGATTTAGTTGCTAGTTTTGCAGCCTCTCTTCCGGTTTTAGCTGTTCCAATTCCACAGTTAAAGGATATTCCATGTCGTTGTCTTATTAAATCAAGAAACTTTGTTATTCCTTCTTTGTCAATGGCTGAGCTAATTATCATGAAATTGTCTCCTCCCAAGAAAAATGCAAGAGAGTTTCTGACCAGGAAAAATTCCGACATTTCAGAATACAATTTGAGAATAAGTGATGAGATTTCATATGGAGATTTGTTTGCTGAAATAGAAGTGGATCCATCCACATCCATGTGGATTATTTGTACCAGATCTTCTTCCTTTTGTAATGGTAATCCGAAAATGTTATGGTCTTTATCCAAAGTAATTTTGGATCTTCTTGCCTTATCCACATTCAAGTTTGCCTCATGCGGTGTGTTTCCCTGTCCTATAGACATTGATAGACCTAATTGGAAGGATTTTGCTAATTCTTTTTGAATTTCAATATGATCATCAACTGAAAGTCCATTAGTTATAACAAAAATTTCGTCGAACCTATTGGGAAAGGCAAGGCAGTTTCTTTCCGAAAACAGATTTTGTATTTCCTTGTATAGTGTGGCTTGCAAAATTTGCAATCTATGTTCTCTATCACTACCTAGTGTAAGTGTCCATGGACCATATCCCGTGATCTTAATTATAGTAAGTTGAATCATTTCAGATCCTCTTCAATTCTTCTCTAATCTTCTGTGCTGCTTCTACCGCCCTTTCGGCAACAGGTCTTATTCTCTGGTATGCTTGCCTGTCACTCATGCCAGGACCTGTTATACCTAACGTTACTGGTTTTTGATGCTTTATCGAGAGTTCTATAAGGGCTCTTGCAGTAGTATTGGCAATAAGTTCATCATGTTTGGTCTGCCCCTTGATTACTGCACCAAGAGTTATTACTGCATCAACTTCTGTTTTTCTCAGTAATGTATCAATAACAATTGGCATATCAAATACACCTGGGACTCTACAGGTATACTTTACATTCATTTTTAGTGTCTTTGCTTTCTCGATAGCAATGTTTAGCATTTTTGAAGTTACTTCACTGTTAAACTCCGAGACTACAATTGCAATGTTCAAGATTAAAGCTCCTTAGCGAGTTTCACAAGTTGACTACCATCAAAATATGGAATAGTATATTCTTTCGCATATTTTTTTGCTTTCTCAATAGATAATGCAGTAAATGTTTCAGAGTCTAGCATTTCACAAATAGCTGCTACAGGAGAAAGCCCCGCAAGATTTGTCAAATAAATTGACATTTCCGTATGTCCCAATCTATTTGACAATAAACCTTCTGATGCAATAAGAAGCGGAACATGTCCTGGTGTTTTAAACGTGGAGTTGAAAATTTGTTTCTTGTTCTTAGTTCCACTTTTGTATAAACGCGCCATTTCTGATATGGTAAAGGCTCTGTCCTTATCTGTGACTCCCGTGAAGGTATTTGCATGGTTGATGGAAATTGAAAATGATGGTCTGTCTCCATAAGGTGCAGTACCAATAATCATCCTTTTTGAATCCATGTCCATATTTTGGGAATTGAGCAGTATGTCATGCATGTAGTTTAAACCCAGACTTGAAGCAAATGTGTGATTTATTGATAAACACACCAACCCACCAGCATCTTGACGCATACGAGCAATGTGTTCAGGTGTAACAAAGTCTGCAGCTACTACCATATCAACCTCATTTTCTCGCGTACTTCCATCATGAAGTAGGATGAAATCGCCCTTTCTAAGTGAAGAAATTGCTTCTTGTAAGGACATAAGTAACAAGCTTGTCGTTATAATTATAAATCTTACTACAAAAGTGGTAATTACCAAAAAAGTAGTAGATTACTAACTTCCAGACAGAATATACTTCCCAAGTATGTCAGTTTCAATATTAACTTTGTCGCCAATTTTCTTGAAACGAAGATTTGTTACTTTCATTGTATGCGGAATTATTGAAACGGAAAATTTATTTTTCAATGTATCAACAACTGTTAGACTTATTCCATTTACTGTTACGGATCCTTTCCTGATTATGTGTTTTGATAATTTTTTTGGAGTTTCAACCCACATTTTCACCTGATTTGGTTGTTTTTCTATTTTAAGAATGACCCCTACATTATCAACATGTCCAAGTACGAAATGCCCTTCTAGTCGCTCACCAATCTTAAGGCTTCTTTCGATGTTCACTTTATCACCATTTTCCAAGTATCCAAGATTCGTTTTTTTAATAGTTTCACTTACCACTTCAAATTCAGCAATTCCCTTTGTTATATTTACTGCTGTAAGGCAAACACCATTTATCGCTATGCTATCTCCTATTCTAAGATCTTTTGCAAGTTTACCTAATTCAATTTTCATTTTAGCCGCACTACGATTCTTTGTCCTCTTGTCTAATCTAACAATTTTACCAAGACCTTCAATAATTCCAGTAAACATCCTGTGCCACGATGTTATTTGATGTATGATGATTTATTCTAATCGTTAAAATGTGTGATTATGGCTTGTGGGTGTCAAGAAGTTATGAAGTCAAGCAAAGTCTTTGCTCTCTTAACGTGAACCTCATCTATCATTTTACCATCGATTTTAGTTGCACCCTTTTTTTTCTTTTTGGCCAAAGAATACGCCTCAATAACCTTTTTTGCCCATTCTATCTCAGTTGGCGTAGGATGGAATACTCTATGGGTAGCTTCAATTTGATCCGGATGAATTATACTTTTACCTGAATATCCTAGATTTCTTGCCACAAGACAGTCTTGTTTGAGTCCTACTGTATCGTTTAGGTCTTGCCAGATCGCATCTATAGCATATTTCCCTGCTGCTTTGGCATCTATTGGAATCTTAGATCTTGAGTATCGTGCTCCTTCTGCTTGCTTGGTATATTCTACCCCTAAATCATTGAGCAAGTCAAAAACACCGAAGACCAACGCTGACACTCTTTCACTAGATGATGCAATACGATATGCGTTGACAACACCAGCTGCTGATTCTATTGACGGCATTAATTCTATGGGTTTTAATTTTCGTTTCTTCTCTAAACTTATCAAAATCTTTTCTATCTTTGTTATTTCATTTGCATCGTTAACCTTTGGAATTACTATTCCATCAATTCCTTTCTGAACAATTTCAGCTAAATCAGCTAGAATCATTCCGGATGTAGGAGAGTTTGTTCTCACATAAACTTCAGCTCTATATTGGGAACGGTTTGTCAATACGTTCTTGATTAGATTTCTTGCTGATTTTTTTTCTTCAGTAGGTACAGAATCTTCTAAATCAAAACAAATAATGTCAGCAGTAAGGATTTTGGCTTTTTCTATGAATCTAGCATTGTTTCCAGGAACGAACAGAAGACTTCGTAAGAGTCTTGCCATAAAATGGGTGGGTTTATGGTTTCATTAAGATTTTGCCGAACATACCTTTACCACTTAGCATCTTAGTGTGTGCTTCTGGCGCATTTTCAAAGCTATGTACGGAATCTATTACAGCTTTTATCTTCTTTTTACCCATCCAGTAAAGACCTTGTTCTAATTCGGCTTTTGTTCCCTGTGTTGAACCCAAGATATTTGTTCCTTTGAAGAAAATGTGTCTCAAGTCAGTCTTGGCATCATATCCAGTGGTTGCACCACAACTAACAAGTGTTCCACCATATTTTAGGAGGGTAAGCTGAGCATTCCAATGGGTCTGCCCTATATGATCAAAGGAAATATCAATACCACCTAATGGTTTTGCAATTTCTCTTACCTCTTTGCTCCAATCTTCTTTTCTGTGATCTACTGCATGATCAGCGCCTAACTGCTTTAGTTTATCAAGTTTGTCAGGGCTTGCAGTTGAGATTACAGTACAGTTGTAGAGTTTTGCTATTTGAATTCCAAAGCTTCCAACGCCTGAACCTCCGCCCATAATAAGCACGGTTTGGCCAGGACGAATCTTTGCTCTTCCCACAAGCATATGCCAAGCAGTCAACAAAGTCATTGAAGCTGCAGCTGCTTCATCATAACCTACACCTTCTGGAATCTTTGCAACATTTACCTCTGGCAGATGCGTGAGTTCGGAAAAGGCTCCCCATAATGGTCCTGTCTGGAACCCCCAAATAGTTCTCTTGATACAATCATATTCACGTCCATCAGTACATGCCTGACAAACTCTGCATGACATGTTTGAATGTGAAACAACTTTATCGCCTATCTTGAAGCTAGTAACGTCTTCTCCTACTGCTACGACTTCACCTGCTGCATCTGAGCCCGAAATATGTGGTAAAGGAACTGGAATTGGTTGTCCTCTCATTCCCCAAATATCGTTGTAGTTTAGTGCTGCAGCTTTCACTCTAAAGATGACTTCGTTTGGTTTTGGTTTTGGATCCTCTACCTCTTTTACCTTGAGAATTGATTTGTAATCATCATTTGGTGCATATTTTTCGTAAACAACAGCTTTCATATTTGGATCCGCCTAACTTACCCCTAATATATTTTCGCTAAACCTATCTTCGATTAATCTTAAAATCTCTCTTGGGTTGTTGGATTGATAAAAGAATCTGTTTTAGCTGATCATCTGATATCTGTGAATTTAACCTGCCCTGTGATGCCATTCCTAGAAGATAATTCTCAACCATGACAGCAAGTTCCGGTTTTACCATTTTTACGTTGTTTAATCGTAATCTGGCTTCAGGCGTAAGAAGGGTTCTAAGTGCTTGCTCTTTTAGGGCAGATACTTCTGCATCACTTGATTTTCTTTCATCGTCTGGATTTTCGACACTCATAAGACCATTAGGAGTATTTCTTCAGATTTGGGTTTTTTGTTACTAGTTCATTTAAGATTTCAGTTGAGACACGATCAATCTTCTTCATTCCTTCGTGAGAGATTGTCCTTCCTTTTCCCTCAACCTTATCAAGATAACCTAATTTTTCCAAGTTATGTACTGCTGTTCTAATTATTGCTCCACCAGCATCTCGGTGATGAGCTCCTCCATATCCCACTGCTTTTGTTCCGCCATACATTGTTCGTAGATCTTGTATACCAATGGGACCGTGGAGATAGATCTTTCGAAGAAGAGATGCGCATCTTGTATAGTACCAATCATTTTGTTGTGGTGGTTTCTGTGCATGAGAACCAGTCTTGACAAATGGGATCCAGCTAGGAGGGGTGATATCCTCACTTTTTAGAATCTCTGATAACTTGTTAATCAGTAAATCTGCTGGTACATCGTATACCTTTGCCATGAAAATGAAAATTTAAAGTTCGTCTTATAAATCATTGACCTTTTGGAATTTGTTTTTTTATGATCTTTCGATAGGTATGATTGCAAAATCCACAGGTTATGCGTACTGATTTCACAGAGCTTCTTCCTATCCGTATCCTAGCTGTAAAACCAGGTACAATGAACTTCTTACATTTTTTACAAAAGTTCATTCTCAATTCATATGGCATTATAACTCGGTGTTTTGTACTAAGTCTTTTAGCAAGACTTGCTTGTCTTTCCGCTAACTCTGGATTTGATCTTGCGTTTGATATAGCATTTTTAATTAGAATTTGCATTCTTTCTGTTATCAAGTCCTTTAGTGCAGCTTTCATGCTAGTTAAATAATTGCTACCCTTAAAATACAATCTTGCTATCGCTTGTCATAACAGAATCTGCGTTAGAGCTTGTACCACCAGAACTCCAAAAACATAATTCTGTTCTTGCATCAGCACAGAGACTTAACAAGAAACCGTCTGAAATTCTGCTTGACATATCATGGCATTTTGCTGCTATGAAGGGAATAGAAAATGAGATAAAGAGAGGCAGGCCTGATTTAGTACATTTTTGTCTTCTAGAAGGTTGTAGCATTCCATTATATTTTGAGAAAAAACTTAACGTCTTTGTTCATACGATTGATGACAAAGTCATATTTGTGGGTCAGAATGTTAGACTCCCAAAATCTTATCATAGGTTTGCTGGATTAATTGAAAAGTTGTATTCTACTGGTAAGATAGAAGAAAAAAATAAAACACTTCTTGAAATAAAAAATATGGATTTTATCAGCCTGTTGTATAAGATAAAACCAAAGCGTGTAGTTGGACTTTCTACAAAAGGAATTTCTAGCTCTTATCAACAATTGGCTCAGGAAATAGACAACAACACCTGTCTTATTGTTGGAGGGTTTGCTAAAGGTCATTTTTCTGATACAGCCAAGAAACATTTTGATAAGATTGTATCTGTAGACAAAAATCCTCTTGAAGCTCATGTGATTATTTCACGAGTTCTTTACGAATATGAAAAAAGAATTATTATGTAGGTCTAAGATTGCCAGAGTGAGCGGTCGTAGTATAGTTTGGTTAGTACACTGGCCTTCCAAGCCCGTTACCCGGGTTCAAATCCCGGCGACCGCATTCTAAAGTTTTGATGTGAAATGGTTTTACTTTAAACTAAGAAACTCTTTGATCTTATAATTAAGAGTTAGGACTTGATTCTATTTGCCTTTTCAATTCATCCCAAGCAGGCTTTGGATTTTTGTCTACATCAATAAGACCGGTACCACAAAGATAAGATGCCGTATTGTTTAAGACAATTTCATTGCCAAACATTGATCCGGATTCTTTGTTTAGAGAGCCATAACATGTATCTACTGGCCTATCATATTGTCTATACCAAGTTAGAAATTCAAATTGTGACTGATTCTTCTTGTAAAAGTCATACACATTTTTCATAAATTTCATCTGGTCTTCTATTGTACCGTTAACCGATTTGTCAGTACTCCATCCAACTTCTATCAGTGCTATCTTTTTACCCTTGGCAAGATCTATCATCTTTTGTAGATTCTTTACTTCCTCATCTGGACCATTGTTTTGGTAATATACCAAGTCCACTGGTGCATAAGAATAAGCTACAAAATCACCTTGATTGAGTTTTGATACTATGTCATTATCATAATGATTTACGATATCATTTAATGAAAACCAGTTTCCAAATTTTACATTAGGATATTTTTCCTTTAATTTTCCGTATACTCCATTAAAGAAATCTGTATACTTTGAGATCTCATCAGGATGATCTCTAAAGTAAATGTCCACGTTTCCTCCTATTATTACATAATCAACTATGTAGTATCTTGATAATATTGCGTCAAGGGTGGCGACTGTTTCGTTTTCTAGTTTTTGATCAAGTTGAGGTTTGTCCATCCAGTCTGGAAATGGTCCAAACACACGATTGTTAATTACTGAAAAATATAGTGTAACGTTAAGTTGTTGCTCTCTGTTTAATCCCATTATGATATCTGATGTGCCCCAATTGTACTTTCCCTGTGCGGGTTCAATATTTGGCCAAGAGAGATAGACATTACTTCGCCCTATTCCAGTGGATGCTGCTTGACTGTATGCATTTTGTATTTCTCCAAGTGTTGGCGTTTGAGTAGGAGGCATGATAACTAGACCAAGTTTTGGATTGTGTGTGGTTTGTGGTGTGGATTGTAATTGCTGTGGTTGTAAAACCAAGAAGAATATTATAACAGCAATAATTGCGATCGCTGCTCCAATACTAACAGTAACAACTTTTTTGTTCAATTGATTTTGCATGATTTATCGATAGTAAAAAAGTATTGTTACAGTAGTAATGGGATATGACGCGTATAACTTTATTAGTAAAGGATCTTTTTGTTAAATTGATTAAAAGTTAAGATGTGATGGACTCCTCACAGGAATACGAAGACGGGTCCACTACTTCCGAATGGAAATCGGACGTGGTTTCCTCGTCTTGGTAGTTAACCCACCACATCTCTTACCATTCTAGAAATGATAAGTGTAATTTTAAGAAATTTTGTTCATTATGTTTTGTCCTATCCAGATGTACAGCCGCTGTATCCACATTCGATGCATACACTGCAACCTTCTGCAAAAACCAAGTTGTTCTTGCATGTTGGACACAGTCTCTCTTCTAGCTGTTCTGGGGTGAGTGTTGATTGTGCAGCTACTGCAGTCTCTGGAATCTTTATCTGAAGTGCACGTTCTATCTGGGATTTTAGATATGCATTTGTAATATTTTTTGAGATATGATCTGTAACATAGACACTTGGTATAACCTGAAATATCTTCTGTAAATTATTTCCAGTCATGTGTAACACTTGCTCATGTCTTGAACCATCTCTGAATACAGTAATTCCTTTCAAACCAAACTCATGTGCTAAAAGATACGCTGCCTTTACGTCATCGGAAGAGACATCATTTGGCATATTGATTGTCTTTGCAATAGCATTACCAATCCATCGTTGCCAGACTCCTTGGGCCATCAAGTGATCAGCCCAGTGAATGTCCATTGCGGTGACAAATATTTTTTGCATCCATTCAGGAATTTCCGGTATTCCCTTTACGGAACCATAGTTATTTGCAATCTTTTCTAGGATCTGATCATTATATAGGCCGTGTTCCTTTAGGATGGCTTCGAATATTTTGTTCGTATAGAAGAATCTGCCTACTGTGACTCGTTTTTCAAAGACTAGAGCAAACATTGGCTCCATTCCGTTTGAACAGTCAGCTATCATAGATAGTGTTCCTGTAGGAGCAACGGTGGTTGTCAGGACATTTCTGATACCATGCTTTTGGATCTTGGCAATCAAAGCATCCCAATCATAGGTACGAGTGTTTGGTTTTTCATAATACCCAGCTACAGGAATCTTGCCTTCTGGATATTCTGTCTTTGAACATAGTGGGAATGATCCACGTGTCTTTGCAAGTGCGATGCTTTCTTCTGTGGAATAATAAGTTAGTGCCTCTGCTAGTTTCTCTTGGAATTCGAATCCTTCTTGTGAATTGTATGGTATTCTTAATTTGAACAAGAGATCAGCAACCCCCATTACTCCAAGTCCTATTCTTCGTGAATCTTTGGATGCTTGATCTATTTCTGGAATTGGATAGTTGTTGACATCTATTATATTATCAAGGAATCTTGTTGTTTTTCTAATTGTTTCCTCATATCTCTGCCAGTCAAATTCGTATTGTCCATCAGCTTTTCTTTTTACAAAGTTTGCAAGATTGATTGAACCAAGATTACATGACTCGTATGGATACAAGCTTTGTTCCCCACATGGATTTGTAGCACGTAATGGTGCACCGCGAGCTTTTGCAAATACATTATATTTGTTAATTAGATCAAAGAAGATCAGTCCAGGTTCTGCACTCTTCCATGCCGAAAGTGCAATCAAGTCAATCAAGTGATGGGCGTTTACTTCTCTGACAGGAGATCTGTCGCCCGGACTTTGAAGAACATACTTTCCATCACTCGAATTAACAAGTGCTTCCCAAAAGTCCTCCCATACCCCAACGCTTACGTTAAAGTTCTCGAGGACTCCTGGTTTTGTCTTTGCCGTGATGAATTTTTCAATATCTGGGTGCCATGCTTCAATAATACCCATGTTTGCACCTCGTCGTTTGCCACCTTGTTTGACTACCTCCGTGACCGTGTTGATGATGTTCATGAAGGAGACTGGACCTGATGCTACTCCAGAGGTGGAAGCCACCATGTCACCTTCAGGTCTCAAATCAGAGTAGTTGATGCCTACTCCACCTCCTGATTTAAATATTAAAGCTGCATCAGATGACGATTTCATTATTTTTTCCATGTCATCAGGCATTGCAAGTACAAAGCAGGCAGAGAGCTGCCCAAGTCTTGCTCCTGCATTCATCATAGTAGGCGAGTTTGGCAAAAAGTCTTGAGATACCATTAGATCACAGTATTCTTTGATCCTCTCAGAATGTTGTTCAAACTTGTTTGCGGCCAGCATTGTTAGGAATTCCTTGATACTGACTTTCATTTGGCCGCGCTTTGCCAGATCTATGTAGTGGTGTATCATAGATCTAAAGTGATATTTGTTAAGGTAGTATTTTCCTATCTTGAATTTGTAGTTAAAGTCATCCAGTTTGTCTAGATATCGTGCAGCTTCTTCGCTATTTTGAGTATATCCCCCTTCAACTTGGAAGATGGTTGGATCCTTTAAGACGTCTGCAATTCCAACCAGAACCGCGACTCTCTCAAACATTTCACCTGGTTTCTCTATTATCTGACCTTTGTTATTTCTAAGTAGATATCGAGAGGCTAGAACTCTCAGACAATTAAGATCAAATCTTTTTGCTACGCTATCAAGTGTGTTTGATTCAAGGACCTTCATTTTTTCATCCCGGAGTCTTCTTCGTTCGTGTCTGTAGAGTATGTATGCTTTGGCGATCTCGCTTAATCCCTCCTCAATTAAGGTAGATTCTACCACATCTTGGACATCTTCTACGCTTGGTGTCTCTGATACAGAATAACCATGAGTTACAAGTTTCTCCATAACACGATTTGCAAGTTTATCGGCCAAACCATGGTCTGGTCTATTACAAGCTATTAGTGCTTTATAAATCGCGTTTGAAATTTTATCTTTTTGGAAATCTGATACCCTACCATCGCGTTTCTTAACTTGAATGATCGAATTTTCTATTTGTGAAAAGTCTGTCAATTAACTCCCCTCATGAGTATCAAATGAGAGTTAAATAAACACTGCGGCGAAAATTTTTTTTCTAAAGCTGAGCTTTGGATCAATTTTGTTGACACCGTTATGATTTTCATAGTATTAGATCATCGTATACTAAAATAAATGTTAAAGAAAATTCCTGTGTAAAATTTTCTCTTTCCTATGGTGAATCTTAAGCCAGTATGTACGGTGATTTACAGACTGGGCATTTTTCTGCTATCTTTTCCTCTTTTAGTCCACAGTTACTGCATATAGGGACTTTTCTGATTGGTCTAAAGGAGCCTAATAGATCACTTGCCTTTTCTATTGCCTTCTTGATTCCAGAAGAATCCATGCTATCGGGGATCCTTAATTGAACCAATAGCCCACCATTGAGCACCTTGGAAATCTGATTGGATTCTATGATCTTTTCGTTCTTAGGAGTCATTCCATCTAATTCTGAAGCATCAAAAATAACTCCCTCTGAATATGACTCACTTTCTAGGTGCTGATGAATGGACATTTTACCATACTTTTCACTATCCAAAGTAGAGAAGCGTGCAGCGGCGTCACTTTCGGTTATAGATATAGTTACACTGTCTCCCATTTCTTTGCCTTTCTTGGCAGCTACCTCCATAGCTGTAGTTATGACTTTGGTCAATATTTCCTGTCCGGCCTTATTGTTTTCATATCCTAAGATACCATAAACTGCCTCCTTTAGTCCTATCAAATTAACCACAAGCGTAACTGAGCCTTTCTGCATATATTGTGTATTATTTGCAAGAATTGGATTAAGACCGCGACGTGTAAGATCAGATATCTCTTTTTTTCTAAGTGACATGGCTGCAAGAGCAGGTTTCATCAATAATGCAAGTCTTGCTCTAAAGTAAGTTTCGTCTTTATTAGATTCAAAGGCAAGTCTTGGCATATTTATCGACAGAGATTGTAAGTTAATTGAAGTTGCACCAACATTCTTGGCGTCTCCCTTAGCAAAGCCCTTGTTTGATGCTAGTCCTTTGGAGAACATTACACGTCCTCCCAGTGCAATGATATCAGCTAAAATATCGGAGAACTCGCCTAATTTTCCTTTTTCATAGTCTATAATCAACCCTATTGATGGAACTGGAGTTGACTTGACATATTTCTTGTACGCTGAAAGAACTGCTTCCACTATCTTTGGTTCGCTTGTAATAGGAATTCGGAAAGAGGCAAGTGTGCCATTCTTACCAAACCTTGGTGCTGTAGATATCTTTGCAAAGCAATTTGCAATTTTTTCTTCAACATTTGATAGATTCTTCAAATATTTTTGTAAAACAGTGACTAAGCCATCCATTATTACTTCTTGTGATGCTTCTTTGACAAGTAAAGATGTCAGTAATGAAAGTGAGGTTACAAATTCGTCTAATGAGGCTGGAGAAGTTGTTCTTGTAACACCTAGGAACTTTCCTCTCAAGTCTATCCCGTCTTCCACAAGCTCCTTAATATTCACAAATATGGTGTCTGGAAGTAGCGACCAAAGCCCAGCGTTTGTGATATGTATATCCCCTGATAAGTGTGAATCAGCTACATCCTTAGGTAGGGTATTTAAAACGAGATATTCGCCGAATACAGATTTGCCTGTCTTAAATAGCAGCCCTTCTACGCCATTATGGATACCATCGACGTTTGTGAGCATTTCATGAATATCGTAGCCAGGAAGGCCGAATCTTGCTAGTTTATGCCTATAATCCTCATGGCCTTGTTCTAGAAGGACTGAATTTACCATCTCACGTATGAGCGACGAAGTAAGGTATGATGTCTGGAACTTGTATATGCGATTCTCAACTTCTTCTGTTATCTTTTGAGCAAGTTCTAGAGGGAGACTACCTTCACGAACAAGCGACTGAATGATCTTATGTGAATTGAATTCCTCTATTGATTCATGAGATGTTCGTACATACATCTTACCACTTTCAATTATAGAACGCTCTTCAATCTGTCTTGCAAGGCTTAGAACCAGCTTTCCTAGATTCGTAATTGTATATCGTCTTTCAGACTTGTTTAATGCTACAAGAGATTGCCTTAGTAATTTTCTTAGGTGATAAGCAAACTTTCCACTCTCTTTCTTTGATTTGAATCCAGCAAGTGACTTTAATTCTGAATAAGTAAGAGGACCTTTAGAATTTAAAATGCGCAAGATATCAATTCTATTAGGACTTGCCATTACAGAAAAGATCATCCTTACACGTTTGGATGCAGACTGTAAAATTCCTCCTCGCTTCTGTTCACTAAAGTCTTCACTCAGTTCCATAGGCATGTCTAGATAGTATCGGTAAATAAGATTTATGACGAAATTGATCGATAAATGGCGTTTTAGATCAATTTTTCTGTACGTCGACCGTAAATTCTGAGGAGGATAGAGTTTGACCACAGGATGGACATTTATTGTTATATGGTCTCATTACGTCCTTTACTGATTTGAGCATTCGCATGTTGACAATTTTAGATCCGCATTTACCACATATGACATCTACAGACATTACAAGAATTGTCATTTTAACTCTATAAAAGAAATCTTTTGATTTTTTTTAATCAGTTTAATAAATTTGGTTTACAGTTTTTCTATTATTATACCACGTTCGTCATATCCTGTTATTTTTGCTTTTGTCCCAAGTGGGAGATCCGCAGGAGATTTAATACCACCCATAAAACCAGAGATGCGCAAGTTAGCATTATCTAATTTCATCACTACCCAGGCATATGGAACATATTTTTCATAGCCCTCAGGAGGTACTGTTATAATTGTGTACGTCACAACAGCACCTTTGCCCTCAATTATAGCGTTCTCAAATGCCTTATTTCCACAATTTTGGCAGAAATATGTTGTTACTAGATGAAGATGACCACATTTTGAGCATTTTCTGGCTAGAACCTTTCCTAGCTTGGCATTATTGATGAATTCGTCCTTGGCTAACAATTTATACACTTGTGAATATGTGGACGGCGCAGCTTGCACCAGTTGCGCCAAAATTATGTGTTAAACCAATTTTAGCATCTTTGACTGTTCTTTCTGCCGCCTTTCCCGTTAATTGATCAAAGACCTCCACTATCTGCCCTATTCCTGTAGCTCCTATTGGATGACCCTTTGATTTTAGACCGCCTGATGGGTTTATTGGAATGTCTCCATTGAGTCTTGTTCTTCCCTGTCGTACTGCCTCCACGGCTCTTCCTTTTTCGAAAAATCCCAAGTCCTCAATGTCAACTAGTTCTGCAATTGTAAAGCAATCATGGACTTCGGCAAAATCAATATCTTTGGGAGTGATTCCTGCCATCTTGTATGCAGCTTGCGCTGCAATTTTTGTACTTGGTATAGTTGTTATACGTTCTCTTCCTTGCAAGGCTGCGGGGGAACCACCCCTTCCAGATCCAATAACTTCAATGTAATTTTTCGAATGATCTTTTGCAAATTTTTCATTGCATATGATCACAGCACTTGCTCCATCTGAAAATGGACAACAGTCATACAATTTTAGTGGGCTAGCAACAACTGGTGATTGTAGTACATCATCTACAGTAATTTTTTTTCTAAGATGAGCTTTTGGATTGAGAAGACCGTTATCATGATTTTTCACTGCAACCAGTGCAAGATCTTCTTCACTAGCTTTGAATTCTGCAAGATAAGCTCTTGCCATTGATGCAAACAATCCTGGAAATGATGCACCAGCTCCTCCCTCATAGAAGAAATCAGAGCAATATGAAAAGTAAGTAGTTGTCCATTCAGTTCCGGTGTGAGTCACTTTTTCAACTCCAGTAGCTAGAACTGCGTCATAAAATCCTGCTGCTACATTTGCATATGCTTCCCTAAATGAAACTGAACCACTACCACATGCAGATTCGATTGAAAGTGATGGAGCTTCTGGAATTCCGAGATTGCTCATTATAAGAGGACCTAAATGAACTTGTTTGTCTGCTATACCAAAAACGTTAGAAATGTATCCTGCTCCAATCTCTTTTGGTTCTATTCCAGCACTCTCTATAGCATCAACAGATGCTTGTAGTGCGATATCAGTAATGCTATCTTCTAATTTGCCATATTTTGTGCTGCCAGCACCAATTACGCAAACTTTTTCCACAAATCTCGCTGACTAGATTCCATATAAAAATTCTTCATTACCATTCTTTAATCTGATAGTTATCATGACATTAATGACAGACCATATTACTCAGCTAAACACGTACAAAGAACAAGTGGATTTGAGAAATTCTGTCAAGATAACAAAGGGAAAAGTGACAAAAATGAAAACTGAACTACGGCAATACTATGACAGAAATGGCTATCTTTCTTGGTCAGAAAGAAAGAGAAAGTACGTAATCCTTGGGACAAACTCTCCAGGCAATGGTCTAGTAGAATGCCCTCAATGCCATATTGGAAAACTTATAGTTGTTAGATCTAGGCAGACAAAAAAGAGATTCATCGGATGCTCAAACTATTATAATGGTTGCAGAGCGTCATCTCCATTAATACAAAAGGGAATGGTTTATGCGACAAAAATTGCTTGTACGGCTTGTTCATGGCCTGTAATTTTATTTAGGTATTCAAGAAAACAGAAGTGGACAAGACGATGTTCCAACATAAAATGTACAAGTAGAGTTTCTAAATCTTAAGATTGGCGTAGATATCAATACGTCTGTTTTGTAGTAATGGCAGTCTTTTTCTTACTTGTTGTACTTGATTCAATGAGATATCAACAGTTCTTATTCCTTCTTTTTTTTTCATGTCTAAAAGAATTTTTCCAAATGGATCTACAACCAAACTTCTGCCACAGTAAATGTTACCTACCTGATCTGGTGCAATCACATAACAACCATTCTCAATTGCTCTTGTTTTGTTGATAGTTAACCAATGTTCTTCTTTCATCGTACCTTTTACCCATGCAGATGGAACTACCAAAATTTCAGAACCAGATGATGCCAAAACACGTGCCATCTCAGGGAATCTCAAGTCATAACATATCATCAAACCCAGTTTTCCTATACTAGTTAGAACGGGTTTGGCAATTGAAGAACCCGGATAAAGTTTCCTTGATTCTTTGAGGCCAAGTGCATCATAGAGATGAATCTTTCTGTATTTCGAAATTATTTTGCCATTTTTATTTATCAGAAAAGATGTGTCATACACTCGATTAGGTTTCGGACTCTTTTCATATAATGTTCCAACAACTTGTATCGAATTTTCTTTTGCAGTTTTTGCTATTGATGATACAAATTCTCCTGTTATCTTCTCTGCTATGTTTGCAAGCTCTGCTGCTGACTGAGATGATGGAGTATAACACATCATAAATTCTGGAAACGCACACAAGGCCGCACCTCGACTTGTAGCTTGTGATATGAATCTGAGAATTTTCTTCAAATTTTTTTCCTTGTCAACATCAGCTTTCATTTGCACAACTGCAACTTTTGTCACAGATTTCGTAAATTACTATAAAATAAAAATGTGTTTAAAGAGGATTTCCTGCCATGTACCAGTTTTCTTTTGGGTTTTCGTCAAAAACAACAATTACATGATTTTCTTTTGTTTTGAGAATTTCTACCGCAGATTTTGTTATTGCTTTTGCAAACTCCTCTTTTTGTTTCTCTGTTCTGCCAGGATACATTGAAATTGTTATCAGTGGCATGCATCTTCGTAAATCAATTGGAATTTATTCTTTAGTACATGTTAGAATCATTCTTGAGTTTGTGATCTTAATTTATCTACGTGTATCCTTTCCAACCGTACCTTGTACCATAAGCAAATTCTGAGCCGTGCGTCTTTTTGTAAATGAATCCTGATAAAAGACCAATAAGGAATCCCCCGATATGAGCAAAGAATGCAACGCCTGAACCATGAGAATTAACTAATAATGGAAATACATTTTGATAAAGAAACCAGAATAGAAGATACCATTTTGCTGATATGCGAATTCTCATGAAAAATCCTATGAGTAATACACCCATGACTTTCGCATTCGGGAATAGGAAGAGATATGCTCCAAGTACTCCAGAAATTGCTCCTGATGCACCTATAGCTGGTATTTGGCTTGAAGGATCTGACATGATATGGACAAAACCAGCTACAAGACCCCAAAACAAATACAGAACAAGATATTTTCCTCTTCCAAATTTGTATTCTATATTATCTCCAAATATCCACAAAAATAGCATGTTACCTCCAATGTGTATTATGCCTGCATGCAGAAACATCGAGCTAAAAATTGATGTAATTACTCCATAGTTGTGATCAACGAGTCCATTAGTTATGACTGATGGAACTGTCCCATACTGCAACAGCATTTCTTCAGCTCTCTTATTTGTAAATTCAAGAATCTGCCCTGTTACAGCCATTTCCCAAAAGAATATCAATACATTGATGAGGATTAACGCATAAGTTACATACGGCTTGTACCCTGGCGGTTTAGGATTCTCGTCTTTGATAGGTAACATAGAACGATAAATTCACCGCTGATTTGTATAATAGTATTTTGTGAATTAGATTGAAATTATACATAAAGGCGCAGCTTAGTTAAAAAATAAAAAGATAGGTTTAGAGTTTTGGAATTCCTCTATTTCTTGCTGTGAATACTACAATGCTGATTACAGCAATTGCAAGAACTATTGGTGCGATTGAACCAAATTCTGGCACTCTTGGGGGTTGATCTTCTGTACAGTAGAAGGGATCACCAAGTTACCCCGCGCTAGACCAATTCTAGAGGTATCAGGTAATCCTGTAGGACTGAATATTGATTTGATGTTTATCTGTATGTTGTATATCCCGTTACCTGGTAAGTTTAATGTCTGGGTATCTGTAGCGTCTTTTGCGGTAAGATCAGTCTTGGAAAGAATAGTGATACCGTCACTATCCAGTATCTTTAGATCATAGTTTACATCACCGTTTATTGGTTGCTCCGTAAATGCGTCAAAGAAGGAGAGTTGCAGACTATTTTGTGAGTTTGCCGCTATTTGAGTTGGATTCCATCCTAGTTTTATTCCCCATCCTCCAAAATCAGTAAGGATGCTATTTGATGTTACGACGTTAGGCTTGGCTGGTGCAAGGGTAAATCTCATAATATTAGTTCCACTTGGCATCTGCTTTGCCATATTTTCTATGTCTACTTTATTCAGTAGTATATGAGCTATTACCGTATCGTTAGCCGTATACGGATCAACTATCAACCTCCTTCCAGTAATCTCGTAACCATTCATACTAGCAGTGTATGAAGGAGTGTTTGTAAATTCCTTAAATGACTTTGGAATATGAATTTCTTCATGCACAAAAATTGGTTGCTTGGCTAGTCTTGTCACATTCCAATCAAAAGGCATCGAGTAGGAAATTTGTGGTTTTGATGGATCGAAATTAAAGTCATCGTTAATCTTGTCGTAATATGAGATGATAGTAGAGTTGTAAGCATTACCGCTGTAGGTTATATCATGACTTGAGATATCACCTACGCTAAGATAGGAATCCCATTTTGGAGATTGGTCTGGTGTAAAGATGTTCTTATCATAATCGATTGCAAATAATTCAATGTGAATGTAATATAGACCACCCTCTCCAAGTGCATCCGCCAAAACTGGAATTGGACCTCCTTCTTGGTTTACCCAAGCATTAAGAAATGGTTCTTGATCACCATAAATTGTCCATTTCCCAGGGGTATTAGTTGGAGTAACGGAAAGCGTTAACTCACCTATGTGTGTATGGAAGAGATCTCGCATCAATAGTTGATCATGTTTTGTAATTGTAATGAAAAAGGAATCATGTAAAATTGTTTCATTAGTATTAGCGTCAAAAAGTCTCATGTAGATTTGCCTCGGTTGACTAGTGTCAGAAGTAATAATTGGTGGTGAAAGTTTAATGAAAAGTTGGACGTTTCTATTTCCTACTGATGCTGGTGGAAGGTTCTCTTGTGTAAAGCCGTCACCGAACGCGCTATGAGGTACAGAAGATACCACAATGACAAGAAACAGAAATGTAGAAAGTATGAGTGTAAAACGTATCTTCAAATATCTGAACCTGCCATAAGCGGGTCCTCTTTCATATTTAACCGTTAGTGAAGTTCTCACAACATTAAATTATTATCAGAAAATAACTTGTTTGTGAAAGCGTGGCAAAAGTTTTCATTGATTATTGTTATATCAGGGATCATTGCGTTTACCACAATTAGCCTAGTCACAGAACATAATCCTGTTGTTGCTCAAAATTCGATGTATACGCACAAACCATCAAAGTTATCAGAAACCATCCTAGTAAGCAATTCTCCCGCTACAACCGTGACCAGTTCAGAAGATAAAATGAATTCAACCTCAAACCCAAACAGCATCATGTACACTGCTAAATTCGAGTGCGGTTCAATTTTTGCAGGAGAAGGTCCTCTAAGGCCTGGTCATTACGATACGGACATTAGTATTTTCAACAAGCAAAAGTTTGAATTAACAATGCTCTGGAATGTCATAGTAAATAATGGCTCCACTTCTAATGCAATATTAGTTAATCTAAATGCAGAGACATCAGCGGGAATAACGTGTAAAGACATAAGAAAAGTTCTTGGAAATAATGATGAAAACTTTCTAGAAGGATTCGTTGTAATCAATGTACCGCTTTATTCAATCCTGCCACCTTCAAAGGGTACAGTCATTCCAAATCCGTTGGGAAACGATATCAATATTCTTGAGGTGCAAGCATTCTATACTGCAAATGCTCTTGATACGCTTCCACGAGAAGTTATAGTGGACAAGATTTCATTTTATATAGTACAAGATTACAGCGGTAAAATTCCAAAAGATATCTTAAAAAAATCTCTGGATGTATCAGTTCCATCAACGTTGAATGAAGTATCAGATACTGAGATGAAAGCCAAGAAAACTCTTGCAAAACAATACAATCTTTCTGAAGATGATTTGTCAAAGATTGTAGTTAGGATCAAAAATGTTTCAGTTGGAGTGGGTGTTCTCATCGATGATCATGCCATTTCGCTAAGTAGTATAAAGCCACAGCTAAGTCCCTAGTTAAAAAATAAAAATTAGGTTTAGAGTTTTGGAATTCCTCTATTCCTTGCTGTGAAAACTACAATGCTGATTACAGCAATTGCAAGAACTATTGGTGCGATTGAACCAAATTCTGGCACAGTGTTATTACCAGTTGTTGGCGGATTAGTAGGTGGAGTTGTTGGTGGGGTAGATGCTGAAGCTGAAACAATTACTTGACCTGTCATCCATGGATGAACCATACAAAAGTAATTGTATGTGCCTGCATCTGCGAAGGTAAAGCTGAAATCCCCGCCCTTTTTAACCAAGCCACTGTCAAAGACAGTACCTGTTTGATTATCTGTTGCCTGACCACTTGTAACTGTGTGACCTGCATAAGGAAATGTCCAGTGCACAGTATCACCAGGTGCAACAGTCACAGTGCTTGGGTCAAAGCAGTTATTTGCTGCCACACAATCTGCCGTCTGACCTCCGTCTGCGCCTTTGGCAGTAGTTACTTCAACTGTAGCAGCAAAAGCTGATGGAGCTATTGCTGTGATAGCAACTAGAGCCAAAACACCAAATAGTGCGCCCGTTGGTTTTGACTTCATTGTAAGGTATGATATAAAGCCATTATAAAAATCCTCAATTTGATTCTCCGAAACATGAATTTGTGGAACGCCAAGTGATATCCTTTCTACAATGTTTCAGTATGACAATTATCTATGAATTGAATAAAAAGAAAATTAGGTCTAGAGTTTTGGTATTACTCTAGTCTTTGCTGTGAACACTACGATGCTGATTGCAGCAATTGCAAGAACTATTGGTGCGATTGAACCAAATTCTGGAACAACGTGGAAGTTTATCATATCACCCTTTGGACCTGTCCATGTTGATGGATCTGAAGTTGGTAGTCCTACGCCATTCAATGTAATTTGGATATCTACCGGATCAGAAGATGTCAAGGCACTTGTTGTTTGAACGTCATCTCCCGTGTGAGTATGACCTGTAGCATTGTCAAGTACAGTGGTTCCACCTTGTGTTACAGTTAGTACATAGTTCTGATGGTGTATCTTGTTTCCGTTTGCATCAGTAAATGTTAGAGCAATTGTCAATGGCTTACCACTTGTTGGGTCAGCAGGTGTTGTATCTACTGTTACCTTTGTTGAAGCGTCGCTAGACATTGCTTCTACTGTAGTCATTGCACCACCAGTCATGCCTCCTGATTCATTTCCGCCTTTCGTGCCACCACTAGCTGAAACAATTACTTGACCTGTCATCCATGGATGAACCATACAAAAGTAATTGTATGTGCCTGCATCTGCGAAGGTAAAGCTGAAATCCCCGCCCTTTTTAACCAAGCCACTGTCAAAGACAGTA
>Ga0209376_1000491_pt1 | contig 43382 bp, 48 predicted proteins | sample GraSoiAngelo_134_FD_185891 | JGI IMG/M metagenome (GOLD analysis project Ga0209376, IMG submission 185891) | Grasslands soil microbial communities from the Angelo Coastal Reserve, California, USA - 14_0929_05_30cm (SPAdes) (version 2) | ecosystem: Environmental > Terrestrial > Soil > Grasslands ...
AGATGCTCGACCGCGTCATTCCGGCGCTGATCGAGGAGCGGGATCGCCTGCGCCAGAGTCTCGAGGCGAGGGACCGTGAGTGCGAGCAGCTCCGCGGCGAGCTCGACGAGTCGCGCCGTAACCTCGGCAAGCTCCAGAGCGAGCTCGAGAGGCTGCGCGGCGAGCGGGCGGCGATGGTCAAGGCGTTCGACGACGTCGTGGCCTTGCTCGCAGCGCTTCACGGGCCGATGTATGAGATCGCGCGCCGGCTCGACGTTCGCCCCACACCCTGGGCAGGGGTCGACGCCCCGGGTCCGAACGGTGGACCATGAAAAGGTGATACGCGTCCTCCGATCGGTTTGACAGGCTGTGGGCTTCCCGCCTAGGCTCCGCGCATGCAGTGGGGCCGACAGTTCCGGCGCGTCCTGCGCAGCACCGTCGTGGTCATCGGCGGACTCGTCGCGCTCCTGATCGTCGGTACAGCGCTCTTCGCCAACTCCCTCGCGCCGAATCCGCCCGACGAGCAGAACTTCGATCTCGTCGAGTCCGCGCCCGGGACGAAGGCGCTCTTCGGGACGGACCGATTCGGCCGGGACGTGCTCAGTCGGGTCATCTATGGCTCGCGGATCTCCCTCTACGTCGCCGTCGTCTCGATCGGTATCGCGATGGTCGTCGGCGGCGTGCTCGGGCTGACCGGGGGCTACCTCGGCGGTACCTGGGACAACGTCATCAACCGCGTGATGGACGTGTTCTTCAGCATCCCCGGCCTCCTCCTCGCGGTGGGCATCGCCGCGATGCGCGGCCCCGGCGTGAACAGCGCGGTCGTCGCGATCTCCATCGTCTACACGCCGCTCTTCGCGCGCGTCATGCGCGGGCCCGTGCTGGCGGAGCGCGAGAAGGACTACGTGCAGGCGGTGCGGGCCCTCGGCGCGACGCGCCTGGCCGTGGCGCTCAAGCACGTCCTGCCCAACGTGATCTCGCCCTTCGTGGTCCAGGGGACGATCGCGTTCTCGCAGGCGATCCTGATCGAGGCGTCGCTGAGCTACCTCGGCCTCTCGGCCCAGCCGCCGACGCCCTCGTGGGGGAACATGCTGAACGAAGGGCGAACCTATCTCGAGACCGCCCCGTGGATCTCCGTGTTCCCGGGCATCGCGATCATGCTGAGCGTGCTCGCGTTCAACCTGATCGGCGACGGTCTGCGCGACATCCTCGACCCCAACGTCCAGTGAAGTGTAGGACAGCGAACGAGCTACGGGACTGTGAACGAGCCACAGGAGGTACCCCGATGACGACTCACGTGACACGTCGAGATCTTCTCAAGACCAGTGGCGCAGCCCTCGCCGCGCTCTCGGTCGGCAGGACGGCCGCGCACGCGCAGGCGCCGAAGCCGGGCGGCACCTTCGTCTCGGCGCAGACGACCGAGGCGACGGGCCTCGACCCGCAGCTCGTCCCGGCGTTCTCGCGGAGCCGGCGCTCGCCGATGATGTACAACCAGCTCGTCCGCTTCGACGCCGAGATGAACCCCGTGCCGGAGCTGGCCGAGTCCTGGCAGATCAGCCCGGACGGGCTCACGTGGACCTTCAAGCTCCGGCAGGGCGTGACCTTCCACGACGGCCAGGAGCTGACCTCCGCGGACGTCAAGTTCACGTTCGATCGGCTCTTCGAGAAATCGCCGGGGAGGTCGGACTTCATCGCCGTCGATCGGGTCGAGCCAGCGGGGCGCTATGCCGTGAAGTTCGTGACGAAGGAGCCCTTCGCCGGGCTCCTCGCGGCGCTCGGCGGATTCTGGGGCTTCATCATCAGCGAGGCGGGCATCAAGAAACACGGCGACCTGAACAAGGCCGCGCTCGGCACGGGCCCGTTCGTCCTGCAGGACTGGAAGGTCGAGCAGCAGATGGTGCTCAAGCGCAACCCGCAGTACTTCAAGAAGGGGCTGCCGTACCTGGACGAGGTCATCCTCCGGATCATCCCGGACGAGGCGAACATCGTCGCGGCGCTCCGCACGGGCCAGATCCACCACGCGTTCCTCGAGGACAACAAGAACTTCAACCTCCTGAAGGACGAGAAGACCCTGACCGGCTACCGGAGCTCGCGTCTGGGCTACGACTTCCTCAACATCAACGCGAGCCGCGGGCCTCTGAAGGACGTCCGCGTGCGGCAGGCGATCAGCTGGGCCGTGGACCGGAGCCAGGTGCTGCGCGTCGCCGCCGCCGGGTTCGGCCGGCTCACGGCGCCCGCCACGGCGCCGATGAAGCAGTGGCAGCTTTCCGAGGAGCAGTGGATGCGCTACTACAAGCCCGACCTCGACCGCGCGAAGAAGCTCATGACCGACGCGGGCCAGGCCGGCGGCTTCACCGTGAAGCTCGGGGTGATCCCGACGTTCCCCACGATGGTCCTGGGCGCGCCCATCGTCGCTGCCCAGCTCAAGAAGATCGGCATCACCGCGGAGATCGAGAACGTCGAGTATGCCGTGTGGATCAAGCGCTGGCTCGCGAAGGACTTCGACATGACGATGAACACCACGCCGGGCTACGCCGACCCGGACACCGCGTTCTTCCGCGCGCTCCATTCGACGAAGGGCCAGAACTGGAACAGCTGGAGCGTGCCCGAGCTCGACGGCCTGCTAGAGGAGGGGCGGCGGACGCTCGACCAGAAAAAGCGCAAGGAGATCTACGACCGCGTCCAGATCCTGATCCTCGAGAACGTCCCGCACCTCTGGCTCTTCTCCGCGGACACGATCGACTTCACGCAGGCCTCCGTGAAGGGTTTCAGGCAGCATCCGACGACCCTTCTCTACGGCTTCGAGGGCGCCTCGCTCGACCGGGCCTGAGCGTGGGGGCTTGAGCGTGAGGCGCTGACCGTGGGGCGTTATCTCGTCGTGCGCGCGTACTCGATGGCCCTGACGCTCCTGGGGCTGACCGTCCTGGTTTTCCTCATGCTGCGGCTGATCCCGGGGACGGTCGTCGAGCAGATGATCGGCGCCGACGCGATCGTGAGCCCGGAGATGGTCGCGCAGCTCACGCGCTTCTTCGGCCTCGACCAGCCCTGGTGGGTCCAGTACTCGCGCTGGCTCGGGAGCCTCGCCCAGGGCGACCTCGGGACCTCGTGGCGCACGGGCAAGCCCGTCATCCTTCTCATCCTCGAGCGCCTCCCGATCACGATCGAGCTGACGCTGCTCGCAGTCGGGTTCGCGCTCGCCCTCGGCATCGCCGCCGGCATCGTCTCCGCCGTCCGGCGCGACCGCGCCGTGGACAACGTCGTGCGCGTCGGGGCGCTCCTCGGCCTCTCCGTCCCGGTCTTCTGGCAGGGGACGATGCTGATCCTCTTCTTCTCGATCTACCTCCGCTGGATGCCGCCCGTCGTCTGGGTGGACTTCTTCGCCGACCCGCGGCGGAATCTGACGATCATGCTGCTGCCCGCCCTCTGCCTCGGCACCGCGAGTGCTGCCAACATCGCGCGCACCACGCGCGCCTGCATGCTCGACGTCCTGCGCTCGGAGTACATCCGGACGGCCGCGGCCAAGGGCCTCGCCGACCGAGCCGTCGTCCTCAAGCACGCGCTGAAGAACGCGCTCATCCCCATCGTGACCGTCGCCGGTCTCCAGATGGGCATTCTCCTCGGCGGCACCGTCGTCGTCGAAGAGGTCTTCACGCTCCCCGGTGTCGGGCGCCTCGTCCTCTGGTCGATCTATCAGCGCGACTACCCGCTCACCCAGTCCACCATCCTCTTCGTCGCCATCCTGTTCATGGCGATCAATCTCGCGGTCGACGTGCTGTACGGGTATCTCGACCCGCGGATTCGCTACGGGGAGTGAGATAGGCTGGGCGCAGCGCCGCTCGTGGCAGAGTCCGTCTTTGGGCCCTAGCGCGCGGCTGATGCTGAGCGTGCTGATGCTGAGCGTCTGATAGCGGTTTACGCTTGTGTCGCGGCGGGCCAGGCGCCGAGCTGCTGCATTAGGGAGAAAAGATTTGCCACACCCCAATGCTCGGTGATCTTGCCGTTGCGCACTCGCATGACGTCGACGGTTTCAAATTGGATTTTTCGACCGGTCGGCGCCACACCCAGGAATGTTCCCTGGTGCGTTCCATGATACGTCTTGTAAGTCGTCACAAGCTCTCCATCGGCGGCCTGCCAATGGATATCTGCGTGGAAATCGGGGAATGCAGCACGAAGCCTGCGGTATAGGCTTCGTGCGCCGTCTCGATCGGGAGTGCTGTTTGGCTGGGGTGTATGGTCAACGAAGTCGACGGCGAAGAGCTCCTCGAAGACGTCGAAGTTCCCACGGCTCTGCACTTCTTCGGTATTCCGGCGGACGACAGCTTTCGCGGCATCGGTTGACATACTAGCTCCTTTCGCGATGCGAGCTCCGCCGTAAGGTAAGGTGCGCCGGCCCTCCCAGCAACGGCTCAGCCGATCGAATGTACACGATACGTGAACGCATGCAAAATATGAACATAACTGCTCCCCCGGATGCAATGTAAGGGTACTGTAGATGTTGATAAATGCCTCGCCCGTGAACCCAGAAACGCGTATCCCGCACCCGTCACGCGGCGACGTGGCGATCATTCTCAGCGGCGGTGGCGCCAGGGCCGCCTATCAGGTGGGCGTGCTCCGGGGCCTCAGCCGACACTTCCCGCGAGCCCGGCCCCTGATCCTCGCGGGCGAATCGGCGGGCGCGATCAATGCGGCCTACCTGGCGGCGCATTCGGGCACCCTCCCGGAGGCGGTCGAGGACCTCGCCCGCCTATGGAGCCAGCTCACGGCCGACGAGATCTTCCGGGTCGGCGCGCTCTCGCTCGCGCGCAACGTCCTGCGCTGGGGAACGCGGTTGATGTCGGGCGGCGCGGCCATCGCGCCTGAGGCGCGGGGCCTTCTCGATACCGCGCCGCTACGCGCGTTGCTCGAGCGAAGCTTCGCGCCGGCGGACGGCGAGCTCGTCGGCATCGCCAAGAACCTTGATCGGGGCCTGCTCAAAGCCATCGCCCTCACCACGATCAACTACTCGACGGGCCAGACGGTCACCTGGGTGCAGGGCGGCCGGATCCGGGACTGGGAGCGACCGCTCCGGCGAAGTGTCGGGACCCGGCTCACGATCGATCACGTGCTGGCCTCCGCGGCGCTGCCGTTCCTCTTCCCGGCGGTGCGGCTGGGAGACGACTGGTACGGCGACGGCGGCGTGCGCCTCCACGCGCCCCTCTCGCCCGCCATTCACCTCGGCGCGGAACGGATCCTCGCGATCTCGACCCGGTACCGGCCCACCCACGAGGAGGCTGATCAGCCGGCCGTGCACGGCTATCCGCCGCCCGCCCAGGTGGCCGGGATCCTTTTGGACGCGATCTTCCTCGACCTCATCGACTATGATGCGCTGGTGCTCGAGCGCCTGAACCGGTTGCTCGGGAAGCTGGCCCGGCAGGAATGGGGTGAGCTGCGACCCGTGGATCTCCTCGTGCTCCGGCCGTCGCAGGACCTGGCCAGGCTGGCCGCGGGCTGCGAGGCGTGTCTCCCTCGGGGGTTGCGGTTCTTCGTCCGCGGCCTGGGCGCCCACGAGACATCGAGGCCTGCGTTGCTGAGCCTCGTGATGTTCATGCCGGAGTACCTGCAGCCCTTGATGCGCATTGGGGAGTCGGACGTCGAGGCCCGGCTTGACGAGGTCGCCGCGTTCTTGACCGACTGAGACCACCAGAGGAGGGGAATCATGGCCACTCTCGCGCTGATCATCGCAGTGGTTGCACTCGTGATCGCTATCGCCGCGTACAGGCGCACAGGCGGCGTCGGCGAGCTGCAGAACCAGATCCAGACGCTGAGCTCGACGACGGACTCCGTACGCGACCGCACGGCCGATGCCCTGAACCGGCTCGAGCAGCTCGTCCGCGGCGGCAAGGACCGACCGAAGCCTGACGATCGGTCCGAGCCGTCGCCCCACGGCGAGAGGCGATGAAGCTCTGGCGTGATGCCCTGGTGTTCCTCGTCGGGCTCGCGCTCGGTGTGACCCTCGTCCTGGTCGGGCCGCGAGTCGCCGGCCCGTTCCTTCCTGAGGCGCTCCGGGGCAAGGCCGAGGTCGTGGAGGGCGAGGTGGCGAAGAAGCTCCGCGAGCAGGACAGGCTTCTCGTCACCCTCGTCACCGGGCGTGGCGCGATCCTGATTACCTTCAGGCAGAAGGTCGCCGAGGTCGATCTTCTCGTCGCGGAGGGTGACAAGCTCACCCTCCACGTGCGCCGATTCGAGCCCTTCGTGGAGGATCCTGCGATCCAGAGCGTCAAGAAAAAAGACGTATCGTGACATGGCGAAGGAGGTCCGAGGCATGAGCCAATCGTCGCGTCCAGTGGCCCAGGTCGTCACGCCGGAGCCGGTCGTCGAAGGCGCTGGCGTTCATCTCCGACGGAGCATCGGCACTCGAAAGCTCGACCACCTCGACCCCTTCTTGCTCCTCGACCACTTCGAGTCGGTCAATCCGGCGGACTACGAGGCGGGGTTCCCGTATCACCCGCATCGTGGAATCGAGACGGTGACGCTCGTTCGCAAAGGCGAAGTGCGGCACGGCGACTCACTGGGGCACCGTGGGACGATCGGCGCCGGCGACATCCAGTGGATGACCTCGGGAAGCGGCATCCTCCACGAGGAAATGCCTCAGAGACGTCCCGAAGGGATTGCGGGGTTACAGCTGTGGCTGAATCTGCCCGCGCGCGAAAAGATGAGCCCCCCGAAGTACCGCGATCTGGAGGCGTCTCGTCTCACGGAGACGGCGGCGGAGGGAGGGGCGAGGATTCGGGTCATCGCCGGCGAGGCGGGCGACGGGCGGCTCGCGGGACCGGTCGAAGGCCTGGCCGTCGCGCCGAAGTTCATCGACGTGACGTTGCCATCTGGCGCCACGTTCCGCGAGACGGTGCCACGGGGCCACACCGCGTTCGCGTACGTCGACCAGGGTGAGGTTCGCTTCGGGCCGCAGCAGACCTCCACGCATGCGCCCGCCCTCGTCATTTTCGGTGACGGCGACCTCGTGGAGGCATCCGCCGGCCCCAGCGGCGGGCGCTTCCTCCTCGCGGCGGCTCGACCACTTCACGAACCGATCGCGCGCTACGGGCCGTTCGTGATGAACACGCGCGCAGAGATCGAGCAGACGCTGGCAGACCTACGGACCGGCAACTTCATCCGCAAGGAGCCGCGCGACGAGTGACGCATGGACGGTGATCTGTGACGCTCAGCGGCGCCTCAGGCGCGGATCGAATCGGAACGCCTCGGGGTTGCCTGTCCGGATGCGTTTGAAGTGCGAGTGCAGGGGATTGAGCAAGTAGTTCAGCTCCTGGGGGATGACGGCCGAGGGCACGGCGAGCACCGGACTTTTTAACTCGTGCGCCCAGCGAGCTCCCAGGTCGGCGAGCGCCTCCGGTGGGGGGTAGCTTCTCCAGTTCGCCGGAAGCTCGGACGCCGGCACCCGGGAGATGGTCAGCATCTCGGGAATGTCGGCCGCGATCGCGACCAGGTCGCCCGGCGGCTCCGGCCGCTCGAGATTGACGAAGAGCTCGAGGGCAGCCAGCGCGAGGCTCGCCGAGGTGTAGACGACCGGGATCCCGGGCTGGTTCCAGCGGCCCCCGTGACGGCGCGCCCCGTCGCCGTCGAAGGCCGCGTGCCGCGCACGCGTTATCCGCCAGACGCGGATCAGCTGTAGACGCCGTGCTCGATGCGACCGAGGATCCGCTCGACCTGCTGCGCCCCGAGGTCGGTGTCGAGCAGATCGAGGGGGCGAACCGACCCGAGCGCCCGGACCGTTCCGCGCAGCCAGGCGCCGGCCCTTTCCTGGCTGCCGAACACGTCTTCCGCCCGGGCCGCGACGCGGGCGAGGCGCAGGAGCCGGTCGGACTCATCCGCGCTCAGCCGGTGCGCCTTCTTCCGCCGAGCCAGCGTGCGGGGTGGCAGGTGCAGGACGCGGACGAGCGTCTCCCGGGGGATCTCGAAGCGGGTCGCGAGGGCCTCGAGGGTCGCGTACGGGAACCCCGTTCGGGCCTTGTCGATGATCGCCGCAAACGTCGTCTGACGCTCCCTGAACACGCCCTTGCCGCCCAGCGTCTGGACGAGCCGCCCGGTCGAGATCATTCAGTGCCTCCTGTGCAACATGGCATTGATACTACCGCCATGTGGCACCGACGTCAACCGGCCCGGCCGCTCAGAAGGCGCCCTTGTCGAGCGCGTAGAAGTTCGCGTAGATGGACTCGCAGTCGGCCTGGAGCCGTCCCCGGCTGCCATAGCGCGAGCCGAAGCGGGTGAGCGCCTGGGTCGAGAGGTCCGCGCTCGTCTTGCCTTCCACGATCAGCTCGCTGATCCACTGTCCGATCAGGAGCGAGCCGGCGATCCCGAGGGCGTTGCACCCGGTGGCCGCGAACAGCCCGTGGATGGGTGGCACTTGGCCGACCAGGAAGTTCCCGTCGGGCGTGAAGGTCGGTAGGCCCGCGCATCCGCGTATGATGGGTGCCGCCTGGAGGGCGGGAAAGGCGCGCGTGAGTCCAGCGCCAAGCTCCTCCAGGACTCGCTGGTCCCGTTCGGTCTCCTCGATCGTGAAAGTGGCGGGGAGGTCGGCCATGGCGAACCTCTTGGGCGCGCTCTCGAAGCCTCCGATGAGCACGCCGCCGACTTCCGGACGCAGATAGACGGACGCGTCCGGCACCCGGACCACCGGCATCTCGCGCGCGATCCCGTCCATGGGCGCGGTGACCCAGAGCTGGTGCCGGATCGGGATCGTGTCGAACCGAAGCCCCAGCGCTGCGCCGATCAGCTCGCTCCACGGTCCCACGGCCATCACGACCGTCTCGCACGCGATCGATCCGTTCGCGGTCTCGACGCCGGTGACCCGGCCGCGATCGATCGTGATCGCAGTGGCGGGTGTCTGGGTCCGCATCCTGACGCCGAGACGACGGGCCGCGCGCGCCAAGGCCATCGCCAGCGTGTAGGGCTCGGCATAGCCGTCGGTCGGAACCCACGCGCACGCCTTCACCCCTTTCGTCTCCAGAAGTGGCACCCGCACCTGCGCGTCCCGCGGAGCGATGAGCTCCACCGCGAGCCCCCAGCCTTGCGCCTGAGCCACCTGGGCCTCGAGCTCGCGCACGCGCGCGTCCGTCAGCGCGAGCTTCAGGCTCCCGACCTGTCGGAACCCCGGATCCTCCCCGTGCTCGGCCTGCCATCGGCTGAGCCTGTCCACGACGGCCATGATGGAGCGCGCCATGAGCTCGGAGGCGCGGAGCTGGCCGACCAGTCCGGCGGCCTGCGACGTGTTGCCCGAGGCGAGCTCCCCGCGCTCGAGCACCAGCACCTCGGAGACGCCAGCGCGGGCCAGATGGTAGGCGATGGAGCATCCCCAGATTCCGCCTCCGATGATGACGACCCGGGCTGTGTCAGTCATACTGCCGGCTCAGCACCGCACGATGAGATCGATCTCGACGAGCGACCCTAGGGCCAGGTTGGTCACGCCCACCGTCGTCCGCGCGGGGAAGCGCCCCGCCTTGAAGTAGCTGGCGTACACCGCATTCACGGCCGGATAGTCAGCGGCGAAGTTCACGAGGTAGATTCGGACCATCACCACGCGCTCGAAGCTCGTCCCGGCGCCGCGGAGGACGGTCTGGAGGTTCTGCATGATCTGACGCGTTTGCTCGGCCGCGCCCCCCGGCACCAGGGCTCCCGTCTTCGGGTCAACGCCGAGCTGTCCGGTGACAAAGAGAAAGTCGCCCGCGCGCACGGCGTGGCTGTAGGCTGCGGTCGGCGGTGGGGGTGGGGCGTCGGGATTCGTCAGGAACTCGATGTCCATGGGGGCCTCCGTTATCGGTAGCGCTCCAGGAATTGCCGGGCCCGCTCGCTGGCAGGTTTCTCGAAAAATACCTCGGCCGGCGCGATCTCCACGATCCGGCCATTGTCGAGGAATACGACGCGGCTCGCCGCCTCGCGCGCGAACTTCATCTCGTGAGTCACCACGATCATCGTCCGCCCCTCGCGCGCGAGATCCTTCATCACGGCTAGCACCTCGCCGACCAGCTCCGGATCGAGCGCGCTCGTGGCCTCGTCGAACAGGAGCACCTCGGGGCGCATCGCCAGCGCCCTGGCGATGGCCACCCGCTGCATCTGCCCGCCCGAGAGGAAGGCGGGGTAGACGTCGCGCTTGTCGGCGAGTCCCACCTTCTCGAGTAGCCGCTCGCCTTCCGCGACCGCCTCGCCGCGCGGGCGGCCGAGGACGTGAATCGGGCTCTCGATGACATTGCCGAGGGCCGTCATGTGGGGCCAGAGGTTGAAGTGCTGGAACACCATCCCGACCCGCGTGCGCAGCATCGCCAGCTCGGGATCGGACATGAGGACATTGCCGCCGTCCGACCGGCGATAACCGACCCGCACGCCGTGCAGGAAGACGCTTCCCCGATCGGGCCGTTCCAGCCAGTTGATGCATCGCAGGAGTGTCGACTTCCCCGAGCCGCTCGGTCCCACGATGCACACCGTCTCGCCCGGCATGACTGCGAGATCGATGGAGACCAGGACCTCGTGTCCGCCGAACTGCTTGACGAGGCCGCGCAGCTCGACCGCCGGTACCGGATCAGTGGCCATGACCGCGCCGCACCATGGCGGCCAGCCGCTCACCGCGCTGCACGAGATACTCGACGGCGCCACACAGGCCCCAGTACAGCAGGGTGGCGACGAGAAATGACTCGAACGGCACGAAATAGAAGGACTGGACGGAGTTCGCCGCGTAGGTCAGCTCGGGAAGCGTGATGATGGACAGGAACGCGGAGTCCTTGATGAGCTGGATCAACTGGTTTCCGACCACGGGTCCCACGGCGATCAGGACTTGCGGAAGGATGATCCGCCGAAACAGTCTGATGCCCGTGTATCCAAAGGCCCGGCCCGCTTCGGTCTGGCCCGGCGGCAGATGCACCCACGCGGCCCGCAGGATTTCCGCCATGTAGGCAGTGTTGTAGATCACCAAGGTGATCAGGGCGGCCGTCCACTTGTCGAGGCTGAGGCCGAGCGAGGGGAGCGCGTAGTACACGAGGTAGGTGAGGAGCAGGAAGGGAATGCAGCGGCCGCTGTCGACAGCCGTCCGCGCCACCGCGCGGACGTAGCGGCGCCGGGACATGAGCGGTACCACGAACAGCACCCCCAGCAGCAGCGACAGCAGCATCGAGACGGCGCAGAGCCACACGGTGTTGCCGAGCCCCAGCGCAAACTGGAGCCACTCCTTCCAGATGACGTCCAGCCGGAGCGTCATAGGGTCCCGTATCGTCGCCGCAGCGAGCGCTCGAGCGTCCGCGCGCCGGCGACGAGCAGCGCCAGGGCCAGCCCGTACACCACGGCCGCTGCCACGAACGGCGGCAGCGGCTCGTAGGTCGTGGCCGCGATCTGACGCGCCTTCCGGGTCAAGTCGACGACGCCGATGATCGCGACGGCCGGGCTCGCCTTGATGAGGAGCGTCATCTCGTTCACGAGCGCGGGGAGGCTCGCGCGCCAGATCTGGGGGAACACGATGCGCCGAAAGGCGACGCTCCCGGTCATGCCCATGGCCAGCGCCGCCTCGAGCTGTCCCCGCGGGAAATCCATGATCGCCGCCCGCCAGATCTCGGCGTTGAACGCGGCCGTATTGAGCGTGAGCGCAATCACCGCCGCCGGCAGCGGGTCGAGCGACACCCCGAGGGCGGGGAGACCGAAGAAGATCAGCATCGTGAAGGTGACCACCGGAGCTGCCCGCACGAAACTGGAGTAGACCGCGGACAGCCAACGCAGACCCCGCGCCCGGCGGGTCCGGGCGAGAGCGAGGAGCAGGCCGAGTGGCACGCCGGCGGCAATCGCGAGGCAGGACACCGTCACGGTCATCCCGGCGCCCCGGAGCAGGTCCAGCATGGTGGACCACTTCAGCATCGCGGCACCTGCCCTGGCACCGCCGCGACGCTACTTGATCGGTCGATCACCCGGGAGGAGCGGCTGGTTCGGCAGATCGTCGAACGTGATCCTCAGCCACTTCGACTGGAGCTGCTTGTAGGTGCCGTTGCTCTTTTGCTGGGCCAGGAAGGCGTTCAGGAAGTCGACGAGGCTCTTGTTGTTCTTCTGCACGGCCCAGGCGGCGTACGACTTGCGACCGACCCGCTGGCCGAACTCGAAGACGTCGGGCTTCTCACTGACCAGTGTCGAGAGCGAGACGATGTTGTGGATCACAGCGTCGAGCCGCCGATTCACGAGATCCTGGTACGCCTCCGAGAACGCGCCATACTGGACGACGTTGCCGAGCTTGCCGCCGGTCTTCTTGAGCTCGACCTCGAGCTCAGGCAGCACCTGGAAGGACGCGCCGCCCTGTTGCACGCCGAGGGTCTTACCTGACAGATCCTTGAGGCTCTTGATCGACGCGTCGCCCTTGCGCTTCACGTAGGCCATCGTTGATTCGGAGATGGGCACGGTGAAGTCGAGCGACTTTACCCGCTCGTCCGTGATGACGGCGGCGGACAGCGCGACGTCATACTTGCCCGACGCGACGCCGGGCAGGATGCCTTGCCACGGGAGGATCTCCTGACGGACCTCGAAGCCGGCCGATTTCCTGAGGATGGACAGGAGCTCGTGGTCATAACCCATGGGCTTGCCATCGACCACGAACTCGAACGGCGGGTAGTCGTCCTCAGTGGCCACGATCATGTATCCGCGCTTCTTGATGTCCTCGAGCGAGGCCGCGCTCGCGCTGCTCGGCCATGCTGGCAGCATCAACAGAGCAACGGCAAATGAAGCCAGGGACATCCGCGGGCCGAGCGCTAACGAACGACGGGTGCTCAAGGGCGCGGTCATCGTACGCCTCCCTCTCAATCTCTCGGGGTAGATCAGTGCACTCTGAATACTGTTGACGACGGCGCAGTCGAGCAAGGGGAATGCCACGACCCTGACTTGCCGACAAACGCTGGCCCGGCAGGATGTTACACTGAACGCGAACGCTCGGGAAGATGCCTTCACTTCGAGCATGCTCGTGCCCCCTGCGTACGGATTGAGCGCGGAGCCTTCAGGTGGACGGGGCTTTCTTGACAAGCGCGTCCGGGATTCGTTAACGTCTCGTCGCATCAGCGAATCCCAAACGCAGGGCAGCGGGAGCGCGGTTCGAGCATTCCCCGGGAGGAACGGACACATGGAGCCAGCCGTCGGGGCCCGAGCACGGCAGGAGTTTGTGGGCCTCCGGTTTACGCCGGGGTCGCTGGACAAGAAGACCGACTCGCTGTTGGCATACGCGTGCGCGCTGATGGCTGGGTGACTACCTTGAAGCAAGAATCGCTTCGCAGTTGCGAAGCAATCGGGGGCAAGTGAGGACGAGCTACGTGAGGCAACGTTCATCGCCATGCGTCAAGCCGCAGCGCGGCTGCGAACGCTGGCGGAGGAGGCCACGGGGCTCGAGCTCGGCAAGTAGCCGCGCCGAGGCGCAAGCGACCCGGTCGGAGATGTAACAATGCCGTTTGCGAGCGCAAACGGGGCGTCGCTGTATTACGAAGCGACCGGCGCCGGGTTCCCGCTCGTGTTCGTCCATGAGTTCGGCGGGGACTACCGAAGCTGGGAGCCGCAAGTTCGGTACTTCTCGCGCCGGTACCTTTGCGTTACGTACAACGCCCGAGGTTATCCCCCCTCCGACGTTCCCAAGGAGCCGTCAGCGTACTCGCAGGCGATCGCGACCGACGATCTCGTCAGCGTTCTGCGACATCTGCGAATCCCGAGCGCTCACATCGTCGGTCTCTCGATGGGCGGCTTCGCGACGCTCTATCTCGGCCTCCGCCATGCGATGCTGGCGCGCTCGCTCGTCGTCGCCGGGTGCGGGTATGGCTCCATGCCGGCGCAGCGAGCGAAATGGCAGGACGATTCAGAAGCGCTCGCGCGATTGTTCGAGACCGAGGGCGCCGAAGTCGCAGCGAAGCAGTATGCGGCTGGGCCCTACCGGCGCCCATTCCGAGCGAAGGATCCGCGCGGGTGGGACGAGTTCGTGCGCATGATGTCCGAGCACTCGGCAGTAGGCTGCGCGTTGACCCAACGCGGCGTCCAAAAGGCGCGTCCCTCCGTCATGGATTGGGAAGCCGACCTTCGAAAAATGACGATTCCCACGCTGATCATCGTTGGCGACTCGGACGACCCTTGTATCGAGCCGAATGTGTTCCTGAAGCGAACCATCCCATCATCGCAGCTCTGCGTGTTCCCCAACTCCGGCCACCAGGTGAACCTCGAAGAGCCGGACCTGTTCAACCGGATCGTGGACGGCTTCCTCGCGACGGTTGAAGCGAGGGCCAGTCACTCGTAGCGTACCGCCAAGCAGGTTGGCCGAGTTCTTCGAGCCACCTTTTGGCCACCGCCCTGATTTGCCGGGCGGTTTCTACCCGCAGATCGGCCTTTCACACGGGTGCTCGTCCGGTGTCTTAACGGTCGCAGGAAGGGAGGCAGGGACATGAGCGACGACATTCGGGCCGAGGCGGGCTTTCTCATCCTGGCCGACATCTCCGGGTTCACCGCGTTCGTCGCCGGGACCGAGCTGGAGCACGGCGCGCTCGTCACCGGCGTCCTGCTCGAAGCGGTGATGCGTCGGCTCTCACCGCCGCTGGAGATCCAGGAGCTCGAGGGGGACGCCGTGTTCGCCATCGGCGCCGACGGCGCTCTGCCCGATGGCAGCGTCCTGCCCGCCCTGCTCGCGGACGCGTTCGCCGTGTTCAAGGAGGAGCAGCGGAAATTGGCGGGTGATGACAGCTGCTCCTGCCGCGCCTGTAGCGACATCCCGAGGCTCGATCTCAAGCTGGTCGTCCACCACGGGCGCTTCGTCCGACAGACGGTCGGGGGGCGGGCGCGCGTCGCCGGACCCGACGTCATCCTCGTCCATCGCCTGCTCAAGAACCCGGTCAACGGGAGCGCCTACTTGCTCCTCACGGCGTCGGCGCTGGAGCGGGTCGGCGTGGATCCCGTCGCAAGCCGGATGCAGCAGCACTTCGTGAGCTATCCCCACCTTGGGGAGGTGCCGTGCTTCGTGGCCGATCTCGAGCCGCTCGCGCGGCCGGACTTCGCGGCCGCCCCCGTCCTGGCGGCGTGAGGTCGCGGGTCGGACGCGGGTACCCGGAACGAGGTTGCGATTGCAGGTCGCGGCTACCCTTGCGGGACTTCTCGTCGATCACCTTCTCCCGGAGAACCGCTGTCGCATGCATTCAAGGCCGGCGGAGTCGGGCGTCAGCCTGACCGACAGGATCCGGCGGCCGCCTCTCGTGCCAGCGGGTGGCCTCTTGATAGGCATGGCCGACCCGCAACACCGTGGCCTCGTCGAATGGCCGGCCCACGAGCTGCAAGCCCACCGGGAGCTCGGCGGCAAAGCCGCAGGGTACGCTGAGCGCCGGGAGCCCGGTGAGATTCCACGGGTAGGTGAACCGCCAGCAGGCGTGGAGCACGTGCTCAGGCTGCCCGTCGATCTGGACATGGCTCTCGGAGACGTCCCAGGCGCATAACGGCAGTGTCGGGGTCGCCAGGACATCGACGCCGTCGAACGCAGCCCGCACCTGGTCGGTCAACGCGCGCCTGAGGCGCTGGGCCTTGAGGAAATCGGTCGCAAAGATGAACTTCCCGGCGTCCATGAGAGCGCGAACTTCGGGGGTGTACTTCGCCCGTCGTTCGGGCTGCCTCAGGTACTTGTCATGCCACGTGGTGACGGAGGCCATCTCGGTGACGAGGATGGCGCCAAGCGCCGTCGCCATGTGGGGGATCGAGACATCCTTGACTTGTGCGCCGGCACCTTCGAGGTCGCGCAGGGCTTGGCGCACGACCGCCTCGACGCGCCCCTCGATCCGGTCCCAGAAGTGCTCGCGGGGGACTCCAATCCGCATCCTGCGGACGCCCCTCTTGAGATCTTTCAAGTAGTCGCCAACGGGCACGTCGGCAGAGGCAGGGTCCCGCGGGTCGTGCCCGGCGATCACGGCAAGCACGAGCGCGGCGTCCTCGACGCGTCGGCTCAGCGGTCCGGCATGATCCAGTGACCACGTGTGGGGCATCACGCCGGCGCGGGAGACGCGCCCGTACGTGGCCTTCAACCCGACGACTCCCGATAACCCGGCCGGGATCCGGATGGACCCGCCGGTGTCGGACCCCATGGCCATGAAGCAGAGACCAGCGGCCACGGCGGCGCCGGACCCGCCGGACGACAGGCCCGGGTTCCGCCGCACGTCCCACGGATTTCGGACGGGGGGAAAGTCGACGCCCCACGCGGCCTCGCTCATGGTGGTCTTGCCGAGCAGCACCGCGCCCGCCTCCCGCAGGCGCGCCCATGTGGTAGCGTCCTGCGTCGGCATCCGGTCGGCGAACACGCGCGACCCGTTACGGGTGGCGACGCCTGTCGTGTCGTAGTTGTCTTTGAGCCCGATCGGGATGCCGTGAAGCGGGCCGCGGTAGTGGCCGGCCTTGATCTCGCGCTCCGCCTTCGCTGCGTCCTGCAGCGCGCCTTGGGCGTCGACGGAGACGAATGCGTGCACCACGCGGTCGACTCGTTCGATCCGCTCAAGGCAGGCGCGGGTCAGCTCCATGGGCGACACGGCGCCCGCCTTGACGGCGGCCGCCGCTTCGGCGAGAGACTGCCAGGGCCAGTCCGGCGACGCGGCCATCGCGGTGGGCTACACCCAGGGCTCGACGCGGAAGGTGAGGATCGGCTCGAGGTCGTCGGGCAGATCGAGGGCGCGCAGCTTCTCGATGTCTTCCGTGATGCCCGCGAGAATCGACGCGACCTGCGCGAGGTCGGCCGCGGACAGCGGGTAGCCGGCCAGGTCTGCGACCGCGGCGAGCCGTTCTCTTTCCATCAGTACCAGCCCCGGCTCATCTTGGCGCCCAGCATCTCGTCGTAGACATCGGTGCGCCGGTCGCGAAGGACCTGGTTGTACTCGTTCCAGTTGCGCTTGCGACGGGCGTCGGCCAGGTTCGCCTCGGCGTAGATAATCTCCTCTCGGTCGGGGCTGGCCGGGCCGCCGATGGTCCAGCCCGTGTAGCTTACGATGAGGCTCTGGCCGATGAACGGCTGACCGCGCTCCACGCCGACCCGGTCGGCGGCGGCGACGAAGACCGAGTTCGCGTGGGCAGACGCCATGCACAGAATGTTCGCCATCGCCTCGCGGTCCTTCTCCTGCCCCGGGATCGGCACCCAGTTAGTGGGAATGCAGACGACGTCCGCTCCCTGGAGCGCGCAGAGCCGATAGCTCTCGGGGAACCACCCGTCGTAGCAGATGAAGGTGGCGATCCGGCCGAGGGGCGTCCGAAACACCGGGAATCCCAGATTGCCGGGCTCGAAGAAGAGGTTCTCCTCGTTCCAGAGGTGCAGCTTGCGAAACGTTCCGACGTGCCCGGACGGGCCGATGAGAACCGCGGCGTTGTAGAGCGCCTGCCCGTCGCGCTCGTCGATGCCGGCCACGATGTGAAGGCCGCGCTGGCGCGCGATGTCCTTCCAGGCATGACAGGTCGGCCCGTTCGGGATCTCCTCCGCGAGGGAAAAGGCTTCCTGGCGCGACTCGAACACGTAGCCCGAGTTGCAGAGTTCGGGCAGGACGACCAGGTGCGCGCCGTTGGCGGCGGCCTGCTCGATGAATTCGAGCGTCCGCCGCACGTTCCGCTCCTTCTGGCCGACGACGGGCTCCATCTGCACGCAAGCGATCTTCACCACGGCCTCGTCACGCGTCCTTGGCTCGCTCATGCGCCCCCTCCACGTGCGCCACAGCAGCACCGAGAGCATCGCGCACAGCGGCCCCCCAGGGCAAGGGCTGCCGCGCTATACTCCGCGGGACCGATGGTATCGTCCGCCCGCTACTTCGTCCTGCTCCTCGTGCTGCTCATGGCGAGCCCACTCGTGCTCGGGGAGTACGCTCAGCAGATCCTCTCGCAGGCGTTCTTCTTCGCCATCGCGGCGGTCACCGTCGACCTCCTCTGGGGTTACACCGGCATCCTGACGTTCGGGCAGTCGGCCTTCTTCGGCGTCGGTGTCTACACGGTCGCCCTCGCCCTGGCCTACTACGTCGAAGGGGCGCTCGGCATGGCCGCTGCCATACTCGGCGCGATGGTGGCGGCGGCCCTCATCGGCGCCGCTATCGGCTGGCTGTCCTTCTTCGATCGTGCGTCGCCCATCTACGTCGCGATCGTCACGCTGGCCCTGCCGGTCGTCTTCACACAGGTCATCCTGAGCGGTGGGGCCTACACCGGCTCGAGCAGCGGTCTGCCGATTCCCGTTCCGGCGCTGTCGATCATGCAGTGGTACTGGATTTCGGGCGGGCTCCTGGTCCTCGTCGCTGCGGTCTCCTATGTGTTCGTCTCGAGCGACACCGGGCGCATCCTCGTCGCCATTCGCGAGAACGAGGAGCGTTGCCGATACTTGGGCCTCAGGACCTCACGCCTGAAGATCCGCCTCATGGCCGTATGCAGCGCGGTCGCGGCGCTGGCCGGCTCGGGCTATGTGCTGTTCGGCAGCGTCGCCGCCCACTCGTATGGCGATTTCGTGTTCGGTACCGAGCTGGTTGTCTGGACGGCGTTGGGCGGGCGCGGGACATTGGCGGGGCCGATTCTCGGCACGGTGGGCGTCAATTATGTGTCCGCCGTCCTTGGCGGCAACTTGCCATTCGTCTGGCTGCTCTTCGTCGGGTTCGCGTTCGTGCTCATCGTCGTGTATCTCCCCCAGGGTCTCGTGCCGGCGATCGGCCGCAGCCTGTCACGCGTGACCCGCGCCTCCCGGTCGCCCATGAGCGGGCGAGGCGTGGTCGCTGGCGCCGAAGCAGTGCGCGCAGCGAAGCCCCACGTTCTAGCGACGACCGGTGAGGAGACTGGGACTCCGGTCCTGGAGCTCCGCAATGTGAGCAAGCGCTACGGCAGCCTGCAGGTGCTCGACCGCGTCAGTCTTCAGGCCCGTCGCGGTGAGGTTGTGGGCATCGTGGGGCCGAACGGCGCCGGGAAGACGACCCTCCTGCGCTGCATCGCCGATGGCCGCGAGCGGTCGAGCGGCGACATCCTCGTCAACGGCCGTCACATTGCGGGGCTTCCACCACAGGCGTGCGTGGCACTCGGCGTCAGCCGGAAGTTCCAGACGCCGAACGTGTTCGACGCCTTGTCCGTCCTGGACTGCTTGCGTGTCGCGCGCTCGTACCGTGAGTCCACTTCGCTGTGGCGAAGGTCGTACGCGGTCGAGCTACCGGAGCCCGCCCTTCACACGGTGCACGTCTCGGGGCTCCTCGCGCTCCTCCACGAGCCGGCGGCCCACCTGTCCCACGGAGCGAAGCAGGCCCTCGAGCTCGCGATGGTGCTCGCGCTGGAGCCGACGGTCCTGCTCCTCGACGAGCCGACGGCGGGGCTCACGCGCGAGGAGCGCGCCGCGATCGGCGACGTGCTGACGGAGCTGGCGCAGGGTCACCGGCTCTGCATCCTTCTGATCGAGCACGACCTCGACTTCGTCCGAGAGATCAGCACGCGGCTCGTCGTGCTTCATTTGGGAAAGGTCCTCGCCGACGGGCCCCTCTCCGAGGTGGCCGAGTCGGAGGTCATCCGCACGATCTACGTCGGCGGAGGGACGCGGGCATGATCGCGAAGGGGGTTGAGCAACCTGCCCTCGCCGTCGAGAGGCTCGACGGAGGCTACGCCGACTCCGCCGTGCTCCACGGCGTGACGCTCGACGTGCGTCCGGCGGAGATCTTCGCCATCCTCGGCAAGAACGGGATGGGCAAGACCACCCTGCTCAAGACGATGATGGGACTGCTTCGCGCCCGCAGCGGCCGCGTGGAGGTCCTCGGTGCGGACGTCAGTCGGTGGGCTCCGTACCGCATCACGAGGCTTGGCGTGAGCTACGTCCCTCAGGAGAAATCGATCTTCCAGGATCTCTCCGTGGAGGAGAACCTCCGACTCGCGCTCAGGGAGCTGTCCGAGTTCACCGACCGGCTCGAGGCCGTCGCCCAGTGGTTCCCGATCTTGAAGTCGCGGCACCGGCAGCGAGCGGGGACGCTGTCGGGTGGCGAGCAAAAGATGCTCCTGATCGGTCGGGCGTTGCTGACCAGGCCACGCCTGGTCCTTGTCGACGAGATCAGCGAGGGCCTGCAGCCGGCGGTGATTACGAGGCTGCGGGAGGTGCTGACGGAAGAGCGGCGAGCCCGCGGGCTGACGATCGTGCTCGTGGAGCAGAACGTCGACTTTGCCCTGGCGCTCGCCGATCGGTACGCCGTCCTGAAGGTGGGAACCGTCGTGGAAACCGGACGTACTGCCGATGCCGGGGCGCGGGAGCGGATCGAGCGACACCTCGTCCTCTAGCGTCCCGGAACAACAGGAGGCACGGTACCGCGGGCTCGAGTGGCGGACGGCCTCGAAGAAAGGAGAGCGTGACATGCGAGAGAGGTGGATGGATCACAGATCGCGATCACTGGCGGTCCTGCTCGTGGTGCTCATCGTGGCGATGGTGCCGGCGGGAGCCGTGCAATCGCAAGACAAGAAGCCGATCGTCATCGCTGTGCCGGTCGGCCTGAGCGGCGTCAACAGCGTCGTGGCGCCGGCCGTGGTCCAGTCGGGCGAGCTCGCGGTCGAGGAGATCAACGCCAAGGGCGGCGTCCTCGGCCGGAAGCTCCAGCTCGTTCCACTCGACGACGAGAGCGGGCCGGCCGGCGCCGTGAAGGCCTTCAACACGGCGATCCGTCAGCACAAGGCCGACACCATCATCACGATGGAGACGAGCGCGGCCCGGAACGCCGGGGCGCCCATCGCCGAGCGGGCGAAGACGCTCTTCATCTACACGTCCTTCTACGAGGGCCGGGCCTGTGGCAAGACCCTTTTCGTCAACGCCTGGGTGCCCGAGCAGGTCGTGCCGCCGCTCATCAAATTCATGACCGACGACAAGAAGGTCAAGAAGTGGTTCGCCGTCGGCAGCGATTACGCCTTTGGGCGCGGGATGATCGAGGCCGCCAAGAGCACGATCAAGGGGGTGGGTGGCACGATCCTCGGTGAGGAGTACCAGCCGCTCCAGCAGTCGGACTGGACGGCGATCATCAGCAAGATCCGCGCGGCGAACCCGGACGGCATCATCTACTCGACGTCTGGAGGCGGCCCGAACATCGACTTCATGAAGCAGTTCAAGGCGGCGGGGCTCAAGATGCCGGTCGGCAGTCTCTCCATCGACGAGCTGACCGCCGAGGCGGGCGGCAATGCGGCGGAGGGCGTCTACTACACGGGAGATTACTTCACGGGCCTCGACAACCCTGAGAACAAGAAGTTCCTCGACGCGATGAAGAAGAAGTTCGCTGCCGGTCTCAAGACCCCCAACTCGCTCTCGGAGCCCGAATACGACGGCGTCTACGCCTACGCCATGGCCGTGGAGAAGGCGGGGACCACCGACGCGGAAAAGCTCGTCCAGGTCCTGCCCACCATCGTCTTCAAGGGGCCACGCGGGCAGGTGCAGATGAACAAGCAGCACCACGCTCCGCTGCCGGTCTACCTGGCTCAGGTGCAGGCCGACGGCAAGACGAAGGTCCTGAAGAGCTTCGGGCTCGTCGATCCGGGCAACCAGTGCCCTAAATTGAAATAGAGTCGGATCGCACAGGAGGCCGAGCGCCGTGTTTACCACCCAGCTGCTCGACGTCGTCACGACGGCTGGCGTGCTGTACATCGTCGCGCTCGGCCTCCTGATCGTCTACGGCGTCCTCAAGATCATCAACCTCGCGCACGGTGCCTTCCTCGCGGCCGGCGCCTACGCCGGTGTCGTCACGACCGAGCTCGGCTGGAACCCGTGGACGGCGCCCCTCCTGGCCTTCGTCATCGGCGTCGCCGTCGCGGCACTGGTGGAATGGCGCGTGCTCCGCGGGCTCTACGCGCGGCCACTCGACACCATTCTCGCCACGTGGGGGCTCAACATCATCGTGGTGCAGCTCATCACGCTGTACTTCGGCCGGGAAATCCACTTCGCCGAGAGCGCGATTGGCCGGGCGATAAACGTGGGCGGGGCGACGTACTCCGAATACCGCCTCGTGCTGCTGCTGCTCGCGGTGGTCCTGGGCGTGGCCGTGTGGCTCGTGATGCAGCGAACGCAGATCGGGATCGTGGCCCGTGCGGTGATCATGAATGAGGAGCTGGCGCAGGCGCTGGGGATCAACACCGGGCTCGTGCGGTTCGTGACCTTCGGCCTGGGGGCCGGGCTGGCCGCCCTTGCCGGCGCCCTTCTCACCCCGCTCATCAGTGTCCACCCGAACCTCGGGGTCCCGTGGCTCATCAACGCATTCATGCTGGTCTTGGTGGCCGGGGTGTCGCTGGCGAACCTGGCGCTTGCTGCTCTCGTTCTCGGCGGCGCCCAGGTCCTCGTCAGCTCGTATGGCAATCCCGTGCTCGGAAGCCTCACGATCGTGATCCTGGCCGTGGTCATCCTCCGATTTCGCACCATCACGATCTGAGCCGGTCCACCTTCACGCCCCTCTTGACTGATCAGGGCTGCCGCGCATAGGGTGCGGCAGACTCGCCGAAGAGGAGGCTGCGCCATGAGATTCGGAGTCGTCCTGCCCATCTGGCGGCTGTCGGTCGCGGACGCGGAAACGATGACGGTCAAGGCGGAAGAGTTGGGCGTCGATGGGGTCTTCGTCCCCGATCATATTCTGGCCCCATCGGCGACGATGCAGCACTACGGGCCCTCATGGCCCGATCCCTTCTCGCTGCTCGCGTACCTGGCGGGCCGCACGCGGCGCATTCAGGTCGGCGCCAGCGTGATCGTGCTCCCTTACCGCAACCCGCTGGTCATCGCCAAGGCGGCGGCCACGGTCGACCAGGTGTCGGGCGGGCGGTTCATCTTCGGGGTGGGCGTGGGATGGGACGAGGAAGAGTTCCGCGACCTCGGGTTGCCGTTCCGCCAGCGCGGGAAAATCGCCGACGAATACATCCGCATCATCAAGGAGGCCTGGACGAACGACGTGCCGAGCTTCAAGGGTGAGTACTTGAGCTTCGCCGGGGCCACCTTCGCGCCGCGCCCGGTGCAGAAGCCGCACCCGCCGATCTGGGTCGGAGGAATGCCGGGCGTGATCTCCGCGCCCGCCGTCCGGCGGGTCGCGCTCCTGTGCGACGCCTGGCATCCGCTCGGGCTGAGCCTCGACGATGTCGAGAAGGGAATCGCGACGATCCGACAGATGGCGGCCAAGGCGGGCCGCCGGGATGAGCTGAAGTTCGCGCCTCGGAATCTGCTCAACCTCACGCCGGACGCCAAGGGACGCGGTCGGGCGTCGTTCGAGGGCTCGCCCGACGAAGTGGTGGCCGATATCCGCCGCGCGCGTGCGCTGGGAGTCGACTACCTCACCTTCGACATGCCGAAGCTCGACGTGCCCGGCATGGTGCGCACGATAGAGCGCTTCGTCAAAGACGTCAAACCGGCAGCCGCGTAGCTCACGGCGCCGCGCGGCCACGAATGAGGAAGGCCAGCCTTCGATTAAGCCCGACCCTGTCCTCGAAAACTCCAGGGATCTTTGGCGTCGAGCGGCTCCTCAGATTGCGCCTCCGCCACGTTCGTGCGATCGATGGACAGGACCGCGAGGCCAAGACGCTTCAGGTTGCCCCGGAGCTCCTCGAGCGTCTTGTCGACCTGGTCTTCTGGCAAGAGCATCGCGCCGGTCTCTACGGTCGCCTTAATCTTGAAAAGCGTGAAGCTCCCCATAGGCGGTACCCCCATTAATCAGAAGTAGCATATTCAATGCCCGGCTTGCCCGAGGCGAATTTGCTGAGCAACGATTGTGCGATAGGTATTTCAGGCTGGTGGAGTGCAGAAAGGGGCGTGCCATCCTGACTCCTCCCCCTGCAGGCCGGCACGGCAATGCCTGCCGTCTGTCGCGTCTCTACGTCTTCCCCTCGGCTTTGATCACGCGGATATGGCGCTGGCATCGAGAGCACACACCGTGGGAGGTTTCGAAACCCTCGGCCCGCCGTAGACCCAGCGTGATCATCGTGGTCGGGTGGACCGGCACCCCGAGGCTCGAGGCCAGGCACTCAGCGCAAAGGTAGCCAGGATGCTCCTTGAGGAACTTGATCACGGCTTCGCGGAAATCTAACACCTGCGCACCAGCCAGTCGATGCCCCTTAGCAAAAGACACACCAGATTCGCGCGCCGTGTAAGTCGTGGCAGGATCGTCGTCAATCTTCTCGCGTGTCAGGGAGGTGTCGCACGACGAGGGGACGTGACGTCAGGTTCCCGACGCAAAAGCCCTTGCCACGGAATCCGGGACCGTGGCATCTTCCCGCTGTCGTGCCTGACTCTCAGCTCTCCGCCGAGCTGTTCGAGTTCCTGCGGGAGCTCCGGAAGAACAACAACCGCGAGTGGTTCCTGGCGAATAAGGCTTACTACGAGTCGGTCGTGCGCGACCCCCTTCTCCGCTTCATCGCCGAGGTGGGACCCCGGCTGCGCACGATCAGCCGCCACTTCCGAGACGGCTCGATGTTCCGGATCTATCGCGACATTCGGTTCTCGCGGGACAAGAGCCCGTACAAGACCCACGCCGCAGCCCACTTTCCTCACGCCGCCAGCAACCGAGACGTGCACGCGCCCGGGTTCTACCTGCACCTCGAGCCGAGGCACTGCTTCGCCGCCGCCGGGCTCTGGCATCCCGACGCGACGACGCTGGAGAAGGTCCGGCGGCGGATCGCGAACCGGCCCGGCGCCTGGAAGGCGGTGCTGAGGCGGAGACTGCCGATCGAAGGCGATCGACTGAGCCGGCCGCCGCGGGGCTACGACCCGACGCACCCCCACATCGAAGACCTCAAGCTCAAGGACTTCATCACGCGCGTGACGTTCTCCGATGCCGCGGTGTGCAGTCCGCGCTTTCCCGCGGTGTTCGTGCGCGCCTGCAGGACGATGAGCCCGCTCACGGAGTTTCTCACCAAGGCGCTGAACCTCGACTACTCCACGGGGGGCAAGTCGGCGCCCGCCCACTCCGAGTAGATGATGAACTTGAAGGGATTCAACTGCTGGTGCCGCGCGCGGAGCCCGTCGAGAGCACGACGCCGAAGATCGGCCAGCGTTGAGCTCTCTCGGTGGTTGATCAGGCCGAGGTCCGCGACCTTCAAGGCCAGCGCATGATCGCCGCGGCCGAGCAGGGTCCGCGCGGTCTCGGCGAACGCGCTCTCGCGCCCGCCTGCCAGTAGCTCGAGCACCGCCGCCCACTCGCTGGGCGCCAGCACCTCGAGGCCCTCACCGTCCGGTTTCCAGTAGCCGGTCCGCTGATGGTAGAGGCGCTTGATGAAGTTGTCCCGCACCACCAGGAACCTGACGACGAGCCGTGGGTTCGCCTTGAGTGTGTCGGGCAGGATGTTCTCGTGAAGGATGTCCACGAGAGATCGCCCCTCGGCGATGCGCCTCAGCGCGCGCGCGTGGAGATCGCGCATCGCGCTCTCGACTCCGGGCAGTGCCTCGATCGTGAAGAGCTCAGTGAGCGGCGGATGGCCGTGGATGAGGAGGCGCGGGGCCAGTGAGCGAATGAGAGCGATATTCTCGAAGAGCGCCTCCGGTGAGCCTTCGGGCAGGAATGGGGCGCCAAGGTACGGCATGAACGTGTCGCCGACGAAAAGGACGCCGCTCGCGGGGAGGTGGATCAAGAGCGCGTCCGATGTCTCGGCGCCGCGGACGGGATGAAGGACGAACTCGGTGCCACCAACCGTCAGCGTCTCGCGATGGTCTATCACGCGATCCGGCGCCAGCTCGTACCGGCGCGGGGCGTCGCCCCCGAAGAAGTAGCGAAACCCGACGCCGGTGTCGTTGACGATCTTGAGCTCGTCGGCGAACCGCGCGTTGGCGACCACCTTGGTGCTCGCGCCCCGGAGCGCCGGCAGGCCGCCGATGTGGTCCCAGTGCGCATGGGTGACGAGGACATGCGTGATGGGCGCGGCCGTGATCCGGCGGAGCGCCGCGAGCGCCGCCCGGGCGTTCGCCTCGGTCGTCCCGGCGTCGATCGCCACGATGCCGTCGTCCGTGACGACGAACGCGATGTCGGCGAAATCGTAACCCTGGGCGACGTAGACCCGCGGGGCCAGCTCGACCAGACGGGGCGGACGGAAGCGGAACCCGTCCTTTGCGGTCACCCAGTTGTCGGTGGTGAAGACGGGCAGCGTCGGATCGAGCGACGGGTAGCCCGAGCGCACGAGGGCGGCGTTGGCCTCGGCCTCCCGGCCGAGCGTCGTGTAGGCCTTCGCGAGGCCCCGGTAAACGCTTCGGCGCAGGCCGACCGGGAAGCGGTCCTTGTGGTCGAGGACCCACTGGAGATCGTCGACGGCCGCAGCGGCCTTCCCGAAGCGGGCCGGCAGCTCGGCGAGCACGAGCCCGCGGAAGTAGCGCGGCAGGCCCGGCTCCTGGGCAACGGCCCGGTCGAGCTTGGCGACGGCGTCGTTCACCCACGCCACCCGACGGAGCAAGAAGACGTCATCGGCCACGCGGGCCTGGAAAAATCCCTCGAGCGCGACGAACAGCGGCCGGTCGGGCGCGCTCTTCGCCCGCTCCTCGAAGTACGCAAAGGCCTCTTGGTCTTGCCGGGCCGCGACGAACCGTCCGGTGAGGGCAATGACGGTGATCACGTCGGGATCCGGCCAGCGGACCGCCTCTCGAAGAGCCTCGAGCTCGAGGTCGCGCATGAGCGGTTGCTCGCCGGCCGCGGGCCCAGCTCCGATCACCAGGAGAAGCCCGGTCACGAGTACCGAGGCGAGTCCCCACCGAAGCGTCGCTCCCATCATCGCGCTCTTCATGGCTTCTCCTCCAACGAGCCACCAACCAACATGAACGGAATGGATAGGGCCTTGACGCGGAGAATGAGATCTTCGATCAGGGATTCGGGCGACAGCGTCCAGCCGAACATCAACCAGTGATAACCGACGGTGCAGGCGACGATAATCACGAGCAGCGTCAAGACGATCGCACTTACAACGTAGCCCCTCATCCGGTGCGAGGCGACGTGTGAGCTTGAAGAAACTCAACCAATCGTTTCCTGCCTTCTTCGCTCAGTTCGAAGTCGACTGTCCGGCTAGCTCGAAGGGCCAGCCGGGCCGTGCGGAGGATCCATGTGATTCCTGACGCGCCAGCCGCCAGGCCGAGCACGCCGTAGAAGAGCACGAAGATCGCTGCGGGGAGGGCCTGCGTGAGGTCCCTCGCCAGAATGAACGGCAGAAACGCTGCGACCGCAGAGATCGAGAGGAGAGTAAGGTGGCGACGCTGAAGCGCCCTGGCCTCCTCGAGAGCAGACGTTGTGGGCTGCGATTCTGTGGAGACTGAGAGCATATCGTTGTCATCCACCAGAGTATCTCTCGTGCCGCAGCCGGCGACAATGCCCAGAGAGCGATCCATGTTCGGCTTGACACGCGCCGTGTCCGCACTGTATCAGCGGCCATGGACGTCGAATCGAACTGAGGGGGGACGCACCCATGACACGCTGGACCTGGATCACGACGGCTCTCGCGGCGCTGGCCCTCGCGGCCGGCGGCGCGGCGCCGCTCATCCTGCCCGTCGGCGCGCAGCCCAAGCCGGTGGTCTGGAACCTGCCGCACGTGGCGGCGCCGACCTACTACCACACTCTCAACCTGAACGCGCTCGCGGCGAAGCTGAAGGAGAAGTCGCAGGGACGGATGGAGATCCGCGTCCACCCCGCGTCGTCCCTCTATCCCTCGCACGAGATCATCCCGGCGGTGATCGAGGGCCGCGTCGAGATCGCCCCGGTGGTCTCGGGCTACCTCACCGACGTCCTCCTGGAGATCGGCCCCCTCGACCTGCCGTTCATGACGAGCAATCTCGAGGAGCACCGCAAGGCCGCCGCGGAGCTGCGGCCCTTCTTCACCGAGATGCTGGCCAAGAAGGGGCTCCGCCTGATGGCGATCGAAGCCTGGCCGTCGCAGCACGTCTTCGCCCACGCGCCGATGCGCACGCTGGCCGACTGGAAGGGCAAGAAGATCCGCGTGTACGGGGCCGACTCCGCCAACTCGGCGCGGTTCCTCGGTGCTGCCCCCGTGAACATCGCCTTCGGCGAGGTCTACTCGGCGCTGGAGAAGAAAGTCGTCGACGGCGCCATCACCTCGGCGACCAACGCGGAGCCCATGAAGTTCTTCGAGGTCGCGAAGTTCATCAACTACTGGTACCTGGCCGGCGCGGGGTCGGAGTGGCTGGTGGTGAACCAGAAGGCCTGGGACGCGCTCCCGAAGGATCTGCAACAGGCCGTGAGCGATTCCTTCAAAGAGACCCGCTACGAAGACAAGGAGTGGGAGGACGCCAAGGCGTGGGAGGAGAAGGCGCGCAAGCGGCTGCCCGAGCTGGGCATGACGATCGTCGACCCGGCGCGGGAGGAGATCGAGAAGGCGCGCAAGCTGGCGCGCGCGGGCTGGGACATCTGGCTCTCGCGCACCGGTGCCGACGGCAAGCGCGGCTTTGAGCTGGCTCTGAAGGCGCTCGGCCGGTGATCGGCTGGACGTCGAAGGCGGCCGGGCTGCTGGCAGGGCTCGGCGTGCTCGCCATGGCGGGGCTGATCACCTTCGACGTCCTCATGCGCTACTTTCTCGATCGGCCGCAGCTCTTCGTGGACGAGCTGGCGAGCTTCCTTCAGGTCTTCGTGGTCTTCGCCGGGCTTGCCTACACGTTCCGGGCAGGCGGGCACGTCCGGGTCGACCTCGTGACGTCGAGCCTGCCGCGGCCCGTCCGCGCCTGGCTGCGCGCCGTGACCCTCGCCCTCGGCCTGGCGTTTCTCGCCGCGGTGATCTGGGTTACGGCCCAGTCGGGCCTCAGCGCGTACGGCTACGGCCGCGTGTCGGCCGTGATGCTCTACCCGCTCTGGATCCCGATGCTCCTGATCCCCGCTGGTCTCCTGCTCATGGCCGTCGCCATGCTCGCCGCCTTCGTGCGACAGGTTCGCTTGAGCCTCGGGCCCCTGGAGGGCCGTGACGAAGCTCCACCCCCGGACCGCCGCGCTTGAGCGAACCCGTCATCGGCGCGCTCCTCATCGCGCTGATGTTCGTCCTGTTCGCGATGGGGCTCGAGATCGCGGTGTCGCTCGGCGTCGTCGGCGTGCTCGGGCTGCTCTGGCTCAAGGGCTGGACGGTCGGGCTCGGCGTCGTCGGGTCGGTCGCGTGGTCGAACGCCACCAGTTTCTCCTTCATCGCGGTCCCGCTCTTCGTCTTCATGAGCGCGATCCTTCTCCACTCGGGCATCGGCCGGGGGCTCTTCACGGCCGTCGCGCGCTGGGTCGGCTTCCTGCCGGGCGGGCTTGCCGTCGCCAGCGTCTTCTCGTGCGCGATTTTCGCGGCGGTCTCCGGCTCCAGCGTGGCGACGGCGGCGACCATCGGCATGATCGCGATCCCCGAGATGGAGCGACGCGGCTACGGCCGCCCCCTCATCTGCGGCTCGCTGGCCGCGGGCGGGACGCTGGGGATCCTCATCCCGCCCTCGATCCCGATGATCATCTACGGCGTGATGACCGAAACCTCGGTCGGTCACCTCTACATGGCGGGCATCGTGCCCGGCGTGATCCTCTCCCTCATGTTCGCCGTGGCGATCGTCCTCTACGCCGTCGCGCGGCCGGAGGCGGCGCCGCGCCGCAGCGAGGACCGCGGCTCGCTCCGCGACAAGGTTCGATCGGTCGTCGAGGTCGCGCCCGTCGCGGTGCTCATCGTCGTCGTGCTCGGCGGCATGTACGTCGGTGTCGTGACTCCGACCGAGGCGGCCGCCCTCGGCTCGACGGTGAGCCTCGTCCTCGCCGCGCTGGCGCGCGGCCTCACCTGGCGGGCCCTCAACCGCGCCTTCCAGGAGACCGTGCGGACGACGTCGATGGTCGTGCTCATCATCATCTTCGCGTCCATCTTCTCGCACGTCATGGCGCTCATCGGCGCGCCCAGCGCGCTCTTCGCCACCGTCGTCGGCCTGGGGCTGCCGAGGTGGGCGCTCTTCACGCTGATCTTCGCGTTCCTCCTGCTCATCGCCTACGCGCTCGAGGAGCTGTCGGTGATGATCATCATCCTGCCGATCCTCTTCCCGCTGGTCACAGGCCTCGGCTTCGATCCGGTGTGGTTCGGGGTCATCATGGTCGTCTGGCTCGAGATCGGCTTCATCACGCCGCCGGTCGGGCTGAACCTCTTCGTGATCCAGGGGCTGATGCCGGGCCTCAGCGGCCGGCAGATCACGCTCGGCACGACGCCGTTCGTCGTCCTGATGATTCTGCTCGTCGTGCTGCTCTTCCTCGTCCCGGACCTGGCGCTCTGGCTGCCGCGGCAGATGCTGGTGAAGTAAACTACCCGGCGGCAAGGATCGTCACCGCCGAGTGGAGGAGCACATGTCGACCGTAAGGAGTGTCGTGAGGAGTGTCGTGTTCGCCGCGCTGGCTGGCAGCGTCGTCGCCGCCCAGCCGGCGCTCGCGCAAACCACGCTCACGATGTCCTCGTGGGTTTCGCCAACTCACCACATTACCGCCGTCGTGCTGCAGGGCTGGGCGAACGAGGCGGAGAAGATCACGAACGGCCGCGTCAAGTTCCAGATGCTGCCCAAGCACCCCTCGGCCCCGCCCGGCACGTTCGACGCGGTGAGGGAGGGCCTGGTGGACCTTTCGTACGTCACCGCGAGCTACACGCCGGCGCGACACATCATGCCGATGCTCCCGGAGCTGCCCGGCGCCGGGGACACCGCGCTCGTCAACTCGGTTGCCTACTCGCGGATCCACTGGAAGCACTTGCACAAGGTCGGCGAGTACAAGGGCGTGAAGCTGCTGGGTGTCTTCACCCACGGCCCCGGCCAGATGTTCACCAAGAGGCCTGTCCACAACATCAACGACGTGCAGGGCCTCAAGATCCGCACCGGCGGCGGCGTCGCCGAGGCGGTGGCGAAGGCGCTCGGCACCTCGGCGTTTGTGAAGCCGGCGCCGGAATCCTACGAGCTGCTGAAGTCTGGCGTCGCCGACGGCGTGTTCTTCCCGATGGAGTCGATCATCTCGTTCAAGCTCGACACCGTGCTCGAGCAAGCGACGCTGTTCCCCGGCGGGATGTACAGCTCGGCCTTCGGCTTCTTCATGAATGAGGAGAAGTGGAACAAGCTGCCGAAGCAGGACCAGGACGCGATCGACAAGATCTCCGGCGAGTGGATCGCGCGTCACGCCGGGCAGTCGTGGGACGAGGCCGACAAGAAGGGCCTGGAGGTGCTGAAGAAGTCCGGCGTCAAGATCGTCAACGCCGACCCCGCCTTCGTCGCGGAGGTGAAGAAGCGGTCCGCCCCGATCATCGAGGACTGGATCCAGAAGGCCAGCGCCAAGGGCGTGGATGCCGCCAAGATCCTCGCCGAGTTCCGCGAAGAGCTGAAGAAGGTCGCTGCGGGCAAGTGAGGGAGCGACGCGCCGACACGATCCTCGGCGTCGCCGCGTCCGCCATCCTCCTGGCCATGATGCTCCTCACGTTCGTAGACGTGGTGGCGCGGTACGTCTTCAGCCGCCCGGTGAGGGGCGCCTTCGAGGTGACCGAGCTGATGCTGGTGGTGCTGATCTTCGCCGGGCTGCCGCTCGTGTCGTGGGCCGACGAGCACGCGCTCATGGATTTCATCGACCGCCTGCTCCGCGCCCGCGCGCGGCGCTGGCTCGTGCGCGGGGTGCACGCGGCGTGCGCCGGTATGCTGTTCCTCCTCACCTGGCTCATGTGGCTCAAGGCCGACCGGATCTGGGCCTACCGCGACGCCACCGACGTGCTGCGCATCGTGTACGGCCCGTTCGTCTACTTCATGGCGGTCATGATCGGGCTCGCGGGGCTGATTCACCTCTACAAGGTGGTGGAGCGCCGATGACCGAGGGGCTCGTCGGCCTCACCGTGATGATGCTGCTCGCCTTCCTGCGCGTGCCCATCGCATACGCCATGGGCATCGTCGGCGTCGTCGGCTACGCCTACATGCGCGACTGGAGCTGGGCGGTGGCGTTCGCCATGGCTCAGACCAAGCTGTACGAGACCGGGCGGAGCTACACGCTCTCGGTGGTGCCGCTCTTCATCCTGATGGGCAACTTCGTCACGCGCGCCGGCATGTCGCGGGAGCTGTTCCGTGCCGCTTACGCCTTTATCGGCCACCTGCGCGGCGGCCTGGCGATGGCCACCGTGTGGGCCTCGGCCGGCTTCGGCGGGATCTGCGGCTCCTCCATCGCCACCGCGGCGACGATGGCGAAGGTGGCCTATCCCTCGATGAAGCGGTTCGGCTACTCCGACAAGCTCGCGGCGGGCACCGTCGCCTCGGCCGGCACGCTCGGCATCATGATCCCGCCCTCCACCATCATGGTGATCTACGGTATCTTCACCGAGACCAACATCGGCAAGCTCTTCATGGCCGGGATCCTTCCCGGCATCCTCGGCGCGTGCCTGCTCTGCCTCGCTATCGTGTACATGACGTGGCGCGAGCCGGACTCGGGGCCGCCCGGCTCGCGCTCGAGCTGGCGCGAGCGCTGGCTCGCGCTCAAAGACGTGTGGGGCGTGGCGGCGCTGTTCCTGTTCGTGATGGGCGGCATCTACGGCGGCCTCTTCACCGCCACCGAGGGCGCGGGCATGGGCGCCGCCGGCGCCATGGTCTTCGCGCTGGGGCGCGGCGCGCTCACGTTGAAGACGCTCTACGACGCGCTCCTCGAGAGCGCGCGCACCACGGCCATGCTGTTCCTGATCCTGATCGGTGCCTTGATGTTCGCGGAGTTCGTCAACATCACGACGATGCCGGCCGACCTCAAAGCCGTCGTCTCGGGCCTGGGCCTCTCCCCCATCATGGTGGTGGCGGCGATCTGCGCGATCTACGTGGTGCTCGGCACGGCGATGGAGGAGCTGTCGATGGTGCTGCTCACCATGCCCGTGTTCTTCCCGGTGGTTGTGCACCTCGGGTTCGACCCCGTCTGGTTCGGGATCATCATCGTGTGCGTCGTCGAGATCGGACTGATCAGCCCGCCCGTCGGGATGAACATGTTCGTGCTCAAGACGCTGTTGCCGGAGGTCTCGACGGGGACCGTGTTCCGTGGTGTGATGCCGTTCATGTGGGCCGACGTGGTGCGCCTCGCCATTCTGGTCGCGTTTCCCGCGATCTCGCTGTGGCTGCCGGGCATGATGCGCTGACCGCGCGAACGCTCGGCGCGCAGATCAGGCGAGGACGAGACGGGCCGGCTGGAGCGTGCGGCTGAACGGGTTCAGGACGAAGCCCAGGATCTCGAGGGTGACGGCTCCGAGGAGCGCCTCGTCACCCACTTCGCCGAGGATGACCGGCGTGTGGCCTTCGCCCTGCGGCAGCGCGATGTGGCATTCGGAGACGTCGCGATCGATCTGCGTGCCGTCGGCCAGAACGAAGGTCATGCGTCGCTTGGGCACCAGGCCGAGCGCGCGCCAGTCGGCCGGAGGCAGCAGGCTGTACTTCGCCCCGCTGTCGACCATGAATCGCACCGTGCGAGAAGTGCCGGAGAGGCCGGTGACCACGCCCTCGACGTATGTCAGTCCCACCAGATCGCTCCTCGCATCGCTCACGTCTCCTCACCCGCGATTGTAGTAGAACGCGAGCCGCCTGTCGTGTCTCCGGTCGGATACGGGCGAATTCACTGCTGCCCGTTCAGGAGCTCGTCGCCTGTGGCCCTTGCGTTTCGACGGCGACGATGCTCTCCTAGGCGCCGCCCGATCCGCCGCTCAGGAGGAAGCCAATGACCCCTCACCGTCACGCGCGCGCCAGTGTCGGCCTTGCCCTGGGCGCGGCCCTGAGCCTCGCCCCGGCCGCCGGCGCTCAGATCGCCGTGTCAGCGAACGACAACAAGGTGGTCAGCCTGAACGGCGTCGTGACGGTGGTGCCCAACGCGCCGCCGGACACCGTCTCGGTCATCGACCTCAAGGCCTCCCCGCCCCGCGTGATCGCCGAGGTCGAGGCGCCGGTGAGCGTGGTCGGCCCGCCGCTCAGCATCGCCGTGACGCCGGACGAGAGCCTCGCCCTCGTGACGGCGTCGAGCAAGGTCGATCCGAGCGACCCGACCAAGCAGGCGCCCGACAACCGCCTCACGGTCATCGATCTGACGGCCAACCCGCTGAAGATCATCGCCACCCTCGAGGCCGGCAAGGGCGCGTCGGGCATCTCTATCAACCGTCAGGGCACGCTGGCGCTCGTCTCAAACCTCGTGGACGGCACCGTGTCCGTCTTCACAATCCAGGGCAAGACAGTGAGCGCGGCGGGGGCCGTCGAGGTCGGCGGCGTGAAGGCGGGCGGCGGTCAGGTGGTGATCGCGCCCGACGGCAAAACCGCGCTGGTCTCGCGCCGGGACGACAACCGCATCTCCGTTCTCTCGATCGACGGGTCCAAGGTCGAGTACACGAAGCGCGACATGACGGCGGGAGTTCGCCCCATCGTGCTCGACATCGCGTCGAGCGGCGCCTTCGCCATGGTCGCCAGCCTCGCGGGCTCGGCCACTGGCGATAACGACAGCGTCAGCCTCATCGACCTGACGGCAAAGCCTCCCCGCGTCGTCGACACCGTCGGCGTCCTCGGCGCGACGGCCGAGGGGCTCAAGATCTCGCCAGACAGCTCCGTCGCCGCGGTCGTCGTCCACAACGGCAGCAACCGGCCCAAGGACTCGCCCTTCTACAACGACGCCGGCAAGCTCGTCATCGTTCGCGTGACCGGCAAGACACTGTCACGCGTGGCCGAGGCCCCGATCGGCCACTGGTCGCAGGGCGTCGCCTTCTCGCCCGACGGCAAGACGATCCTCGTCGGCAACATGGTCGAGAAGGACTACTGGGTGTTCCGGTTGGACGGCTCGACGCTGAGGGACACCGGCCAGCGCGTCAAGGTGAACGGTGGCCCAGCCGCGATCCGTACGGCCGAGAAGTAGGAGCTTCTGCCGATCTGCTCCCCTGAACGGCACGCGGGTTAGCGCGCGAGCTCGACGAGGTTGCCCCGGGCGTCGAGCCCGAGGCCCGTCTCCTTCGCCCGCGCCAGCACCGACTTGGCCCAGGCGACCTTGCCGGAGTCGGTGCCTCCCAGGATCGCCATCAGGTAGCCGTGCTCGGGGCCGGCGTTCCGGAAGCCGCGCATCACCCCCGGCGGGATCGAGATCGTGTCGAAGGGCTCCAGCACGACCTCCTGCTCGCCCTCGTCGCCCCAGTACACGGCCCAGCGGCCGGTGAGGGCGACGAAGACCTCGACCGTCGGGTGGGCGTGCAGTGCCGCCCCCTTGCCCGGGTCGGCGCCGACGTACGTCAGGTTGAAATCGCGCGCGTCGGGGATGGCCGGCGCCAGCCCAGGGTCCTCCGTCACGCCGCGCCCGATCACATTGAAGATCTTCCGCTGGTGCTCGGGCAGGCGGGTGTCCACGAACGCCTGCGTGCTGGGCCGCAGCTCCCTGAAGCGCGCGACCCGTTTGAGCATCGCTTCCCTCGACATCTGCTTGGCCATGGCTTTACCCCCTGGGATCGATCAGTTGCCCGTGATGATCTTCGCGGCCTCACCGGTGAGCCTCACGATGTGCAACCCCGTGTTGGCCCGGTCAGCGAGGTACACGAAGCCGCGCTCGTCCGCCTCGACGTTGTTGGTCTGGATCGCCACCTTGCAGCTCCGCGTGCCGTTCGTCACGCAGCGCTCGGCGGTCCTCTCCGTCGTCGCCGGAATATAGAACCCGGCCTCGCGTGGCGCGTAGGGATTGCGGATGTCCATCGCGCGCACGCCGCCGTTGAAATAGGCGAGGAACACGAGCTTCTTGTAGAAGATCGGCGCGAACGACTCGCTCGACGAGTGGGGGCCGAAGCGGCCGCCCCGGCGGCAGAAGTTGCCCTGGGACTCCGGGACCTGGAGGGTGGCCACCGAGAACGGCCTGGTCTCGGTGGTGACGTCGACCATGAACGCGGCGTGCCGGAACTCGCGGCACTCGTTGGCGGTGGCCTCGGAGACGAGGACGACGAAGTCGCGCACGCGTCCCTTGGTGTTGGCCGCCCAGTCGGCGATCGGGATGCCCAGCACGGGGAACGCCGTGTGACCGCCCCAGTTGGGCGACATGTAGAGGCGGCTGATCTCGGGGTCGTTGAGGTTCGCCGCGGTGGGCTCCTTCGGGCCGGTGACGAGCTTCTGACGGTCGACGATCTGGAGCACGCCGTCGGCGCTGGTGCCGTACGCGAAGTACGCGCGGTTGCCGAGGACGATCGGCCCATGGACGCCGTGGGCGACGGGGATCGGGCCGGTGGAGCCGGGCTCCTGGCCGGCCAGCCCGAAGTCGCGGATGAACACGGGCTTCGCGGGGTCGCTGAGGTCGTAGATCTTCGTCATGCGCCACGTGCGCCACCCCGATGGACCGAGCTGCAACGGATCCGTCTTGGCGAGGTCGCCCGAGATCAGGTAGGCGATCCCGGTGTCGCACTCCCACCAGTTCTTGTGCGTCGAGGTCAGCCCGGAGACCACCGTGCTGACTCTCCGCGGCTTCGCCGGATCCGTCGCGTCCCACACCTCGTGGCCCGAGTTGGGGAGCGAGTTGCCGAACGTCCGCAGCACGTACGTCTTCCCCTGCCGGTCGCACACGCGCACCATCTGCGCGCCGCCCTGCTCGGGCCCGCCGGGCATCCCGGGGATGTGCGCGAGGTAGCGAGGCCGCGCCGGGTCGGTGACGTCCACGATCGACGTCCCATTATCTTCATCGGCTCCGGTGAGCGGGTTGCGGGCGCGCCCGCCGTGATGGCCGACGTAGGCGATGAAGCGCCCGCGCTGCTGGTGAATCGTCGGCTGGTAGGCCGAGCGGCCCTGCAGCTCGTCGTGCCCGACCAGTTCCATGTCATGGGCTTCGGCGCCGTGACCACGCGCCGGCGCCTGGGAGGACGCGGGGCCGGCCGCGAGCGACACCAGGACGAGGCCGAGGACTGCCAGCGAAGCCCCTCGTCGCGGGGAAGTCCGAGCGTCGTGCATGACCGCCTCCTGTGAAGGGTGTCGCGTCGCGCCGCTACGCGCCGCCCCCGCCACCGCCGTCGCTCTTCCAGTCGAACGAGAGAACCCGCACGCGGTAGCTCGCGGCTTCGGGCACGGATGCGCTGAAGTAGGCGCGGCCATCCGGGCGGACTGTGCCGAAGACCCAGACCGTCGAGCTGCCCACGACCTTGCCGGAGGCGTCGAGGCGCTCGATCTGAAGGCGCATGCGATCCGCGGTCCGCATGGCCTGGTTGTAGACATATCCCTCGACCTTCGGCCCCTTCCTGCCGCGCGTCACCTCCCACTCGAGCCGAAAGTCGCGCGCGAGGCTCTCGGGGGCGTAGATCTGGGCCGAGACTCCGACGGCGCCTGTGAGGAGCGCCGCGACCGTGAACGCCGTGATTCGCTGCCGCATCGCTGTTTCTCCTATCTGCTGCCGTTAAGGCCGAGCCGCGACGGTCCTCCGCTACATCCCGCCGCCACCGCCGCCGCCGCCGCAGGTCCAGTCGAACTCGAGAACCTGCACGCGGTAGCTCGCGGCGTCGGGCACGGATGCGCTGAAGTAGGCGCGGCCATCCACGCGGACTGTGCCGAAGACCCAGACCGTCGAGCTGCCCACGACCTTGGCGGAGGCGTCGAGGCGCTCGATCTGAAGGCGCATGTGCTCTGCGGTCCGCATGGCCTGGTTGTAGACATATCCCTCGACCTTCGGCCCCTTCCTGCCGCGCGTCACCTCCCACTCGAGCCGGAAGTAGCGCTCGAGGCTCTCAGGGGTATAGATCTGGGCCGAGACTCCGACGGCGCCTGTGAGGAGCGCCGCGACCGTGAGCGCTGTGATTCGCCGCCACATGGCTGGGGTTCTCCTTTCGTACCTTTAGAAGTCGGAACCAGCCGCGAAGGTTCCCGGATGAACACGTCGGCCTTGACACGCCCGTAGGCGCACGATATCAGCGGCCATGGCCTTTGCCCGTCGGACCTGGATCGCGACGGCTCTCGCGGCGCTGGCGCTGGCAGGGCCGGCGCAGAGCGCGGCGGCCCCGTACCGTGAATACGAGATCGGGTTCAGCGGTGAGGCGTCGCCGCTCGGCAAGAGTCCGAGCGACGCCGAGCTTATCAACGCGGTCGCCTGGATAATGAGCAACAAGCTTGGTCTTCCATTCCCGACGGGCATCAAGGCGTACATCTACGTCAACCAGGCGACACTCGTGGATGGGCTCATCCAGATCGCGGGCGAGAAGCGCGAGGAGGCGTGGGACAAAGGGCGGTTCGCTGCGGGCGTCGCCACGCGGGCGGGCCTTTTCCTGCGGGGCGATCATCTGGCAGAGATGCATCTGCTGGGGCGCGCGGGGCTCTTCGCCCACGAGCTGACGCATGTCAGCCAGCGCAAGCTGGCTGAAGGCGGGCGAGGCGGTGCCGCCCAGTGGATCCTCGAGGGCCACGCCGACTGGGTCAAGGTCCAGGCGCTGGACCTGCTCGGGTTTCGCCCGTACCGGGAGTCGCGGGACGAGATCGTTCGCTCCATCAGCGGATCGAAGATGCCCGTCAAGTTCTTCCCCGACCTGGAGGCCCTCGCGACCAACGCGGGCTGGACAAGCGCGAGGAATCAGTTCGGCGCCCCCGCCACGTATGGCCAGGCATTCCTCGCGGTGGACTGGCTCATCGAGCGTTATGGCAGCGCGAAGCTCCTCGAGTTCCTTGGACGGTTTGCGCTTCAGACCGCGCCTCGCGAGCACTGGCGGACGGTGTTCCCGATTTCCTACCGCCAGTTCATCGACGAGTTCCGCGCCCGGCTGGAGGCTCTGCGCTAGGAAGGGACTACCTCGCCGCGCTCGATCGTCGCGATGTGCCCGGTCAGGAGGCGCACCCGGTTCACGTCCGACTCCGCCACGAGGACGGTCAGGTCGGCCTTCGTCGCCTGGAACGCGCGGACGACCTCGGCCATTCGCGCTGAGAGCGCCGGCGACACGCCCTCCATCGGCTCGTCCAGCAGCAGCAGACGGTGCGCGCAGAAGAGCGCGCGGCCCAGCGCGACCAGCTTCTGCTGGCCCCCGCTGAGCTGCGACGCCTGCCGCCGACCGAGCGCCGCCACCTCCGGCAGGAGGGTGGCGATCGCGTCCCAGCGCTCGTCGGCGTCGCGGCGCCCCTGGCCCCACGCGGGGACCAGGAGGTTGTCCTTGACGGTGAGGGAGCCGATGAGGCGCCGGTCTTCGGGCATGTAGCCGATCCCGAGCCGGCCTCGCTCGAATGGAGGGAGGCGGACGAGCTCCTGGCCGTCGAGGATCACGTTGCCCGACGCCACCGGGACCAGCCCCATGATGCTCCGGAGCGTCGTGGTCTTTCCCGCGCCGTTGCGTCCGACGAGGCCCACGATGCCACCGGCCGGGACCTCGAGGGAGAGCGAGCGGAGGACCGAGAGTCCGCCGAGCCGCACGATCAGCCGTTGGACGCTGAGCACGCTACGGCTGTCCCAGGAGCGCCCGTCGGACTGTGGGGTCGCGGAGCACGGCGTCGGGCGACCCGGCCGCGATCACCTTGCCCTCGTCGAACGCGAGCACCCGCTCGGCGTAGCGCTGGACGACTTCCATGTCGTGCTCGACGAAGATGGTGGTCACGCCGGTCCCCTTCAGCACCGGGACCAGCGTGTCCATCACTTTCGACTTGTCCCGCGCGCTCACACCGCTCGTCGGCTCGTCCATCAGCAAGATCCGAGGACGCCGGGCGAACGAGAGCGCCACGTCGAGCAGTTTCCGGGCGCCCTCCGGCAGCTGGCCCGCGTCGTGGGACGCGTGCTCCTCCAGGCCGAACTGCTCCAGGATGCGGGGCGCCTCGTCCCGTCGATCGACGCGCTCGAGCGGGGCCCAGAACTCGCGAGCGCGCCCCGCCCGGATGGCCAGCGCCAGGACGAGGTTCTCGAGCACGGTGAGGGAAAGGTAGAGCTGGGGCATCTGAAAGGAGCGGGCGATGCCGAGATCCGCCACGGCCCGCGGGGACAGGCCGGTGATGTCCTTCCCTTGATAGCGGATTCGCCCCCGGTCGGGCTTCACGTACCCCGTGATCACGTTGAGGAGGGTCGTCTTCCCGGAGCCGTTGGGGCCCACGATGCCCACCAGCTCTCCTTCCTGGAACTGGACGCTGAGGTCCTCAGCCGCCCGGACCATTCCAAAGAACTTGGTCAGGCTGACCGTCTCGAGAACCGCGCTCATTGGCTGCGTCGGGTCACGATGGTCCATCGTCTCGCTGCGATCCCCTTCAGGCTCCAGAGGCCGCCCGGCAAGAAGAAGATGATGCCCAAGAGGACGATGCCCAGGGTCATCTGCCAGGTGTACGGGGAGTACTTGAAGGCGTAGTTGCGCACGAACTCGAAGACGATGGAGCCGGCGACGGGGGCCAGCACGCTTCCCGTCCCGCCGAGCAGCGCCACGAAGACGAACTCGCCAGACTGGGTCCAGAACGACAACTCCGGAACGATGTGGCCCACCGAGAAGCCCGCCAGGACCCCGCCCACGCTCGCCATGACGCCGGCGACGATGTAGGAGCAGTAGATCGCCTGGCGGACCGAGGCGCCCATGTACTCCACGCGCACTTCGTTGTCGCGCACCGCGCGGAGCGTGTAGCCGAGCGGCGACGTCGTAAACCGGTAGGCCACATAGAGCAGGAGCGCCGCCAGCACCACCGTCACGTAGTAGATCGTGAGGCGCAGGTGCTGGGCGTCCGGCTTGACGCCGGCGAGCAGGGGCGTGGGGAGCCGCAGTCCGTCTGTGCCTCCCGTGATCTCGTAGAACTTGAGGAGGATCGCGTAGAGGACCATCGAGAAGGCGAGGTTGAGCAACCCGAAGTGGACCCCGCGATAGCGCGCGAGGAGCAGCCCCAGGAGCGCGCTCGCGGCGGCGCCCGTCACCACCGCGAGGCCGAGCGCGACGAGCCCCTCGTGCACCCCGAGGAACTTCACCGCGAAGCCCGCCGTGTACGCGCCCACCGCGTAGTAGAGGGCGTGGCCGAACGTGAGCAACCCGCCGCGCAGGAGGAGCACGATACCCAGGACCGCGAGCGCCTTCGCCCACGCGAGCGTCAGGAGAAAGGTGATCCACTGGGGCAGGAAGGGCGGCACCACCAGGAAGAGCCCGAGTCCCGCGAGAGCGAGTGCCGGGTCGAGTCGGCGTCCGATCGCCATGAGCGCGCTCAGATTCTCCGCGCCTGCACCTGACCGAAGAGGCCCTGGGGACGGAAGAGCAGCACCAGCGCCATGATCAGGTAGATGGCGAAGACGTCGAGCTCAGGGAAGAGGTGTACGGCGGTGGCCCGCGCCAGGCCCACCAGCAAGGCCCCGAGGGCCGCGCCGCCGATAGACCCGAGCCCGCCGATCGCGACGACGGCGAAGGACACGACGATGACCTCCGCCCCGATCCCGGGCACGACCGAGAACATCGGCGCGGTGAACGCCCCGCCGAGCGCGGCGAAGACCGCGCCCAGCGTGAAGGCGAGGGTGTAGATGCGCGGCACGTTGACGCCGAGGGCCGAGCTGACCTCGCGATCCGTGATCACCGAGACCAGCACCTTCCCGAAGCGCGTCCGCGTCACGACCAGCCACAGGAGAATGCCCGTGACCACGGCGATGCCGGTCAGCAGGAACGGGTAGCCCGCGTAATCGACGCCGCCCAGCCTCACATGGCCCATATAGATGTAGGGCTTGTCGGCGAAGAGCGGGCTCACGCCCCACACGAGCTTGATCACGTCCTCCAGGATCAGAAGGATCGAGAAGGTGAGCAGGATCTGGATCTCCTCCTCCTTGCCGTACACGCGCCGGAGGAAGAGGCGCTCGATGAGGGGCCCGGCCGTCACGCCGATGAAGACGGCCGCCGCGAAGAGCAGCAGATAGCTCAGGACGGGCATCGCGCTCGATCCCCAGCCGAGGACCAGCCACGCGCCCATGTACGCTCCGAGGGCGTAGAGGTTGCCGTGGGCGAGGTTCAGGATGCGGACGACGCCGTACGTGAACGTGAGGCCGGCCGACACCAGGAACAGCCACGACGCGTAGCTGATCCCGTCGAGCGCGACGACGATGACGTGGTTCAGGCGCGCGCTTCGACGCCCGCCGACCTCACGGGCACTGGGCGCCGCGGAAACCCTGGTCGATCCAGTCCAGGGTCTTCACCCCGTCGGGAGGGTTGACGCACTTGGCCGGGAACACCCGCACGCTCGAGAGCACGTTCTGATTCCGCTGCGGGTCGAGCTTCACAGTGCCGTAGAGCGAGTCCTCGATGGCCTGGTGGCCGCCGCCGACCCCCATCGCGATGCGCCCGCTCGGCGAGTCGAACTCGAGATACTCGAAGGCCTTCACCACGTCGTCCACGCTCGGCCAGCGGCCCGTCGCCTTGATCGCCTTCTCGTAGGCGGTCTTCACCCCCTGGAGCGCCTGCACCATGTGGTAGCTCCCGTGGGGCGACCCGCACGGCTCACCGAACTTCTTCGTGCACCGCTCGATGAACTCCTTCTGGAGCGGATTCCGAGCCGGGTCGGGCACGTCGGGCCAGTGCGTGCCGCGAAACCCCACCACGAAGCCATCGGGCAGGTCACGAAACTCCTTGAAGAGGAAGGCGGAGTTGTTGTGGATGACGAGGCTCTGGCGGAAGAGCCCGCGGACCCGGCCCTGGCTGTTCACCGAGGCGAGGTCCGTCCCCCAGAGACTGTGGAAGATCACGTCGGGCTTGGCGGTGAGGAGCTTCGAGATCTCGGCCGACAGGTCGCCCTGGAAGAGCTTCGGCCACAGCGTCTCGACCACCTGGACGTCGGGCTTCAGCTTGCGAAGGGCGCGGCTGAAGATCTCCCACGAGTCTCGCCCCCACGCGTAGTCCTGGTTGAGGCCTGCGATTGTCTTCACGTCGGGCTTCGCGGCCAGGAGATAGCGGGCCGCGCCGATCCCGTCGATGCCCGTGTGGGCCGCGGTCCGGAAGACGTACTTGTACTTGGCCTCCTCGAAGACCCGCGTGGTCCCGCAGTCGAAGAGGACGGTGAGGACCTTCAGCTCTTCGGCGACCGCGGGCACCGCCACGCAATTGGCGCTCGAGATGTAGCCGATGACCAGGTCGACCTTCTCGTCCGCTGCGAGCCGGCGGAACTCGGCGACGACCTTGTCGCCGGGGCCCGCCTCGTCGGTGAGCACCGGCACGATCTTCACCCCGCCGATGCCGCCCTCGTCGTTGATCTTCTCCACCCAGGCGTCGGCGGCCTTCTTGGCGGGGATGCCGAAGGTGCTCGAAGCCGGCCCGGAGAGCAGCGTCACGATGCCGACCCGCAGCTCCTTGGGCGCGCCGGCGGCCCTGGGGGCGGGCGTCTGGGCGGCCGCGGGTGGCGACAGAACGGCGATCAACGCGATCACGCTCAGCAGAGGCGTCTTCATCATGCCCGCTCCCTTGGTGGTGGGTTGTCGGCCCGGAACGCGGGAAGGATAGCCGGGAGGGGAGTCTCCGTCAAACACCAGCCTCGCCGAGCGCGTCAGCGATCGAGCTCCCGCCAGTGCTCCTCTAGATGCCGCCGCGCTTTC
>Ga0209376_1000497_pt1 | contig 43095 bp, 35 predicted proteins | sample GraSoiAngelo_134_FD_185891 | JGI IMG/M metagenome (GOLD analysis project Ga0209376, IMG submission 185891) | Grasslands soil microbial communities from the Angelo Coastal Reserve, California, USA - 14_0929_05_30cm (SPAdes) (version 2) | ecosystem: Environmental > Terrestrial > Soil > Grasslands ...
ATACCTACGCTGCCCAAACTGCGGCAGCACAGACCTCAAGAAGGTTTCTCTCGCCTATCAGGAAGGACTCTTTTATACAGCCGCCCGCACTCGACTGCGTGCTGTCGGGGTTGGCAGCTGTGGCCCGGATTTCGTAATCGGAAAGGCGACCACTCGCGGATTTCATCAGTCCGTCCTGTCGAAGCAGCTAACTCCTCCAGTGAAGTGGTCGTATCGCAAGCTGATTCTCTGGTGGGTGGTGGTGTTTCTGTCGATCGGCTGGATCGTCTTCTACATAAACACCATTCCTAAAAATTCTGCTGCTGTTTTGTCGCCTCCGTTGGTTCTTTGGTCGGGATTATCTGCCGTCACGTTCTTATTGCTGCTGGTTTTCTTCTGGAGGCACAATCAGTCCACCCACAAGCGTCGTTATTCCCAGTGGGAACGCTCGTTGCTCTGCCAACGCTGTGGCACTTTAACGGAGCAGGAATTTTAGCACTACCCTCGGGTGCTTCGGGGTAACGAGCGACGCATCCTCGGCCATTGAGGAAGGAGATGAAGGCACACACGGCGGTTCACCTCTACCTCGGTGTGGAACAGCTCGGATACCTGGGGCACCTCAGTTGTCTGGGGCGCGAACCCCGTCTGTCAACAGCCCGCGGTACTCTTGGGCACCTCCGTGGTTTGAGGCACGGGGAGCCCGCGAAGAGCTTGAATGCGGTTGTGAAGGGCTTACCGAACCCCTCGCCCAGTTTCACGACCACACAGGTCTCCGAGATCTCTAACCATGATGGCGCAATCTGCACCATGGGAATTGGATGCACGACAGGTGGCGACCGCGGGTTGCTCGATTTCCTGAGTGTCACCGTCGGGCTTCAAGGCGAGGCCAATGTGGTCTGGGCTGATGCGGTCAATCAGAACGTCGTCGACGGTACCTCGTCCGCCCTGATTGCCTTCAATCGCCAAACCGCTGGCGCGAGCCTGTACGCGAATGTCGGCCAAGTGAGCGGTCTGGCGCCCGCCAGCGGCAGCGCATCTGGGTCGCCGGACGCGTTCTACTCTGCCGACGGCACCACAACAGCGGCATCGACGAACTTGGTCATTCAATCCACCTCGGTCACTATGCCCGATTCAAAGCATTATCGTTTCAGCATTACGGTCCAGGATCTCAGCACGCTTGCCGCGTCGGCCACACTGGGCGGAACAGACGCGGTTTGGCTGGTGCGCTGGGAAGTGCCGGACCCCAACGGCGCAGGCCACACCTATTTCGCAGCCATGGAGTCGGACGGTGGTGCAGCCCCTAGTTTTTTCGACGGCGAGACTTCGTCAATCAACACCACGCATGGCAAGTTCCTGACCTACCCGCCGGCTCACACAATCCAGGCCAGCTACCTGGCTACCAGTCCGGGCACGATCACGCTCACCGTCCCTGTTGCCGACGTGGGCGGCAACTCCAAGGCCACGCTGTACTCGATCACGGGTCTGACTGTTACCCAAGGCACGGCGTCGTCAATCGGCGACACGATCTTCAACCAAATCGACGCGACTAGACCATTCGATTTCACGCCGTGACGAACCACCGCCTCAGATGTCTGAAGGCCGCTACCAACCAGCCAAGAGCTCCGTCTTTGGTGTACCGAAGTCGGCACGTGCTGAACTCACTGAAAGACATTGCGGCGGCCCGGACAATAACCCAGCGCCGCGCCACAGGCTTGCCCAAAGGTGGGGATACCTGCAGCTCTACCTCCCCGTCGGAGCGTATTCCATTTAGGTCGAAAGAGCCGGATGATCCACAGCTCGGCAAATTCGCCTACGGCCTTCTAAACGCGATTTTTTCGAGCCATGGCACGAGTTCGCTGTCTGCTGCTCTGGATGCCAAAAGGCCAAGTGATCGGCCAGCCGCATCGCCGCTATCGCTCCAAACCGCGAGGGAGACCGATGGTCTCCTCGGGATTGCCAGGGTCGGTATCGATTGCTTGCCTTGCGAGCCGCGAACGCCAATTGGGCGAGCCGTCGGTGGCAGGAGTCCAGGACGATCTTCTGTTTGGCATTTGAAACTCTGGGATTATCTGACGTGGTGAGAAGCGGTTTGTGCCGAGATCAGGTCTGATGCTCCGGATGAGTGCACCCGGGAAACTCGCCGAGAGCGCTGAGGCCTTTGTATCCGAGTACGTCGATGAGACCTACTCGCGAAGTGTAAAAGCCCTCCACGGTCATCTCCTTGACCAAGCGATAGAATTCGTAGCCCGGATGAGTTTGGCCAGCGTCGTGTTCCGGAAGACTCATTTCTTCGAGCAGCTTCTCTTTGTCCCGAGCCGAGATCTCGTGAAAAGAGCTCCGGTACTTCTCGCGGCTCAGACGATCGAGCAATTGCAGGCCCTCGGTCCACTGGTGTTGCAAGGAGGGATTGAATTCGGCTGCCGCCGACACAATGAAATCGATGTAGCGCGCGACCTGGGCTTCTTTTGCTCCCGGGCTCTCGTCGGTGGGAATGATCAACTCGGTCAATGCCTCAACTGCGCTCAATTCATCCTTCTCGAAGAAGAGTGGGGTGTAAGGCCTTTCGTTCGGCTGGTTTGAGGCCGCATGGTAACTTGCTCGCCGAAGCGCGTCGAGCTCCCTTGCTGCCGCGCTTTTCGGCAGCCACGCGGCAAGAAACTCCCTGCCGGCGACAGTACCGGCGAGCATTCCGAGATATTTGAGTGACTGCCGTCTGCCGATCAGCCGCTCGCCCATGAACCTCTCCGCCTAAGCATCCCCTCGCCGAAATTCCTCCGCGAGATGATCCGACGCTCGATACGCAAGCGCCATAATGGTATGCGTGATCTGCTTTTCCGGGTGTGAAACGAAGCAACCTGCGTCGACTACGAGCACATTCTTGGTGTCGTGGCAGCGATTCCATTCATCCAGCACGGAAGTGCGAGGATCATTGCCCATGCGACAACCGCCGGCCTCGTGAGTGACGCTGCCGAGCGGATACGGCGATTGCTTCTTGTAGGGGAAGATTTCCGCCCCTGAAGCCTTGAGAATCTCCTCCATCTGCCCGTACATCTCGTCGCGGATGGCAAAGGCATGGTCGTATTCTGAAGTCGTGTGAAACCGCACTTGGGGGATCCCGAACCGATCTCGCAACCCGCCCGGGTCAATCTCTACATAGTTCCAGAAAAAGGGAAGCCCCTCTCCGTATCCGCCCATCTGCACCGCGGCGGGATACAGTTCTTTGATTTTTTTCTTGTACGCCGAACCAAAGCCGGGTAGCGAGGCCCCCGGGCCGGGACTCATGCCACAGCCTGTATAAAAATCCAACCGCCAACCCCGCAAGTATTTCTTCTGGTCTTTATGTCCGTAATTGTACCTCGGAATGTACAGGCAGGATTCCCCGGGACCGTCATCGTTGGTAGTGGGGCGGCCGGCGAGCTCGGGGAAGAAGCCTTCAATACTGTTGAAGGCCACATGTTCCATCAGATAGTGACCCAAGGTGCCGCTTGTATTGGCGAGCCCGCTCGGATAGTCGCGGTTCCGCGAATTCATCAGTATGCGGATGGATTCCACCAAGGAGGCGGCGAGCACCACGGCCTTGCCATAGGCTTCGTACTCGAGGCCGTTGCGCGTGTCGATGTAGGTGACACCGCGCGCCTTCCCGGTGGAGCGGTCCATCAGGATGGTGTGGACGGCCGCGTTGGTCCGCAGCTCAAAATTTTTTCGGCGCCTCAGCTGTGGGATGAGAACGTCCAAGCTGCTGTACCGGGCCCCTACGTCGCAGCCCCAGTTGCAGGCTCCGCAATAGTGACAGGGAGGGCGGCCATCGTAGAGCCTGCTCAGCACAGCCAGCGGTTTTGGCATCACCTTGATGCCCAACTTTGCGGCGCCTTTCCGGATCAGCATTTCGCCGCACCGAGGGTTGAAGGCGGGGAGCAGGCGTTTGCCCGAAGGCGTGTTGTAAACCCCTTCGGAACTTCCGGAAACACCGATGAGCTGCTCGACTCGCTCATAATAGGGCTCGACATCTTCGTAGCCAATGGGCCAATCTTCTCCCCACCCGTCTTGAAGGCTCTTGGGCTTGAAGTCGAGTGGACCGAAACGATCGCAGCCGCGGCCCCACAGGTTGGTTCGGCCGCCTACCGCTCGTAGCCGCGTCCAAGTGAATTTCGAACCGGGCGCCAAAGCGTAAGGGTCCTCGGCGGGAATGGTATAGAGATGGTCTGTCCATTCCTTGATCTTCCACTCCATGCCTTGCGGTAACTTCCCGTATTGACCGGGCTTGCCCTCTCCGCGATAAGGCCACTCATAGGGAAACTTGTGAGTGAAAAAATCATGTGCCGGCTCGAGCATTCTTCCCGCTTCTAGGCAAAGGACCTTCAAACCTTTTATTGTCAGGACGTAGGCAGCGATGCCACCCGCTGCGCCCGAGCCCACCACGATTACGTCGTAAGCAGCTTGCGTGTCCAGTGCATGACCTCCCTTTCTAACCGTGTCTCAATCGGACCGCGCTTCGACAGGGTCCAAACCGCGCTTTCCATGAGCTTTCCGAATTGGGGTCCATGAGGTGTCACACCCACTCCCACCTCAGGCTTCGTCGAGGGCCACGGGCATTTTACCTCGTGCTGACCCCTTGCCGGTATATCCAAAAACTCCCCCAAAACTCTCGACTCGTGCCGACCAGGATTGTTTCCCTTGCCGATCCGCGCAATACTCGGAGTTGTCATTTCAATGTGCGCCGCTAGTCCTGCCTGGCCTTAACTCGCCACCAACTTATCGTCATACCTTGCTCGTGCATTCTTCCGAGTTGGAATATGCTTTTGAGATGGCTTGGCCGGTCAAGAAAGAAATTGAGACTCATGTTTGGTTGTGGATCAAGAAGAATAAAAAAGAACACAGCCGACCTGAGTTTAAGCTGCGAATCGACCTTAGCACTCCTGGCGCGTCGCGATGTAATTGCGCTGGTGAACTCTGAAGGAGAATATCCACGGAAAGAAGGCCATCTTGTTATTGGATTCAAGAAGGTCAGCGCCACGATATTCTGGGCGAGCACTATGACGGAGCCACGTTTGGCCAGATCCTTGACGCCCATAGATTTCCTCCGGTCAATACCGTGTACGAGGTGTTTGGTAGCAAGAGCCGCGGCCGTGTCGGCGGGCTGATTGAGAAGAGATTTCCAGGGACGATCAGAAATTGCTCGAAAGGATAGGACATGCAACCTTCGAGCTTACTTGGGATGCGTGCCGATACCTGCGCGACCTCAAAACGGTTGAAGTGGCGGCGCGTCTAAACTGGGCTCTGATCAGATTCGCGACTTTGAACGGTCTGCAACATCTCGGTCGGAGGCTTTGAGCAGCGCCCGGTACCGTCAGCACATATGCAAGGAAGAGCGGACTGGAAAGGCATTTCCGGAGGCCGTGCAAGAATTAGAGGAACAGATTGCGGACGCACTGGTTTGCCCGACCGTTCCGAGCGGACGGTGAAATCGTCTTGAGCGGGCCGCTCCGGATAGTTGGAGTCCCGCGTGGCCGGGGACACACGATGACTAGGGAAACCCGAAACAGAGGGGCTCCGACTTTCTGGGAGGGATCAACTCCATATCCACCCCGACCGATGCACGAACCTTTCTAATCTGACCCCCAATCAGGGAATCTCATTCTCTTAAAACGACATAGATGTCTTAAAACAGGAATATAGGACATGATATAAATCCACACTGCGACCTATGTGTCTATAAACGGGAATATGATATAATCGGGGCTCATGAACATCGCAAGGCAAATTGCGAAATACGAAGACAAGGGGGTTCACTCGCGAGCGGGCAGAAGTCAACACGTTAATAGAGCATGCAGCCGTAACGATTTTCCGGGACTTCCCCGAAGCGTTTGTTCTCTTCGGAGGTGCCACGCTCGTCTTGTACCACGACAGCGTGAGGCATTCAGCCGATCTTGACTTGTTGTCCCGTTCCGCTTCGTTCCCCTCGCCCGAAGAGATCAGCGCTTCTTTGCAACGTGACCTACCACCTGTGGGACAGATCATGGAGTTGGGTGAGCTTCACTTCCAACTAGAGCGTTCGACTAGCAGGGAAGGAAGGATTTTTGTAAGCACCGGCGCAGGCCGACGTCTATTTCGAATTGATCTAACACGCTTGGGTTCGGCAATTGAGAGCGAGATTGAGGATCACCCTGTTGAAGGAGAATCTGGTTTTTCGGCGATCATAAAGTCAGCGACTAAGGAACTCCTTCTCCTTCAAAAAGCAGAAGCATTTCTGATGCGGCGTTCCGTCAAAGCCAGAGATGCTTACGATATTCATCTGCTCAACGAGATTGGTGCTGTGCTGAGCCTTAACCTGCGGGCCCACCTGCAGGATACGATCCTCGGAAACGAAATTGCTTCGGAAACCATTTCGGACCGAATAGATCGAATAGGTGTGAATCTTTGCCGCTTGGAACTCAAACCAATACTGCCACCAAGTATCTATTCAGTGCTCGAGGAGGCCCAATTCGAGCCGCTTATAAATGCACTCAGGCATTTGTACAAGGAATGGCTATGAAAAACCCAAAGACAAAACGGTTTGATTGGTCACAGGTTCTTAGGGATGAAGCTCGAATAACTGATGTGCTCCTAACAGAAGAACTCGCTACCAAACTTAATCTCTCCACTGGTTCCGTTTCGAAGGCATTATCTCGGTTGGAGAAGCGCGGTCTAATCAATCGAGTGGCAGACGGAGTGTATTTGAACAAATTGGTCCGAGATCATTCGGCGACGGACTTTATCAGCGTTCTCAAGGCGGATTCCTATGTGTCTCTTGAATCGGCGCTTAGCCACTGGGGATTGAGTACACAGAGCCCAGTGACTTTGACCTGCGTAACTACGGGTAAGCCCAAGGAATATAGAACGCCAGAGTTTGCGATCACGTTCCGGACAATTTCAAAGAGGCTCTTCTGGGGTTTTGTCGAGAAACAGACGCGTTATTCGAAATACCGCATTGCTGAACCTGAGAAGGCTTTGCTGGATTGGATTTATCTTTGCTTGCAGACGGGAGTCACGCCCAGCCTCGATGAGATCGATTTCAATCCGGTCGACAAGCAAAAACTCATCAAATATGCGGACAAATATCCGGGTACGGTTCGAAACGCGCTCACGCACTCACTTGCCTTTGAACATTTTGCAGCTTGAACTAGCACCTCTGGTCGTTTACAAGTTTGGTTGCTAGCGCTAGGACCAACCCAACCAGATAGCGATGAAACAACAGAACGAACCAACCTCGACAGATTTCGTACGATTTCTATCTCCTCTATTTATCTCTTCCGGGTGCCAAACCGTGAACCGTCAAGACGTCTACAGGAGACAGGAACTCTACGAGCGAGTGTGGAGTCAGCCCGTTGCAAAGATCGCTCCGTCCTATGGGATTTCAGTGGCTTTGGCAAAGATCTGCAGAAAACTCAAAGTTCCGCTACCTGGACGCGGCTATTGGGCTAAACGCACTCACGGGCACTCGGTTAAGGCCTCGACTTCTTGAGATGGGCACGAGCGGGGGACTCAATTTGCGTTGCGATCGATATCGCTACGAATGGCCCGGCGGCACCTGGGGGAATCCTTTATCGCCCGTACGTCTGGAGAGTGTTTTCATCGATGGTGCACCGTTCCTTACGCCTGTAATCCGGATCATTGATCGAGCGGGTTGCGATCCATCGCCGGTCGATATCACCAGCGATTCGGGGCGTCTCACCCTGCTTTCGCACACCTGGGCCGACCAGGTGGATCGGATTCGTCGGTTAGCAGCAGCGATCTAGATCGCGCGTGTCGTGCCTTGCGTCATCGAGAAAATGCACGGTGCAGAATGGCTTGAGGCACATTTGAGAGACCCTTTTGCCGGTGCTGCGACAGTCGTCTTTCAATCCGCTGTATGGCAGTGAACGTTGAATACAGGTAGGAGTGCATGAGCAACTTCTGCCGCGGGCGTTCGAGCAGGTTCAGCGAGTGATCGTACCGAAAGCTGACTCTCTGGTGGGTGGTGGTGTTTCTCTCGATCGGCTGGATCGTCTTCTACATAAACACCATTACTAAAAATTCTGCTGCTGTCTTGTCGCCTCCGTTGGTTCTGTGGTCGGGATTATCTGCCATCACGTTCTTATTGCTGCTGGTTCTCTTCTGGAGGCACAATCAGTTCGCCTACAAGCGTCGCTATTCCCAGTGGGAACGCTCGTTCCTGCCAACGCTGTGGCACTCTAACGGAGCAAGAATTTTAGCGCCACGAAATCAGCAAACTGAGCAAGCCATCTCTGCCTTAGTCTTAGTCCGTAGATTGAAAACCGACTGGACGTTGCATTGACCAGGCGGTCGGGCGTATATTGCTGGTCGCCGAGTCCCCCAGGCGACCAGCCGAACAGTCTTAAATACAAACAGGGAGTTAAACTATGCGCAAAACGCTAATTGCGGTCGTGCTGATCTTGGGCATTCTTTCGGGGATGTGGGCGGTTGCCGTCCGCGCGCAGGGTGCTCCGAGCTTTTCCATCACCCCCTTGCAGTTGTCCTTCGGTAGCAGCGAGCCAGAGATCGCGTTCAACGGTGGTTTCATGGCGATAACTTCGTTGTCGTGGTTGCTCCCCAACGGCACGCAGCTGTGGACCGGCGATTTCGGAGCCACGCCGAACCTGCAGGGCGCCATCGACAGTGCTTTGAAGAAGGCGGGTTTCACCGTGGTGTTTGGCGGCGGCGATGCCAGCGTGGACCTCGGTTCGACCGGCGCGCTGCACGCCACGACATTGGTTATTCCGATCAACCAGCCGTTTCGCGCAGCGCAGATCTCGGTATCCGCCATCCGCTGTGCGGACCCCGCTTCACCCGACTTTAGCGTCACCGACTGCACCGCGCAGATCATTGATTTCGCCGGTAATGACCGCCCTTGGATCACATCGGACGGAGCGCACGTATACATTTCCTACCACGATTCGAAGAACTCGGCCCTGATCCGTGTGCAGCGTTCCGAGGATGATGGCTTTACGTGGACCCGAGTGGGCGATGCGATCACCGGTGCCGGGTCGACCACGGGAAGCGCCACATTTAACAACATCGCCGGGCCCATCGTTGCCGATCCGGTAAGCCATAATGTGTATCAGGTCTTCGCCTCCGGCGAGGTCGGGATCCTCAAAGCTAAGACGGCCGACTATAGCAACACATTTGTGTCCCGCAGTACGAATGCCGGGATGCATTGGACGCCCATTCTTGTCTTTGCGGGGCCGCTATTGAGCACGAACGCAAATGTGTTTCCGGTGGTAGCGGTGGATCCCACGAACGGCAACGTCTATGCCACTTGGTCGAACGCGAGTAAATCCGGAACTAATGTGTATTTTTCGTTTTCGGCCGATGCGGGTGCAAGTTGGTCCTCGCCGGTTATCGTCAACACGGCCCCGGCAAAGACGGCGGTTTTCCCATGGGTAGCCGCCCAGGCCGGCACCGTTGACGTGGTCTATTACGGCACCGCGGGAGCGAACGCTGCCGGCGCAGTGTGGAACGTCTACCTAGCGCAGACAACTAACAACGGCGCAAACTTTTCGCAGAGCCTGGTGAGCGCTAGCCCGAACCATGTGGGCGTCATCTGTACCCAGGGAACAGCCTGTGCGCCAGGCACACGCAACCTGCTTGACTTGTTTGAGATTGGCATCGATCCTCGGAACGGTTCAGCGGCTATTGTGTACGTGGATGACACGCTGACCCAGGACAGCCTAGGCAATCCGCTACCCCAGACGGTTTTGGCACAACAGAAGTAGAGTACCTCTGGTTTAAGGCAAAAATCGGCCCACTCGTTAGGCGGATGCGCCGAGTGCAGTTCGGCTTATGATGGCTGCCCTATTTCAATTTATTTCAATTAGGACCGGTGATGTTCACCACTGCGCCGGTATCCGTTGCATTGCCAGGCCCGCCGGCGAGCCTTATGAAAATGCACCCAACTTTCACCGTATTCGCAGGCCCCGTCGGGTTCGGTGTTGTATTGTTCAGAGTGCAGGTAAATGAAGGATTGAGGGTGCCGCTAAACAACTGGGCAGCTGTCCCCTCAACAACATGCATTTGACATCCTCCCGCCCTTAAAAAAGGGCGAGGATTCCTACGAAGCCTGGTTTGGTTTCAACCAGAGCACTTTCGGCGGGTTCCTGTTTCATCGATTCGAGGATTCTGCCGTTCTCGATCAAAAGGCGTTGCAAGCAGACTGCACAGTTCGTATGTTCGTATAATCCAACTGATGAGTTGATTTGATGGCGAGGACACAAAAGAAAGAGAGTATCGTCGTGACTGCCCTGCAGGCACGCACCAATTTTGGCAAACTCCTGCAACGGGTCGTGGATCAGCGTCGCTCACTGGTGATCGAGAAACGCGGGGTGCCCCGCGCGATCCTCCTCAGTATCCGTGACTATGTACGGCTTGCAGCTCCAGAGCCCGAAGTTCTCACGATCATCGGCGAAGAGTCGAAGGCGAAAGGGACGGACGTTCTCACTTCGCAGCAAATTGACCGCATCATTAGGGCTGCGCGTGACAAGAAAACGAAGCGCAGATGATTTCGCTTCGACTCGTCGTTGACACGAACATTGTGGTGTCTGCGGCGCTTCAGCCTGATGGGCTGCACATTCTTCTGCTGTTTTGTCGCCTCCGTTGATTCTTTTCTTTAGGATATCTGTCGCCATCTTCCCACTGTTTGTGGTTCTCTTCTGGAGGCACAATCAGTCCGCCTACAAGCGCCTGTACTCCCAGTGGGAACGCTCGTTCCGCTGCCAACGCTGTGGCACTTTAACGGAATGACCAATGAGGATGCGGGTTTTTTAGGGTTTTTGGGGATGAAGGACCGCAGCCAAACATCACGTTAACGAAGCTGGCGCTCGCTGCTACCGTATCATGGGGGCCGCCTCGGGAAGGCGCGATCTTGAATCCGAGTGTTTACGTCATTGCCGGGCCGAACGGCGTTGGCAAGACACGTTCGCGAGAGAATTCTTGCCGGCTTACGCGGACTGTAGGAATTTCATCAACGCAGATTTGATCGCACAGGGAGTGTCACCATTCAGGCCCGAAGCCGCTGCCTTCCGCGCCGGGCGGCTGATGCTCGAAGAGATTAAGCTCGCTGTAAAACACCGCGAGAGCTTCGGCTTTGAGACGACTCTTGCGGGCCGGAGCTACTTGAGCGTGATTCGCCGCCTCAAGAAGCTGGGAGATGAAGTCCACTTTTTCTTCCTGTGGGTTCCAACCGTTGAACTCGCGCTGACCAGAGTGAAAGCCAGGGTCATGGGCGGTGGCCACGACGTGCCGGAAACTGTGGTGCGCCGTCGATTTGACCGCTCGATTCGAAACTTCTTGCTCCTCTACAGGTCTCTTAGTGATTCGTGGACGCTCCTTGATAACTCAGGCACCGCGCCTGATGTCATTGCCTTTGAGAAATTCGCGAGCCTTCGTATAATGGACCAAGAGATTTACGACGGACTGATTGCTCGCTACGGAAAGCCATGACAAAGCCCCCCGCAAACGTTTTGAACCTGCCTTTGGAACAGCGCGCCGAAATGGCGCTCAAAGCTGCTGTGGAGAGAGTGCTTGTCGAGCACGCTCGGCAAGGCTTGCCCATCTAAATCTGGCGCGATGGAAAGGTGGTCGAGCTCCCGCCGAATTGCGGGCACAAGCAGCCGCCCTGGAAGCGGAATCGTCCTAGGAAACGCGACAGGTTCATGCCTCGTGCGGGAAATATATCGTTCGCTGCCCTCCATTGATATGCCCACTGGGAACGCTCGTTTCTCTGCCAACGCTGTGGCACTGTAACGGAGCAGGAATAGGCTTTGCACGAAGGTCGTGTAGGCAGAGGGTAGTAGCGGATGCGCTTAGGCAGCCAGTCCTGCCCGAACTCGAATTGCATCCAGGAACCCGCCGAAGTCATCCTGCAAAAACAGCAGGAGACCGTAGGAATCCTCGCCCTTTAAGGGCGGGGAGGATGTCAAGCTCGTTTGGTTTCCAGTTTGACCGGCAAGGGCCAGGTAGCCACGAGGTTTGGCGTCACTCAGAGACTGGAAGGAAAGTGACGGTCCCTCACCTTCTTATGAACATCGATTCCGGCTATTCTGTAGGGCATAGTTCCTCCTGGCCGGGAGCGGAGAGCATGCTGCGGCTACCTTAACCAGGCTCGCGGGCTATCGCCGCTCCCCCAGGGGAAGACATGTCGAAGGTGGCCAGAGGCGTGCCTCAGATCAATTCAGATATCGCCGGGGCCCGCAATCCATTGACGATGGGAAAGCTGTTCGGCGTTCGAGAAACAACCGCTCCACTGATGACCCTCGCTTTGCCCAGTGTCTTTCGCATGAAATCTACATTCACGACGTCGCTTTCGGCGGGTAATTCGGTCCACTTCGCCTCAAAGAGTTCCAATCGCCCGCCGACATCGACTACGAAGTCCACTTCACGTGTACGATCACGCCAAAAGAACAAACTTCCTGCGCGTCCCGCTCGGCGTTCGCGGCTACGCAACTGGGCGAAGACAAATGTTTCCCAGATCGCGCCCACCGCCGGTGATTGGTGAAGGGCATCTTCAGAACCAATATTCAACAAAGCACAGAGCAGTCCGGTGTCGGCCAGATAGAGCTTCGGACTCTTCACGATGGACTTTGTGCGGTTCGAGAACCACGGCTCGAGTAGCACGACCTGCCCCGAGGCCTCCAGGGTCGACAGCCAATGATTCGCTGTGGAAGGGGCAATACCCACATCACGTGCCAGATCAGCCTTGTTCAGCAAGTTGGCAGAGCGCAGGGCGCAAGCACGCAAAAACCGCTCAAAGTCCCTGAGATTGCCGACGTTGGCCAATGATCGAACGTCGCGCTGGAGATAGGTTGCAAGATAGGAGTTGTAAAAGGTCGCGTGGTCGATGTCTGGGTTGGCGTGTAGTTCCGGAAAACCGCCGCGAACGATGGCCGCCTCTAGCTTCGTTTGCGGCAGGGCGGCCCGAATCTCGGCCAGCGAAAGGGTCTCTAGTTCAAGGATGTCCGCCCGTCCAGCCAAGGATTCCGAGACGCTCTTCATTAAGGTGAATTTTTGTGAGCCTGTGAGCAGGAACTGCCCGTTGCTTGCGCGCCTGGTGTCCACGGCTACTTTGAGATGCCGGAATAAGCCTGGTGCGTATTGCACCTCATCAATGATTGCCGGGGCGGGATGGCGGCGAAGAAAATTATCGGGTTCCTTCTCGGCCTGTTCCGCTTCGCTGGGGAGATCCAGCGAGACAAACGCGTGATTAGGAAACAGCCGCAGAAGGGTAGAGGTCTTTCCGGTCTGACGAGCCCCTGTGAGCACCATGACCGGACGCGTTCGTGCCGATCGCTGCAGTTTGGGCTCTACATCGCGTGTAATCCACATGGTTATAATATGCGATAGAATCGAATATATCGCAAGCCATGTCAGGAGAGCCGGTTGCCGAACCGAGTTTGAATACACAGTGTTCTTTTGTATTCGGAGGATATTCATGGCGGAAAAGAGGGTAATGACGCTGCGGCTGGAGCCGGAGCTGCGGAGACGCATTGACGGTCTGGCCAAGGCGCAGCGCCGCAGCCGCTCTTTCATTGCTGCCGAAGCCATCCGTCAGTACATCGCCGTAAACGAGTGGCAGATCGAGGAGATGGTGTTTACGGGTACGCCCTACATCCGTGAGGACAGAGTGGAAGTTCTGCGCGTCTTCCACACCGCCCGGAAGTGGCCGCCAAATTTGTGAATCCCGCTATTCGCGGAGCGTTCACCGGCTGGCAGCCTTCTTTTACCGGCGCAGAACCAGCAACAGTAGGAACGTGGCGGCTGACAACGCCGAGAAAAGAATCAACAGGGGCGACAAAACAGCATTCCAGGCTAACGAACCCGACGATTACGAGCCTGCCGTACGATTCGAGCGGAAATTTGGTCAACAAGTTTGGGTTCGGCGCCATCAGCGGCGTGCGGTCCCCGCGCATTCTGCAGCTGGTCGCGAAGATCGAGTTCTGAGGCGTGTTGGCCGCAGGGGTTGCGCCGAACGAAGACGAAGACAATCTTCTTGGCGGCACAGCAAAGACCCTCACGTTCGTTACTTGCGCCCGGCAACGACGCCGTACGGGAGAAACGGGCTGTCCGGCGAGCTCGTCTTTTATGCGTGCGGGTACATCTTCCGCGCAAAGAGTCTATCCCAATCAGCACCGGCCACTTTGCAGTAGCCAGTATCAGTCGTCACGAAGCCGCGGGTGCGTTGGCTCCTAGCGCAACTACCATCGGCGACGAATTTCTCGAAGCCGATGCGACACAATTATCCCAGACTTTCTTGTAGGGGCACGCCTAAAGCACGCGCCCGACGCCGTATCTCTCTCCGTGTCGGTAGGCCTTCCGACCCCCAGTACAAACTGGCATCGCCGAGTCCACGTTTCAAAGTAGCGCCGGCAGCTCGCCGTCTCTTGCGCATACCTAAGGCTTCTTAAGCGGGCGGATTTGTTCCGGAGGCACTATGCCCTTGCCTTCAAGTACTGCATAGAACCGGTCCACGGCCAAGTTCTTCACGCGATCGAGCGACCCCGAAGGCCAGCGAATCTCCACACTGTCGATCATCGTTGCCTTGTTCAAACCAAAATGGACGCGCAAATCGTTTTGTGAGAGATAACTCCCCCCGCTGTGAATCTCTTCGGTCTGGGTCACGCCGCACGCTACAATTTTTACCTTTGCTCCGATGGCTAGGCGGTTGCTCTTGGTTCCCGCCAACTCGAAACTCACCCAATGACGCCCGGCGATCCCATGATTGCGCAGGATCATAGGGGAACCCACTAGATCCTCCACAACCGCGTCCATATTGCCGTCGTTAAATAAGTCCCCCACGGCCAACCCGCGCGACACTCGCGGCTCCAGAATCGCCGGCCCAGCCTGATCGCTCGCGTCGCAGAACGTTCCATCTCCTTGATTGAATTGCACCAGCTTCGGCTGGCGATACCGCGCTCCCGACGACAAGGTATCCACTTGCGGATAAACGTGGCCATTGACCGTAATCAAATCCAGCCATCCATCGTTATCCAAATCCACGAACGCGTCGCCCCACTTGACCCAACGTACCGACGGCAAACCTATTCCGGATGGATACGAAACATCCTCAAAACTCCATTCGCCGTCGTTGCGGAACAGCGGGCTATTGTCCAGCGCAAAATTTGCGACCACCAGCGATGGCCGTCCGGTATGCAAATAGTCGCCAACGGCCACGCCCATGCCCGCCATCTCGTGGCCGTCTTCCCCCAGCGCCGTCCCTGACTCCAAGCCAATCTCCGTAAATTTGCCGTTCCCCGCATTCCGGTACAAATAACTCGCTGTCGAATCATTGGCTATATAAATGTCCGGGCGTCCGGTATTGTTGAAGTCCGCCCACACCACCGTCAGGCCGTAAAAGCCCTTTGCGTCGTCTACTCCGGCCTTTTTCGAAACGTCGGCGAACGTCCCGTCTCCGTTGTTGTGGAACAGCGAATCGCCTGCGCCCTTCAATCCGCGAGGACCGCACTGTACGTCAATCCCCATAAATTTGCACGTCGCACCGCTGCCGAATACGGGCAAGTGCCTCAGGTCCAGGTCCACGTAATTCGCCACCATCAAATCGAGAAAGCCGTCTCCATCGTAGTCTGCAAACGCCGCCCCCGTGGACCATCGGCCATCCCGCACTCCCGCCTTCGGCGTCACATCGGTGAATGTGCCATCTCCATTGTTGTGGTACAGCACGTTCCCGGCCAGGCAGGTCAGATAAATATCCGGCCAGCCGTCGTTATCGTAATCTCCGACCGCTCCCCCCATTCCAAAACACGGCGTTTGCATCCCGGACCTCGCGGTCACGTCGGTAAACGTGCCGTCATGATTGTTGTGATACAAGGCCCCGGGGGCCGTTTCGCCCCGCAGCGCCATCTCGACCGTGGGGGCATTCGTAAAATAAATGTCCGGCCAGCCATCGCGGTCATAGTCCACTAGAATCACTCCGCCGCTCATGGATTCCACGATGTAGCGGTTCTCCGGCGCCGAGGAGTGCGTGAAGCGAATCCCAGCCTTCTGCGTGATGTCCTCCAATTGAGGAATCCCGCGTCCCTTGCATTGGATCGGTTTGATGCCCGGCCGCGGCCCCGACCCCATCGCCACGCCTTGTGCCCGCGCCCCCGACGCTGCAATCACGCTCGCCAGCGCCAGCGTCATTTTCCTTGCTCCGCACTTCAACCTAGTGTCCGCCTCTGAAGTTTGTCGCCCCAAGTCCTATCAGGGCAGCAGCACCCCCGATCCCGACGGGATGCTGCGTCTCCATTCCTGCAACTATCGGTCGCGCGCGATGCTAGCGCTGCCCGATCCAAAAGTTCTAACTACTGACCTTTGTCTATCTCGTTCCCACCACGTTCGCATCCCGCAATGCCTTTTTCTCCGCTTCCAGGCTCGTGGCGTGCAATTCCGATACGCGCTTCAGGGCAGCCTTGGCCTCTTGATTCCGCCCCAGGGCTTTCAACCCGGTCGCCAGGAGATAAAACACGCTCGGCTCGTCCGGATTCAGCTCCGCCGCCTCCTCGAGCAGGGGAACAGCGTTCCGTGCTTGGTTCATTTTCAGTTTTGCCTTGCCCAGGTAATACGCTGCCGACCAGGAGTCAGGGATCACTTTGTGAGCCTGCTCGAGCAGCGGCACGCTCTTTCGATATTCCCCGTTCTGCACATAGAGTGCGCCGAGAAAATAGATCGCGCTGGTGTCCTCGCCGTCCTGGTCAAGAGCTGCGCGAAGCTCTTTTTCCGCTTCCTCGCTGCGGCGCAAGCTGATGTATACCTTTCCCAGTTCGCGGTGCGCACCAGGAAAGTGGGCGTCAACCTTCAGCGCGCTCTTAAACGCCTGCTCGGCTTCCTCAAAACGCGCCGAGTCGTAATATGCCTGCCCTAGCAGGAAACTTGCCTGCGCCTTCGTGGAACCATTGGTGAGGAGCTTTGCGAAGATCTGCTCGCCCGCTTCCGCTTGTCCGCTGCGCGAATACGCCACGCCAAGCAAATACAATGTTGCCGGATCGGGAGTGCCTTCCATCAGAGGTTTCAGTACCTCGAAGGCCCCCGCCGGCTCGCCTCCGTAAACCAGGCACGTGGCGAGCAAATTCGCAGCCTGCGCGTTTTTCGGATCCATCCTGTGAAGCCGCTCAAAATACGGCTTTGCGCGCCCGTAATCGTCTTGCTTGAGATAGACGAGCCCCAGATTCAGCAGCACGCCTTGCTCCCGCGGGCTCAATCGCAGTGCGCGCTTGTAAATCTCGATCGCCCGCGCGTAGCGCAGTGTGCGCGAATAGACCACGCCGAGGTTGCTCATTGCCCCGATGTTCCTAGGTTCCGCTTGCAAAACCTTGCGGAAACCGACCTCCGCGGCTGCGTAGTCGCCTTTCCTGAGCGCTGCCGACGCGCTTTCGAAGATCTTCTCCGTGCTGGAATCGGAACGAACGGGAGCGCAGCAGAGCACCGTGGCGAACGCAAGGACTGCCAAAGATTTCAACACAAGACGCCCGTCAGCATCCATGGAACCTTCAAATTACCCTGGGGCGAGATTCCCTGGCATCATAACACCCCGGGGAAAAATGGCATTCCCCGGTTGGCCACCACACAAGTAACCCGTTGCCACCACAACTGCAAGGATGGTTTGGCGAAAGCCGTCCCAACTGGGTCAGGCTTCGCGTGCGTCGACTGAACCGCCGTTGACGTTAGAAGTAGAATTTTGCTCCCAACTGGATCTGCCGCTGGTCCCGTGTGCTGTTAATCTTGCCGGAATTGCCCACTAAGGACGCATTTGTGGGCAAACCAGCTCCTTGCGTGGATATGCTATTGTTGACGCCCGCAAATTGGAGATGATTCCAGGTGTTGAACGTTTCCAGGCGAAGCTGGAGTCGCCGGCTCTCCGAGAAGTTGAAATTCTTAAAGAGCGACAAATTCCAGTTCTGATAACTCGGCCCGCGGAACTCATTCCTGGTGGTATTGCCAACGGTGCCCGGCAGCGGCTCGGCGAAGGCTAACGGGTTGATCCACTGGATGAGGGAGCCGGGAGTACCAAGGGTGTCTCTATGCTGCGGTGCATAAACTGGCTGCCCGCCAACGCGATCACAGAATGGGCTGGCCGCACTAAACACACTCCCGGTTTCCCCGGAATCGCCTCCACACGTCATAGGAAAGGGTGTGCCGCTCCAGGCCCGGATCACACCGGACGATTCCCAACCGCCTAGGGCATCGCGCATGAACGCGTTCTTGCTCCGAAAGTCGGGGAAATCGTAAACGTAATTCACGTTAAAGACGTTTGGACGATCCCAGCCGGTCGGCCCGTAGTCCAGTTTCGGATGGAAGCGGTCTCGCACGGAGGCGAACGTGTCGTCCGTGTCGCTAAGGTCGATGTTCTTGCTGTAGGTATAGTCCGCGCTCATGGTGAGGTTCTTGGTGAACCGCCGCCACAGTCTCAATTGCAAGGCGTTGTATTTGCTGTTCGCGCCATAATCGGTATAGTTCACTTGGGAGTACCCTTTATACGGGGCGATGGCCAGCCAGGTGTTATTCGGCGGAGGCGTGGTAATACCTCCGGTGGTGCTACTCAGCGGCAGTTGGTTGAGATCCGTGATGTATTGCAGATGGCGCCCCAGGTTCCCCACATAGGTTGCGTCCAGAGCCATCTTCCACGGCAATTCTCGCTGCACGCCCAGGCTCCATGCATACAACGTGGGGATCTTCCCGTCTTTGGCCAGGACCCGAAGGGACGATACCTGGAGGGCGCCTTGTGACACGGCAGCCGAGGTGAGGGTGTCTATCCGTCCGTTGTAGATAGTTGGCTGGGAGGCCAGCGGCGGGTTGCCGAGACCATCAAAACTGTTCACATTTTGGCGAATGCGTTCGTGGAAAATGCCAAAGCCGCCTCGAATGGCCATTTTGCCATTGCCCGCCGGATCATAGGCGAAGCCGACGCGAGGTTCAATGTTCCCATATTTGTGGTCGACGTAGCCTGGTGGTATGGCGTTGCCTTCCTGCACCATGCCGTTGTAGGGGTTGCCGAAATTGGTCAATCCCGCACACGGGTTAGGGCTGGTGTCGGGATCGCCCGCCGGAGTCGCGGGCGTGTTGATCGTGCAAATGGCTCCCTGGAAGATGTTGCCGGGAACATAAGTCTGGCGCGTATCGATTGTGACGGCCTGCGCCGGATCGTATTTGCTAGGATCGAAGTAATACTGCAAGAAAGGTTTGACCGTGTAGGTCGGCCCGATATAAGCCCAGCGTAACCCATAATCGAGCGTCAGCTTCCTGTTTAGCTTCCAAGTATCTTGTCCATACATTTCAAACTGATGGAAACGGAAGGCGCCGAAAAAGATGCCGTTCCCCTGCGTGACGTTGAAGTAGTTGCCTAAAACGAGGTTTGCCACCCCGTTATTCGTATCGCTCACAAAGCTGTTGTTGCCTTGGCTTGCGAAGGTGAAGACGGGAGTCTCTTGCGTCGCGGGTTGTTGGCCTGCCTGGTTGTAATCGAAGAACACGCCAAATTTCACTACGTGGGGCCCCGTAGTCTTGGTCACGTTGTCGGTCCAAGTAAACTGCCGAGCCTCGCTGGTCCATCCGGGCATGAAGCTCTGGTGCACCAGCCTGCCGAAGTCCGCCACTACCCCAGGCACCAAGTTCCGGATATTGGCGCTCGGGAACAGATCCCCGTAGGTAAAGCCGAGCCCGGTCTTATCGGTGACGGACTGCGCCTCGCTGAGATCTACCACTTGGGTAAGATGGTTGTAGCCGAAAATGAATTCGTTGGTGACCGAGGGCGAAATGACGTTTACCAGGTTCCACGACCAGCTTGACCCCGGCTTCTTGCGATATTCCGGCACCCCTGGAAAGGTGCCCCAACTGAAGATCCCGAACTGCTGGGCTTCGCGCTGCGAATCGTCCACCCAACGGAAGAAGAAGTTGGTCTTGGCGTTGATGTTCCAATCGTAGCGAACGATCTTTTGATCCTTGGTAAAGGTGTAGTTGTCCTGGAATGGCACGATAAATTGGCCTGCGTTACCTGGCGTTTTATCCAGAAATGCACCCGTTTTGTAGAACGGTTTGAGGTAATTCACCCACGCGCTTAGCTGGGAGCTGAACATCGAGCTTGGGATGATGTTCCCGGGAAACGGCGTTCCGCAAGTAATCTGCTGGCTGGCATTGCGCTGAATCGTACCGGGTTCAAACACCGTGCCCGTATCGATGTTTTGATTCGGACAGGTTGGCGCAATGGTGGGGATGTTTGTCCCTGTGAACGCCGAAGAAAAATCGGCATTCCCGTTGGCCGTCCCCATTCCCAGCCATGCGGGGTTAGGCATGTTGTAGCTCGTGCCACCATTCGGCCGACCGGCACGCGTGCCTTCATAATTGAAAAAAAAGAACATCTTCGACGCGTGCCAGGGTGAGGCCTTCCACACGGGAATGGGTCCTCCAAGGTTGACCCCGAACTGGTTGAATCGCAGCTTGCCATTGGCGTTAGGCACGCTCTTATGCAGCCCGTTCGGGTCAACTTTGTTGAAGAATTGGTTCGCGTCAAACCCGTCTTCGCGATTGAACTCCCACACCGTGCCATGAAACTGTTTCCCTCCGCTCTTCGTGTTTATCGCCAGAAGAACGCCCGGGTTTCGGCCGTACTCCGCGGCGAAGTTGCTCGTCTGCAGCTTGAATTCTCCCACGGCATCCATGCTCAACTGCGTGTACTGGCCATCATTGGCGCCGACGTCCGTATTGATCGCCCCGTCCAAAAAAACATTGTTATCGCTGCCTCGTAACCCGTCCACGTGAAACGAGTCTGTGTTGTTGAACGCCAGCCGGAAATCCGAAGAATCGTTCGACACGACTCCAGGCAGGGTGCGCACCAGCGACTGGAAGTCCCGCCCGTTCATGCTGATTTCTGTCACTTGCCGCGAGTCAATAACCGCAGCATGATCCGAAGTCGCAGTTTCCACGAGCGGCGTCGTGGCTTCCACGGTCACCGACTCGCTCGCGGCACCGACCCTCATCATCAACTGGCTAAGCCCCAGAACCTGCCGCGAATCCAGCACGATTCCTTTCTGCTCGAGCTCCTTCATGCCTTTCGCGCTGACCCGCACGGTGTACGTTCCCGGCTGCAAGGGCTGCAGCGTAAAGGTTCCTTCCGTCCCCGTGGTCGCCTCTGCCATGACAATCCCCTTACTCTCATCCACGCCTTGCACAGAAGCGCCGACAATCACGCCGCCCTTTTGGTCCACTACGGTCCCAGTAATCGCTCCGCTGTTTTGCGCCGAGGTGATTTGAGCAAGGCCGACGGACAGCAGCGCAACAGGCCCAAGCAAAGACACGCGCTTCATAAAGCACACCTCCACGCTTCTCTCTTGTTGGGAAATCGCATCAGCACGCTTGCTCCAGCAATGTGGAACCGCGCTGACCTCGGCAAAACGACCCCAAACTTCACATTCGGCCGGATTCTGATAAAGCTTTTCGATGCTGTCAACCTGAAAAACAGTCCAAAATCGCGCTTTTTTCTTTGACTCGAGTGCTGCCAAGCCTTGGATGGTCCACAGTTCTGCGATGCCAACGAATCGCGAACCGGGGGATCACACCAGCGACTCGGTACCCCCTTCACAATGGTTGCTTTCGGAGACATTTAGTCTCTAGGTCGGAAGACGGCAAGTTCGTGTTAATATTCTTTGGACACGCATCCGTTTCTCGCATCAATAAAGAACTTTCTTGCAGGAGCGGCGGAGGATTTCAGAATCTCACGGCGATGCAACAGCCGGCGATTCTCTCCAACTATCCCAGACCAGCGTAGGCTCGCCAGACGGATCGCACCGAGCTGACTCCCGGTTACCCTCGGATTTCGGCAGCCGCAAAAGCCGCTGTCTTAGCAGCCAGGGCGTTTCATCCTCCCACGCCTCCCATGGGTACCATTTGACATATGATTCTCGGTCTGGCAGTGTCCACCGGAAACTGACCTCCGCCGAAACGGAGAAGGGTTCCGCGCTCGGAGGTGCGGATCTCCGGATACGGGCTTTCCAATGCCGAACGGTGTCCGCGAGGTTGCGTATAGCCAGAGCTTCGGCGATGGTAAGGAACGTGCGCCCTGTCACTTACTTCGCCAGCTTTCGATAAAGATAACCGGCGCACAAGGAGTTTCCCGCATGAAGTGTTATCGGTCGATTCTTCCAGGATTGGCAGCAATTCTTCTCGGTCTACAGCCTGTAGCAAAGGCGCAACAGGGCGTTCCCGATGAAACAGACGCACTGGGCCGCCATTTTGTGAACCGCATCGGCCGGCAACTTCACCATCGCGGCCAGCCGTTTCGCGTGGCCGGAGCGAACAATTACTATCCGATGTATGCGTCGCAAACGATGGTGAATGAACTGTTCACGACCGCGGCGCAGCATAATTTCAATGTCTTCCGATTCTGGGGGTTCATCGACATCGGCAACCAGAACGGCTCCAATTCCGTGGATGGGATCCACAATGGAGTCTACTTCCATTACTGGGATGGCAGCGCGCCCGCTTTCAATGACGGAGCGAACGGCTTGGAACACCTCGACTACGTCATTTACGAGGCGGGGCTGCAGAATTTGAAGGTGATCATCCCGTTCGTGAATAACTGGAACAGCTTCGGCGGGATGGATCAGTATGTGCGCTGGCTCGGAGGGCAGTATCACGACCAGTTCTACACCGATCCTACCATCCGGAAATGGTACAAAGACTGGATCGCCCACTTGCTGAATCGCACCAACACCTATACCGGCCTGCAGTACAAGGACGACGCCACGATCCTGGGGTGGGAACTGGCCAACGAGCCGCGCTGTGGCGCAGGAGGAGCCTACCCGACATCCGGCAACTGCACAACGCATACCCTAAACAACTGGGCCGCGGACGTCAGCACATTCGTAAAGAATATCGACCCTAAACACCTGCTGTCCGCCGGAGACGAAGGCTTTTACTGCCTTGATCCGACCTCTTCGGACTTCACCCTCAACTGCAGCCAGGGAGTGGATACGATTGCCTTGGCCTCCCTGCCCAGCATGGATGTGATGTCCTTCCATTTGTACCCGGACTCCTGGGGCAAGGACCCGTCCTGGGGCACCCAGTGGATCGCGTCGCACATTCAGTATTCTCAGCGGCTCGGCGACCGCGCCATTCTCGGCGAGTTTGGGGATTTGAATAAGGCGCTGCGTAATCCCATTTATTTCGAATGGGAGAAAACCGTGCTGCAGGACAACGGAGCCGGCGCGCTCTACTGGATCCTCTCAGATAAGCAGGACAACGGGAGTTATTACCCGGATTACGACGGATACACCGTTTATTGCCCGGGCCCGGTGTGCATTGCGTTTACGAATTTTGCAAAAACCATGGAGTTCCTCTCGCCCTTCAACTACCCGCCGGTGGCGGACAACGATACCGCAACCACACCGAACAACACACCAATGACGCTGAATGTCACGGCCAACGACATTACCTACACCGCGCCCCTGGATGTGGACTCGATCAACCTGGATCCGTCGACTCCCGGCCAGCACACGAGCTACACGACGCAGTTTGGAACTTACGAGGTGCTCCCTGGCGGAAACGTGCGGTTCACGCCGGCATCGACCTGCGTTTCGGGCAACCTGAGCACGCCGTACACGGATACGGATGTGGCCGGACGAGTATCCAACCCGGCGAACATCATCGTGAAAGTGCAGGGGCTTCCCGGAGAGCTATATAACTTTGAAGATGGCACCGATACCTGGACGGCGGCTAGTTTCAATGCCGGTGCGGGGACAACGGCGCAGAGCACGTTGTTTGCGACGAATTGCACACACAGTCTGCAGATTACCACGACCGGGGGCGGCTGGTTCGGCCCTTCCTACGGAGTGCCGCCGCTCCCGCTGCCCTTGTCAAATGTGCACCAGATTCTAATGGACATTACCACCACCTCGGCGGGCACTTCGGAAGCGGTGGCGCTTCAGGTTGGGAAGGATTACCACTGGTGCCAAACCAGCTTTGGCTACATCCAGCCCAACACCAGTACAACGATAACGGTGGATTTGGGGACCTTGCTGACGTCGACTGCCGCATGCTTGGGTTCATTGCCAGTCGACACCACTGTCCTTCAAGGAATGTGGGTTTACTTCAGCGGAGGGGGAATCTACTACCTGGATAACCTGCGTACGCAGTGAAATTGGTACCAGAGAGAGCGTGGGCGGCCGTGAAGATTTTGCTCGAACACGGGTCCGAAGGATTTACACCTTAGCCGGCTTTCTCAAGCCGGATGTCTTCTAGACGTATGTACCCACAACCAGCGCCACTGCGATCGGGTGTAACAGCGTGGAAGGCTTCTCCAGCCAAAGGATAGCTGGCTCAGGTTCGCAGCCCATATTACAGTACGAAGGTTTTTATGCGGGCTTTGGGGTAATGAAGACGCGTTCTCCCGTTTCTCTATTGTAGATGACGTACTGATGTGGCCGGACCTTTGCGAGTGCGTCGATACGCCGTCTTGCGGCTTCAAAGGTTTGTGCTGTCTCTACGAAATGCAGCTCTCCATCGTCGAGCACATCGCCGACGACAGTAAGGATGCAAAAAGGGAGGCGCGCCCCTCGCGCACTTCGTTTTGTACTCCAGGTCGGTGGCTTGAATCCGTTCATCGTTTACATACGTCCCGTTCACGGAATCAGTGTTTTGCGCGATTCCCTTTTATCGCCTCGATGATGGATTTGTAGTCGCTAGCCCGCTCCCGATATTCCTTCGCGGTTTCCTTCCACTCTTCGCGCTCCGAGTCAGGCAATTTCGGAAGCATAGCCTCGACTCGGCGGGCGTCTCCCTCCAACGTCTCCGCTTCATCTGTCAAAAGTTTCATGACACAGGCAGTCGGAAGCATAGTGAAGCTCCTCCAACAGATTGCAGGCAAGTGAACGCGGGCCACGCGGCGGCGGAAATGTTGCTCACCGATATGGACCCGTGTTCGACATTCTTGCGAATCCTCACCAGACTTACCGTTGGGGTTGCGAAATGCTGCTACCGGACCAGCATGCAGGCGAAGCAATTTTTCGTAAATAGTACTAATGCCCAAAAAATAAACCTTCGACACTGCGGATGCTTGCAAAGGTTTCCCGCAGGCTTGGAATTACGATAGGCTTTGCCATGGTCTCGGCGACACATTGAGGCGGTGATCGCACGCGCTTAAGATTATGGCTGACAAATGTCACACCATGGGGCATCATTAAAATGCGAACGTACTCCATTTCTGAAGCGGCTCGGCTATTAGGGGTAGACCGTCGCACACTGCACCGCTGGATTCGCAACAAGCTCGTCCCGGAACCGGCTGTGCAGGTGATTTCTGGTGTCCGTTTAAGGTTCTGGTCTGAAGCAGACTTGGCCAAGCTTAGGCGGCACAAGGCTGCACGATATTGGGGTAAGGGCAAACGAAAAAAGACGAAAGGACAACGCGATGACTAGCGTGACGCGCTAGTGCGCCAACACCAAACGCGGGCGCAACCGACCCAGCTCCGCCTGGCTTAAACTTAAAGCGCATGCTTACGCTGCCCGAACTGCAACAGCACAGACCTCAAGAAGGTTTCTCTCGCCTACCAAGAAGGACTCTTTTGTACAGTTGCCCACACTCGATGGCGCGCTGTCGCGGCTGGCGGCCATGGCCCGGATTTCGTAATCGGAAAGGCAACCACTCGTGGTTTTCATCAGTCCGTTCTGTCGAAGCAGCTAACTCCTCCAGTGAAGTGGTCGTATCGCAAGCTGACTCTCTGGTGGGTGGTGGTGTTTCTCTCGATCGGCTGGATCGTCTTCTACATCAACATTGTTACCAAAGATTCTTGGTCGGCTCGGTTGATTCTTTTCTCGGGGTTATCTGCCGTCATGTTCCTACTGTTTGTGGTTCTCTTCTGGAGGCACAATCAGTTCACGCACAAGCGCCGATACTCCCGGTGGGAACGCTCGTTCCTCTGCCACCGCTGTGGCACTTTAACGGAGCAGGAATTTTAGCGCTACGAAATCAGCAACCTGGGCAAGCCTCTTTATTACCGCTCGTTGGACGTCAATTTATCGTGGCGCCTCGATTACGTTATCCGAGCCCGAAGAGGAGTCGGGGGCGACTCACGTGAACGTCATCTTGAACTGAAGGCGGAGCTGAAGAAGAAATGAGCTTCGTTGTTGCTGAGAATTTGCTGAAGCAGATGGGACAAGAGTGGACGACGGCCGAGATCAAAGACGTGGCGGCCTTTGATTGTGCTTCATATTTGTATAACTTAACTTCCGACGAGTCGGTTGCGGAATCGCTGCCACGAACTAGTCAGGATCGCCAAGACCAAGGCATGCTATTCTCAATGCTACGCATCATTTTGGCGGGAGACGTCTATGGCGCAATTGGATCGCATTACTCGTGATCCCACCGTGATGGGCGGAAAACCCTGCATCCGAGGCATGCGTGTCACGGTCGGCATGATCGTGGGGACAGATCGGTGCTGGCCATACCATCGAGGAGTTGTTGGCGGACTATCCTTATTTGGAGCGTGAAGACATTCTTCAAGCGCTGCGCTACGCCGCGTGGCTTGCCGAAGAGCGCGAAGTTACTCTGCCTCGCGCATGAAGCTCCTAGTGGACGCTGGGCATAATTCCACATCGCGGTCACTGTGTTTGCGTCGAAGTAGTTCAAATTGATCCTCGACCCGCCACAAGAGGTGGCGACAAATTTGTCTAACAATCCGCCGTGCGCTGCCGCCTGTTCCGGCGTGTAACTATGATTGTTGCTGCAAGTAATTGCCTGACTGCGATCCAGGCGCGCTGGATTGGTGCCATTCGGGTTGTTCGTCAGAAGAGAACCGGTAAGGCCGTTCACGGAAGGGGTGCCCGGTTCGGCGGTGAACGTAGGTTCACCTGGGGGATTCGCCGCTACGGGGTATGTAGCGAAGTAGAGATCAAAAGTTATGTTTTCATCAAAAATTACCACCACGTGCTTAATGGAGTCGTGGTTGCCGAATCGGATTGCGCAAACGAAGCCATGGGCGCCACGTGTAACGGGTCGCAATGCTTTTCCTCATATAACCAAATTCACGCAGGGCCGGTTTCTCAGATTCTTTTCCCCCAAAGGTGGCGGGATAGGATCCTAGGTTGCATAGGCAACGGTCGATATCCCTGGGGTGCTCGCTACATGCAGCGAAAACGTGGTCATCCAGCGGGCCGCGACACGCTTAATCCTGATTCGTCGGCGCGGCAACCTGGAAAGGCACAGGGACGGCAGCGTCCGTGGGGAGCATTAAAACGAGCGTACAGCTCTTGGAATAAATGGAGCAACTCAAAATTGCCTTGCGGATTACGCGGGTCGCAGTGTTGTCTGGAAACGACTGAGGATACTTAAGAGCGGCCAAAGCGGCGGTAGCATCCCGCAACTCTTCGGCCCCAGTCTGGAAGACCGCACCGGCGGTTTTGTGGCCATTGCTGATTGAGATCACGAAATTCGCGCTGACAGAATTGGCCCGGAGTTTGGGTCGGAAAGGGACCTGGAGAGAACGCATATCGCTCAGAGCCATGCCGCCGTTGCCTGAAGGGGAGGACCTTGAGGCGCCCGAATAAGGGCGAAGACGATTCATCTCGTCGGACAGCTTTTGGCGAGTAGCAGGGTCTCTACTAGGCAGGTAAGAAGACAGGGCCATGTTGCAAATTGCCGCTGCCCTTTTTTTCTTTCCAAGTTTTTCGTATGTTTCCACGAGGTGCTCTCCAATGACGGCGCTCTGCACAAGCTCCCACGCGGGTTGCAGATACCTCTCCGCGCCGGCAAAGTCGGCGATGCGGAACTTGATCCAGCCAAGCGTATCCCAGTTCGCAGCCAGTTGAAGCATGAGCGAAAAATCGGAAGGCTCTGCATCTTCTGGAGAAATGTCCATAGTCTTTTCAGAAAGAGCCGAAACAGCGCGAGTGGAATAATCGAGCGCCAGCGGAAGCTGGGCATTGGTTTCGGCCAGGGCGTAAGCAACATCGTTAAGGTCGTTGGGCTCGGCGTCATCCCCAAGGCCCTGCTTGAATTCGGCGATGGCCTTGTCCGCATCAGGGATTCGCAGATACGCTTTGCCCAAAGCAACATGGAGGTGCTGCGGGACGTCGGGGTGTGCTTCCATGGCCTTTTTCAGAAGAGCGACTGCATCGGAGGCGCGTCCGGCGTCGCAATACAGCGCGCTCAACCGAAGAAGGATCGCGCCATTGTCCGGGTCAGCCTCCAGAGCTTGTTCGAGTTGGGGGATGGCTGCAGGAGAGTTTCCAAAAAGAATGGCCGGGGGAAGTACACCTCCAAGTACGCCTGTCCCTCGAAGAGCCCCCTTGAGAAATATGTAGCTGCGCTCCGCGTCCTCTATAGCCTTAGCCAGGGTACTGAACTTGGAACGATCTGGGCCGGGGACTTCGTGCAACAAAGTCTTGAAATGCAGAGTGCCATGCAACGTGTCTTCTTTAATGGAGTAGGTCGCGGAAAACTCGGCGAAGTCGTACTTGCGTTCGATTTTCTGGGGAAGCAGCGGGGAAAAGCCTTTTGGAAATTTGACCGTGGCTTCGTATGTTACCTCCTGGGGAGAACCCAATGGGAGGGGATCTTTGGAGACCTTTTGTTCCTCATTCAGTTCCTGAATGAAAATGGGCGGAGCGGGAAAAACAATGCGGCGGTCTTTCCAGTCGGGTAAATCGGAGCGGTGGTACGCAAATGCTACCCAGAACGCCTGCGCTGTATCTTCGGGTTGTTCCACAGAGACATCACTCACCGTGCCGGCGAAACCCATTCCAGCCACGATTCTCTGCGTGAGCTCCTGCCAGTTATTCTGAGGCGTCGAACGGTAGGCGAGGCGGAGGGCAACTTCGCCATCTCCGCGCTCTTCCATCTTTATCTTTGCATCGAGCGTTCCCTTAGCATCGATGGATGCATCAGTTCGGAAAACCTCGTAGTTTGAGATTGGCGGATCTGCAGGGGTGCTGGCGAGGCGGGCACTGCCAGACGGCAGAATAATCAAAGCCTGCCGATCGCGCAGCTGGCGGAGCAAGAATCCAAACGGAGCGACTTCAGGAGTGGTATCGAGAAAGGCAAAAGATTCCCCCTGAGGAAGGGCCGTAATGACATGGTCGAACAGGCTGGGCGAGGGAAACGCTGGATCGATGCGAAAGTTTGAACTAATCAGGACGGGGTAAGAGGATATGCCAATAGCCTGAAGGAGGGCAGCAACGAGCGTGTGTTTGTCCTTGCAATCCCCGTAGCGGTTGGCAAGAACCTCAGCGGCGGAATGAGGAGTGTAACGACTGAGACCTAGGTCGATCCCGATATAACGAAAACGCGTTGAGACGAAGTCGTAGAGCGCGCGTATTTTGTCCTCGTTGGTTGTCTTGCCTTTGGTCAGTTCTTCCGCCTTCGAGCGGATTTCGGGGGTTGCCGCCGACTTTGGTTTGACCAAAGCCTCGAACCAGTCGCCCACCTCTTTCCAGGAAGAAAAGGATGAAACTTGAACGTCCGGAGGCGGGACGCCTTTGTAGCCTTTCTCCCACGCGGGAATTTTGGATTCTTCCTTCCTCTTGAGATTTACGTTCTCAAACGTGTATACGCGCCGAGCGCCGTCGTCCTGGACAGAAGGTTGAAAGTCGGGATTGCGCAATTTGACTGGAAGATTGTGCGGTACATCAATTTCCAGAATTTCCTTAAGACAAACACCATCACGAAAAAAAGAATGATCGTACCAAAAATGGCCTCGGGCGATGGGATCATGGATTGTCCAGTGAACATTGACCTCCAACGTATCGCCGACGGAAAGAGATTTGACGGCGACATGCTTTTCCCGCTGATCGGTATACATCGGTGCTTCGCGGCTGACGGCGGAGTCGAGTTCCTGAACATCCGAGGCAGGTGTTTCAACGAGGCTTCCGTCGGGCTTGCGAACGCGAACGTAAGGAATTTGAACGGTTTCAAAACTTGCCGCAAAAGGATAGATCAGAAGACCAAATTCTCGAACGGCCGATTCAGACTTGACGCGGGCTCTCATCACCAGGTCGCGGTAACCCTTACCATCAGCTTCGAACGCGATCTTGTTTTGAACCAGCTCAAATACGTACGGCTCCGTGGCGTTGCTCTCGCTGCGGGCGGATTTGGCAGAACGGGAGTCCTGCTGGACCGAAGGTTGCTGACTTTCCGCGAAGGTGCACGTCAGCGAAAGAAGGAGGTAGGTCAGAACTGGCCGCTTAAGGCGCATCTAGGACTCCTACAGTTATGGATTCGAGGGCAATGATAACGCACAAAGGTAAGCGCGTGCTGCGGTCGCGACCTATTTTCGTAGCGTGCCACGCCGCTCTCAACTGGAATCGGGGAAGACAGGGAGCGAAAAGGCTCAGGATGCATCGGCCGGGATGCTCGTTTGCTCCGCGCTTGCTGAAGGAATCTGAGAAACAGGGTGGTAAATGACCGAGGCTAATTTGAGAAAGTTAACGGAAAAGATCGCGACCCGTTACACTATGTCAGTCCCTACCGGTTTAATTCACTCTACGGAGCCGGGCAGGCTGCTGAAATGGCCAAGCAACCGGGCAAAGCCACCGCCTACTACCAGCAACTGTTGAAAGTTTGCGCCAGCGGCAACTCCAATCGCGTCGAGCTCGCGCACGCCCAGGAGTTCCTGTCCACAGTCGCGGCGCAGAACTAGTTCTACGAGGGTGTATAAGACTTAAGGCCACAGATAGAAGTGACCTCGTTCGCAACCGCCACTCGTTGGAGACGCATCGGCCCGAATAAGAATTGGGTCGGATCCAGCTTCTTCCGTTTGACCGACGTCCACGTGCGTTAACTGCCTTGTTTTGAGCGAGTTAGGCGTGCCGTATCGTAGGCCTCAAGATTTTCTTGATTTGTTAGTGTGCTTCGACGATAATCCAGCTGTAATTTGAATGAATTCTTCATCCTTGACTCCAATGAATCTAAATCAAACGTTAGGCCTTCGAGTTCGGGAAGCACGCAAACGACTCGGTATGTCACAGCAAGAACTCAGCGCGCTACTGGAATTCGAACACGTCCAGACCATCTCGCAGATCGAGAATGGAGAGCGGCAAGTCAAGGCATGGGAACTTGCCCGGATTTCCTCCGTGTTGCACACGAGCATTAATGAGCTTCTAAAAGAAGATGCTCTCGCGGAACCCGTCGTCCTGTGGCGAGAGCAGCCCGAGAACAACTACCAGAAGATCGAAACAGAATTCCTGCACCTGTCGCACAACTACCATCTTGTTGAAAAGCTGTCCGGGATTCGGCCGAAGTCCCGGCTACGACCCGCCGAGATATCCGGCGAAGAGCTTGGATACCGTGAGGCAGCTGAACTCGCAGTGGAAGTTGGTAAGACGATGAACCTCGGACGGGTGCCCGCGACGTCGCTGACGAAGGTCCTCGAGGAGGATTTTGGAGTCAAAATCTTCTATCGAGAGGAGTTGTCGGGCTCCGCGGCATCGGCGGTGGGTGACTTTGGACAAGCGATCTTGATGAATTCCTCGGAGTCGCCATGGCGGCGCAACTACAATTTTGCCCATGAGCTCTTTCATCTGCTGACGTGGAATGTTATGCCCCCTGAGCGACTCCGTCGAGAGAAAGAACTGAAAGACAGGTTTGAGAGGCTTGCGAACTCTTTTGCTTCTTGTTTGCTGCTTCCTGCGGAATGCGTGCTGAGTGCTTTTGCGGAGAGGTTGAAGGAAAGAAAAATCAGCTATGCGGATCTCGTCGAGATTGCGCGGGAATTTGATGTTTCGACCGAAGCGCTCCTGTGGCGCTTCGTAAACCTGCGACAGATTGATGCGGAGGATGTGAGAAAGGTGTTGGCCGACCCTGCATTTCGGGACGTTGACCGCTCTACGATGCCGGACAAATGGTGGAAGCCTAAAGACTTGTCCGACCGCTATGTGAGACTTTGCTTCCTGTGCTTTCAAAAGGGGCAACTATCACGCGCGAAATTGGCCGAGCTTATCGGGGTCAGTCTGGCGGAGCTTCGCGGGAAAGTGAAAGCACTTGAGCAGCAACCCAGTGAAGCCGCCCTTAGTATTGCTTGATGCGAACGTAATCATTGAAGCCCACGAACTCGGACTTTGGCATCGGATGGTCGCCTCTTTCGAAGTGATGGTTCCCGCGGTGGTCGCCCGCCACGAAGCAAAATATTTCGTGGTCGGGGGGCAGCACAATCCCATCCAACTCGCTTCCCTGATTGCTCAGAATAAGGTGAAAGAACTCCAAGCGGATCTCAGTGAACTATCCGAGTTGATGAACCAGTTTGATCCCCTCTTTTCTGAAAGTATTGATCCTGGTGAGCAGGAAGCGTTCGAGCTGATGCTGGCAGGCCGATGCCCCGAACATCGATTCTGCTCGGCGGACGCTAGACCTCTGCAGGCTCTGGCCATGCTTGACATGAGCGATCGTGGTATTTCGCTTGAAGAGTTGCTGCAGAAAATGGGGCAATCGAAGCGCCTCGACGAGCATTTCACAAAGGCGTATCTCGAACGGCAGATCAGAGAAGGCCAGAGGCGGCGGATCCAGGGTGACGGACTGTCCCTAAAATCTAGATTCCGGATTTGAAAGTTCGGGATGGTATCCATCCGAGCCTCGGTTTGATTGGATTGACCATTTGTAGCTTGAGATAGCTCTTGGCCCAGACAGTACAAAAGCAGTATCGCCACTGGTATTCGTCAGCATCGCTCGGGCGTGGGAAGAGTCGGCGAGTTGTGCTGCGCCATCGACTCGCACGTTGACCGGACGTTTCTATTTGAAGTATTCTTGCCCCCCGCTGCCCAGAAGATTCTTCGAGCGGTGCATCATGAGCAACTTTCCGCCGAAATTCAATTCGATTACTCGCCTCACGAAAGGAGTGTTATGCCCAGAAAAATCGATCCGCTCAATAAAAAGCTCTACGGTTCAGTAACGGCAATGTTAACGGTGACCGACGTGAAAGCGGCAGCCGACTTTTATCAAAAGGCATTCGGCTTTGCCAAACGGGGGATCATGAATGGTCCAGACGGCAAGGCGATCCATGCCGAGCTGACGCTCCGCGGCACGACTTTAATGTTGGGGCCGGAAATGCCGCAGATGGGTTCCCGCAGCGCGAAAACAATTGGCGCCTCGCCGACGAGTTTGTATCTGCTGACGGAGAACGCAGACAAGACGGTTGCCAAGGCCGTAAAGCTCGGTGCCGCGCCCAAGGGACCCGTGATGGATATGTTTTGGGGCGACCGCTGTGGAACCGTTGTCGATCCCGAGGGTTACACTTGGATGGTCGCTACCCACATTGCACAACCCACACCTAAGGAAATGCAACAGAAGATGAAGGAACAAATGGTCAGCCAACAGGCAGCCCGCGCTGCGAGTGCCTCCTGATCTCTCTTATTTCAAACGATTTCAAACCATTCCAATCAGGCTTGCGGGGGCGATCGGGCATAGACACAATAAACATTTCAGCGAATGCCCGGCCAGCGAGAGGAGATGCTGTCGTACAGCGATAGCAACCCTCGTCGCGCCTCCTGCTGAGTGACGGCAATCCGGAAACTACCCGCTCCGAGCGAACTTACTAGCCCCTTACTAGCCCGAGTTTACCGCCCCCAGAGGGCGAATACGAGTCTAAGCCGCTACTGGTGCGGTCGCGGTCTATGTAGGGTTGTATGACCTACGAGCTGCGATATTGACGAGTTGGCGCTGGGTTGGGTCCATGTCAGCCAGGACGGTTCGAGCAAAAGGCTTCTGGGAGCCAGATGCTCCTTGGTCCGGCGCCCAACCTCAGCAACCCCGATAATTCCATGTAGAATACCCAGAGTCCCAGCGCTTTCGCTCGATGTTTGACGAGGTCGGAAGGCATCCCGGCATATGCACTGCGACTTCCCGAGAACAACTGGCGGCGGAAGAAGCCCTGATTTTAAAACAATGCGGGCTTGCGTGCTCCACGATGTGCGGGCTCTGGCGGTACGAAACGTACCAACTCCCCAGCTGGGGCCCCGCGACGTGCTGCTCCGCGTGGCGGCGGTGGGGCTTTGCGGCACCGACCTGCACATATACCAAGGCGAGGCCAACTACAACATGGACGAGAGAGGACAGCCTGTGCCTCTCACTCGTCACCCGCAGATTCTCGGCCACGAGATCTCAGGGAAGGTCGTTGCAGTGGGCGCAGAGGTCAGTGATCTGCGCGAAGGCGACCTCGTTGCGATCGATCAGGGCCTGAATTGTATGAGCCGGGGGCGGCAAGCGCTCTGCGAATACTGCGCGAGTGGAGACTCTCATCAATGCGAGTTTTACGCCGAGCACGGCATCACAGGCGCTCCTGGCGGTCTCGCTGAGTTCATCGCCATCCCAGCCGTTAACGCTATTTCGGTTAATTCGGAGCTCGAGCCCGTGCAGGCAGCGCTGACTGAGCCTCTTGCCTGCGTCGTTCATTCCATGAACGCCCTCGCCCGGGCGGCCAGCGCGCGTTACAGCCTCGCTGCCGAAATACCCGAGCGGCGTGTGCGGGCGGCAATGATCCTCGGTGCCGGGCCAGCCGGGCTTCTTTTCACTCAGTATCTCCGGCGCGTGCTCGGTTTCGATGGACTGTTGCTCGTGAGCGAGCCAAACGCGCGGAAACGTGACTTGGCGGCGGCGTTCGGAGCCGAAGTCATCGACCCGGCATCACAGGACATCATTGAGGCGGTTGGTGAGCGGACCGGTGGCCGCATGGCCGAGCTCGTGATCGAGTCATCGGGCGCCGGACGCGTCTTCTCCCTTCTTCCCGGCGTCCTCCGCAAGCAAGGTACGCTGCTGCTCTACAGTCATGGCCACGGCGGCATCGACTTAAGCGTGCTGAACGGGCTGCAGTACAAAGAACCGGTCCTCGTGTCGCCAGTCGGTGGTTCGGGCGGGTTTGACGAGAACTGCCGCCCAGCAGTCTACCGACGTGCACTCCAGCTCCTCGAACGGGGAACCGTAGACGTTGCGCCATTGCTCTCACATCGTTATCACACCCTTGACCAAGTCAAACACGCGTTCGACCAAGACTTTGCTCGTCCCGAGTACATCAAGGGAGTCGTCGAACTCCTCCACGGCAAAGTCGTATCATAAATCCCAGGCTTGCACGCGGCAATCAATGCTTAAGCCAGCTGCGTCCGAACTAATTCCCACGCGGAACGCGCCTGCAGGCGCTTCCAGAATTCCAACAGTCGCCTTTTCGATCCGCAGCAAGAAGCGTTTGCGGCTAAAACGGCTGATTTCCCAACACGTACGCGCAGGGGTCGCAACGCACGATTTCCGCAATTGAGAGACAATGAATAAGAATGTTCACCGACGCTCCTCCCCGGAAAAGCAACGTCGGATCCTTTCTCGACAGCGACCGGCGCAATGCAACCCCTTTGCCGTCCGGCGCACGGCTTTTAACCAGCGCAGACTCGATCGAGGCGGCAATGAAGGACGGTACAACCAGAGATGTTCAGCGCGCCTGCATGGGGTTTCTTCGAATTGCCTCCAACTTTTACCGCGTGCCGGAATGCAGCGTCCGTTGCCGCCCGACCGCTCAGAGCGCGGGAGCGCTCGATTGCCGAGCTTTTTGGCGACTACGACCCGGATACGCTGGTGATCCGTGTTTGGAAACGGACCGCGATACGCAAAGAGATCACCTCCTTCGGCACCTTCCTTAGCGACTCTGTGTCACGAGTTTTGTCATCACCTGGATTTCCACCGGTTCGGATTCCGCGATTCCTGGCACACTCGCGGATTCTATGAGCGGACCGCTTTGCTGTACCACCACGCGAGAGGGACACCGCCAAAGAAGCTCGTCTGGGTGCCAGTGCGCGGCCGGTGCTGGCGGATCGATTGGCTACGCACGAACCACGGTCACTGAGCGGCGAGGCCGCGATTCGTTGCGGCGACATCACGCATTCTTGTCGGAATCTTGTATATGTTCGTGGGCGGCTATGTGCGGTGGCCGTGACGCCGCGTGGGATCCGTTATTAGCTACGCATTGCGAGAGATGTCCGCTCTTGATTCTTCCTGCTGGACCTTCAGCTAAGGCGCGAGGTGAGTCGTCGGACCGAAGAGGCCATGTCCCGTCGAGAAACGAAGCCAGTCTTTGGGCGTCGAGAACGAAAAGGATGTTTCGTTTCCGCGAAATCAAACCTTCCTTTTCTAATCGTCTCAACACGCGGCTGGTGTGCTCGGGAGTTACCGCGAGCAACTCCGCGATTTCCCATTGTTTGAGAGGTATCGGTAAGCTCCGATCAGTTCCCGAGTGCATATCGCGAATTACAAAAGCATCAAAGAGAAGTTTGGCGAGCCTATATTGAGCAGTCCGCGAGACTACATCGATCATAAGTTCAAGATGGGCATGAACTTCTCGCGCCTGCATCTCTTGTAAATACCGGCAGAAGTCCAAATTGGTGCTTAGTAAGCCGTCAAGTTCGGTCGCCGATACACGCCTCAGGCTACAAGGAGTCACAGTCGACGCGGTCGCCGGATAAACCGTACTAAGAATAACCGCTGCTGTTCCGAGTAACGAACCGGGCCCGCGCAAACCCACAATGAGCTCCTTCCCCGATGGATTAATGCAAGTTAGTTTTGTAATTCCCGAAGCGACAAAGTACGCACATTCTGCCCGGCTACCCTGTTGGAACAAGCGGACCTTGGCGGGGTATTCCGCTGCTGGAAACAGGGAAAAGTCCCTCTCCCCGCGGCTGCTTTGTGAACCGCCCAGGCGCAGTTTTGCTTGATCCATAGTTGTCGCGTTTCTAGCTGAAGGCTCAGGATCTTGGCGTTGTTTCGACAGCACGAGACTATGGCCTAGGAGACACATCCCCGCTCGACTCAATCCATGGTTCCGCTAATGGGATTACGCGGAGGCAAGGGGAAATCATGGCGGCTCCTTCGGCTGCGGATGATTGGGCGACTCGAATGATGGTGTAAATCGGGTTTATACCTGATTTCCGGCCAACGCTCTTTCTGATGTCACCCCGTCGACAGTTGATCTGTATCAAGAAAACGCATAACGGAGATCAATGCAACCCGCAGCTGCCTCGATCCATACTGCCGGGCGATTACCAATGATCGATAATCCGGCCAGCAGCGCGACAACGAAGGAAAAAGTTGAATTCCAGCCGATCACCCCCGTCAGCCTTCGGGAGATGGTTCTGACGAGACTTCGAGAAGCGATTTTGCGCGGCAATCTTTTGCCGGGCCAGAGACTGACCGAAACCTTGCTCAGCAGACAGATGCAAGTCGCACAAAACGTTGTCCGCGAAGCACTGCAAGAGTTGGAGTTCCAGGGATTCGTTGTTCGGGTTCCCAACAAAGGCACGTTTATAACGGACTACTCGCTAGAGGACATCAATCAAATCTACCGTTTCAGGATGGAGCTTGAGGGTTTAGCCGTACAGCTGGCGCGCGAAGCTGGCAGGCCCAATGGCGAGGATCTTGAGAGCCTCGAACAGGCCTGGGATGGGATGAAAGCCGGCGCTGAAGCAGGCGACTTCTGGGCATTCTCCAGGAGCGATTTGGAGTTCCACGAAACGCTGTGGCGGATGTCCGGAAATCGGTGCGTGGAAAAGGCCTTGCGTGCCGTGGCCACCCCGCAGTTTGCCTACGTTCTGATCCGATCGTTTCGCCACACTCGGCTTAACTTGCCGGCTATCGCTCACCAGCATCGCGAAATTATCAACAAAGTGAAAACTGCCGAGCCGTCGGCTTGCCGGGAATTCCTGGAGGAAATGACCCGCGATTTCTGGCGGCAAATTAGAGAAAACGTAGCAGCGCCAGAATGACTTTCTCATTTCTCTTCTCGCGTCGTGAATCGTTGGTTTACAGGAGGAGCCATGTCATCGAAGAAAAGGAGGACAACGATACTCTCTCTGGTCCTTTCGACGGCGGCATGGGGAAGCCTGCCGCAACAACTTGCCCAGGCGCAGACTGTGAACGGCGCCTTTCACGGGACGGTGATTGATTCCACTGGCGCCGTAGTCCCTGGGGCAACCGTGGAGGTGACCAATTTAGCTACCGGCCTGACGCGGAACGCCAGCGCCAACCAGGCAGGGTTTTACACCATCACGCAACTACCTCCGGGCCAGTACTCCGTGACCGTTTCGAAAACAGGCTTCGCGAAGGTGTTACAGTCGCGCGTCGAACTCCTCGTTAACCAAGACGTGGAGGCAGATTACACGCTAAATGTGGGTGCAGTAACACAGCACGTCGAGGTTACGTCTGCTCCCCCAGCGCTTGAAACGGCCAATGCGACATTGGATCAGGTGATCGGTTCCAAGCAAGTGGTTGATCTTCCGCTGAACGGGCGGCAGTTCACTCAACTGGTGCTGCTGACTCCTGGCGCTACTCCCAAGGAAAGCGGCCAGCAATCGTTCTTCGTGATTCCCATTGGCGGCGGCGGAATCAGCCCGTCAGTGAATGGTCAGCGTGGCCAGCAAAACAACTTCACTCTGGACGGGGTTCTCAACAACGCCATCTTTGACAACACCTGGGCCATCAGCCCGCCTCCCGACGCCATTCAGGAATTTAACGTACAGTCGCAAATGACAGACGCGCAGTTCAGCATCTCGTCTGGCGCCAACGTCAACGTAGTCACCAAATCGGGGAGCAATGAAATTCACGGCGACCTCTGGGAGTTCCTGCGAAATGACAAGTTGGATGCGGCGAACTTTTTTGACAATTTCGCAAAGCAAAAGAAACCCGCCTTCCGCCAGAACCAGTACGGCCTCACCGTTGGAGGGCCAGTGATTTTGCCGACGCCCTGGGGTCTGTATAACGGGCGCGATTCGAAAACGTATTTCTCTGGATACTGGGAGGGCTTCCGATCGAGCAAAGGGTTCACTCTCTTCAACAACGTGCCAACGGCCGGTGAGCTGGGCGGAGATTTCTCAGGCTTGCTGACGACCCAGCAGGCCGTTGATCCTACGACCAACCAGCCCATTGTCGACCCTTTGGGCCGACCCGTATTCGTGGGGCAAATCTACAACCCTTATACGACGCGAATGGTAACGGCGGGCACTGTTGACCCTGTGACCGGCCTGCCGGCGCAAACGAGCGGTTTTGTTCGCGAACCCTTTCCGGGAAATACGATTCCGGCCGCCATGCTGAACGCTCAGGCTCTTGCCTACCTCAAGGCCTTCTATCCCTTACCCAATTTCGGCCCGGGCGGGAATAGTTTTCCTAACCTAGCCACTTCGAGCGCTCAGGTTATCTCGAGTGATCAATTCGGCGTCCGAATAGACCATACCTTTTCAAACAATGACACGCTCTACGGAACCTTCTATTACACCCAGCCGAATGAGACTTTTGCGACCTCGCTGCTAACCGGCGCGAACACTTCGAAGAACCACGCCCGCGTCGTTGGCTTGGGTTACACTCATCTGTTCACCCCTACGCTCCTGGGGTCCTTTCATTACGGTTACACGCAGACGATTTTCGGCACCACGAACATTCCAGGTGGCCCAGACCTGTTAGCGGCTACCAACACGGCAGCGTTTGAGCCCGTGCGGGACGGCATTCCGATCGTTCCCCAAATCAGCCTGGCTCCACGCCTTGGCGGAACCGGCCAGTTCGCGATCCCACTCGGTCCCATCCGGTCCCACGAAGTCAGCGCTGACTTTCAGAAAATTCGCGGGTCGAACACGTTCAGTGCCGGCTTCATGTTCTATCATATTCACAGTTTCGATGACGGTTGGGGAGCATCGGTGGGGTTTGATCAGTTCCCGAGCAGCGCGACTTACGGAAACAGTCTGAACGCCTCGCAAACCGGGGACGGTCTCGCCAGCATGCTGCTGAACACGCCATCCAGCCTTTTCGGCTTCGTCGGTAACACGGCAGCGGACGACCGAACCACTTGGCAAGGTTATTACATCCAAGATAAATGGCAGGCCAGCAAAAAGCTGAACATCCAGATTGGTCTTCGCTACGATTTCGTTCCGCCCGCACACTACAAGAATGACCAGGTTTCGGGCTGGAATCCAGAGTGCCCCATTCCCCCGGACGGAAGCCTGCAAACCCAATCGGACATCAATCAAGTCATACAGTCCTGTTTCCTGATACCGGTTCCCTTTGTCCAGCCGCCCACGGCGTCGAATCCCAATCCTCCGTCCTGGCCCTTCCCGAACGTGAGGAAAACCTATTTCGATCCCAAGTACGATGGATGGCAGCCACGGTTTGGTTTCGCATATTCGGCTCGGCCGCGAACGGTGGTCCGTGGAGCCTTCGCCATGTTCACAGACCATAACAACACCCTTGTTCAGGAATCCCAGGATCCCCGCATTGCCTGGCCGTTCGGCGCAGGGATTTCCGAGGGGGGCCTGAACCGCGCGGTGCCATCGTTGTTCTGGAACGCGCTTCCCCCAGCAAGCTCATTTCTGCCGCCGGCCAACCCTACTCCCGCCATCGCGTTCGGTGCGGACCCGCGCCTGAGGATTCCTTACGCCATGGAGTACAATTTCGGCGTTCAGCACGCGATAACGCCGAATTTGACAGCGACGGTAAACTACGTCGGGTCAGAGAGCCGGCATCTTTTCATTCAACCGATGTACAATGCGCCGCTCCCGAGCAAGATGGGGCCCGGTCCCGTTGCTCCTCGTACACCGTTTCCCTTCTTTGGTCAGTTTCCGGCAGATTTCAATTCTGGAGTGGGCAACTACAATGCCCTTCAGGCTAAACTAGAGCAGCGGCTTTCGCACAACCTCACACTTCTCGGTTCCTACACCTGGTCTCGTTGCCTGTCCATTCAGGACGAAGGACAGTCTGGCAGTATTCAAAACCCTTACAACGTCAAGGCGGATTACGGCGCTTGCGATTTCAATATTCCGCATATCTTTGTTTTCAGTTATGCATATGCGCTTCCTTTCGGCAAAGGCATGCCCCTTGGGGGCAACGTCGGGCGGGCAGGCGATTTGCTCATCGGAGGCTGGCAGATCAGCGGCATTCTGACGCTCGAAAGCGGTCAGCCGTTTACGGTTACCGTCCCGTTTGATAATGCCAACATTAATCCATCAAGCGAAACGCAGCGGGCCAATCCGGTTTCCGGCGTCCCGCTTCTGCCTCCTGGATTCCAGCAAGGTCCACACGCCTGGTACAACCCAGCGGCTTTCACGCTTCCCGCGCCTTTCACATTCGGGACGCTCGGGCGCAACACGCTTCGGGGCCCCAAGCTGCAAAACCTGGATTTTGCCCTGTTTAAGAGCTTCAAGTTTGGGGAGTCGAAATCCTTCCAGTTCCGCTCGGAGTTCTTCAACGTCCTCAACAACGTAAATTTTGCCCCTCCGGGCGGAGGTGCCAGCGGAGGCTTCAGCACCTTGGGTGGTGAATCGAGGACCGGGGTCGGTTCTCCCGGATTTATGGAGATTTTCAGCGCCGCATCGGCGCGGGAGATTCAGTTCTCGCTGAAACTTCTCTGGTAGGATGACGCAGAAGGCTGCCTGGACAACCGGGGAGCGCAGGAAACGAGTGAGAATTCTTCAAGTCAAATTCGCGAACGGACTTAGTGCTTCGCATGTTCGAGATTCTTCCTGTCGCTCTGCGCCACGATAAGTTTGGAGCTCCGGATATGCTGAAGTCTTTTGCCGCATGGCGTTGCTTTGTGAGAATGACCGGATCCAAACGTGGGCGTGCTCGACGAAGAGCAGCTGTCTTGCGTCTGTGTCACATCCCTTTTGTGGTTTCCATCACGCTCATCGCGCCCTCCCAGCCTCAAGCGCAAACGACGAATCAGAAACGGGACGAGAAAGAAGTTTCGTCACGCCAACAGGCAGATACGGTGATTCAGCAAGGAATGCTGCTGCTTCATGAAAAGCGCTACGGTGAAGCTCTCGCCGAGTTTCGCCTCCTCGAGAAGCAGAGCCCTCTTAACCCCGACGCTTTGAGCGGCGAAGGCATTGCGTTGGCTTTGATGGGTAGGTCCGATGAAGCCATAGATACCCTAAAGAGGGCGCTTGCCGTCGACCCGAGCTACTGGCTGGCGCGCCGGGAGCTGGGCATTCTTTATTGGAGCAAGGGTCGAAAGCAGGACGCCGCAGGGGAGCTCGAGCCGTTGATCGTCTTGCATCCCGACGACGGCCCGGTTAATTCAATTCTTGGACAATATGAATTGGAACGAAAAAGCTATCCAGCGGCGCTCGCCTATTTTTCTCGCATTCCCGCGGAGATGGCTGCCGATCCAAGCCTAGCGCTTATGGGCGCCGAAGCACAGCTAAACACTCGGGACATCGCACGGGCCGCGGAAACTCTGAAAGACCTTGTGGGGCGGCCCGACCTTACAAATGACATGCGCTTTAAGTTGGCGTGGATGCTCGGGCAGGCCAAGCTTTCGAAAGAGGCTATCCAAGAGTTCAACAAACTGCCGACCGATTACCCCGACCGGTTCCGGCGCAACTACGGCTTGGCCTTGGCCTACTTCAACGAGCGGGACTATCAAAAGTGCATCCAGACGCTCAAACCGGTTCTTGCGACGGGGGGAACCGAGCCCGAGCTTTACAGCCTGCTGGGTGTTGCCGAAGAGAAGGGCGGACAGACGCAGGAGGCGTATGAAGCCTTCCGGGAAGGCATCCTCCAAAATCCGACAAACCCACGGAACTACCTCAACATTGCCACGCTGGCGAGCCAGCACTTGAACTACAAGCTTGCGGCGGAAATGCTTACAGAAGGCATTGCGAGAATCCCGCAAGCTCACGAATTGTTCCTAAGTCGGGGAATCGCCTACACGCTCGCAGCGCGCTTTGACGAAGCGAAGCGGGACTATCAGCGCGCCATCGAGATGGCGCCGGAAGATTACGGAGGTTATCTGGCGATGGGCATCTCCGAACTGGAAGAAGGGAACCTGAATGGCGCTATTCAATCATTCAGGAAGGCTGCCGTCCATGGGCCTAAAGACCCGCGCTGCTATTACTTCCTGACGGAAAGTCTGATTCAAAAGGGCGCAGCTCCAGAAAGCTCGGAGTTCCAGGAAGCGCTGGAGTCGATTAACACAGCAGTTTCACTCGAGCCAAACTTCGCCCACGCGTATGTGGATCGGGCGAAACTGGAACTCGCCCGAGGGGACGCCAAGACGGCGCTCGTTGATCTTGAGCATGCGCGGTCCATCGATCCGAACTCGAGTTCCATCGCTTACTTGCTGGCGCGGGCATATCAGCGGAAGGGCGAAAGAGCCAAAG
>Ga0209376_1000499_pt1 | contig 43082 bp, 33 predicted proteins | sample GraSoiAngelo_134_FD_185891 | JGI IMG/M metagenome (GOLD analysis project Ga0209376, IMG submission 185891) | Grasslands soil microbial communities from the Angelo Coastal Reserve, California, USA - 14_0929_05_30cm (SPAdes) (version 2) | ecosystem: Environmental > Terrestrial > Soil > Grasslands ...
GTCGAATGGGTCGCGCCGCTGGAAGTTGCCTGCCCGTTCTCGACGTCAATCGGTGTGGTCGTATCGACCCCTGAATAAGCCACGATGGCGCCTGTCATGCTTTGTGAGCCGCTGCCCGGGGAAAATGCGAAGTCGTAGCCGGCGCCACTATACGATCGACACACGCGGCCGGATTCGTTGGAGGCGACCTTCCAGTAGACCGCCAGGCCGACGCTGGTGCTGTTGTTAATGCGGCGCACCAACGTCCATCCGCTCGACCACGGCGTCTTGATCATGTTGGACAGTCCCCAACCTGACACGGGGGTGGCAATGGTCACCGACTGCACGCTGGCCGCGGCATTCCGGAACCGGTAATAGACCTTGAGCCGGTTGCCGCTGGACCACGTCCCGAGGTTGAGACCGGTGAACGAGAACGTCTTTTGGCCGGTGGTACTGAGTTGCGTCTCGGCGGTAAAGCTGCTTCTAGTTTGTTCGACCCCACCGGAGTCCACGCGGGCGAGCGCGACAGACAGCCAGATGTTGGAGTTGGCCGCTGTCACATAGTTCGAGAGCCAATAATCGCCCGTAACTCCGATCGCGCCAGGCACCCCCGATGGAGTGAATCCGAAACTGTCTTCGGTCGCACTGGCGGCGACACTCACCGCTAGGCTAATATCCGTGCTAAAGTCGCCAAGCTCTTTGTTGAAGTCACCTATAGTCCATGGCGCCATCGCCTCGGCACTTGTGGTACCAGTTTGAAGGGTGACTGACTGCGCGCTGGCCGCGGTGTTCCGAAATCGGTAATAGACCTTGAGTCGGTCGCCGCTGGACCAGGTCCCCAGGTTGACGCTGGTAAGGGAGAAGGTTTTGACGCCGGTGCTTCCGGCGGACTGCTCAGCGGCAAAGCCGCTGAGAGTCTGCAGGACCCCAACGGAGTTCACGCGGGCGACCGCAGTCGACAGTAGAATGTTCGCGTTGGCCACGGTGACATTCATCTCGACTATGTAGTTGCCGGTGATCCCGCTCACCCCGGGTTGTCCCGCTCTGGTGAACCCAAAACTGTCCTCGGTTGCACCGGCCGCGACACTGACCGCAATGCTCCCTGCCGTCTCTGTGCCCGGGTTGAGCTCCCTGTTGAAGTCCAACCCGCCAGACAGATCGGAGTTCGTCGATCTCAGGGCGTATGCTGTCCCGCCACCGAGGTCGGAGGGCGTCAGATTCAGGGCGTAGTTCGCCGGTGTGGTGATCGCCTCACTGGTGCCGTCAGACCAGGAGATGGCCGCGAGCACCACGTCGCCGTTGACTATGCCTGTGGGTACTTTGATGCAGTTCCCAAGGCCTAGCCCGTTGTAATTGGTACTTTGACCGGCGCGGAACGCGAGGCTGCCGCCGCCACTGGTCGTATAGTTTGTGGACTCGCTCGCGGTGAACTCGACGAAGTACACGGGATTGGTAATACCTGATCCGAGCGTGCCGGATTTGCTGTTAACGTAGTAGTCCCAGCATTGCTGCGTCGACGTGAACACCCACGGACTGCCAGTGTTGCACCGGTATGTGGTATCGCCGCCCTTGAAGTACACCGGCTTACCGTCGACCGGATCGTTGGTGTGCTGCGCGCGGTACTTGAGGCTGGTGGTAGCCGCGCTGTCCACGTCAATTTCGGGCATCGCCCGCGTACCAGCGCCGGCGTTGCAGGTCCAGGCCCAGGTTGGGCAGCCCACGCCGGTGATGACCCCGTTGGCGGTGAGCCCGCCGATGACGTTGGCCCCAGCGGTGTTGACTGAGATAGCGGTTGGCGCGCTCAACTGGTCGTTGGCGTGCACGGCGCTGGCGGCGCTGGAGGGGTAGTCGTTGCTCACGGTCAGGCCCGCACTGGAGCTGCCGATAGTGGCGGTGGTATTTGCCAGGACGGTAGAGACAGCGCTCTGGGACAGCGTCTTAACCGCGGCCTTCAACACCCGGCGGCCCCCGCCCTGGGTTCCCGTCGAGGTAATGGACCGGATCAACCCGGAGGAGGTGACAGTGACCACGTACTGGCCGGTGCCGATGGCGGCGGTGGTCCCCGTCCAGCCGGCATTCTGGCTGAGCTCATAGATGGCGCGGGAGAGCCCCGCCTCGGCGGCATACTGGGCCGCGGCAGTGTCGCCCGCGTTGTAGGCGACAGAGATCTCGGTGAACGTGGAGTTCACCATGGCCACACCGACCATGGTGAGCAGAACCACCAGAACGAGCACCGCGGCTAATGCCGAACCCCGCTGATCACGGAGTCGCGTAGTCGCGGAGTCGCGCAGTCGCGACAACGCGTTTCGCGTTCCCGCGCTCCGCCCCGAGCCGGCGAAGCCGGCGTGGGGGTTCCCGCGTTCCCGCGTTCCCGTCAGTATGAACATTTCAGTCGCCGCTGGACCAGGAAAGCGGGATCATGAACGAGCCTGCTGTCGATGTGGTGAACGCGGCCGGCAGGTTCTCCACCACCGTGCGGTTGTACTGAATGGTCGCGGTGCCGGTGCCGCCGGTATCCTGCAGCGAGATGCTGCCGTTGGACAGCAGGAGGCCGCTGAGCGTGAGGGTGATTCCGTTCGCGCCGTGCTGTAGATCGAAGCCCGGGTTGCCGATGCCCTGCAGATTGCTGTTGCCATCAGGGTTGTCGGATCCCGCGAAGGTGTAGACGATCCCGGTGATGGACGTGCTGGTCCGTCCTGCGGACGCGCCTGACGAGATCATCGAGATCTTTCCGGCCGCGAGAAGCGCGGGATCGCTGCCCTGGTACGTGTGAGCATAGTTGGCGCTGGCCGAGGCCGTATTTTGGAAAACAATATCCCCCGACACGCTGGTGCCGCTGACGCGGCGGAAGGAGACGATCGCGCCGGTGACCGCTGTGGGCACACTGCTGGAGTAGGAACCGGCGGGCGTGGCCCGGATGCACAGCGTCTCCGTGTAGGTGGACCCGCCGCAGGTGACCGTCGTCCCGCCCGCCGGCTTGAGGGCGAGCAGATGCCCGAACCCCTGGCCTCTCGTCGAGGGCGCGATCGCCCTGATCGCGGCGGTGAGCCCGGCAGTGGCCTGAACAAGATCGGAGCTCTGCGCCTCAATGTTGTAAGTGGCAGAGTAGCGGCTATTCCACCCAGCGGGACCTGTGAGGGCGGGAGGCGGGCTCCCGTTCAATGTGGCAGCGAACGACGCGACAAGCAGGTCGTTAGCCACGGTCGTCACCACACTAGGCGCAGGAAGCGATGTGTTGGCGTAGTTGGGGACAGCGGCCACCCACTCGACGTTCTCCACGTCGACTGGAGTCGTGGTGTCGACTCCGGAATAGGCTGAAATTCCCCCGGCCATGCTGCCACCGGTCCCCGTCGAGGTCCAGGCATAGTTCGCCGGCTCCCCCGCGGCGACCCTGTAATAGACGGCCTGCTCCAAGTAGCTCACGGTGATAAGCGTCATATCGCTGGTGGTGCGACGGATGAGCGTCCAGCCGGCAGGCGCCTGGATGGTTGAGGTGGTGCCGCTGGCAACGATGTTCGCAATCATCACATCGCCATTGACGACCCCCGCCGGCGCGGAGATGGTGAGAGAAATGCAGGGGCTGCCGCAGCTCACCGTCGTGGCGGCGGAGGAGGCGGCGCGGAACGTGGGGGCGCTACCACCGGACGAGGTGGCCACCGTCGCCGTCGCGGGTTTCAGCGCGAGAAGATGGGCCACCCCCACCGCGCTAGAGCTCATGGTCACCGTCTTTTGGCCGGTCGCCCCAATGCTATCCTGGATCGCGTCGAACATTGCACCGTGGGCTGCCCCGCTCGCCGAGCCGCTTGACACGCTGCCGTTCTTGTCCCACTCATCGGTCATACCGGCAGGCATGCTCGCTACCGATGTTCCAAAGGCGGGATCAGTCCCGTCCGCAGCCCCGAAAGAGGCGACCAGCATGGTGTTCGCCACGGCCGTCGTGATGCTGGGGGTCGAAAGGGACGTGACACTGCTCGTATATCCTGTGCCATTTTGCACATCGATCGGAGTGCTCGTATTGACGTTATAGTAGGCGGTGATGACGCCCGCCGCTTTTTGGGTGGTCGTCCAGCCGCTATAGGTTGACGGTTCCGATGCCCCAGCCACCTTCCAATAGACGGCCAGGGAGACAGTGGAGGAGACCGGACAGGTACTCCCGCCGCTACTGCTGCCGCTATTGCCGCACCAGACGAGGGTCCATCCCGACGGCGTCGATGGGTTTGCACTCCGAACCGAGATCGCGGCCACCAGCAGATCGCCGCTGACGACGCCGGCCGGCCGGCCGATGGTGAGCGTATTCTGTCCTCCCGAACCGCACTGATTTGCTCCGCCCCCACTGCCGGCTCCGTTGTACCCTCCGGCGCATCTGCCGCGGACGACAATGGGCAGGTTCGTCGTAATGCTCCCGCCCCCGCCTCCGCCCGTCGTGTACGTTGTCGACTCGGTGGCGGCGGTGAACTCGACAAAGAACACGGGATTGGTAATACCTGATCCGAGCGTGCCGGATTTGCTGTTGACGTAGTAGTCCCAGCACTGCTGTGTCGACGTGAAGATCCACGGACTGCCGCTGTTGCACCGGCTGGTATCCCCGCCCTTGAAGTATAGCGGCTTGCCGTCTACGGGATCGTTGGTGTGCTGCGCGCGGTACTTGAGGCTGGTGGTAGCCGCGCTGTCCACGTCAATTTCGGGCATCGCCCGCACGCCGGCGCTGGCGTTGCACGTCCAGGCCCAGGTTGGGCAGCCCACGCCGGTGATGACCCCGTTAGCGGTGAGCCCGCCGACGACGCTGGCCCCAGCGGTGTTGATTGTCACAGCGGTCGGCGCGCTCAACTTGTTATTGGCGTGCACGGCGCTGGCGGCGCTGGAGGGGTAGTCGTTGCTCACGGTCAGGCCCGCACTGGGGCTGCCGACCGTGGCGGTGGTATTCGCCAGGACGGTAGAGACAGCGCTCTGCGACAGCGTCTTGACCGCGGCCTTCAACACCCGGCGGCCCCCGCCCTGAGTGCCCGTGGAGGTGATGGACCGGATCAACCCGGAGGAGGTGACGGTGACCACGTACTGGCCGGTGCCGATGGCGGCGGTAGTCCCGGTCCAGCCGGCATTCTGGCTGAGCTCATAGATGGCGCGGGAAAGCCCCGCCTCGGCGGCATACTGGGCCGAAGCAGTGTCGCCCGCATTGTAGGCGACAGAGATCTCGGTGAACGTGGAGTTCACCATGGCCACACCGACCATGGTGAGCAGAACCACCAGGACCAGCACCGCGGCTAGAGCCGAGCCGCGTTCATCACTTAGTCGCGCTGTCGCGGCGTCGCGTAGTCGCGATAATCCGTTCCGCGCTTCCGCGATTCCGCGATTCCGCACTTCCGTTAGTTTATCCATGTCAGTTCCTCGGCGTGGCCGTTGAGGTCACATTGACCTGTTGTGTCTGCTGATTGGCGTTAACCTGAGACGTCATCAGGTTCACCGAAATGGCATTCACCCGTACCATCGTGCCTGATGGACGGCTGGCGTTGGTCCAATCCCAATGGATAGCAACTGTCGTGCCACCCGCGCAGGCGCCGCTGAAGCCGCTAATTGTGGCCCGGTCGGGCAGGGTTACCAGGCCGGCGTTGTACGTCTCGCGATCGACCTGCAGGCGATTGTTTGTGGCGAAGCCTGTGGCGCTCACCACACAGAGCGATGAGGCACCTACCGCTGCGCTGCTCGCCAGCGTGCTCTGCACGACCGAGAAGAGCTGCAGGCCCGAGGGATTCGCAGCATCAGCCAGGACGATGCCATTGGTGGAACAGTCGTTGGTGCACCGGTTTACTTGCGTCCCTACCAGTTTGAAGACGACCGATAGTGGCTGGACGACCTCGCCGGAGGAATGGTTTGATGCGAGCGCGGGAGTGATGGTGAGCGTGGTCGCTGAGGCGGCGCTCACGGTAAACGGCCCCTCGCTCCCCACGGCGACGGAGTCATTGGCCTGGAAGTAGGTGCTGGCCGACGTCACTGACAGCGTGGTCGAGGCCGACAAGGCGTTGGCGGAAAGGGCGGATTGCGCGCGGCGGATCAGTTCGCCCTGCTTGTGCGCTGAGGACAGCGCGGACACCGTCACCGGGCTACCGGTTCCGCACGAACCAGAGAAACTGCTTGCCGTCACCTGCTCATAGGAAGTCACGTTGACCAGCACGATTGGTTTGCCTGATGCCAGCGATGAAGTGTCGTCCACGCAGATTGTCGTCGCCGCTGCGGCCGCATCCGCGCTCAGCACGGTTGCCTTGACAAGGCCGAGGCTATTTCCGCTGCTGCATGGCGGAGAGGCACAGCTGCCGACCACGAAGTCACGCGCCTGGCGGATTTCCGCCACGATCCGGCCCGCGGCCAGCCGCGGCTGCTGCTGCACTTCCATCTGGCCTTCCATGCCGGCCCACTGCCGCGTCAACGTTGTGATCAGCGCATAGAACGCGATGATCACCAGCGACAGGACGACCATCGCGATAACCATTTCGATCAATGTGAAGCCAGCTTCGTTTCGCCGATTGGCGTTCATTGTGACACCCTCAGCGTGTACGCCGTGAAGCTCTTTTGCGCGTATGGCTCCGACCAGGTGACCGTCACCTGGATTTGCGTCAGGTTCGCAGTCGACGGCGCGGGCGAGCAGAAAGGAGATAGATCACACCTGGTGACCGTAGTCACGCGTGTATAACGCCCGCTTACCGAGCTGTTGCCGAGCTCGTCGAGCGTTTCGGTGCCCGCCAGCGTTGACAGGTACGAGTACGCCGTGGCCTGCGCGGCTTCGATCTTCTGCTGCGCCAGCAGCGCCCCGGCGGTGACGTTCCGCCCGAGCAGCCCGCGGCCGGAGGCGGTCATATAAAATCCGGTGACCACCATCGCGCCGATCGCAAAGATCGCGGCTGCGATCACAACCTCGGCAAGGGCAAACCCGTGTGCCTGTTTCAGGGACATGTCGTGACCTCCTGATCCGTGGTGCGCCCCGTCCCGGCCAGCACGTCCACTTTCATTTTCGTGCTGACGCCGGCTGAGACACAGAAGGTCCCACTCTGCACGGGCGCCCCTGTCGCCGCGAACTCCGCCGTATCGCCTGTGAACGTACTCGTCACGGTGAGGCTGGAGGGGAGGAGAAACGACTTTGAGACGCTGCTATCGCTGCTCTTCACGATCGTATAACTGGACGTCGAACTCGAGGCGTACACTAGTTTAAACTTTTGGCCCTGCGTCATCGCAAACTGCTGCGTCAGCCGGAGATCTCCCGCCAGTTGCCGCGCGCCTTGAAGCATGTCGCGGCGGGACGAGTATTTTTGCATCGAGGAGAGGCTGATGACAGTAAGTATCCCCATGATGGCCACAGCCAGGATGATCTCGATGAATGAAAACCCTTCGTCTGTCCTCATCTGCTTCACGCGACACCCTCCGCGCGCAGCCCTAGTCCTCCGGCCGCGCCCATCACGCTCCAGAACACCGGTGCGACGCTGACCACGCTGAACTGCCATTGCACGTCCACCCAGTATCCCGCCATCGCTGCCAGACAGGCGGCGGCGAGCGCCCACTGTGAACCGGAGGCACCCAAACCCGCTTTCCCGGCGCGTGCTGCTGATATCAACACCCACCAGAATGCCGAAACCCCGAGCACTCCTATCGACATCGCCATGTCAAGCGTCTCGTTGTGAGCCTTGTCGATTCTCGGAGGCCCGAACAGCATTTCCCCGAACAATCGCGTCCGTTCAGCATCCCACGCCTGCGGAAACACGAGCGCGAATGTCTCCGGTCCGTATCCAAAGACCGGACGTTTTGCGAGCAGCGGAAGCGTGAGGCGCCAGAAATACAACCGCCATTGGAAGCCGCGTTGCGGATCCCCAGGTTCGATCGTGGTGAGCGCGCGCTGGGCGGCGGACCATTCGGCTCGTGAGATGGCGACCGGACTGCGGGGAGCAAAGAACAGCCCCGCCAGTACAACGACCAGCACCCCCGCACCCACCAACCGGCGGTTCATAGTAGAGGTATCTGTGCCGGCGCTGGGCCGGAGAAGTCTTTGAATGCCGGCCCCCAAGCGCAGGGCGCCAAACACCCCCACCGCCACGACCAGCCCCAGCCAGGCGGCCCGGCTGTATGTGCACAATGCAGCCAGCACCGCCACGGTCAACGCGACCAACGAGAGCACCGCCACGACAGTGCGGCGGGCGGTCAGCAGGGCGGCCGCAGCAAGCGGCGCAATCAGCACCATATAGGCGCCGAGAAAATTTGGATTCCCACTGGTGGAAAACGGCCGCCACCAGTCGACTCGTACCGAGTCACGCACGATGAGCTCGAAGCCGAAGTACTGCGCGATACCGTATAGCCCGGTCAGTGTTCCCCCGGCCAGCACGGCTGTCAGCCAGATGGTGAGCCCGCCGCGCGCCACGACCACCAGCGTGCCGGCGGACAGGACCGCGTAGGCGATGAGCGACAGCAGGCCCTCGTGTCGGCGCGGTGCTCCTACCACACTCCACAGGGGATTCACAGAAACGGCAGTGGCCAGCGCCGCTGCCATGACAAATGCGATCAGTGGAGCGAGCAGGCCCGTCCTTCTCAAAACGGACACCCCACGCGAGGCCACCAGACCGGCCAGGATGACCGGAGCGAGGATAGTCAGTGCGCGGGCTTTCCCCCCGTAGTAGGTATCGTCCAGGTTGGTTAGATCGATGAGCAAGGGAACGACTGCGACGGCGAGCGCCGTCGTCCAGGTCAGCAGCTTCGACCCGCTCTGCTGGAGGTCCCGGCTATGAAGATCGAGAGTGACGGTCCCGACATCCACGAATGCATCCCCCTAGACCTATATGGGTAGGGGCGGCCCAGAGGCCGCCCCTACCTCGTATCCTCGGCCTCACGCGTTACGGCGTGACCGTGATCGTTGTGTTGTCGGCCGGACTCTCGTGCACGGTGCCGCTCGACGTATTAATCAGCAGCACGTAAGGGTTGGTCACTAAGGCCGTGTTCGGGATCTTAATAGCGACATACGCGTTGCCGCCCGCCTGGTTGGCGGCGCATGGCGAGGTACCAGGTGCAGCAGCAACCGTCACAGTGGCGGCTGCCCCGCAGCCCATGGTCACGCTCTGCCAGTTCCAGGCACCGCTGTTCTGCGGCAAAGTCCAATTCACTCCCGAGGCGAGCGTGCACTGGCTCTCGTCGAACGATTTCTCAATCAGACACGCCCAAGTGAGCGACTTCCACTCGGAGGTGAGTGCTCGCGCCTCTGCAATGTAGGCGCGCGTGCGTGCCCCTGAATACAACGGCAGCGCAATCGCCAGCAGGAGGCCAATGATGGCCACCACGATCGCGATCTCAATCAGGGTAAAGCCCTTGGGGCTCTTCAAGAACCCTCTCAACCGTGCCATAAACATCGTCCGTTCCTCCTTTTGGAATGTAGAGCGAGTAAGATCGTTTCCCGTTTCAATCGTTCCCGCTGCGGCGGCGGGCCAGACCCTGGTTCCGCCTCCGTCCTGTCACGTTCTCGGCATGTTCCCGCCCCCTGGTGCAGTAGCAATTCGTGTGCCAGCCGCTGCGGGCGGCCCACAACGCAAGGCCTCACCCTCTTTGGCTCTGTACCCCCCTAGAGGGAGCAACACCCGTGCCTCCTGGGCAGGCGGAGCATGGGACCTTCGGGAGGGCCTGGGACGAAAGGACTATGCTTAGCGGGGGAGTTTAGCGATCAGGGTCCAGATCGGCATCAGCACTGCCAGCGCTACTAGGGCGACCAGGCCACCAACGCCGACGATGAGGATAGGTTCCACGATCGAGGCAAAACGCTTCACCGTATTGTCCACTTCGCGCTCGTAGAACTCGGCCACTCTGTCGAAGATCGCATCCACGGTTCCGCTTTCTTCCCCTACCCGCACCATCTGCGCGACCATTGGGGGGATGAGACGGTTTCGCTGGAGCGACTGCGACATGGATTCCCCTTGCTGCATCCGCTCGCGCGCCGCAAGGACAGCATCGCCCACAACACGATTCCCCAGGGCCCCAGACACGACGCCAAGCCCCTCGAGCATCGGGCCGCCGCTGCGGATGAGCACGGCCATGGCACGGCCGAAACGGGACAACGCCAGTTTCGAGACCAGCGGCCCCACGATCGGTATCTTCAGCACCACGGTATCCATGATCCGCTGGCCGGTCTCGCTGCTCCGGGTGACAACCGCGGCCATCCCCAGACCAACGGCCAGCAGGATGCCGGCCCACCAGAAATGCCTGACGATGTTGCTGGTGCGAATCACGAGGATGGTGATGAGCGGAAGCTGGACTTTGAAGGAGGCGAAAATGGTGATGAAGACAGGCACGACGAAGGCGATGGCGCCTACCGCCACCAGGGTGGTGAAGGCGCCGACGACGACCGGATAGGTGGCGGCGGTTTTCACGCGCTGTGTGAGATCTAACTCCCGCTCCAGGTAGTCAGCGAGGTAGTTCATCGAGGTGTCTAGGACACCGCTGACTTCCCCGGCCCGGATGGTGTTCACATAGAAAGGGAAGAACGCCTCAGGATACCTGGCAATCTCGTCGGAGAGACTGCCTCCCCGTTCGATCCCCTGACGGACGCGCGCGATGACCTGCCGCAGGCGGCGGTTGGTTACCTGTTCGCCCAGGATCCGCAGCGCCGAGATGATGGGAAGGCCGGCGGCCACCATCGTCGACAGCTGGCGCGTGGTAACGACCAGGTCCTTCCGATTCACCCGAAAATATCCGCCGAGCCGACGCGGTCGTTCTTTATCCTTTTCGTCGCGCGTGGTGAGGGAGGTGACCAGGAAACCCCGAGACTGAAACGACGCGACCGCGGCCCGCTCGCTGTCAGCCTCGAGAACTCCGGTTTCCATCCGCCCGAGCCCATCGAAGGCCCGGTACGCGTATTTGGGCATCGTCACACCCCACACAGTCTACCCAGTCTGCCCAGTCTTCTCAGTCTGCCCAGTCTACAAACTTGGCCGCTGAAGTGCGCAGGACACTGTGAAGACTGTGGAGACTGAGTAGACTGTGGAGACTCCTTTATAGTCTATGCCCCTCAGCGCGCGTATAAGGCCCGCAGGGAGAACTCGGCGGCAATTCCCCCCTCCGTCCCGGTGAGCGCCAATCGGTCAACCACCACCAGGCGCGGTGAGTCGTCCAGCCCCTGGACCAGCGCCTGGATCTGAGGATACCTGCCCCTGACCCGCACCTGGAGGGGGAGGGATGCCACCGGGCCCGATGTCCCGCTCGGCGCGCCGGCCGCCGGAGGGGACTCGAGAAAGGAGATCTGTTCCACCGTGACTCCGCTAGTGGCGATGGCGAGATCGAGGCGCGCCAGCAGGCCCGGCAAGTCAGGATCCCGGGGGATGCGCGTCAGCAGTGACTCTGCGTCCAGTTTTGCCGCCGCGTACTGCCGGACGACTTGGTCGCGCTGCTGAATCAGCATCAGCGCCCGGGCGAGTTCGACCTGCTTTCGCCGCGCCTCGGTCCTGGCCGCGGTCCACCCGCGCACCTGGGGGAAGAACACCACCAGCGTCAAGACGATGGCGATGGTGAGGCCCAGACCTATTTGCAGCAGCAGTCGCGCCCGCGCCCGCCGGGGGCTCACGGGCTCGTCCCTTTCAGGCGCGCGGTGATCTGGAATTGGGTAATGGAGCGCTCGCTCACTTGGACCTGCTGGAGATTCTGCACCTTCACCTGCTCGAGCCGCGGGGATTGCTGCAGGCCGCTCACGAACTGGCCAACAGAACCCAAGTGCAGGGCATTGCCCGCCATCGTGAGGGTGCCGGCTTCAATGGTCAGCGTCGCCAGCCAGGTGTCCTGGGGGATGACCTGGCTGATCTCGATCATCAACGGAGAGAGTTGCAGCTGACCGCGGCCTGCCGCCCCGACCAGCGCCTGCCGGCGTTGCGCCAGATCATTAATCTCCGCCTGCAACTGGCTCACCTGGGTCACGGTCGGCCGAAGGGGTGTCAGCCGGCTCTCGTAGTCGCGCGTGATCTCCAGGGCGCGGCGTGCGTCATTCACGATCAAGACGTACAGGACGGCGGCGCCGACAATGGCCAGGAGTGGAATCAAAAGGAGGGCCCGCCGCCGGCTCGCCACCTCCTGCTGGCGAAGCACCGCTGCCGGGACGAGGCTGAGCCTGGTGCGCATTCCTATGCAATCATCCGCAACGCTAGTCCTGTGGCGACCGCCAGTTGTGGAGCGAGTGCCTGGGCAGCCAGTAGTTGCTCGCCTGGCTGCATGCCGTCTAGGGGATTGCCGATGGTCACGGGCAGCCCAAGCTCACTGGTCAGGTGCCGATCCAGATGCCGGAGCAGCGCGCCACCACCGCAAAGGATCATGTCGCTGATCGTGCCGCCGGAGAACTGTGCGCGGAAGTAGTCCAGCGAGCGCCGCACCTGCAAGACGACCTCGCTGAGCGCCTCGACCATCTCTGCTGCGTACGCCCCTTCAGCTCGATCAGGCGGCCACTCTTCCCACCCCAGGCCGTAGCGTCGCTTGGCCTCCTCCGCGGCCTCCTCGTCGACTTTCAGCAGCTTGCCGATGGCCTGCGTTACCGCGTCGTTGCCAACCAGAATGGTCCGGGTAAATTGTGGGACGCCGTCCTGAACTACCGCGACGTCCGTCATCGAGGCGCCAAGATTCACCAGCACGTGGGTGCCGCTCCCCACACTCCGTGCCAGGCCACGCGTCATCGCCAGCGCGGCGACCTCGATCGCCTCCACCATCAGCCGGGCGGACTCCAGCGTCTGAATATACGTGAGGACCAGCGCTTCGGGCGCCGCCGCCAGGAGGACCTCCAGTTGACGCCTCTCGTCCATGGTCACCTGGCCCACGGTTTGCACGTCGATCACCGCCTCATCGACGGGAAACGGCAGGTGTCGCTCTGCCTCCCAGCGGATCGCCCGCTTCACCTCATCCTCGGGAATTGGAGGAAAGCGCAAGACTCGGGCCAGCACATTTTGGCCGGTCACAGCGACGGTGCCGCGGCGGGCGCCGATCCGGGCGGTGCGCAGGAGCCCGCGCAGGACCTGGGCCACCGCCTGAGGGTCGGAGATAACCCCGCCGTCCACTGACCCGCGTGGCGTCGGCGCAACCCCCCAGCGCTGAAGTTCGACTCCCTTGCCGGTCCCGCGGACTTGAGCGACTTTGATGGCGTGCTTGCCGATGTCGATCCCGACGGTCGACCCGCCGGCGGGCAGGAGGCTTCGAAGCGCCGTCATCGCAGACCTCTTCCGCCCCGGCAAATGGTGTCCAGGATCGCAGCGCGCCGAAGACCCCGGCCCGTGCTGAGAGCTGCCGGGTGAGGCGCGTCTCCTGTAAACATTGGTAGGGTCTATTCGCGCCGTCCGTGGAAAATTCCCCCGGAGGACTATGAAGACAGGGAAGACTGGGCGGACTCTTGAAGTGTGAGCACGATGGCCCGGGACCGCCGGGATGAACTGCTGGAGCTTGCCCACGCCGCCCTCTCCCTCCGCTGGCTGGCTCTCGCCGCCCTCATCGCGCTCGGCACGCTGACCTCGGCGTCGGTCCGTACGCCGCCGGCGTTCTACGTCGTGATTCTTCTCTACACGCTGGGTCTGTCGCTGTATGCCTGGCGGTACGCCGATCGCGCACTGAATGCGGCGCGGGCCGGCGTCGTCTTTGACACGGCGGCAATCGGTGTCGGGATGCAGGTGACGACGGACCCCCAGGTGTTCTTCTACTTTGGATTCGTCACCGCCGCTGTCGCGGGCTTGCTGATGGCCCGGGTAGGCACCGCGGCGATCGCGGCCATCATCGGTCTCCTGGAGTTTCCCCGGCTGCCGGGGTCGCTGTTTGGTCCGAACCTGTACATCGCCTGGGGCGTGGCCGCGCTGGCGCTCCAGGCCACCGGGCAGGCCGCGGCCGTAGCCGCGAGTCATTTGCGCCGGCGCGGTGAGTTCCTCGACCTGCTGGCATCCTTGGGACGCGCCGGCGGTGGTACGTCGCCGCCAGCAGAAGCCGCGGCGCACGCGCTGACGGAGATCATAGGCTTCCTGGCCGCCGACAGCGGATCGCTGATGCTGCTCGATCCGCAAGACGAGCGATTGGAGATGTTTGCCGCTCATCGCCTCGATGACGCCTACCTGCGGGTTCGACTGCAGTTGGGTGAGAGCATTGCCGGGTGGGTGGTCCGGGCCGGGCAGCCGGTCCTCTTGACCCCGGGTGCCTCCGCCCCGTTTCCCCTGCAGCGGAACGATGTCGGGTCCTCGATGTGTCTGCCGGTCTCATCCGGCGGCCGATCGCTGGGTGTCTTGAATATCAACCGCGCGCCTAACCGGCCGTGGTTCTCGCCGGACGATCTGGCCACCGCGGAGCTGGCGGGCCATTCCGTGATCGATATTCTGCTCCGCGCGCAGCATGAGCGCGCCATTGCGGCGACACTTATGAACGTAACCTCGGGCTTCATCGGCGTCAGCCGGGCGTTGCTGCGAGACCCGGCGGTGCTGTGGCCGGTCTTGCTGGATCAGACGCGCTCGATCACCGGTGCCCAGTTCGCCGTCCTGGCGCTGGAGCGACAGGATACGGGGACCCTCGATGTCGTCGCCTCGCGCGGCATCGGCGGTCAGGCGGCGCTGTCGTTTCTGCCGGGGCTGCTGGCCGCCAGTACCGACGGCCGCCTGCACGTCGCGGGTGATCACCCGCCCGCCGGCGTGGAGAGCGGTGCCGGCAACCCCGGACCGGTTGTGGCCTGCGTGCCGCTTCGGCTCGAAACTCGAAAGATCGGTGCCATCGGTCTGGGGTTGCCCGGCGGAGCCCTCGTCTCCCCGCGGCAATTGGACGCCGTGGCGACCCTGGTGGCCGGGGCCGTGCATACGGCCCGGACCGCGAACCGCCTGGCCGACATCGGCGTGCTCGAGGAGCGGCGCCGCATCGCACGGGAGATGCACGACGGGCTGGCGCAGACCCTCGCCGATGCGATGCTGCAGACCGACCTCTCGGCGATGACCGCGCAGGGGAACCCGGCAGAGGTGGGAGGCGACCTCAAGGAACTGCGCACACTCCTGGAACGCGGCATGCGCGAACTGCGTGAATTCATGAGTGAGCTTCGCCGCGAGCCGGCAGACCGCGGGAAGTTTTCAGTTGCCTTGGAGGAGCTCGGCCGCGAGTTCCAGCGACGCGACGAGATCCCCACCGCGGTGGTGGTGACGGGCGACCCGGCGCGCCTCCCCTCCGCCGCGAAATACGCGATTCTGGCGATCGTGCGGCAGGCGCTCACCAACGTCCGCACTCACGCCAGGGCGACCTCCGTCACGATCCGGGCCGAGGTCGTGGGCGAGACGTGCACGACCAGCGTTACCGACAATGGCGTGGGATTTGACCTGGCGGCGTTTCGCGCGCAGCCGCCGGGACCACAGCACCTGGGCCTGATCTCGATGGAAGAGCGGGCCGCCCTGGTGGGTGGGCAGCTTGAGATCAACACCGGTCCGGGGCACGGCACGACCGTAACAGTGCGCGTCCCGCTGGGGAGGTAACTGGCTGAAAACTACACAATCTACACAAGCTACACAACCTACACAATTACCTGCCAGGGGGAACTCCTCCCGCCTGAGGATTTGGGCAGGTGATTGTGTAGATTGTGTAGGTCGTGTAGGTTGTGTCGGTCGAGGGTGAGCAATGGCGACGATTCGGGTCTTGTTGGCCGATGACCATGCGCTGTTCCGCCAGGGCGTGCGCCGGCTTCTGGAGCAGGCCGGCGACATCGAGGTCGTCGGCGAAGCCGGATCCGGCGAGCAGACGGTCCAGCTGGTAGAACACCTGGTGCCCGACATCGTGCTCCTGGACGTGGCGATGCCCACCGTCTCGGGGATCGATGCGGCCCGGATGATTAAGGCCAGTAGCCCGCGCGCCGGGATCATCATGCTGACAGTGCATGCTGACGAGGAGTTCCTCTTTGAAGCGCTCAAAGCTGGGGCGATGGGGTATCTTCTCAAAGACTGCGCCCCAGACGAGCTGATCCGTGCCATCCGGGTCGTGCATGGCGGTGAGGGGCTCCTGGCCCCGACCATGGCTGCGAAGGTGATGCGAGAATTTGCGCGGACGCGGGAGACCAGGGATCTCGCTGCGGTACAGCTCCCCCTGACGCAGCGGGAGATGGAAATTCTTCAATGCGTCACCAGTGGTCTGGCCAACAAGGAGATTGCGAACCGCCTGTCCATCAGCGAGCGGACGGTCAAGAATCACCTCAGTAATATCATGGAGAAGCTACACGTGAACAGCCGCACTCAAGCCGCTGTCTATGCGCTGCGACGGGGACTCGTCCCACCGCCTGAAAAGACGTCTACCTAGTCTACTTGGTCTCCTTGGTCTACTTAGTCTTCAAGCCGCACTTGTTCAAGATTCGAGAAAGTTAGGTAGACCAAGTGGACTAAGAAGACTAAGTAGACTAAGTAGACGTATTGTGGGTGTGGTACCTTAAGCCCATTGTTTCAGGCGAGCGCGCGTCCGTACACTGAAGCGTGTCCCAGAGTGAGCCGGTCGTTAGAAAGATCCGTGTGCTGCTGGTAGACGACAACGCCAGCTACCGTGAGCGCATGGCCAGGCTATTGCAGACGCAGGCAGATCTGGAGGTCATCGGGCAGGCGGCAGAGGGTAAAGAAGCGCTGGCCCGAGCGCGCGCGCTGCAGCCCGACGTGATCTTGATGGACTTCCGCATGACCGGGCTGGACGGATATACGGCGGCGCGCGCCATCGTGCAAGAGTTCCCCCAGGTCAAAGTGTTCATGCTCACAGCGTTTCCAGGCGCGCTGGATCGGGAGAAGGTCGCCAGGAGTGGATTGGAGGGCCTCCTGGTCAAAGACCAGCCTGCGGCGGAGATTATCGCGGCAATACGCAGTTCAGTTGGAAAGTTGGAGAGTTGAAGAGTTAGAGCGAGGGCTCCTCCACCCTCGTCACGCGTAGGACTTCCTCCACTGTGGTCGTCCCCTGCATCGCTTTCAGCATGCCGTCCGCGCGCATCATGGTCATCCCTTCACCGCGGGCGACTTCAGCCAGTTCAGCGGCCGAGGCGTGAGCAAGCACGCGCTTGCGCAGCGGCTCGGTCATCACCAGGACCTCAAGAATGGCGCTGCGGCCCTGGTAGCCAGTGTGCCGGCACTGCCCGCAGCCCACCGCGCGACGAAACTCCGCCGGCGGGAGGGGATCCTTCACCTCCGACTGCAGCCAGGTCACGATGTCTTTGGGGATGGGCGCGACTTGTTTGCAGCTCGGACACAACAACCGCACCAGGCGCTGCGAGGCGACGCCGATGACCGCCGACGCGGTAAGGAACGGTTCAATGCCCATGTCGGCTAAGCGCGTCAGGGCGCTCGGCGCATCGTTCGTGTGCAGCGTGGTCAGCACCAGGTGGCCGGTCAGAGAGGCGTGAATTGCGATCTCCGCGCTCTCCACGTCGCGGATCTCGCCGACCATGATGATATCGGGGTTCTGCCGCACGATCGACCGCAACCCCGCGGCGAAGGTCAGTCCGGATCGGGTATTCACCTGAATGTGGCTCACGCCGGGGAGCTGATACTCCACGGGATCTTCGATGGTGAGAATAGCTTTTTCCGCCGAATTCAGCAGCGCCAGGGTGCTGACGAGCGTCGTCGTCTTTCCACTCCCGGTAGGACCGGTAACAAGGATGATGCCGTACGGTTGACGGATCAGGCTCTCATATCGCCGGCGGGCCCGGGCCTCGAGGCCGAGCTGTTCCAGCGTGAGCAGTCCGCGCGTCTTATCCAGCAGCCGCAGGACGAGGCGTTCGCCATGGAGGGTCGGCAACGTGGAGACACGAAAGTCAATGCGCCGGTCGTCCAGCGCCAGCTCGAAGGCGCCATCCTGTGGGAGGCGGCGTTCTGTGATATTGAGACGCGAGAGGATCTTGACCCGCGACGTCAGTGCCGCCTGGACGGTCTTCGGCAGAGTCATCACCTGCTGCATCGCGCCGTCGATCCGGTAGCGGACGCGGAGGTCTTCCTCCTCTGGTTCGATATGAATGTCGCTGGCTCGATCCTTGAGTGCCTGCGTGAGGATGAGATTGACCAGCCGGACGACAGGGGCATCGTCGACCCCCTCCGCCTCTTCGGCCGGCGCCGGCGCGGGAGCCTCCTCCTCCTCGACGTCGCCGAGCACTGCCTGGGCTGCCGCTCCCATGCCATACGCCCGCCCGATACCCGTTTCGACTTCAGATTCGACTGCCACCACCGCTTTGACAGGCCGGCGGGCGGCAATGCCGACGTCATCGACCGCATAGACATCGAGCGGGTCGGCCATCGCGATGACCAGGTGGTCGCCGTCCAGCATCAACGGCAGCACCCGGCGCTTGCGGGCTAGAGCCTCAGGAATGAGTCTGACCGCTTTGGGATCGATGCGTGCGGTGGTGAGGTTGACCAGTGGCAGGTCCAGCTGCGCGGCCAGGGCCTGCGCGATCTGCTTCTCTGTGGCCGTCTTCTGCTCGACAAGGATGCGGCCCAAGCGCTCGCGCGTACGCCGCTGCCGGGCCAGAGCCTCCGTCAGCTGCTGAGCGGAGATGACCCCGGTCTCGACCAGAATGTCGCCGATGCGCTTGCGCTGAACCTTGGCCACAGTCCCTCCACCAAGCCAGTCTGATGAATGTACCCATTGGTAGGATGCCCGCGCAATGGTCGTTTTGGTCGGTTGGGACCTGGGGATTGCCCGAAAGTCTCAGGCAGGTGGGGGCGCGGCAGCGCCCAACCACGTTCCCCTCTCCCGTGGGGAGAGGGATCGAGGGTGAGGGGGAACCCGCAACATTACCTACACTGGGGCAGAGAATTCCAGCCCTGCCGCTTCCTGCCGGCGGATCAACTCGACCAGCATGCGCACCTGGAGCGGATCGAACCGGGGGCCCAGGCCCCGCAACAACTGCTCCGCCGCCGTCCCCATCGACATCTGGCGCCCCGCCGGCACCCGGCCGCAGGTCATGGCATCGAGATAGTCGGCCAGCGCGACCAGGTTGGAATGCGGGAGCACCGGAACCCGCCCGAGCGCCGGCAGATGGTGTTCGGCCGCGACGATCATGGGCAGGCTCTCCCTGCCTCCGATGTGCCTGAGCAGGAACGCGCCATCAGCCGGATGATGCCATTCTGGGCGCGGGCCAATGGCCGTGCGCTCCAACAGTCGCTGCTCCCAAGGCAGCGCGGCCAGCCCGATGTCGTGCAGGAGTCCTGCCACGCCCAGCAGCACATGCACGTCGTGCTGAAGCCCAACGGCGCCCCCGGCAAAGAGGGTGAGCAGGCAGGTATTGACGGCATGCGCGGGGTCGAGTTCGTCATGGCTGCGGTCGGCCAGGCACCGCCAGAGGTGCTGGGGTTCGGCGGCGAGCGCGGCAACCAGTTCTTCCACCGTCAGCAGCGCCTGAGGGATATCCGCCTGCCCGTCCTCCGCCGCCGTGGTGATACCGTAGACCGCCCGCACCGCGGCTTCATACGGGTCCTGCGCACGCACCACCGATCGCGCGACCACCGGCGCCAGCGCCTGGACGGTGACGCCGCTGATCCCTGCGGCTCGCAGCGCGTCCGCGAGTCCCCCCTCGGCCAGGAGTTCCTCAGGTTCTTTGGCCAGCAGCCGGACCAATGCGAGCAGCGCATCCAGCTTCGCATCTTTGTGCAAGACCAGACCCGCGATTCGCCGGGCCGCGAGGTGCGCCCGCAACTGGGGAACATGGCGGTCTTCGGTGGGCTGCGGGATCGCCTGCACAATCACCGTGCGTTCGTCGATCTCGATCTGCACCGGGGCCTCCTGCAGATCAGGTTGAACGATCCGAAAGAATTGCTCTGCCGCGTCCCTGGTTGCCGGATGGTCTCCGCCATAGAGCCGCACCTGCTGCACGGCGACCAGCAAGGTGCGAACGGCCTCGAGGTGGAGCATCGTTATGCCTGCGGCGCCTTGCCCGCGTTCAGCCAGTGCGCCGCGAAGGCCCGCGTCTCGGCATCGGGATGGTGCAATACTTCGGTCAGCGTGGCCGTCGCCTCCGGCGTCCCCAGCGTCCCCAGCGCCGCGATGGCTTCTTTGCGGACCCGCAGGTCCCCATGCTGGAGCGCCGTTTTCGCGTAGGGCACCAGGGTGGAGCTGCCCATTTCCGCCAGCGCCGTCACGACGTTCCGCGCCACATACCAGCGAGGGTCCGTGAGATGCGCGGCGAGCAGCGCCGGCCGGTCGCGGGCCAGCACCGCCAGCAGCGTCACAAGCTGCCGGCGCTCGTGGAGGCGTGCTTCATCAGCCAGGACCTCCAGCAGCACCGGCACGGCGTCCTCCGGGACCGCCGCGAGTGCCTGCCGCAGCGGATGCTGCTCGTCAACCAGTTGCGCCAGGTTCCTGGCCACCAGATCGCGCGCTGCGGTGGAGAGCGTCCAGCGCAGTGCCGCCCGAGCGAGGTCCGCCCGCGCATCCGGGAGGCGAATGAGGACTCCGAGGTCTGCGACCACCCGGACCACGGTATCGAGGTCCCGGATTTCGACGGCGCTGACGACGTCCCGTTCGATGAGCTTGAGTCCCTCTTCGAAGCGCGGGATGTCCAGCGCGGCAAGGACGCGGAACAGCGTGGCCAGGTCATACCCGGGCGGCGCCACGCCGCGGGTCTGGCCGAGCGCCACCCGGGTGGCGTCACGCTCCTCTACAGAGACGGCGGGAGCCGGAGGGATGCGAGCAGTCGACGGCCCGCGGTGCAGTGCTCGCAACACGGTGATCATCGTGTCCCCACCGATAGCCTGCTGATCCTCGCCAGACCCCGCGATTCCTGCGATGAGGTTTTGCGGCCACCGGGCGGCGATGGATGCCGCCCACGGTTCGTGGAGGGCCGACGCGATCTGGCGGCAGAGGGGCACCTGCAGCGACGGGGTCGTGGCCACGATGGCGGCGGCCAGGTTTCTCCAGGCGGTCTCCTGCTCCGCCCGCGACCAGCTGACCAGGATATGGTCGAGGGCTCGCAGCAACTGCACCGCTCCCATTACGTCCCCACCGGCAGTCTCGGCTAGTCTCGCCGCGAGCTGATCGGGAGCGGTGTACAGCGTTTCGATCACCCGCTCGGTGCCGGTCGCGGGCCGTGGCGCGGATGGGACAATGCCGAGGTCCTGCAGCGCGATGGTCTGCACGCCTCGTTCCCGCAGCATTTTGCCAACCCCGCCAGCCCGGTCAATGACGGGGATGGGAAGACGCAGCGTCTCCAACAGCGCGGCGATCTCTGCGATGCTGACTCCGGCCACAAACTGGACGTTCCCGACCCTGAGGGATGTGAGTGAGCGGCTCAGTTCAGCCACGATGTCGTCCTCGTACGGATGAGGCTGGAAATCGAAGGCGATCCCTCGCCCGGCCGGCGTCCAACCCAGCGGCCCGTAGGCGGTCAGATACGCGCGAAGCGCTTCCTGAGCTTCAAGCAAACCTTGCTGTGCGCGGGCATGACCGGCGGAGTAGAGGCGGTGCACCCGCAGCGCAAGACCCACCGCCCGCACCGCCTTGCGCGCGGATAGGAGACGAGCATCACCAACGCCGGCAGGCTGCAGGACCCCACCCTCCTCGCACTAGCCTATCCGTGGATTCGGTGCGTGCGACGCGGCTTTCCTGCGGTCTATTTCACGGAGGAGAGGGAGTCCAGGAGTTCTTGCAGGCGCTGCGTCTTCGCGCGCAGCTCCTCCGCGCGCCGACGCTGATGTGAGACCACGTCGGCGGGGGCCCGCCCGGTAAAGTCGCGGTCCTCTAGACGCTGCTGGAGACGCTCCATCTCCATCCGGGTCGCCGCGAGTGTCTTCTGCAGGCGCGAGCGCTCGGTGGGTACATCGATGAGGCCTCCCAGCGGAATCGCGATTTCCGCCTCGGCCAGGACGGTGGTGACGCTGCCGGCAGGCCGCGGGGTGCCCGGGGCGTCAAACCGGATGGGGTCGACTCTCGCCAGAACCGCCAGATAGGGTCGGGTGCGCTCGAGGATCTGTTGCCCCTCCTTGCCGGCCCGCAGAGAAAGCGGGACCCGCTGCGCAGGGGGGATGGAGAGTTCCGTCCGCAGACTCCTGATCGCGCGCACGACGGCCATGAGCGCGTTCATCTCGCGCTCGGCGGCGGGATCGGTCCACCTCGACGGCGGCTGCGGCCACGGGGAGATCATGATGCTGGGTCCGTCGTGCGGCAGGTGCTGCCAGATCTCTTCGGTGATGAACGGCATGATCGGATGCAACAGCTTCATCGTGTTGGACAGCACGCACCACAACGTGTGCTGCACGGCATTCCGGCGCTCTTGTCGCGTTCCCGCGTTCCCGCGTTCCCGCGCGCCGCCCCGAGCCGGCGAAGCCGGCGTGGGGGTTCCCGCTTGCAGGTCCACTTTCGCCATCTCAAGATACCAGTCGCAGTATTCGCTCCAGATGAAGTCATAGAGCGCCCGGGCGGTCCTGTCGAACTCGTAGGCCTCCAGGTGTGCGGTGACGTCCTCCACCAGCCGCGCATACCGGCTGCGGATCCAGCGGTCGGCGGCGGAAAGCACCGCCGGGGCCGGTGCCGGGGCGCGGGGGTCGAACTCTCCCAGGTTCATCAGCACGAAGCGCGCCGCGTTCCAGATCTTCGTGCTGAAGTTCCGCACGTCGGCAATCATCTTCTCGCTGAAGCGCAGGTCCTGTTGTTCCTGAGAGCACCTGGACACCAGGGCAAACCGTACGGCATCGGCGCCGTACCCCCGCGCCTCGACCATTTCCATCGGGTCGATCCCGGTTCCCAGCGACCTGCTCATCCGGCGGCCGTCCAGCGTCATCACCGTGGGCGCGACGTACACGTCGGTGAAGGGCACGTCGCCCGTGAAGTGCAGCCCGAGCATGATCATCCGGGCAATCCACAGGAACAGGATGCCCCGATCGGACACCAGCACGTCACCGGGGTAGAAGTACCGCAAATCGGTCGTATCGGCCGGCCAGCCGAGTGTGGCGAATGGCCAGAGGCCCGAGCTGAACCAGGTGTCGAGCACATCGGGGTCCTGGGCAAGGGTCTGCCCTCCGCACCGCGGACAGCGCTGCGGGGGCGTCGTAGATGCCGCGCGCTCGCCACACGCATCGCATTGCCACACCGGGATGCGGTGCCCCCACCACAACTGGCGAGAGATCGTCCATGGCCGGATGTGGTCGAGGAAGTTCAGAATCACCTTCGCCCAGCGCTCGTGGTGGAAACGCACGCGCCCGTCCCGGATGGCCGCGGCGGCCCGGGCGGCCATCTCCTTCATGTCGCAGAACCACTGATCGCTGATGTACGGCTCGATCACGGCATGGCAGCGGTCACACGTGCCCACGTTGGTGCGATAGGCTTCGACCTTCTCGACGAGCCCCAGGGTCTTGAGATCCTCTCCCACCATTTTGCGGGCCTCAAACCGGTCCATCCCGGCGTATTTCCCAGTCTCAGGCGTCATGCGGCCCTTGGGATCCAACACCACCAGGACCGGCAGGCCGTGGTCCGCCCCGATCTCGTTATCGACCAGGGCGTGGCCTGGGGTAATCTTGAGCGCGCCTGTCCCAAACTGCGGATCCACCCGCGCATCCGCGATGACCGGCACGCGGCGGTTCACGATCGGCACCAGCACGTGCGTCCCCACCAGCCCGCGGTACCGGTCGTCGTCCGGATGCACCCCCACGGCCACGTCCGCCATGATCGTCTCCGGACGCTGCGTGGCGATGACGATCCCCGGGCTCCCGTCTGCGCCGGGGTAGCGCACGTACCAGAGGGACGTGTCCATCTCCACGTACTCCACCTCGAGATCGGAGATGGCGCTGCCATCGCGCGGACACCAGTTCACCATCCGCTTCCCGCGGTAGATCAGACCCTCGTGGAAGAGACGCACGAACGCCTCGGTGACCGACGCGGAGTAGCCGGGATCCAGGGTGAAGACATAGCGGTCCCAGTCCAGCGAGAACCCCATGCGCTTGAGTTGCTCGTCGATGATGCCTCCGTACCGGTACTTCCACTGCCAGACCCGCTCCACGAACTTCTCGCGGCCGAGCTGCTGCAGGGTGAGGCCTTCCTTGGCGAGCTCGCGTTCCACGACATTTTGCGTGGCGATGCCCGCGTGGTCTGTGCCCGGCTGCCAGAGCGCGTTGCGGCCCTGCATCCGGCGCCAGCGGATGAGCACGTCCTGGATGGAGAAGGTGGAGGCGGTGCCGATGTGCGACTCGCCCGTCACGTTGGGGAGGGGAAGCATGATGACGAATGGCTCTCGTGACGGGTCGACCGCGGCGTGGAAATACCCACTGTCCATCCAGGTCTTGTACCACGCCATCTCGACCTGGCGTGGATCATAGGTTGCGGGCAACGTCTTCGTAGCCACCGTGTTCAGCTTCACCTCCACCAAAACAAAACAAAAACGCTCCGTCCTTCAGGACGGAGCTCGTCACCCCGCGGTACCACCCGTGTTCTACGCCGCATCAGCGGCGGCGCAACGCTTCGCGCGCTGTCACGGGCGCAACCCGATTTGCTCCGGGGCGACCTTCCCCGCCGCGCCGCTTCAGGAGACCTTCCAGCCGCGGGATCTCCTTTGCTGGGAGGGCGAGCGGGTACTCCTCCCCCTCATTGCTTCGCGGACATTATAGCAACCCGCCTGGGAGAAGGGAAGTCCGGCACAAAACCGATTGCGAAATCGGCAATTCATAATCGGCAATTATTCTTCCAGGTAGATCACTCTGCGGAGCTCCCCCACGCTGGTCGTGCCGTCCAGGACGCGGGCTTTGGCTGATTCCTGGATCGTGGTCATCCCGCTGGCGATGGCCGCGTCCCGCAGCGTGGAGGCCGGCTTGTGGGCCAGGACCAGGTCCCGGATGGAGTCATTCATCCGGAAGATTTCCATGACGCACAGGCGACCGCGGTAGCCGGTCTGGTCACACTCCGGGCAGCCCGCCGGCTTATAGAGGGTGGCGTTGCTGTTTTTGGGGAGCCCCAGCTCTGTGGCGAGTTCCTTCGTGACGTGGTACGACTTCCGGCAAGATGGGCACAGCCGCCGCATCAATCGCTGCCCGACGGTGGCGATCAGCGATGAGGTGATGAAATATGGCTCGATGCCCATGTCCACCAGGCGCACCACGGACCCGGCGGCGTCGTTGGTATGCAGAGTGGAAAACACCAGGTGGCCGGTCAACGCCGCGTGGACCGAGATTTTCGCCGTCTCGGCGTCGCGGATCTCGCCGACCATGACGATATCAGGATCCTGCCGCAGAATGCTGCGCAAGCCGGTGGCAAACGTCACCCCCGCGCGGGATCGGACCGGGATCTGCGAGATGCCGTCCAGGTAATACTCGACGGGGTCCTCGATGGTAATGATGTTCAGCGCCGAATCGTTGATGGTGTGCAGGCATGAGTACAGGGTCGTCGTCTTCCCGCTGCCAGTCGGCCCGGTGACGAGGATCATCCCGTGCGGCTTGCGGATCAGCGACTTGATGATCTGCTCCTGGTCCGGCGGAATGCCCAGTCGCTCCAGACCCAGCATCACGCTGGTCTTGTCCAGCAGTCGCATCACCACCCGCTCCCCGAATGCGGTGCTGGTGATACCGACGCGCACGTCGTACTCCCGGTCCCTCAACCGCATCGTGATCCGGCCGTCCTGCGGCTTACTGTGCTCGGCAATGTCCAGGGCGGCCAGAATCTTGATCCGGCTGACCACCGCCGCGTAGATCAGGCGGGGGATCGAGGCCTTGTCGTAGAGCATGCCGTCGATGCGAAAGCGGACACGGGCATTCTGCAGGTGCGGTTCCAGGTGAACGTCGGTGGTGCGGGCCCCGATGGCACCCTGGAGGATCGAGTCGACCATCTGGATGACTGGGGGCGACTGCTCGTTGCCGAGGATCAGGATCCCTTCGTCCACACCGTCGCCGTTGGTGTGCCTCTCGCCGAACTCGATCGCATCGACCAGCGAGACGGCTTTGTTCACCTTGCCGCTGACGTCATCAAACAACTGCGCCAGCGCCCACTCCAGGTCGGTCTCGGTGGTGAACACCGGCTGGACGCGGAGGCCGGTGGCGCGCGTAATCTCGTCCAGGGCCAGGATGTCCGATGGGTCTGCCATCGCCACGATGAGGTCCTTGCCCTCCTGCCGGATGGGCAACGCCATCAGACGGCGGGCGAACGGTTCAGGGAGCAATTGCGCGATATGGACATCGATGGGCTCGGCGGTGAGGCTTACGTACTCGTAGCCTTGCTGCAGCGCCAGCCAGCGTCCGGCCTCGCCCTTCGCCAGCAGGCCCCGCTCAATGAAAATCTGGGCCATGCGCTTGCCGGTGCGCTTCTGCTCCTCCAGCACCTCGGACAGCTGCGCCTCAGTAACGACGCCAGCTTCCAGGAGGAGTTCTCCCAGACGTTTAGTCGATCGCGAAGGAGTTGCCCTTGAAGTTGCCATGGGACACCCCAATATTGGAGCAACTCGCGTGCCGACCCGCCTAGAATGGATGGGCGGGACCCTTCGTGGCCGATCAGTCCCGCCCCTGCTGGTAGAAGGTTTCTGGGAAGTTTAGGACAACATCTGCTGCGTTGGCTGCTGGGGCGGCCGCACGGCCGGCTCGACGACCGGCGGCGGCAGGATCCGCTCCTTGGCCGCCACCGGCGCGGCCAGCAGCGCTTCCGCCAGGACCTGATCCATGTGCTCGACAAGGACGAACCGCAGCTTCTTGCGCACGTGCTGCGGGATCTCCTCCAGGTCCTTCTCGTTCTCCTTGGGCAGGATCACGGTCTTGATACCCGCCCGGTGCGCGGCCAAGACCTTCTCCTTCACCCCGCCGATCGGCAGCACTTTGCCGCGCAGCGTGATCTCGCCGGTCATAGCCACGTCCTTATGCACCGGCCGGCCGGTCACCGCCGACGCCAGCGCCGTGGCCAGCGTGATGCCGGCTGACGGCCCGTCCTTGGGCACCGCGCCCGCGGGAATGTGGATGTGCACGTCGTACTTCTGGTACCACTCCTCGTCGATGCCCAGACGCCGCGCCCGCGACCTGATATAGGACACCGCCGCCTGCCCGGACTCCTTGAGGACGTCGCCCAGCTGGCCGGTGAGGGCCAGCTTCCCCTCTCCGCGCATCAGCGTGGCTTCCACCGAGATGACGTCGCCGCCCATCTCGCTATAGATCAACCCGGTCGCGGTGCCCACTTCGTCCACCTGCTCAGCCAGACCGTAGCGGAAGCGCGGCGGGCCCAGAAAGCGGTGCAGCAGCGCCGCCGTAACCTTGACCGCCGTCGCCCTGCCGGTCGCGATCTCGGTGGCCACTTTGCGAAACACTGACGCGATCTCCCGCTCGAGATTGCGCACGCCGGCCTCGCGGGTATACTCCCGGGTGATGTGGCGGAGAGCTTCCCCCGTCATCGCCACCTGGTCCGCCGTCAGGCCGTTCTCCTTGCGCTGCTTGGCGATCAAGAACTGGGTGGCGATCTTCAGTTTCTCCTCTTCAATGTAGCCCGGGAACCGGATGACCTCGAGCCGGTCGCGCAAGGCGGGCGGAATGGTGTCCAGGATGTTCCCGGTGCAGATGAACATGACCTCAGAGAGGTCGAGCGGAATCTCCAGGTAGTGATCGCTGAAGCTGTGGTTCTGCTCGGGGTCGAGCGCCTCCAGCAGCGCGGAGGACGGATCGCCCCGCCAGTCCACGCCCAACTTGTCGATCTCATCCAGCATGAACACCGGGTTCTTACTGCCGGCGGTCTTCAGCCCCTGGACGATCCGGCCGGGCAGCGCCCCCACATAGGTGCGGCGGTGGCCGCGGATCTCCGCTTCATCGCGCACGCCGCCCAGGCTGACCCGCACAAACTTCCGCCCCAGCGCCCGGGCGATCGACCGGCCCAGGGACGTCTTGCCGGTCCCGGGGGGACCGATGAAGCAGAGGATCGGGCCCTTGGAGGTCGGCGACAGCTTGCGCACCGCCAGGTATTCAATGACGCGGTCCTTTGCCTTGTCCAGCCCGTAGTGATCCTCATCGAGGATGCGCCGTGCCTCGGTGATGTCGAGCCGGTCTTCTGTCCGAACCGCCCACGGCACGGCCAGCAGCCAGTCCAGATACGTGCGCACTACCACCGCCTCGGCCACCATCGGCGGCATCTTCTCGAGACGGCTGAGCTCCTCCAGCGCCTTCTCTTTGACGTGCTCGGGGAGGTTGGCGGCCTCGATCTTCTTCTTGTACTCGGCCACCTCGCTCTGCCGCTCGTCGCTCTCCCCCAGCTCCTGCTGGATGGCCTTCATCTGTTCTTTCAGGAAGTACTCCCGCTGGCTTTTCTCCATCTGCTTGCGGACCCGGTTTTGAATCTTGCGCTCCAGTTCCAGGATGTTGACCTCCCGGGTCAGGACCTGGCTGAGGAGTTCCAGCCGGTCCTTGGGAGCCAGTTCCAGCAGCTGCTGGCGCTCTTCCAGTTTGAGGGGCAGGTGCTGGCTGACCAGGTCGGCCAGCTTGCCCGGTTCGTCGGCCTGCATGGCGGCCGCGTACTGCTCGGGGGCCACGGACCGGCTGAACCGCGCGAAGCGCTCAAATTGCGACACGACCCCGCGCATCAGGGCTTCCGTCTCCAGGTTCTTCTCGACGGAATCCGGCCGCGGTGCCACGCGCATCTCAAAGTATGGCTCGATCTGCTCCACGCCCAGCAGGTCGGCGCGCACGACGCCCTCGACGATGACCTGCAGCACGCCGTCCGGCTGCTTGCCCACCTGCAGGATTTTGCAAATGGTGCCGACGGGGTAAATATCGGCGGGAGTAGGGTTTTCCTGATCGTCCTGCTTTTGCGCGGCCAGCAGAATCATGCGGTCCCCGGCCAGGGCGGTTTCCAGGGCACGCAGCGACTTCGGCCGGCCCACGCCCAGGGGCGCGACCTGGTGCGGCATGATCACCGTGCCCTTGAGGGGAAGCAGCGGCAGGACGTTCTTGTTCGGGATCTCAGTGCGTTCGGTCATGTCGCCTCCTCAGCCTCGTTGAACAGCTCACCTTGATACAGCGACGGCGCGGAGCCAATTGTTCCCGGGGGATCTGATAACAACAAAGGGGGACTTCGGGGCCCCCCTCCGTCGAACGAACTACCTACTATTATTGTACCATCCAGGTCAAACCCGCAGACTACGCAGGTTTTTCCTTGGGCATCTTCTTCAGGTCGTTCGCGGTCAGCAGCATCGGGGCGGTACGCCGCAGCGCGGCGTCCTCCGTGACGACACAGCGCTTCACATCCGCGCGCGAGGGAATCTCGTACATGATCTCCAGCATGATATCTTCGATGATGGTCCGCAGGCCCCGGGCGCCGGTGTTGCGTCCCATCGCTTCCGAGGCAATCGCGCGCAGCGCCTCGTCTGTGAAGATGAGCTCCACCCCGTCCATCTCCAGGATCTTCTGGTATTGACGCACCAGGGCGTTCTTCGGTTCCACCAGGATACGGACCAGGTCGGCCTCGTCCAGGGGGTCCAGCGGGACGATGATGGGCAGCCGGCCGATGAACTCCGGGATCATGCCGTACTTGAGCAGGTCCTGGGGCATGAGGTGCGACAGGGTCTCCGACAGCGACCGCTTGCTCTTCGGCTCGATATGCGCGCCAAACCCGATGGCAGTCTGGCGGATGCGCGACTCGATGATCTTGTCCAGCCCCTCGAACGCCCCACCGCACACGAAGAGGATGTTGGTCGTGTCGATCTGGATAAACTCCTGGTGGGGATGCTTGCGCCCGCCTTGGGGCGGGACGTTGGCCACGGTACCCTCCAGGATCTTGAGCAGGGCCTGCTGGACGCCCTCCCCCGAGACGTCACGGGTGATCGACGGGTTTTCGGATTTCCGCGCGATCTTGTCGGTCTCGTCGATGTAGATGATCCCCCGCTCCGCCTTCTTCACGTCGTAGTCGGCGGCCTGAATCAGGCGCAGCAAGATGTTCTCCACGTCTTCGCCGACGTAGCCGGCTTCGGTGAGAGAGGTGGCATCCGCGATGGCAAACGGCACGTCAAGGATCTTGGCCAGCGTCTGGGCCAGGAGGGTCTTCCCACAGCCCGTGGGGCCAATGAGCAGGATGTTGGCCTTCTGCAGCTCGACATCGCTGGGTCGCCGGGTGCTGATGCGCTTGAAGTGGTTGTAGACGGCCACCGACAAGGCCTTCTTGGCCCGGTCCTGCCCGATGACGTACTGGCACAGGGTATCGTAGATCTCGCGGGGCTTGGGGGTGTGGCGCGGCGCCGCCGGGGCCTCGCTCTCCCCGTACAGCTCCTCTTCAATGATCTCGGTGCACAGTTCGATGCACTCGTCGCAGATGTAGACGCCGGGGCCGGCTACGAGCTTTCGCACCTGCTCCTGCGATTTGCCGCAGAAGGAGCACTTGAGTTTTTCTCCGTCCCCAAAGCGGAACATCCGGTCGCGCGTCATTCGCGATTCACCCCAGCGCGTCGCGCCTGCCTAGCGGTCACGGGCGATATGGATCTTCTCACGGGGCTTCATGATGTCATCGACCAGCCCGTACTCTTTCGCCGTCTGCGCATCCATCCAGAAGTCCCGGTCGGTGTCGTGCTCCAGGCGCTCAATGGGCTGCCCCGTATGCTTGGCTAGGATCTCGTTCACCAGGGCGCGGAGCTTGAGGAACTGCTTCGCCTGTATATCTATATCGGCGGTCGTGCCCTGGGCTCCACCCCACGGTTGATGGATGAGCACCTGCGAGTACGGAAGGGCCACGCGCTTCCCCTTGGCGCCTCCAGCCAGGATCACCGCCGCCACGCTGGCGGCCAGGCCGACGCAGATGGTGGCCACGTCGGGCCGGACGTACTGCATGGTGTCGTAGATCGCCAGGCCGGCCTGCAGCACCCCGCCGGGGCTGTTGACATAGAGGTTGATGTCCTTGTCCGGATCTTCGCCTTCCAGGAACAGTAGCTGGGCGATAACCAGATTGGCTACGTCATCGTCGATGGGCCCGCCGACAAACACAATACGGTCTTTGAGCAGGCGGGAGTAGATGTCGTACGCCCGTTCTCCGCGCGCGGAGGATTCGACGACAATGGGGACCAGCGTCATTCCTGCCCACCCTTTCCACCCGGCTCGCGGGCACCCGCCGCCGTAGCGGCGGCCGGATCACCGTACGCGGACTGTATCAAGAAGGTCAGCGCCTTGCGTCGGCGGAGCGTCGCCCGCAACATATCCAAACGCCCGTTCTGCGCCAGCCATTCCCGCACCCGCGCAAGTTCTTGCTGCAACCCGCGGGCAACGTTCTCTACCTCGCGATCCATCTCCTCCTGTGTCGGTTGGAGGTCCTCCAGGCGCGCCAGTTCATCCAGCGCCAGCTGCGTGCGCAGCCGCTTCTCTGCGGCCGGCCGCAGCTCCGCCCGCAGCTGCTCCTCCGTCTTCTCCTGCACCTGCAGGTAGCGTTCCATCGTGATCCCGCGGCGCCCCAGCGACTCGGCCAGATCGGCGATGAGATGGTGGACTTCATGGTCGACCAGGCTGGTGGGCAGCTCGATGGTCGCGCGCTGCAGTAGGGCGTCCACGGCCTTTTGTTCGTCTTCCTGTTCCGCGCGCTGCTGGGCCTCGCGGTGCGCTCGCTCCCGGAGCGTCTCCCGGAGCACGGGGACTGTCTCGACCCCCGCGGCGGTCCGGGCGAACTCGTTGGTGAGGTCAGGCAGCCTGCGCCGCTTCACGTCGACAACCTCGTAGGTCACCGCCGCGCCGCTGGCGAGCGTGGCCGTCCCTCGACGGCCGGATGCGGCCTGCAGCAATCCCGTTTCCAATTCGGGCGGATAAGTACCCCCGCCGACCTCGACCAGGTACTCCTTGCCCGGCACGAATCGGTCCGCCGCCCCACTGATCTCGGTGACCCTGACCAGCACATAGTCTCCCGACGCGGCCGGTTGGTCGCCCAGGGTCTCCAGCTGCGCGTGCCGGGCACGGAGGTCCTCAATGGCTGCGTCGATGTCGGCGTCGGTGACCGCGGCGGGGGTTCGCTCCGCCCGGATCGCCCTGTAATCACCCAGCCTGACGTCGGGGACCAGATCGACTGTGGCTACAAACCGCAGGGGCTTTCCTTCTTCAACCGCCTGGACCTGAATCTCCGGCTGGGCGATGGGGTGCATCCCGGACTGCTGGATGGCCTGGGAGTAGGCGTCGGGGACCAGGAGCTTGACGGCCTCCTCGTAGATGGCGTCCTTGCCCACATACCGCTCCAGGAGGGTCTTCGGCGCCTTCCCGCGCCGGAACCCGCGGATCTCCACCCGCCGGTTCAACTGCTCCAGCGCGCGTTCCATCCCCTGACTGACGGTCTCGGGCGGCAGCTCGACTTCGAGCACCGCGCGGCTGGGCGCCTCCTTGCGCACCTCGACCTTCATCGGTCCCTCGTCCCCAATCCCTAGTCCCGCAGTTTCGTTTAGCAAGTGCGGGCGGAGGGAGTCGAACCCCCACAGGCTTGCGCCCACGGGCTCCTAAGGCCCGCGCGTCTTCCAGTTCCGCCACACCCGCATAACCACAGTCTACCCAGTCTTCCCCGTCTTCCCAGTCTACACTGTCTTACAAATGTATTGCGGCCTTACTGGCCCGTCAGCCTGGTCGACCCCGCTAGCCGGTTCAAATGCCGGAGACTGTGTGGACTGGGTGGACTGGGAAGACTGTGCAGACTCCGCAGGAGCGGGTGGGGGGCCGTCCGGGACTCGAACCCGGAACCAGCGGATTAAGAGTCCGCTGCTCTACCAGTTGAGCTAACGGCCCACCGTACCGCTACACATTATACACGTGGCCGCACTGTGCGCAATTGGATCAGTTCTGCTCGTCGAGAACCTTCAGCACGTTGCGCAGATCGAGCACGTCAGGTTGCGCCCGCAACGTACGCACCGGCCCCACGCCTTGCCGCACCTGTTCCAGCATCATCGGATTGTCGTCGACAAACAGGACTTCCTCTGGCTGCAATACCGTTCCTTCCCCTGCCAGCTCGGCGAGCAGCGCGGTAATCATTCTGTCTTTGTGAGGATGAAACTCCACCTTGGGGTGGACAAAGTACTGGGTCAGGCCGAGCAGGTCGAGGATGGCAAAGACCAGATCTGCGCGGTTCCAGCTGCACAGTGAGATCAGGATGCCGCGGCGCCGCAGCGCATCCAAGAGCTCGCGGGCTCCCGGCGCGAGCCGGACCTTCTCCCCCTGCGCGTCCTGGACAGTTTGCCCATCGACACGCGTGAAGGGCGGTTGGAGCGTAAAGACGTCTTCATGCTCCCACAGCGTACGGTCGCAATCGAGGATGACCAGCCGGATCGCCACCAGAAGCCTCCACACCGTATTGTAACCACCAGGGAATCCCTCGTCGGAGGCGGAACTAGCACTGCGTCACGATGACCGCCGTCGATCAGCAGCAGTCCGCCGCAGAACAGGAATGGCTGCAGGCCTGGTTGTCCGGGCCATCCCGGACGAGATACTCCGCGCTGCCGCCCCAGGTTGGCGATCCGGCCCCGGAGCTCGAACTTCCGGACACCTCCGGCAGGAAACGGCGGCTGAGTGATTTCTGGCAGGCGAAACCGGCCCTAATACTATTCTTGCGCCATTTCGGATGCAGCTGCTTGGCCGAGCGCTGGGACCAGCTCAAGGGGGACCTTGGTGCATTCGCCGTGGCCGGCGCGCAGGTCGTGGCCATCTGCCAGGGCGAGCCGGAGAGGACGGCCGCCCTGGCAACGCGGCGCGGCTATCCCTTCCCCCTCCTGTGTGATCCCGATCGCCGGGCGTACCACCTCTACGGGCTGCTGGAGGGAACGCCCGCGCAAATCCTTCATGATTTCGCCTGGAAGCCCCAGGACCGGGAGACCGGCGAGAAGATGCTGGCCTCCCGGCGGGGGACCGAGCGGGCGCTGGTGGACAACCCCTGGCAACTCCCCGGCGAGTTCGTCGTCGCAACGTCGGGACGACTCGTCCTCACGCACCGGTATCAGTACTGCGAAGACTTCCCGCCTAAGACCGTGCTGCTGGGAGCAATGGCGGCCGCGGGGCGCCGGTGAGCACGCGGTGGGCCCCGTAACCGTGGACGCGCTGCGCGAACGTATCCTGCAGGATGGCCGTAACCTCGGACGGGGTATCTTGAAGGTCGATAGCTTCCTCAACCACCAGGTGGATCCGCTGCTCATCGATGCGTGTGGTCGCGAACTGGCATGGCGCTTCCAGCACGTCGGCGCCACCAAGGTGCTGACCGCGGAGATCTCAGGGATCGCCCCCGCCGTAACCACAGCCCTGCATCTCCGCGTTCCGCTGGTCTACGCGCGGCGCAGCCGGCCAGTGACGATGCCCGATCAGGTGCTCCTGACCGTCGCCCCGTCCCATACCCGCGGGCACATGGTGGAACTAATCGTCTCGCCGGAATATCTCCGGCCCGACGATCGGGTACTCATCGTCGATGATTTCTTGGCGACCGGGCAGACCATCCTCGGCCTGGCCCGGCTGGCTCAGACCGCGGGTGCGGCCGTGGTCGGTGTCGGCGCGGTCATCGAGAAATCGTTCGAGGGCGGACGGGAGGCGCTGACCCGGCTGGAGGTTCCGGTGGAAACTCTGGCGATCGTCACCGACATGAGCGACGGGAGAATTGTGGTGGCATAACTAAGGGGCCCCCCGACGAAGGAAGCCCCCCGTCGTTCGGTGGGGAACCCGTCCTACGATTTCGGCCTGGCCGACCACACCCAGGCAGCGAGAACGACGTTAATAATGATCGGGACACCGGCGTTACGAAGCGTAAACAGGTGTCCTGCCCATCCCCACAGCAACCACAGCGTACCGATGGCCGTCGCGATCACCACGTGCATCGCGAGACCGCCATACTTGCTCACGTTGCTGGCGATTCCCCACAGCAACACGCCCAGACCCAGGAGCGTGCCCGAAAGCACGCGCAGGACTCCCGCGTCCCCAACCGCATACCCGAAGACGGAACTGACCATCCCCGGCGAAAGCGTGATCAGGCCAAGAAGAAGAATATAGACCGCATTAACGGTGATAGGCGTCCGGAGCTTCTCCAACTCCACCACCTCCATCGAGCAAGTTGGGTAGCTATTTCGGGGAGTTCGTGCGAAGAGCCTGCCCACTCGTGTTTGGCGCGCCCGGAGGGAATCGAACCCCCAACCCCCAGCTTCGAAGGCTGGTGCTCTATCCGTTGAGCTACGGGCGCACCGTGAGTGATTATACACCACAGAAAACCGGGGACGGGAAACGGGAAGCAGGGCAGGATCACGCTACCGGTGGCGCTTTCGCCTAGCAGACTTCACCCGTTTGGGCTTTGCGGAGAGCTTGGCGAGTAGGCGCACCGACTTACCGGTAACCCGCATCCCATACCGCGCTTTGCGGCGCTTTTGTTCGCGAATTGCGGCATGGCGGTCAGGTTCCTCGTGCGATATCATCACGCGCTGATGTTTCCCGTTTCCCGCTTCCGTCAGTTCGGGTCAGGCCGGCGGATAGCCGACCAAGTTCAGGGTGGCTCGGATCTTCTGCTCGTTGACCTGCGCCGGGTCGAACTGCACTTTGACTTCCTTGGTGACCTCACTGGCCTCCACGGCTGTGACGCCAGGGAGTTTGCGCACCGCGTTCGTCACAGTGTTCACGCAGCCGTCGCAGTGGATTCGGGGAACCTTCAACGTCGCCAGCATCGCCTTCACCTCCATGTGCCCGTGCCGGGATCAAGCCGTGACTGGCCGAAACCATCTCAACCGCAGACTGTTGGTCACAACACTCACCGAACTAAGCGCCATCGCCAGGGCCGCCAGCATCGGATTCAGCAGGATCCCGAAGAGCGGGTAGAGCGCGCCGGCGGCTAGCGGGATCAGGACCACGTTGTAGGCGAACGCCCAGAAGAGGTTCTGTTTGATCGTCCGCATCGTCTGCTTGGACAACGCGATGGCGGTCAGAATCCCCCGCAGATCTTCGCCAATCAACACGATGCCGGCCGACTCGATAGCCACGTCGGTCCCGGCGCCAATCGCCACCCCCAGATCCGCCTGCGCCAGCGCCGGGGCATCGTTTATCCCGTCGCCGACCATGGCCACGCGCCGGCCCGCTGACTGCAATTTTCGTACCTCCTCCGCTTTGTGCTGCGGCAGCACCTCGGCCAGGACATGCTCCACCCCAAGCTGGGCGGCGATGGCCTGTGTGGTGACTCGATTGTCACCGCTGAGCATCACCACGTCCAGCCCCATCCGTCGCAGCGCCTGGACAACATCGCGCGAATGTACCTTCAACGTATCCGCCACGGCGATGACGCCGGCGACCTTCTTGTCGATGGCGACGTAGATCGGCGTCTTGCCTTCGCGGGCCAGCTCGCGGCCGGTTGCCTCAGCGCCGGCCAGCGAGATCTGCCGGTCACGGAGCATCTGCGGATTCCCAACCAGAATCGTCCGTCCGCCGACCGTGGCCTCGATGCCGTGACCCGGGACAGCGCCAAACCGGTCCGGGCGCGTGAGATCGACTGCCTGCTCTGTCGCCCGGCGCACAATCGCTTCACCCAGCGGGTGTTCGGATCCCCACTCGGCGGATCCCGCACCCCGCAGCACATCTACGGCACGAAATCCATCAAACGGAACGACATCAGTGACCGACGGCTGACCGCGGGTCAGCGTTCCTGTTTTGTCCAGGACCACCGTATCGATGCGGTGCGCCGTCTCCAGCGCCTCACCACTCTTGATCAGGACCCCCTGTTCCGCGCCGCGTCCCGTTCCGACCATGATGGCCGTCGGCGTCGCGAGCCCCAACGCGCACGGACAGGCAATGATCAAGACCGCGATGAACGTGACCAGCGCATACGCCAGCGATGGTGCCGGGCCGAACGCCAGCCAGGCCAACAAGGTCAGCGCCGCGACCCCGATCACTGCCGGCACAAAATAACTCGCCACGCGATCGGCCAGCCGCTGGATCGGGGCCTTCGAGCCCTGCGCGTCCTGCACCAGCCGGATGATCTGGGCCAGCACGGTGTCACGCCCCACCCGGGTCGCCCGCAGCGAAAACGCCCCGGTCTTGTTGATGGCCGCGCCGATGACGGTGTCCCCCGGTCCTTTGTCCACCGGCAGCGACTCCCCGGTGAGCATGGACTCGTCGAGGGCCGACTGGCCCTCCTCGACGACCCCGTCCACCGGGACCTTTTCACCGGCCCGCACGACGACGAGGTCACCCACCTGCACGTCCTCGACCGGGATGTCGAGTTCGCGTCCGTCGCGCCGAACGCGCGCAGTCTTGGCTTGGAGGTTGATCAACTTGCGGATGGCTTCCGAAGTCTGGCCCTTGGCCCGCGCCTCGAGGAACCGGCCCATCAGGACCAGTACGATGATGATGGCGGATGTCTCGTAATAGACCTGTGGTTCTACGCCGGCGGCGCTGAACGCGCGCGGGAAAAAGGTCGCCGCGATGCTGGAGCCGAAGGCGGCGCTGGTGCCCACGGCGATCAGCGTGTTCATATCCGTAGCCCGCCGCCGGGCCATTGCCCATGCCCCGCGGTAAAATTGCCAGCCGACCCAGAACTGCACGGGTGTGGCCAGCACCAGCTGAACGTACCAATTCATCAAGATCCCAGGGCTCCAGATCCCCCGGACCCCCATGTGCGCCAGGCTGCCCCACAGGAGGGGGAGGCTCAGCACGGCGCCGGCGATGAGCTTCCGGCGCAGCGCGGCAATCTCTCGCCGGCGAGCCTCGCGCTCGTCATCGTGCACGGCCTCGCCCACCACTTCAAGTGGCTCGTAGCCAGCCTCGCGCACCGCTCGACGCAAATCGGCCACCGGCGTCGTCGCGACCGCCTCGACGGTGGCGCGCTCCATGGCGAGGTTTACTGAAGCGCTGAGCACGCCGTCCACGCCCCGCAGTGCGTGCTCCACCTTGTGCACGCATGAAGCGCACGACATCCCGCGCACGGGAATTTGTACCCTGTTGGTCTGCACATCACGGCCCTGCCCGGACACGTGCGAAATCACAGACGCCCGGACGTCTCAAACACATCGAGGAGTTCCCGGATGGTGTGCTCACGCTCGTGCTGATCCGCAGATCGGATGGCCGTGCTGGCACACGTCTGGAGATGGTCTTCCAGCAACAGCGCATTGACCTTCTCCAGCGCACGCTGGATGGCCACGGTCTGTTTGATGATATCGATGCAGTAGGTCCCATCCTCGACCATCCGGGCCACGCCCCGCACGTGTCCCTCGACGCTGCGCAGGCGGACGGCGGCCTGGGCCCTAACGTGCGCGGTGCCATGCTTGAGGTGGACCTTGGACATCGCCATACAGCGCCTCCCCCAACGCTACCCCCTCCCCTATGGGGTGGGGTACGTCCCATCATAGCATCACCCCGGGGGTTTCGCATCGCCATCCTACCGGGAGACGCATCCTACCGGGAGACGCCGATCACCTGCACCTCCCGCGCAGCCACCGTGCCGTCGCCGTTGGCTTGCCCGACGATCACGACGCGATCGTTGGCCTGCAGCGCCGCCCAGGACGCCCGGAAGCCGTGGAACCGCGTCGTCGCGCTGATGATGATGATGCGGGTCCCGCCGGTGTCGAGAACAACAATCAGATTCGGCCCGCGCGCCACCACGACTCCGCGGCAGATGATGTCGCTTCCCTCCACCGTCATCCGGCCTACAGGCGCCGCATCGCGATCACTGGCCTGCGCGGGCAGCACCAGGCAAGCCGCCGTAACCAGTACAATAGGGATAGCGACAAGATGTGTTCGCACCGGTGTCACCTCCACAGTTGATACGCACCCTGGAGGGCGAGGGTTCCGGAGGGGGACGGAAAAACGTCAACGGCTGCCGCCGAGTGACCCAAGGATCTCTCGGCCTGACGCAGCCGCTGACAGCCGCCCTTGAGAAACCGCCAGCCTTGTACCAGGTGCGGGATCCGGTGGTCTTTGCGTGCACCCAGCGTTGCTATGGTCCTCGTCGAGGCGGGACGTTACTGTAGCATGCGTCCCCTACTCTGTCAAGGAAAGGTCTATGGAGGATGCCGGGCCGGGCATTTCATCGATGTGCTGCGCGCAGGACGGTGGGCGACGGTCATCGTGGTGGCGCTGGCGCTGGCCTGGCCGGTGGGTGCGGCGCCGACGCCTCTGCCGCAGGCCTCGCCCGGCATCGATCAGCTCCGCCAGTTTCTGCAGGCCGTAATCGTTCACATCGATATCGACATGCCTGAGCGGCGCGGCGTCTGCACCGGGTGGGTCGGATGGACCGAATCCGCACGGAGCGCCGTCTATACAGCCGCCCATTGCTTCCAACCGGATGCGCGGTACCGCGTGACGATCGGGACCGAGAATATCCTCTCAGCCGGATTCACCAAGTGGGATGCTCTGGATTTGATGGCGTTGTGGATCCCGCGGGGCCAGCTGCCGGTCTTGCGGGCCTGGAAGCACATGCCGGATACCCCGTTCCGGGCGATGTACATGCTCACCGAGCGCGGCAACGGGTCGCGGCTGATCGAGGTGGACATTCCCCGCGTCTATTCGGAGATCCGATTCGAAAACCGGCCTGCCGCGGTGGCCCTCCCGCTGTACAGTTATCCCGGCACGAGCGGCTCGCCGATCATCGACCTGGCGGACGGTCGGCTCATCGGGATGGTCGTGGGGTACCTCGACGACCGGCCTGACATCGCCGCGGTGGTGCCGGCCCAGTCCATCTACGACGCGCTGATCGCCGCTACCCGATAGCCACAGGCCAGGAGACTCCCGCCAAGGGCAACTCCGTCGCGATCGACCAAATTGCAGCACCGCCACACACCCTCCAGGATCAGGAGAAACAGGGCTAGGGCCCGCTGCCCTCGGGCGGCTGTGGCGGGGTGGTCATGCCCCCGAGCATAGGAGGCGGGGGGTCGGGGGGCCCCCGGTGTCGAAAAGGGTCTTGATTTAGCGCCCGATCCTCTTTAAGAATAATGGTTAGCAGTCGAAGGAGAAGAGTGCTAACTCCCCCGGGGGCCACGGCGGACCAGGGCGGAGACAATCTGCGGGGAGGGTTCATCAATGCCAGCAAAGATCTTGCTGTACGACGAGGAAGCCCGCCGCGCGCTCCAGCGTGGCGTGGAGAAGGTCGCCAGCGCCGTCCGGGTGACGCTGGGCCCAAGGGGCCGCAATGTCGTGCTTGAGAAGAAATGGGGTTCGCCCACCATCACAAAGGACGGCGTCACGGTGGCCAAAGAGATCGAGCTGGAAGACCCCAACGAGAACATGGGGGCGCAGCTCGTGAAGGAAGTCGCCAGCAAGACCAACGATTTGGCCGGAGACGGCACGACCACGGCAACCGTGCTGGCCTGGGCGATCGTGCGGGAGGGCTTGAGGAACGTCGCGGCCGGCAGCAACCCGATGCTCCTCAAACGAGGCATCGATAAAGCGGTTGATGCTGTGGTGGACGAGTTGAAGAAGATCTCCATTACGATCGAGGGCAAGCAGGACATTGCCCACGTCGCCGGCATTGCGGCCAACGATACCGACGTCGGGGAGATCATCGCCGATGCCATGGAGAAGGTCGGGAAGGACGGCGTGATCACCATCGAAGAGGGCAAAGGGATCGAGACCACCGTCGAGGTGGTCGAGGGCATGCAATTCGACCGTGGCTACATTTCACCGTACTTCATCACCGACCCCGACAAGATGGAGTGCGTGCTCGAGGAACCCTACATCCTCCTGACGGAGAAGAAGATCAGCGCGGCGCGTGACATCGTCCCGATCATGGAGAAGGTCATCCGCTTCGGGAAGCCGCTGGTGGTCGTCGCCGAGGACGTGGAGGGTGAGGCACTGGCCACGCTGGTCGTGAACAAACTGCGCGGCGTGCTGCAGAGCGTCGCCGTGAAGGCGCCAGGCTACGGCGATCGACGCAAGGCGATGCTGCAGGACATGGCCGTGCTCACCGGCGCGAAAGTGATCTCCGACGATATTGGCATCAAGTTCGAGTCGGTGGAGATAGACATGCTCGGCCGGGCGGAGAAGGTCAAGGCCGACAAGGACGACACCACGGTCATCGGGGGCAAGGGGGACCGTAAAGACATCCAGGGCCGTATTGCTCAGATCAAGAAGGAGATCGAGGACACGACCAGCGACTACGATCGCGAGAAACTGCAGGAACGGCTGGCCAAACTGTCCGGCGGCGTGGCGGAGATCAAGGTGGGCGCGGCCACCGAGACAGAGATGAAGGAGAAGAAACACCGCTTCGAGGACGCGCTCAACGCGACCAAGGCGGCCGTCGAGGAAGGTGTCGTCCCGGGCGGCGGGACTGCGTACATCCGGGCGCTCCCCGCGCTTGACAAGATCGAGGCCGAGGCAGATGAGGCCATCGGTGCGAACCTGGTACGCAGGGCGCTGGAGGAACCGGCCCGGCAGCTGGCGGCCAACGCCGGCGTGGAAGGTAGCCTCATCGTTGAGCGGTTGAAGCGGGAGAGCGGCCGCACCGGCTACGATGTGGCTAAAGGTGAGTTTGCTGACATGATCAAGGCGGGGATCGTCGACCCCACCAAGGTGACCCGCCTGGCATTGCAGAATGCCGCGTCAGTCGCCGGGTTGCTCTTGACCACCGAGGCCATCGTCGTCGAGAAGCGGGAGAAGAGGAAGGCGGCCATGCCGGCCCCCGGCGGCGGCATGCCGGAGGACGAATTCTGAAGACGGCATCGGGAAACGGGAAGCGGGAAGCAAAGCAACTGTAGAGAATCAACGGGCCGTCGAAACCTGACGGTCCGTTGATCTTATTCAGGTGAAGCATTCCTTGGGCTGTGCCACCGGAACCGTTACCCGTTACCCGTTTCCGTCGGTTAGTGTTTGGCCTCCTTCGCCATCTTCAACACTTCTTCGCGGGTGATGGTCTTGCCGTGAGCGGCGCGCATGTGCTCTTGCGCCTTGCGGACCATCTCCTCGTCGGAATCGGCGTGGATCATGTGCCCGCACTCACACGTCAGATGCTTGTGCATGGTCTGCTCCCCTCTAGGATGTGACGGCGCCCGCCGACGCCGAGGACACCATCTTCGCGTACTTGGCCATCGCCCCTGTCGGATAGCGCGGCGCCGGCGGCGTCCAGCGCGCCCGCCGGGACTTCAGTTCCTGCTCGCTGAGCTCTGCGTCCAGGCGGCGGCCCTGTGCATCGATGACGATGGTGTCGCCGTCGCGCAGCAGCGCAATCGGCCCACCCTTCGCCGCCTCGGGCGCCACATGGCCGACCATGAACCCGTGCGTCGCACCTGAGAACCGCCCGTCGGTGATCAAGGCCACCGACTCACCGAAACCCGCCCCGACCAGCGCCGCCGTCACGGCCAGCATCTCCCGCATTCCCGGACCGCCCATCGGCCCTTCATACCGGATGACGATGACGTCGCCGGCGTTGATCGTCTTCCGCCGGATGGCGTCGAAGGCATCCTCTTCACTGTCGAACACGCGCGCCGGGCCGCGGTGGCGCAGGCGCTCATGGCCAACCAGTTTGACCACGGCCCCCTCGGGCGCCAGGTTCCCCCGCAGGATAGCGATGCCGCCCGACTTCTTCAGTGGGTTCGAAAGCGGTCTGATCACTTCTTGCCTGGGGGTCTCCTTCGCCTGCGCCGCTTCTTCGGCCATCGTTTTACCGGTCACGGTGAGCGCATCGCCGTGCAGGAGGCCCGCGTCCAGCAACCGCTTGGCCAGCACCCGCATGCCGCCGGCCCGGTAGAGGTCGACGGCTACGAACCGGCCGCCCGGCTTGAGGTCGGCGAGGATGGGTGTGCGGGCCGAGATCCGGTCGAAATCGTCCAACGTCAGCTCGATCCCGGCCTCGCGGGCCACGGCCAGCAGATGGAGCACCGCGTTGGTCGACCCCCCTGATGCCGCCACCGCCGTGATGGCGTTCTCCAAGGATTTCGTGGTGATGATCTGGCGTGGCCGGAGTTCACGCTGCAGGAGATCCATAACCAGGCGGCCCGCCGACTCGACGACCGCCGCCTTCCGCGAGTCGACCGCGGGCACCTCGTTGGTGCCCATCGGCGAGATGCCCATCATTTCGAAGGCCATCGCCATCGTGTTGGCGGTGAACTGACCGCCGCAAGCGCCGGGCCCGGGACAGGCGACGGCTTCAAGCCGTCGCAGGGACTCCAGGCTGGTCTTGCCGGCGTGGTACGCGCCGACCGCTTCGAAGACATCCTGGATGGTGACGGCCCGGCCTTCGAACTCACCCGGCATGATGGATCCGCCGTAGACCATCAGGGCCGGCAGGTCCAGGCGCGCCAGAGCCATGACGGTGCC
>Ga0209376_1000505_pt1 | contig 42709 bp, 48 predicted proteins | sample GraSoiAngelo_134_FD_185891 | JGI IMG/M metagenome (GOLD analysis project Ga0209376, IMG submission 185891) | Grasslands soil microbial communities from the Angelo Coastal Reserve, California, USA - 14_0929_05_30cm (SPAdes) (version 2) | ecosystem: Environmental > Terrestrial > Soil > Grasslands ...
CGCTTCGAACCGCGTAATAGATGCCTTCCCCAAAGAGTGGGTCCACGAGGTGGCCTGCGTCGCCGACCAACAAGGCCCGATGCCTGACAAGGGCCGTCGGCGCTGCGATCCCTCCGGCGCCGTTTCGCGAGCCATAGAGGGGCAGCGGATGACCAAACGGCTGCGGGACCGTGAGGGTGGCGAGTCCTTTCTCATCACGGACAAACCGCTCAAAGATGCCCTTCGGACTGGCCGGCCGTCCGCGGAACTCCGCGACCCCGATCGACAACCGCTCTTTCTTGGGAAAAATCCAGGCATAGCCTCTTTCTGTCGCGCCAAGATCAATGAGGACCTTTCCCTCACCCGGATAGACGGGCGTCTGGCCGATCCCGATCTCGCTCTCCAAGGTCGGCATCCTGCGCAAACGCCGCTCAGGAAAGAGGCGCTGCGCGACGACGCTGTTCGCCCCGTCCGCGCCGATCAGGACCTTTGTCCGATAGCGTCCCTTGTCCGTGACGACCTCGACCCAATCCGGACGCTCGTGAAATTCGATCGCTCGTTCATCTTCGTGGACCTCGGTACCGGCCCGACGCGCCTTCTCGACGAGCAAATGGTCGAACCGGTCCCGCATCACCATATAGGCGATCGGCCGCGAGGACTCAAGAAGGAAAGGTCTCTCACCGCGGTAGGTGAACTGCACTCCGTAGATCGTATGCTCGATGACCGTCTTAAAATCCGATTCCAGGATCTGCTCGATCCGGACCGAAAGCCCGCCGCCGCATGCCTTGTACCGCGGATGGGCTTGCTTGTCCAACCCCAACACGGCCATGCCGGCCCGGCTGAGCTCGTAGGCAGCGGTCGCACCGGCCGGTCCCATACCTACGACGAGCACGTCGTAGGATTTGGCTTCAGGCAATGTCGCCTCGATCTTCAATGCTTACGTATCTCGTCTCTTGTATCTCGTCGTTCGTCTCTCGTATGTCATCAAGCGTATCCCGTTTCTCGTGAAGTGTCTAGCTCGCCGCTCGTATCTCGCATCTCGTCGTGCGTCTCTTGCGTCGTTGCGTCTATCGCGACAGACTCGTCACGCGATGACGCGGCACGCGCTGCGAGAGACGCTTCATGGCTTTCTATTGCCCCACGTACCAGCCGATGCCGTACTGTTCCAGGAAGCTCGTAATCAAGGTGAGGGAGTTGGCGTAGATCATGACCCCCACCACCACAAGGAACACCCCGCTGATGGCCGACACGCCCCACAAGTAACTCCGGACCTGTTTGAAGTAATCGAGAAACCGATCCACGCCGAGAGCGGCCGCAAAGAGCGGAAGGCCGAGACCAAGGGAATAGAACGTCAGCAGCGTCACTCCGTCCAACAGCGCATCGGTGGTGCTGGCGTAGAGCAGGATCGTGCCCAGCACGGGCCCGACACAGGGCGTCCACCCGGCGGCAAAAGCCACCCCGATCAGGAACGACCCGAGATAGCCGGCAGGACGGCTGCTGAAATGCAGTCGCCTTTCGACCTGCAGGAACCGCAAGTTCAATACCCCAAGGAGGTAGAGACCAAAGAGGATGATGAGAATGCCGCCAATCCGCCGAATGTAATCTTGATAGACGATGAGCATCTGACCGATCAGGCTGGCCGATGCGCCAAACGCCACGAACACGGCTGAAAAGCCGGCGATAAACAGCAAGGAGTTCAGGAGGATGGATGTGCGAAACTTCTGTCGCTGGGTGGCATCCGCCAGTTGTTCGACCGAGAGGCCGGTAATATACGAGAGGTAGGAGGGAACCAAGGGGAGCACGCAAGGGGACACGAAGGACAACAGTCCGGCCGTAAAGGCGGCGAAGAGAGAAATCTGATGGATCGACTCGACCATGGCTAGTACCGTTCCAACTATCTCAACCTATTTGTTGCCTACAACCAAACTCAGGTGTCATGCAGCACATGTGAGGCGCAATGAGCTCTGACGCGTTGGAACGGCACTAGGAGGCTTTTAACAAGGTCTGGATGAGCTGGCGTGCCTCCTGGCTCCCCCAGTCCCGGGCCCCGAAGATCCGGTGTCTGATCAGGCCCTGGCGATCCACCAGAAACGTGATCGGCAGGGTTCGAGCCCCATAGGCGATTCCCACGCGATAATCGGAATCGTGGAGAATCGGAAAACTCAACCCCAACGATTCCTTGAACGGACGGGTCACGGCGACACCCTGCTGATCCGTTGAGACAGCCAGAATTTCAAAGCCCTTGCCGTTGAACTGCCGGTACAGCTGCTCCATCGCCGGCATCTCGACTCGGCAGGGACCGCACCAGGTGGCCCAGAAATTGATTAACACCACCCTTCCCTGATACTGAGACAGGGAGATCGGCTTGCCGTCCAGATCCCACAACTGGAAGTTGGGCGCAGTGGTCCCCACTCTGGGCCCGATCCGTTCCAGCACGGGGCTCGTCTCGGCCGACGCCTGGGAGGAGGGGTCGGTCGGCTCGGCTTCACACCCAACCGTCGCCAGCAGACACGCTCCCACCAGAGTCGCCCGAATCCACCCCCGGATCATCATGGCTTGTGGTCTGTTCATGTCAGAGGAGGAGCAGCCTGCACGGACTTAGTCCCGTTCTTCAGCAATTGGGTGACAACCTGAAGATTGTCGAGCATGGTCCAATCCCGTGGACCGATGACTTTCTCTCTGAGGATGCCTTGCTGGTCAATGATGTAGGTCTCGGGGACTCCCATGAGCTTGTATCGCTTGTCGGTTTGTCCCCAAGAATCGATCAGGATGGGGAAGGTCAGATTCAGCGCCTTGACGAAGGGGGGGATATCCTTCTTCGTGGTCACGCGGTCAATGCTGATCGCCAGAATGACCAGGCCGTCCTTTTCAAAATTCTTGTAGAGGATTTCCATGGAAGGCATTTCTTCTCGACAGGGTTTGCACCAGGTCGCCCAGAAATTCAGGAACACGACCTTCCCTCGGAAATCCGAGAGACGAATGTCTTTCTCGTTCAAATCAGGAAGCGTGAAGTCGGGTGCCACCTTGCCCACCGTGAGGGGCTCGTATTTGGAACTCTGCATCCACACGACGCCGAACACCAGCGCCAGAATTGCAATCGACACCAGGACGATCACGAGCTTCGATTGCACCCGAGGGGCTGTCTGTTCAACGGGCGTTGTCATCGATTGCTCAGCCATACCTATTACTCGTCACGCGTCACGCGTCACGCGTCACGCGTAAGCGTGCAGGCCCGAGAGCAAGAAATTCACGCCCCAGAAGCAAAAGACCACCATCAGAAAACCAAAGATGGCATAGACGGCCGCCCGGCGGCCTTCCCAGCCTCTGGTCATCCTCGCATGGATGTAGGCGCCGTAGATTAGCCACACGATCAACGACCAGGTCTCTTTCGGGTCCCAACTCCAATAGCCTCCCCAAGCGTAATTGGCCCACATGGCCCCCAGGATGACGCCGAAGGCCAGGAGAGGAAATCCGACCATGATGGCCTTGTACCCCAGCTCATCAATGGTCTCCAGGTCTGGAAATGAGGCGAGGATACCGGACCGGCTACCGCGCCGTTCGGCCCACTCTTTGAGCAGGTACATGACCCCCAGCCCTCCGGCCATCGCAAAGGCGGCATAGCTGGTCAAGGTCACCGACACGTGAATGTAAATCCAATAACTGTTCAGCGCCGGCACGAGCGGCTCGGCCGTCTGGTACCGGTAGGGAAGTAGCGACGCAGCCCCCATCGCAATGAAGCCGATGCCGACCACGAACGCGCCGATGGCCTTGATGCGGTACCGGAATTCCAGCAGGACGTAGCCGAGAATGATGGCCCAGGAGACGTAGGACATGGCCTCAAACTGGTTCGACCAAGGGGCGAAGGTGCCGGACAACTGCATGCGCTCGTAAGCCCTGGTAAAGAGCGCCAGCGAGTTGACCACCCAGCCAAAGATGGTGACAACTGTGGCCACCTGGCCGATCTGCGTCGCCCACTCATGCTCGCCCAACGCCGATCCACCACTGGGATAGCCGGCCGGCGCAAGCTGCAGGCTGGGCCGTCGCGCAACCATGTAGCCCACGTAGAGACAGAGGGCTGCCAGGTACAGCCAGAACGTCATGTCGAACAGGAACAGCGACCGCATCATGGTCTCCTCCGTGCGCTAGGGGTGAGGCGTTAGGTGTGAGGAGTGAGGGGTGATGAAACGCTAGAAGTCCGACCCTCGCCTTACACCTTACTCCTCACGTCTGTATCGCCTTTATCCGATCCGTCACCTTGCGAAACTCCTTTTGGAAATCAATCTGACTCTTGTGCGAGCTGCCGCCGATGTGAACCGTCAACCCGGTTCTGCCGGGGATCACCTTCGCCCACAAGCGCCGGTGATAAATGAACGACGACAAGGTAATTCCGACCACGATCATGGTGGACCCGATCCACACGATAGTCACGCCGGGGTCCTTGGTGATCTGCAGGCCGGTGAATTTTTTCGGCTGATAGCCGACCAATTCAAACCGGTAGCGGGATCCCTGAATGTCAAACAGGTCCGGGTAATGGTAGAAGATCCATGGGGTCGCCTGCAGGGACTTTCGTTCCGTGATCGCCAGCTTGATCGCCGGGTTGGTGTGCTCCACCGATTTCGAATAGACCGTTTTCTCAATAGAGTTGAAACTGAAGTCGGCCACAAAGTCGGTCAGAGCCAACTTGAGTCCGAGATTGTCCAGGCTCTTTTCTTTCTTCCACTCGAGGTCAACCGTGCCGACGATCTTATCGGTGGTCTTATCCTTGATATTGACGCGGGCCACCTCCACCTGGTCCCAGGAATCCCCATAGCTGGATTGATAGAACCAGATGCCCTTATAGACCAAGGGATCGTTCACCGTGATGGTTTTCGTGGTGACCGGAGCGCCCCGATCAATCACGGTCAGGGTGCTGTTGTAAGACTTCACGGCGCCGTTGACGTGATAATCAATCCAGAACTTGTCGATCTTGAGGTCGAACTTGCCCTTGGGGATATGATAGGTCTGCCCCTCAAGACAGACCCCGAATTCCTGGAACCCCCAGGTGCTGCCGATCAGCCCGCCCAGCACGATCACGGTCGCGCTCAAATGAGCCATGTGCGCGCCGACCCGGCCCATGACTCCCTTGGTGGCGTAGAGCGTCACCTCGTGAGGCTCGTTCTTCGCCAGCACGCGATAGCCCTTCTCCGCCAGCATGCGGACCATCCCTTCAGCCACGGCCTCTTTGGAGCCCTGCAGGGCGATCTCGGTCTGGTGCTTCATGCCCTTGATGAAGGGCAAGGCGACGTTCACCTTATCTTGCTGCATCGAGCGCCAGATGGCCGGAAACCGTTTGTAGAAGCAGGTCAAGGAGTTAATGCAGAGGAGGGCCAGCAGGCTGGTGAACCACCAGGTGTGATAGACATCGGTGAAGCCGAGGCGAAGAAACCAACGATACGCCTCTTCGCCATATTCCTTAATATAGACCTCGGGACGGTCACCTTGCTGGATGACGGTCCCAATGGTGGCCGTCATCGCCAGCATGATGAACAGGAACATGGCGAGTTTGATGGAGGCGAAAAACTCGCCAAGCTCAGCCGACACCTCATTCCACCCCAACCCGGGGGTCGTCCTCGGCGTCGCGTCCCGGTCAATGACCGCTTCGGGCTTTCCGTCCATCAGTCTGATCCCTGACCTATCCTGGCTGAATCGCCATTCTCAAGGCAGAGGGAGATCACCAAATCGCCAGACCTGTGTGAGCGTCGAAGACGGTGGATTGGGCAGATTGGGATCGGCCGGTTGTTCGCCGACTCGGGCAAGACGCTCTATAAGCTCCTAGAAAAGTAAGCTATCTTACAGGCCGTCTCAGAGGAGTGTCAAGCGAACGACCGTCGCGCGGTTCGAGGAGAAGAGGCGGATTTCTCATTGACAAATCAGCACTTAGTAGTTTATGTATGAGCACTCAACCGCTCGGCCTGAGGCAACCGCACGTCACTCAAATCTTCCCGGCAAGACCGGTGGCGCGGCCGTGACCCTGTCAGAGGAAGTGCCACTTTATATGAGGAAAAGATGAGAAATAACTACCTGTTTACCTCCGAATCGGTGACCGAAGGCCATCCGGATAAGATCGCGGATCAGATCTCCGACGGCATTCTGGACGCCATTATCGTGCAAGACAAACATTGCCGGGTGGCCTGCGAGACTATTCTGACCACCGGCATCGCCTTCGTCGCGGGCGAGATCTCCACCAAAGCCTACGTCGAGATTCCCGACATCATTCGGAAGGTCATCCAGGATGTGGGGTATTGCGACGCCACCTGGGGATTTGACCACCGAACCTGCTCGGTCCTGACGTCCATTCACAACCAGTCGGCGGACATTGCGATGGGGGTGGATTCCGGCGGCGCAGGCGACCAGGGTCTCATGTTCGGCTACGCCTCGAACGAGACGGAAGAACTAATGCCCATGCCGATTGTGTTAGCCCATCGTCTGACCAAACGCCTGGCGGAAGTCAGGAAAAAGAAGATTCTCCCGTGGGTGCGTCCGGACGGAAAATCTCAGGTGACCATCGAGTATCGGAACTGGAAACCGGCCCGCATCGACACCATCGTCGTCTCAACCCAGCACAGTGACCAGGTCTCGAACAAGCAGATCGAACGCGATGTGCTCGAACACGTGATCAAGCCCGTCATGCCGAAAGGACTCTACGACCCCGCCAGCGTCAAACATTACATCAATCCCACCGGGCGGTTCGTCATCGGTGGACCGATGGGCGACACAGGCCTGACAGGCCGCAAGATCATCGTGGATACCTACGGCGGCGTGGGGAGTCACGGCGGAGGGGCGTTCTCAGGGAAAGATCCCACGAAGGTGGACCGGTCGGCCTCCTATATGGCGCGGTATATCGCCAAGAACATCGTGGCGGCAGGGCTGGCCGACAAATGCGAGGTCCAGCTGGCCTATGCGATCGGAGTGGCAGACCCGGTTTCCATCCTCATTGACACCAAGAACACGGAGAAGGTGTCCGTGGAAATCCTGGACAAACTGGTGCGCAGGCACTTCCCCTTGACGCCGCGCGGGATCATTGACTACCTGAAGCTCCGGCGCCCTATCTATAAGAAGACAGCCTCCTATGGGCATTTCGGGCGGAATGAACCTGAGTTCACCTGGGAGCGGACCGACAAAGCCAAGGTCCTGAAAAAGGACGCCGACAAGTAACGGGAGGCATACGAGGGTAGCGACGGGGGACGGATTCCTTGACCGTCCCCTTTTTTTCTGACCACGGTTAACGAATAACGTTTAACGAGTGACGGAGGAGACGTGGATTACGACGTGAAAGACATCAAGCTGGCCCCACAGGGGAAACTCAAGATCGAATGGGCCGAGGCCAGCATGCCGGTGCTCCGGCTGATCAAGAAGCGGTTCAAGCGGGAGCGCCCGCTGGCGGGCACGAGAGTCACCGCCTGTCTGCACGTGACCACCGAGACGGCGAACCTCATGAAGACCCTCCAGGCCGGCGGTGCTGAAATCCGGCTCTGCGCCTCGAATCCGCTCAGCACGCAGGACGATGTGGCGGCCTCGCTGGTCGAAGATGACGGGATCGCGGTCTTCGCCATCAAGGGCGAGGACAACAAGACCTACTACCGGCACATCCAGTCGGCGATCGAACACCAGCCCCAGATCACGATGGATGACGGGGCGGACGTGGTCTCCACGCTGCACTCGAAGAGAAAAGACCTGCTCAAGCACGTGATCGGCGGAACGGAAGAGACGACGACCGGCGTCATTCGCTTACGGAGCATGGCAGAACGCTGGGTGCTGAAGTTCCCGGTGATTTCGGTCAACGACGCGGATACCAAACACCTGTTCGATAACCGCTATGGGACCGGCCAGAGTACGTTGGACGGGATCATTCGCGCGACCAATCGGCTGGTCTGCGGGTCAACTGTGGTGGTGGCAGGCTACGGCTGGTGCGGCCGCGGGGTCGCCATGCGGGCGAAAGGGATGGGGGCCGATGTGATCGTCACCGAGGTGGACCCGGTCAAGGCGATTGAAGCAGTGATGGACGGCTACCGGGTGATGCCGATGGAGGCGGCGGCGCCGGTTGGCGACTTCTTCGTGACCGTGACCGGCAACCTGAAAATCGTTCGCGGCGAGCACTTCGCCAAGATGAAGGACGGCGCCATCGTCTGCAACTCCGGACACTTCAACGTGGAGCTGGACATCCCGGGGCTGGAGAAGCTGAGCCGGAAGCGGCGGATCGTGCGGCCCGGCGTGGAAGAGTTTACGCTCCGGAACGGACGCCGGGTCAGCCTGCTGGGCGAAGGAAGGCTGGTGAACCTGGCGACAGCGGAAGGACATCCGTCCAGCGTGATGGACATGAGCTTCGCGAACCAGGCCCTGTCAGCGGAGTACCTGCAGAAGAATCACAAGAAACTGGAGCGGAAGGTCTATCCGGTGCCGGCGGAGATTGATAAAGAAATTGCCAGGCTGAAGCTGGCGGGGATGGGGATGAGGATTGATAAACTGACGAAGGAGCAGAAGAAGTATTTGGCGTCGTGGGAAATGGGAACATGAGGCAGTGGCTGGGCGGTGGAAGCCGCTCCGGTGCATGCTCGCCGAGCTGCTGTAGCTATCAGGCGAACGGCTGCGGCTCCCCCCATCCCCCGGCATCGGAATGCGGGGGTTTTCCGAGCCGTCCTCGCCTGATTCCACCGGCTATTCCACTCGGGCCTCGCTCGTTCGCCATCACCCGTTGCATCCTAGAGAGCAACGGGTACCCGGCACATCAGCACGGCTCGCCCGCAACGTCGCTCCCTCCACCGCCCAACCACATGCCTCTGAGTTGCTCGGAAGACTCCATCATCAGTTAAGATGAGAGGAGTGGGGCACAAAGGCCACCGCTTGGAGGTGGCCTTTGTGTTAAGGGGTCAGGGCGTCCGTTTCACGTTTAACGTTTCACCCTTAACGTCCTCATTCGTAGCCTTGTTGGAAGACCATCTTGAGCATCATCGATGGCGCAACTCGGTGTTTGACAAAAATAGCTGCCCCCTCCTCCTCTCCCGACTCTCTGTGCAGTTCGCGACGCAGGCCCGCCCGCGCCGTGAAGGGCCTGTCCCAGTCGCCCAGACATGAGGAGCACGCGGTTGCTCGCAATCACCGAATCCACGATCTCTCCACAGACGAGGCAGCGCCACCCCTCGAACGAGCCCTCGGTGCCGACGAAGTCTACGAAGACTTCCTGATGCATCAACCCGTCGCAGCGTAGACAGACCATGGCTTCTCCTCTATTCAGTCGCTCTCCTCACCGCACCGTCACCCGAGTGAACTCCACAAGGGCTTGGGAAGCAATTGAAGATCCTGGCTTCGCAAGCTCTCTTGCTCGCTGGATGGAACTCACGGGCTGTGCCATCGACAGTGATCGCACGACCACGGATCCCAGGGATTCCGCTTTCTAAGCCAGGCCCGGCACAACGGACAATACCGGCTCCACATCGGCGTCTCCTTCATACGCACGAGTCTGCCAGAAGCAGGCCTGGCCCACCATCCTGTGAACCCTGTAATTCAACGGAGGAAGATAGCGGACACCGAAAGGGGGGAGAGACCATACCTTGTGGGGGGGCTGGGACGATTCCCGGGCTCGCGCACCGGGCACGCTCAGAACAGAATTGCAGGACAACCAGGGAGTTCCTGTGCTCCCGCAGCGCGCGGCCTCAGAAGGGAGAGAACAAGGGGTAACCTGACTGCCCTTTGTGCTCGCAGAGCCCCCACGATGAAACGGTGGTCGCTCGATGCGCGCAGTGAAGGACGGTCAGGTTACCCCCTAAAAAAGAAAGCGGTGGACGCGCGCAGTATGAATCATCCCAGCCACCCCGCTTAACAAGATTTCGTCGTCAGTTTAGAAAAGAGAGAGTGGGACAAAAAGCAGCGGGAGAATACCTCGAAACTGCAGTATGACCTGGTAAGATTCGCTCTGGTGCGGATCATCTTCGTCAACTTCGTTCCCGGCAAAGAAGTAAGCTGGATTTCAATGTTCGCTGGACTGATCATCGCAGTGCTGGCCTACAGGCTGGCTTACCACCTGGACTCCACGGAGGGCTGACAATGGACAGTCTGACCGTCGGCTTCGTTATGATCGGAGCCGTACTACTCCTTGGCTGGGGCTTGCTATATCTGCAGGAGCAGAAGAAAAAGCACTAACCAACGGCGCTAACACGCAGCAATACAGAGGGAGAGGAAGAAACAGAAAGGCCACCCGCTTGGGTGGTCTTTCTGTTTACCGCTCAGGACTTCCGTATCACAGGATATCCCTCCGTCACCGGCGGAGAGATGATGCCGGAACACTCACCTCCCCTGGAGTACCTAAAACGGGGAGTCCCTCGTAAGGATCTCAGTTCGCTTGATACCTCTCCACAGTGTGACTCAGGATACGTCAGGTCTGTCTCGACGCCTGGACCTCGAAGAATTCGATCAGATGCCTAGCCACGGCTTCCTGCTGCTTATCCACCGTGATCACGTGGTAGCAGTCGTCCAGCAAGACCAGCCGTTTTTCCTTCGAGGCAATCTCGTCGTGGACAAGGTAGGCATTTCGTGGGCTCGTCATGTCGTCATCACGAGCCTGGAGAATCACAGTGGGCGCCGTGACCTCCCCCATCCGAGCTCGAACTCGTTTGATAAGCCGGTCTATATCGGTGAGGGTCTTCAACGGGAAAAGTGGAAAACCCTGCAGCGCCGCCGCGGGGGGACGCAGTGTATGGGTATCCCCGTGGGTCTTCCAGCCAGCCCACCAGCACCCGAGCCATTCCCGTAACACCCGGATCGGACTATAGGCTGCCCGCACACGAGCTTGAAGCACATCATCCTTGATGCCAAACGGAGGTCCATCCACATGAAAGAGAACATGCTGGAGGGGGCGAGGAACCACCTTCATGGCGAACGGGAGGATGGCGTGAGTCCATGGGGTGTTCCATCCATCGTAGATAATCGTAGGCGACAAAACACCAATCCCGTCGACGTTCACGGCCAATGACCCGAGTAAGGCGAGAAGTCCACCCGCGCTAAGGCCAGCAACAAAAACATAGTCGTACCGTTCGCGCATGAAAACCAGTTGCGCATGGACATGACTGACCCAGTCCTGTTCGCTGGTCTTCAGCAGCGCTCGAAGTCGGGTACAGTGACCAGGGAGTGTCGTCGCATAGACATCCCACCGGTGGTGCGCGATTTGCCGTGCCAGATAGCCCATCTCGGCGGGAGTGCCGGTGACGCCGTGAATGAGATAGACCACAACATTGGAGTCGGTCTGGAAAGCGACGTCAGTCCTCTGACGGCTCACCATCCCATCCAACAGGCCTGACCGTTTGGCAGGGTTTCGTCTCATCCTTCGTGTGTCGTACATTGCCTGAACAAGTAGTCCAGCAATTCGATCCCCAAATCAATCTCGTCTCGGGTGATCTCCAAGGACGGCGCCAGGGTGAAGACGTTCTTGTAGTAGCCCCCAATATCGAGCACGAGTCCCATGGGGCCGCGGGACGTTGGAATGCCACCAGCCAGACCTGCTTCAAACATCCGATCCGCCAGAGCCTTGTCGGGGGTGAAGCGGTCAGGTTTCGTCACCTCGATGCGAAGGGCCAGGCCTAACCCTGAGACGTCGCCGATGGTCGCGTGGCGGTTTTTGAGGTCTCTCAGCTGCTGAAGGAAATACGCCCCAGACTCGGCAACCTTCTTTTCATAATCCTGCTGCTCGATCCACTCCAGCGTGGCTAGTGCGGCCGCGGTCCCCAACGGATTGGACGAGAACGTCGAATGGGTCGAGCCCGGCGGAAATTTCTCGGGCGAGATGAGCGCTTCCTGTGCCCACAACCCCGAGATCGGATTCAAGCCATTCGTCATGGCCTTGCCGAAGACCACGATATTCGGCTTCACCGCAAAGTGCTCGATGGCCCAAAATGTTCCGGTCCGGAAAAACCCCATTTGGATTTCATCATCCACAAGGAGAATCTTGTGCTCGTTCAAAATCTTCTGGAGCCGTGAGAAATACTCAGGCGGCGGAATCACGTATCCTCCGGTGGCCTGCACCGGCTCCACATAGAACGCGACGAACTCCGGCTCATTCGCCCTCGGATCCCAGAAGGAGTTGTATTCGGTCTCGAACAAGCGCTCGACCTGGTTGACGCAGTAGTACTCGCAGGTCTCGAACTTCTTGTCGTAGGGACAGCGGTAGCAGTACGGGAACGGCACGAAGTGCGCGCGATTCGAGAAATGCCCAAAGCGGCGGCGGTAGCGATAGCTCGAGGTGATTTCGGACGCACCAAGCGTCCGGCCATGGTACCCCCCCATGAAGGCCATGAAGAGGTTTTTCCCCGTGTGGTTGCGGACAAGCTTCATGGAGTCCTCGATGGCCAGCGCGCCGCCGACGTTGAACTGCACCCGGCCTTCCAGGCCGAATGCGCGGAAGCATTCCAACGCTAATTTTTCCGCCACGAGGACTTTTTCCTCGTGCAGATACTGGCAGGCCAGTTGAGGCAATCGATCCAGTTGCGCCTTGACGGCGTCGGTGATGGTCTTATTGCGATAGCCGAAGTTGACCGCCGAGTACCACATCTGCAGGTCGAGATAGGGGCGATCATGACGATCGTAAAGGTAGCTGCCCTCGCAACCTCGAAAAAACTTGGGTACAGGCGAGTAGTGGACCGTGTCACCGTGTGAGCAGTATTTGGCCTCCAAAGCGCGAAGTTCATCTTCTTCTTCGGTGGCATTGATCATTGGTAGAGGTTTCATAGGATCCGAGCCTCTCTTGGAAAAAGACGCTCAGCGACTTCGCTGAGCGTCTCGAACGGTTCATACGCGATGGCATGGAGGTCGCACCATTCTCTGAGCGTCCCTTTGGCAAACACCGTCCGGATCTTGGATGACACGCATTGATCAGACCGGCCATCCCCGATGTAGACCGGACGGGCCGATGAGGGATCCGATGAGCGCGTCAACGAACACTTGCAGGTCCCAGCTCCACTTTCACACCCTTGAGCAGCGAATGGGAAACTGAGTACCGGGAGACCCTGCTCGTCCCAACGAAGGTGATTCGAGTAGACGGGGAGGTGCAAGAGGCCGTGGCGACGCAAGACCGCCTCAACAATCAGGTCAAAGCCATCACTCACAACCGTGAGCGGCACTCCCTGTTCCGCACACCGGCGGTCAAGTTCAAGAATCCCCTCGTCAATGGGAAGATCAGCCGCAAAATGGATGAGCGTGTCCCGATCGGCTTGAATCAACTCGACCTGACGGGAGAGGCAGTGCTGGCTCGTGATCTCGCCGCTCACCCACCGTTGCTCCCACTCCCGCCATACCGGCAAGGCAAAGGCTTCGAGCACGGCGTCGGTGGCATCGACCCGGGTGATCGTTCCATCGAAATCACAATAGACTTCCGTCACATTGCAACCCTTGACTGCTCCGACGTCCTGCTGACGTCCGGCCTGATCGTCCAACATCGAAGGCTGTGCCGCCTTATTTTTCAAGTCGTTACGGCCCTCGTGGCATAGAGGCTTGTGATAACCTAGTCTAGACCTAAGGGCATCCACGGCTGAAGGATCTTTACGAGGAGTGCGGTCCGGGTGGTGCTCCCGGTCTTCCCCATAATGTGCTTGATGTGTTCTTTGACGGTTTGCTCGGCAACCCCTATGTTCGCTGCGATCTCTTTATTGGTCCAGCCCTTGATCAGATGCTCAACCACTGCCTGCTCGCGTTCCGTCAGCCGGAACCGTTCCCCCGCCTGGTCCAGGCTGGGATACTGCTTCCGACCAATCTCTTCGACCGTGATGACGATCCGTGCATGCTCAGGTCCTCGCTGGTCAGGTAACCCAAATCCGCGCAGGATCATGGGCGGAGTGGAGTTGCTCACGAGCCGCTTCTCCTCAACTTGCTCCCAGTCCTTCCCGTGGGTGCGCACTCGCAAGAGGTTGAGGATTTCCGCACACAGCGTCGTCACCGCGGCAGGAAGAATGCCTTGCGCGAGGTCTTTCCTCTGTACGCCACTCTCCGCGCGATTGATGTGATCGAACAGGTCGGCTGCTCGTCGATTCAAGTGAAGCAACCTTAGTGCAGAGGACAGCACAGCAATGCCAAGGCACGCGCGCTGATCGGCAACTGGCTCCCTGTGCTCTCTGGATGGTTCGTTCACGTCCATGGGCTGTCAGCCGGCCACGAGGAGGAGGCCCAACATGATGCGACTTTCAAGGCCCTGTTTCCACAGCCACTCTCAGTTCAACCACACCGATCGTTACAACCAGACAATGACTCCGCCCCATTGTTGTGACCACTGACAGGGACGCGGAGATGGATGACTCGTCCGCCTTGCAGCGGACGGGACCCATGCTCATCCCGCGTGAACGGGCACCACAGGACTATGTCAGTAGTACCTGTTGAGCGATTTAGCAGGAAGCAGCAGGCGGAGCGCGGGGAGAAACCGAAGAGGCGAGCAGCAGGAAAGGCGGTGACGCGAGTTCGGGAATCACATCTCGCACAATGTCTAGCGGGGAACGTCTCAGAGAGGAGAAACGAGCCTCGTGAATGGGCGAACTTCCGATCTTCCGCTTCGTATCATCGTCTTCGCCGAACACACTGATGCCAATCTCGTAGTAGTGCGGGAAATGCTTCGCGATGGCGTGAGGATCTTCCTGCGTTCCACCCCGATGAGCGGCGAGCCGGGGAGTGTATTCACCGGGAAGATCGGGAGAATAGACCGTGTGCGTGAGGACTTGCGGAGTAAGGGACGGGCTCTCCTGTTCGTCCAGAGTATGAATATGGAACAGCGGGACGGTGAGGACCCACATGACCAGCCATGGCAGGAGCAGCACACGTGAGAGGGTACGATTTTGGACGAGTCGAAACATGTAATCCTTAGAACCGGTTACGACCCTGACAGCATGGAATGATAAACCAAACCCCTTCAAATGTCGAGGAAAAGGTATGATCCGACGACGTTCAACCGATCTGCCGATGGGGACGTGAGGGATGGGGGTGTGACGGGGCTATCCCCTCGTGTTTCCGGATCGCACACGATCGGAATGTGCTCGCTCGACGGGCGCAGTGACGGGGACAGCCCCGTCTCCCCCTCACTATTGAGCAGTAGAAAAAGGATGCGCGCAGTTGAGAGCACCCACGCCGCTCCTGCCCCCTGCTTCTTAGGTTAAGGGGGGAGAGCACGAAAAAGGCCACGCTTCAAGTGGCCTTTCTGTTAGTTTCGAACTGCCCAGAATCTAAATGGCATGTCGCCACTGGTTGTGGGGGGAAGATAAGGTAGCTAGGGGGTGGGGTGAGACGGGGCTGTCCCCCTTGTGCCCCCGGATCGCGCACGCCTTCAGCGTGATTCGTCGTTCGTGTCTCGTCATGCGTCTCTTGCGGGGCACCGGGCACCCGTTGCTCCGGGGAGTGCAACGGGTGCCCTCCAGGATGCAATGGGTCCCCGGTCTGTCGCGACAGACTCGGCACGCGATGACGCCGCACGCGTTGCGAGATACGCTGGATAGAACTCACGGGCTGTGCCATCGGCAGCGATCACACGACCAGGGATCCCAGGGTTTGAGCTTTCTAATCCAGGCTCTGCACAAGGGACAATGTCGGGTCCACATCGGATTCTCCTTTATAGGCATGAGCCTACCAGAAGCAAGTCTGGCCCAACATACAGTGAACCCTGTAGTTCCACAGAGGAAGATAGGGGAAACAGGGAGGGGGAGATACCGTAGCGGGGGACGTGAGGCAGTGGCTGGACGGTGGAAGCCGCTCCGGTGCATGCTCGCCGAGCTGCTGTAGCTACCAGTCGAACGGCTGCGGCTCCCCCCATCCCCCACATCGGAATGCGGGGGCCTTCCGATCCGTCCTCGCCTGATTCACAGGCGATTCCGGTCGGGCCTCGCTCGTTCGCCCGCCACGCACATCAGCGCGGCTCACCCGCAAGGTCGCTATCCACCGCCCAGCCACATGCCTCTGAGTCGATAAGAGGCGCTCGTTCGACGGCCACACTTACGGGGACAGCCAGCCTCCCCGTAAGAATGACTCAGCTCACCTGGGTAGAAGAGAGAGAGGCGTTCCCTCCGGAGCATTGCTCGAACGGAACGCCTCAACCGCTTCGCTCCACGCGCAACGTCCATCTAGGTTATCTTGTGTCTGTGCTCAGTGGACGCGCGCAGTTGAGAGCACCTGCCCCACTCCGCAATTCAGATGGAGAAAGGACGAAAAAGGCCATGCTTCAAGTGGCCTTTTTCATTTGTGGTGTGATCCTTCAAACTTTTTAAAAGGTGGTGCTATTTTTCTTGACGGTCAGTTGAATGGCACTTCAACTAACTTGCACGTGCAATGCCGCGCAATGAACGCTTCATATCTGCAGCTAGACGAGTTTGTGTCCATCTCGATTTATTGACTACCCCAGCTTTCGAAAGCGCATTTCCTATATCCTGTGCGGAAAGAACAACTATGCCGGAATTTTGGCCCATGGTTTTAACAGTGCGCGGTATCTCCTGAGTAGTCATGAAGACCATTACGGTCGGCCCAAAAGGTTTTATCCTGAGAGCAGCGTACCTCTGATCGACCGTAGAGAATATTTTATGTACAGCTAGCTCCGCCGAACCTACAAACTCCCGTATATCACGCGATCCGATCTTGTACTTCTTATAATGCTTAGCCTGTGCGAGGAAGACCATGCGACACTGTGCATGAATCTCGCGGGGATTTGACCTGCGAAACGCTATAGAGTATCCAAAAGAATCAAGTCCTTGATCGTGAGAAGCGGGAGTAAACCACACCTCATCGCACCCCAAGACACCGAGAACACGGGCACTTAAAGCCTCAAAATCAGAATCTGTCAAACAGTTCAATGCGTCTTGAAATATTCGGTGCTGCTTTTTCCACTTAACGCCAATACCTTGAACTCTATCACCTGTAGCATCAACAAACCTATAACGAAGCAAGTCTCGGTTCTGGTAACGATGGTCATATTCCTCGATCAAAACCGAAGCTATTTTACTGTAATGCTTGGCAATAACTTCTTCAGCCACCTCTGGTGTGTAACGAAGGGTTAAATAGTTGCGAACGTAGTCTTCCGTCTTTCGAATCGAGAGATCGTACGGAAAATCCGTCAGAAAATGAGCAATGACCTCGTTTACAGACTCTGGCAGCACAACAGCACCAGTAGAGTTTTATGCGGTTTCACCAATCTTCTTCAGTTGCTCAAGACGTGTGATGATATCATTTATCGCCTTTACCTCGGATGGCTCTAAGTTCGTCACAGCCAAGACGTCAAGTTTACTTAGAGCTCTACCGATCTCACGCATTACCTCCGTAAGACTTTGGCTTTCGACAATCGGCTCATGGACAATCGATTCAGCTATCTCAATCGCTTCCGTTAAAGACTTTTCAGGGTCAAGCAACACTGCAACTGCTTTGGGATGAGGGACAATTAGTTTTAGCTTTCGGACATCAGCGTATGTCCTAACCTTTGGAGCCTGTTCATTTGAGTGAGGTGAAATCAGTTCATAAAACTCTCTAGCTCTCTGCTTATCGAGAAATTTTAACGAGTCATCGTCCCAACCAAAGTGAGCACGGACATCTGGCAGAGAAACCAACTCATGAAAAAGCCGATAGTGTTCAAACGTCGCACGATCAGCATAAAGTTCGTCGTCCTCCATCTCTTTCAGAGCTCGCATAGCGCGATATCGCCTACCAACTTCAACCACAGAAAGGCCTAGATGGTTAGCGATTGACTGAAAGTCCTGGTTCTCGATATCTCGGAGTTCAACTATTAACTGTGCCTGCTGGTACGCACCCCATTCTCGAGGTCCGGTGATGTGTCGGATCCCCATTATGACGCGTTGCGCATGGATCAAGTCCTTGCCTTCTGCCTGGAGGACCGCGCAAGGAATCTTCGAAAATGAGGTAACTTGCGCTTGAGACAGATCCACTACTCCCTCTTTGTGTTCTTGAAGGAGAGATTTTAGGGCAGCAACTCGTCTGTTACCTTCGACAACAAGAAAACACTCACGCTTGTGTTCATATGGAATGACAATAATACGCTCCATCGGCACGTAACCATTTGCCAGTATGGATTTTTTAAGCTCTGCCATCTGGTATCTCTTATCCTGCTCGAGCAATCGAAGAGTGGCGCTTTGAACATCTGGCAAATGGAACTTAGAACGTATCTTTTTCTTGTAGTTAGGGTTATCGAGAAAACGATAATTATTTGGATCGAGAAGCAGATTGGCTACCTCGATCTCCCTGCCTATAAATGTGATCTTATTCATTCGTTATCCTGCGGCCCGCTGATTAAGATTCCCGCCGAAAAACAAACTATCAACCTCCACCAAGACCCATCAAAAGATACAAGCGGGGGTGGTGAGGAATCAAGATAATCTTGGTGTGCCTTGTATCAGGGTGCTTTGGCACAGGTTGGCACCTCGGGGTCATGCAATTGCCGTAATATCGACAGGTGGACCCCAATCAGCTCGACGTTCGTCATCCTTCCTCGACCAGAATGCATCTATGGAGGTATCCGTTTTAAACAGTAGAGCGTGGGATTTGGAAGTACCTAGCCTCATGTATGCCGAAAATGCGAGTTTTTCAATCTGTCGGAGTCTTTGAAATGCGATCAATTGCCTTTTGTCAGAGGGGTATCCACCTAATGCGTCATCGACTAGATTCATGTGTTCCACTGCACTCCTAATCACGTAACACTCTCCTAGGATCTTACTGGCTTTGGTGCTGGCGAGTGCGAAGGTCTGGCATCGATGCGTGAATTGAGCGGTGGACTTGCCGATCTCCGGCTTAACGAGAGCCTCCAGCGACCGAACATAATTGTGGATACGCTCTTGAACGGTCGGCTCACTGATCCCGCGTGCCAGCGTGTCCATGCCGCGCCTTACTCTTTCATAGGCAGTGCTTTTTTCAATCACCCTGTAGCCCTCCTCGAAAACCTTAGCCGTCCTGCAAATAGACTCGCTGAACTTCACTCGGTGCGGTGGATTGGAGTTGTAATAATCCCGCATCTCGGCGAACTGCCGGATCATCGTCTCTTCGGAGACGCGGGCTCCGGTAAGAACGAATCCATCCACATCATTGGGAATGCCCTGCAAAAGCAGACCGTATAAAAGCCTATTAAGTTGTCTGCGAAGAACCTCGTTTTCGTCATCCAGAATTTCTGGACGAGTGGAGGCTTTGACTGCCAGCAGGAAAAAATTACACCGGCCAATCTGATCAGCCTTGATCTTTCCGATCCACTCCCGCCAACGATTGTCAAGGTCAAAAGGATGTTCGGGGAGTGTCCACAGCCCTTGACCGAGAGAGAGCGGCGTTGATAGAGAATGGTCAATTTCTAGGTTCTCAAAGGCTACGCAAGCGAATTTTTCACCTGGCTGCAAATGAAAATCCATCTTGGTCCTCGGCGAAATTGGCAAGTTTATTGACACCAAGCTACATTGTAACGTTGGCAGAAACGTTTTGCATTGAGCGGCCCGTTGCTTGCGGGTCAGCACCCCAGCGTGGCATTGACGGGGTAGCGGAGTTGGGCGGTGGTGCGGATGGTGATGGCGTCACGCGGCGGCTTTTGGGCGTTCGATATCTCAGGGAAAGGCAACACTACGCTAATTCCTGCGTTTTGCCTATGAAGAACGTCACACCTGAAGTGCGAGGAAGGGAAAGTAGGGCTAGCTCCGGCTACTCTTCTGCTATACTCCCGTCACCGGTTCATCTATGGACAATTCAAAAAGAAAGAAACCATATTCCCAACTCAATTACTCTGACAAAATCCTAAAGAATTGGCGTAAGACTAGAAGATTGTTTCGACGGCGCGAATTCTCCGTTTCAATTCTGAGAGCATCAATTACTATGGAATTGGCCGCTAATCTCGTTATAGAAGCCGAACTTGTCCACAAAAAGTCTCTTCCACGCGAATTTGCAAATCACCTAATGATATGGGCTAATGGTCTCCGGGGGAAGTTTGAAAAACTCATCTACCCCATCCTAAGGGAGGACCCCGCCTTCTCTCAGATTCGATCGTCTATAGACAAAGTATGGCGCAGAGTAAACAAGCAGCGAAATAGTGTGGCGCACAGCGGTGCGTTTAAGAAGCGGAAAACTGCTTTTGCAGCAATAAACGACGCGCACTTCGTAATAACGCAATTGGTCTCTCCGTACGATTCTAGTTTTAACATCGAGAAGTTGGACAAAACAGATCGAGATCTTGCCGCCAAACGAAAGAACGGCCGTAACGCGAATTATGCTGAGACGAGGCGCTAAGTATACAAGGAGAGAGTAAAAGGGGTCAGGCTACTTATGTGCTAGTATCCCGCCACGCCACTGACGGCCGACCGATGGCGACGGACAGTCTTGTCATGCTCCCCACGCTCCGTGTCGTTTCGAAACCACAGGCCATAGGCTATCAGCCATACGCTCTTACCAGAGCCGCCCCACACTCGCGCGGATCAAGATGGCGTCAGGTGACGGCTTTGCGGATGAGATTCCGGATGATGGATTTCGGAGAAGGCGGGGCCAAGCTCGGAGTGCGGTGGGACCGTGAGCCCCACCGCTGTGCCGGTCTTGTCAGAATATGGATCAGGGGCAGGACCGGGCAATTGGGACACCCAGTGACATGCGCGGCAGCTATGGACTGCTCTGGAGGTCCGTGAAGGCGCGATAGGCTTGCGCGACACTCCCGATCGGTGAGACCTGCATGAGAAAAGGTGTCTCCCAGTCGGCTTCCGTACCATCTTGCTCGTCCGGTACCAGCACTTGGCGCAGATGTGCCTCATTCGCCGCGGCCAGCTTCAGTGGGACGGCACCGACTGGCCCGATGTGGCCGTCCGGTGTGACGGTCCCCGTGATAACCCGATCAGCAGGAATGTCCCCACCCCTGGCCAGCACTGCCACACTCAGAGCGACCATGGCCGTACAACTCTCGCCGTAGATGGTGACGCCTGGATAGGGAAGTGACAACATGACCGTCCAGGAATGAGGGGAGACACCAAGCGCATGCGCCGTGCGATAGATTGCCTCTTCAATAGCCGTTTGCGTCATCCGCGAGAAACGGCCGGGTGTGCTCTTGAATAACACGGCGAGGCCTCCGTCATCTCCCCGTTTCTCGAACGACAAGACAAGGTAGACCACTTGACCGGTTGGGTCCTTCTCCATCGTGATGCCCAACACCGGGATGATCGCCTCGTGAAAGCGGCCTTGCGCCCTGGCCTCCGCGATTGGGAGGATGCAAAGCCCGACGAGGTTGATGGCGATCCAGCCTGTCATCGCGAGCTGGTGCGCCACCCGAGACCCGCATCTCCGAGCATTGGGCATCGCCTGAGTCATTCTTTGTGATTCTCCTCCACGAGATACTCACGCTCTGAATTGCCGGGGGTCAGGCGCTCAAACGCACCAGGTCTCGCGATTTTGTGGCTGTCTTCCGCGAAAACACTTCCGCCTGCCGGTCACGCAACGAGCTTTGCATCAGGCGGTGACGATAGATTTCGGGATCCACGATCTCCCCGCACACTAGGCAGCGCCATCCCTCGAACGAGCCGTCGCTGCCGGCGAAATCAATGAAGACTTCCCGACGCATCAACCCATCACACCGTAGACAGACCATGGCTTCTCCTCTATCCAGTCGCGCTCCTCACCGCACCGTCATCCGAGTCAACTCCATGAGGGCGTGGGGCGCAATTGAGTGTCCCTATCTTCGCGAGCCCTTTTGGGCGCTGGATAAGATTCACGGGCTGTGCCATCGACAGCGATCGCACCACCACGGATCCCAAGGATTCAGCTTCCTACTCCAAGCTCTGCACAAGGGACAAGACCGGGTCCACATCGGCTTCTCCTTCATAGGCATGAGGCTACAAGACGCAAGCCTGGCCCACCATCCTGTGAACCCTGTAATTTTACGGAGGAAGATAGCGGACACTAAACGAGGGGAGATACCGTACCTTCGGGGGGTTGGGGCGGCTGGGATGATTCCCGTGCTCGCGCAACACGAACTACTTCAGCGTGAGTCGTCGCTCGTGTCTCGTCATGCGTCTCTTGTGTCGTTGCGTCTGTCGCGACAGACGCGGCACGCGTTGCGAGATACGCTTCACGAGGCACGCTTCACAAGAACTTAAAGCCGACGCGCGCAGTGAGGAGCCCCCGTGCGGGCCCCTGTTTCCAACTATCCTGGTTAGGGTCAGGTCTTGCAATCGCACATCCGGCAGGAAAATTGTAAAGCCTACTTTTCTGCAGAATCCCACCAGGTGACAGACGGCCGGCCGATGGCGACGAACGGTTCTATGCTTCTGTTCCGGTCAGAACCTATCAGCTATATGCCATCAGCCATACGCTCTTACAAGAGCCCCACTCCCTCGCGCGGCCTTGTCGGTGAGTCTTGAACACTTCATATGGCTGAGCATCAACCTGGACACGATCCGACGGATTGGCTAGACTTTCCCTCTCCCCATAATTCCAGAAAAGGAGTGACCAATGAGGTTCCTTCGTGAGCTGCTGAAGGGTCTGCTGTGTACGAGCCTGACGGTCGCGTCAGTGTCCGCAGGTGCAGCTCAAGCAGGCGGCGGCAATTTGGTGACTAAACCCAGCAAATATTCAGTCCCCGAAACGATCGACCGGATCGAGAGGGCCATCACGGCGAAGGGGATGCGGATCTTTGCCCGGATTGACCATGGCGGAGAGGCAAAGAAAGTGGGGTTAGAAATGAGGCCCACCGAGCTTCTCATCTTCGGCAACCCGAAGGGCGGGACCGCTCTGATGGTGGCCAGGCCAACGGCTGCAATTGATCTCCCCATGAAAGCCTTGGCATGGGAAGACAAGGATGGCAGAGTGTGGCTCACCTATAACTCGCCCGAGCTGCTGCAAGAGCGACACGGTGTGCCAGCGGAGCTAACATCCAAACTCGATCCGGTTGGTAAACTACTGGAGCAGGCAGTGGAGTAGTGTGAAGAAAACGGTGGCAGGAACCGTTTCCGCTGAATCCCGTCATACGACGGACGGCCTTCCGCTAGCGACGGATGCTTTTCGTTCCGAACCCATAGACCATCGGCCATATGCCATCAGCCATCAGCTCCTACTCTGACCATCGGCCATCAGCCATACGCTCTTACGAGAGCCCCCCACCCTCGCGCGGAGACTGATTGGGGACCCTGCGCTGTTTCACCACGCTTCGACTGGAAGGCCCTCGATTTCTTTGAAATGCTGATCGCGAGAGACCACTATCAGCCCGTGTTGCTGCGCCAGGGCGGCAATCCAGATGTCATTTTCCGGCAGGGGCCGCCCCTTGTCTCGTAATGCTTTCTTGATCCGGCCATAGTACTCAGCTGTCGTCGCGTCACAGACTAAGACTGCGCTTGCCGCAACTAACTCCTCTATTCTGTGAACGTTACCCTTGGGCTGGGTCGACTTATAGGCTCCGAAATAGAGCTCTCCTACGACAATGCTGGGGATGAAGACACGGGCGGACTCGGATAGGCGGGCTAGAACAGCTTGGTCTTTGGCGAACAGGCCAATAACGATATTAGTGTCGAGGAGGACACTACCACTCACTCTGATCTATCCTCTCGCATCCCTCCTCGATCGCTTTCGCCATCAGTTGTACATCGGCTTGACTGATAGCGCCTGAGAACTTCAGCAAGTCTTTACCGGATATTCCTCCAGCAGCAGGCAGGAGGCCTTTCACAAAGGCTAAGACCTGCTTCTGCTGCTCTTCAGGCAACCGAGCCATTTGCTGAAGTAATTCCTCTTGTAGCTTGGGACTCACGGTCACACACCTCTTTGGGTTTCAAGGCTGGCAAGAATGGCTTCACGAATGTTGGTCAGAGCCTCGTCTCAAGATTTTCCCTGCGAGACGCAGCCCGGTAAGGCGGGGCACTCGACCACGTAGTACCCGGCTTCGTCCTGTTCGATCGTGACGAGAAACTTCATCATGGCACCTCGTTGTGCGTCAACTTAACACACCTTCCCAACCACGGCAATACCAAGACGGCCTGCCTGCCGATGGCGACGGCCGGTCCCGCCCCCTGCTCCGTTCAGAAGCTATATGCTATATGCCATCAGCCATCAGCTCCTACTCTGACCATCGGCCATCTGCCATCAGCCATACGCTTTTACAAGAGCCCCCCACCCTCGCGCTCGACAATTCCTAATTCGGTGCTGGTAAAGTTTGATTTAGTTGGTTCTGGTATAACTATCCTGTGCGCCGCAATAATGAGTCCGGCGCGGGGGAGGGTATATGCTAAACGGAAAAGGGAACGGGGAGGTCGTTGCCTTAGGGTTCACCGCAGGGTTCGTCGGGGCCGCGGCCGTGCTGCTCACCGCGAGGCTTCTGTTCTACGCCGGGATAGGCCCCGCGCTCGGGGTCGCGTCGCCGCTGTCGTTCGCGCCGCCGGACGTGTACAGGCCGCTTGTCTGGGGCGGGATATGGGGCATCCCGCTCGCCTTTATCCTGAGGAGGCTGAAAGACCATCACAAGGCCGTAGGCTTCATTTACTTTCTCGCGCCGGTTGCGGCGTTGTATCTCATATTCATGCCGATGCGCGGTATGGGACTTTTCGGACTGAATGGCGGGCCGGGCATCATGGTCCACGCCTTCATCGCGAACGCGCCCTATGGGATAGTGACGATGCTCGCGATCGCGGCGATTTGCGGACGCGGCGGGGGATGTGGAAGTCCTTAACATCCTGCCTGCCGAAGCTTCAATCTAAATAGGCTATCGCGGATAAGAAACCGTGTTAGGAACCGTTTCCGCTGAATCCCGCCACACGAATGACGACCTGCCGATGGCGACGGCCGACTACCACAATCCTGCCCCACACAATCCAACTCCACATTTTCCCGCGCCTGCCCCTGCTTCTGGGCTTGAGATGGCTCTGGCCTTTGGCGTGAGTTTTGTATATACTTAATACGTGTTCGAATGGGATCCGCTGAAGGCTGCCGCGAATCTCGCCAAGCACGGCGTCTCATTTGAAGAAGCCACGACGGTCTTTCAAGATGCCCGGGCACTCGATGGTCCCGACATTGAACGTTCCAGTTCGGAGGCGCGCAGGCTCCACCTGGACAAGTCTATCTTACACAGGATCCTGGTGGTTGCCTATACCATGAGGAGGCACGACGATGAACAAGAGGCGATTCGGCTCATCAGCGCGAGGCGCGCGAGCCGGAAAGAACGTAAAGCGTATACCAGACCGGCAAATTGATTCTTCGGATATCCCGGAGATGTCCGATGCCCAGTTGCGCGCCATGCGGCGCGTAGGCCGCCCGACGCTCGGTGACGTGGCACGGCAACTGATCGCGATCCGCATTGATCCCCAGGTGTTGGAGGATCTTCGGAACGAAGCAAAGCGACGGGACATCGGCTATCAAACGCTGATCCACGACATCCTGACGAAGCACGCCAAAAAGAAAACGGCGTAGTCGGGCAGAAAACCTAACAGTCCCTGCCGATGGCGACGGCCGGTCCCGCCCCCTGCTCCGTTCAGAAGCTATATGCTATATGCCATCAGCTCCTACTCTGACCATCGGCCGGAGGCCATCAGCCATACGCTCTTACGAGAGCTGACTCCCTCTCGCTCGCGCGGGCGCTAAATCTGGATGGGCTGTTTGATCTGTCGCTGGATCAGGTGCTGCGGGAGATCATCGATAGACGTCTTTGCGATGCTCGATCGAGAGAACATCCAGCCATTCTGAGCCGACGCGCCGATAGAGGACCCGGTAGGGCCACAGGCGGTAGGACCAGATCTTCTCCTTTTGAAACCTTCCTTTGAGCGGCTTTCCGTCCAGCGGGTTTCGGGCGAGATGGCGGAGGGCTTCCTTGATTTTTTCTTTCGTACCACTGTCGAACGATTCGAGATCCTTGAGCGCCTGCGAGGTCAGGCGGACCTGTCTCACTGGTCCTCACCGAAGGCTTCCTTGAACGAGCGGACTTTTCCGGCCTTGGCTTCCTTGAGCCCTTGCTCCAAAGCCTTCACTGCCTTCGGATTAGACATGAATTCCAGCGTTTCCACCCAACTCTCGAACTCTTCTGCGCTCATCACCACCGCCTTGGGCACACCGTTCTTGGTGACGACATAGCGTTCGGAAAGCCGATCGACCTTGTCCACAATCTTGGAGAACCGGTTCCGGGCCTCCTTCAGCGAGATTGTCTTGCTCACGGCGCGACTCCTTTCACGATCGAGTGTACACAATTATGGCGACCTCTTCAACTACCTATCCTAAACGAAGCCAAGCTTCAAGAGAACAAGCTGCCAGGCACTTACCTGCTAGAGCCCCGCCACACTTCGGATGGCCTGCCGATGGCGACGGATGGTTCCACGCCTTTGTTCCGTTCAGAACCTATAAGCTATATGCCATCAGCCATACGCTCTTCGCAGAGCCCACGATCCCACCCTCGCGCGGACGCTGATTCTGGATGAGCGGTTCGATCTGTCGCTGCAGCAGACGCTGCGGTGGGTGACGAAGGACAGAAGGCTACGGTCTACAGGATGGCCGTGACAATTGGTGCGTCAGATAGGTCCCAATCAAGGCATAGGCTCGTGCGTTTAGATGAAGGTCGAATTCGGAAAGGATGTAGGATCGCTTGTCCGATTCGATGTCAGGAATGATTTGGGAGAGGGCGATCACCTCAAAATGCCTCTCTTGAAGACCCTGGAGGATTTGGTCGGTCAGCGTATCTCCGGCCCTCTCGTCCCAAAACAGGACGACAAATCGGGCTTGATATCTCTTCGTCAGCTCTGCTCTTGTCCGTTCTAGGATTGCCAAATACAGCGGGATATCTGTGGGATCAAAATGACCGGACATGACACTGGACATGATAAAGGTATCTTCCAGAAATCTGAACAGGAAGCTCCGTTTGAACCGGTCATGTATCGTTTTATAAACCACTCCGTGGAAGGGTCCGATAAATTCCACTCCCCGCTCTCCCGACCATTGATAGCGGGGTCCATACAAATCCCAGTTGACCTTCCCGGCAGCCCTCGCCACATGGGCCTCGATGCCCAGGTAGATCACAACATGGGGCTGGCCTTCGACAATCTTATCCAGTCGACCCAGCTCAACTGTGCGGAGCATTTGATGCGGTCCATAACCATGAAATCCGAAGTTGTATCCTCTGTAGCGTCCGCCTGAGCCTTTTAAAACGGATGCGGGCAGAGTCTCGTCATCGCCAACCCCCTCTCCGAACGTCAGCGAGTCTCCGAAGAAAACCACATTACACGCCTCGCCTTGAAGTGATTCTGGTATCTGCCGTAATCCGTCGCGCCCAATTGTGTAGACCGTATCGTACAGGAGATACTCTCGGTGATATTTCCGCACCTCGACCTTGCCCCCCGGCTGTGGACCATAACCCAGATCCGGATCTGCAATGTAATAGGGTTCCTTCGATTCCAGCTCCACGCGGATGTCCGGCTGCGTTGTCACATAAATCCCCCCTTCAATGAGCGCCAAGGTCAGGAAGGATGACGCGAATGTCACAGCGATGTTCTGAAGCCTGGCGTGGGATAGGAAGAGCGCAGTGGCCACGGTCCCACCCGCTGCCGCCAAAAGGCCGAGCACAAAGGGTGCGGGGCAGTCGTGCCACACCAGAAACACAGCCACCAGTCCGAGCGTCACGAGACCGGCTGTGAGCCGAGCATACCATCGCCGCGGTGAAGTGAGCAGTGCGTCTCGGACCCCTGCATCAGCTTGATGCGCATGCTGCAATGGTTGAACGCCTTCGCCTGCGTCGGTAGCCATCGTTACCTAATTCTCGGATTAGAAGATGTGTTTCGCGGTGCCGCTGAACCTCTCATCTCTGACTTTAAGGGATCTGACCCATCGGCTCGTCCTCAACGGAGCGGGGTCGATGGAAGCCAGGCCTGTTTTCAGACCCGACATCCTTCGAGCCCAAAGGCGCCCGTAATCCAGTCGGGTGAAGCCACCGCAGAAGCGGATGGAAACGGCCGAGCATCCCCACGCCCCAGGCTCGTTTTAGGTCATCGACGGTCTCGCGAATCCCGAGAAACCGAGTGATCGCGTACGCCACAACGGCACCATTGAGGAGCGCGACCACCGCGTTCGGCCAGCGATCCGCTGTTGCATGGATGACCGCGAGGGCCAGGCACAGGGCGAGCATGGCAAATTCCAAGCAGATAATCGGGGCGGGCACGCGGGTGCGCCCGGCGATTTTGGGAGTCCGCTCAAAAGCGCTTTTCCGACCGGACCACGCTTGCTTCAGAGAGTTAAATGCTCCGCGTAAATGTACGGGGATGAGGGACAAGTTCAGCGCGTAGACATCGAAAAGGGTTCGAATCGCGGGATACCCCGCAAGATACAGATCGCGAGCGTACACAAGAAAGTATGGCAACACCGTCAGCGGCACCCAGATGTTCACCAAGCGCGGCGAAAACGGGATAGCCATGAGCAAGAGCACCGACAATGGCCCGGTCGCCAGCGAAGTCAAATAGTGGAGTTGATGGAACCCCTGAGCAAGCGATGTCCACCGATTCGAGGCAATCCACCAGTGCGCGACTAACTTCGGCAGAATCAGCAACCCACCATTGGCCCACCGACCTCGCTGGATGGTCAGGGCGCCAAAATCCCTGGGAGTCGCGCTGTATGCGAGACGCTCCGGATAGTTGAAGAGCTGCCATCCTTTCTGAAGGAGGTCCACCGTCGATTCGGTATCCTCGATCACGGTACGGTCTTGAATGTAGCGTCGGATTGTCATACGGCCTTTCCGCCCGACCACGCAAATGTCATCGAGTGCGGCTTTACGCAGCAAGGCGTTTGCGCCGACCCAGAACGTTGCACCATAAGCCGTAAAGCCTTGATGGCTGAAGTATTGAATATCCGTTGTCGCGCCGGCTGTCCGCTCCAGAACCTCAGGAGCGTCCGGAAAGGCGCTGTACGGCGTCTGCGCCACTGCGAGGCGTTGATGACACGGCCGCTCCATCACATCCATGAGCCGAATCGCATAGTCGGAGAACAGAATACTGTCCGCATCCACTGTGATCACATAGGGTGTATCCGGGATCAATGCTCCGTTGCCCGGTTCGGCTTCCTCAAGATACAGGCCATCAGGTCGCCGCACCTCGAGCCAGTATTTCCCCATCAGCGCCAGATAGCTGTTCAGATTCATCGCCTTGTTCGGCTCATGCGAGAGATTTTGATAGCGCTTCCGTTCAAACAACGCGACGCTGGCCTGAAAAAGTGTCGCCAAGGCTTTGTACTCGGCGTGAAATCGCTGCGCCCAGTCTTCCGTGCCGGCAGGCGGGCCGAGCGCGGCGCGGCCCAGCAATTCCTTCGCTCCGGCCTCATGCTGCCGAGCCGGTTCACGAAATATCTTCTCCACGAACCACCGATCGGTATGCGACACCACGGGATACGTGGCTGCCTGCTCGTCAAACCAACGTGAAACTTGACAATAGCAATCCGCCAGTGCGCGAGCCTCATCCCCGAAATCCAGACGGCCGCCCATGTATCGGTCATGGAACTGCGCTGACACTGCGGTGATCCTCTTGGCCCCCTCGCTGAGCAATGCCTCGACTTCACGTGGCAAGCTGCGTGCGACCGTCAAGGCAGCCCGATCCTCGATGCCGTCCGGCTCCGGTGGATCGTCTACAAGCAAGACGACGCGCTTATCCGCATACTGTTGAAGCGCCGCGGACAGCAGGGTTTGGCGAATAACGCTCGCCTCTTCCTTGTAAGAAGGAATCAAAATGGTGAGGGGTGGTGCAGGCCGTTCGTAGAAGCGCAGGAGCGCCCCTCTTTCGACCGTAACATGGCGCAGTTTGCGTTTGAGATACCCGATACGAGCCCCTTGATAAACAAGATTGCCATACACGAGAAACCCAACAAGCAGGGCGAAAAAAAGCACTTCTCCAATTCCCCAAAGACTGTTCGCGCTGAATGTCCCCTTCGCTAGGTTTGCCTCAGATAAGAAACACATCAAGGTGGCATAGAGCGTGAAAGCAATGGCAACTCGTGTGAGCACGAGATCGAGACGGATAGCGTTGGCCCGCATGATTCGCCGCATAGGGGGGGATTGGGACGGCAAGAATGGTTCCTTTGCTAAGCTGTTGTTCTCATAGGTTGGGGGCGGCATACCTGCCCTTCGCTCACGTATGGTTTTGACGGCAGTGCCTGTCAAGGGATGTATGTTAAGGTGAAGTCGGTTCTCGACCGAGGCCGCATCGCGTGAGGGGAGTTCCCTCGAGAAAATGAACTAGCTCGGCAGAACCAGGATGGCGAGCGACTTGCCGATGCACGGATTTCGACATAATATGAAAGAATGACTCCTACATTGTCAAACAGGACTTTGGGGGCTGCGACTGGCGTGTGCGCAAGAGGTCCGGCATTAAATGAACAACGCTAACGGTGCCGCCTTTGTCTGTGTGCTCGTGCTTCTCATTTCCTCCAGCACGTCTACCGAAAGCTCGGGTAGTAACGTGGATACGGAGCATACCAGGCTTGCTTTCGAAGAGCCACTGGAATCTCTCGAGCTCACGATAACTATCGATGATGTGCCGATTACTATTGATGAGGAGCTGAACCATGGGAAGACGCAGCCAAGATTGAGCCGACTTGAGATCACGCAGAGCATCATTGCGTCATTGAAATCACATAGTGTCCCAGCCGTCTATGCGTTTAGCTACGGTGAGCCAGCCACCCGAGATCCCAATGCGATGGAGATTCTTCAACTTTGGGTCGGATCCGGTAACTTCTTAGGCAATCACACGTTCAGTCACAAGGATCTGGCCGTGACGACAGCGGAAGCCTATATTGCCGATATTGAACGCATGGACCTATTTCTGAACACGTTAGGGACTACTTCTCCGCCTCTGAAGGTGTTTCGGTACCCCTTTTTGAAAGAGGGGGAAAACGGCGAGAAAAGAAACAAGGTGCGTGATTACCTAGCCAGTAAAGGCTATCGGATTGCCCAGGTCACAGTAGACTACCTCGACTGGGCCTGGACGGAGGCTTATATGCGCTGCGCTGCGACCGGGGATGATCATAGGCTGCGGTGGTTGCGGGAATCTGTTGTGAAAGCGGCGCGGCGCCATGTTCGCCGTTCACAAAAGCTCGCAAAGCGCGTGCTGGGGCGGGACATCAAACACATTTTATTGTTGCACTTCAGTGCATTCAATGCCTTCACGCTCCCCGAAGTGCTCTCGGCCTTGAAGGCGGACGGGGTGAAATTCGTGGACTTACAGACGGCAATGAGCGACCCGGTCTACCGGACCAACCCGGATCATCCCATTCCAGATGGCAGAACGTTCCTGGGGCAACTCGTTGAGATGAATCACATTGCCGATCCCTATCAAGAGCAGGTGTACACCGAGGAGAAGTTGAGCGAGATCTGTAAGAAGTAGTCAATAATCTCGTGGAGTTCCCCGGTCTTGATCGCTACTCGAGAGCACAGTGTCTACAGATAACTGTTCATTGACTTCATTCTGAGTTTACGGCAATGGGAATAAGAGTAGACCGAAAAGGATGACCTGTCCCTAAACTTCGCAACCCTTCGCGCAACAAACCTTTCTCAGACGCCACCCCGTGGATACCCTTGCACCGGATCGAAGCTTGCGGAGCAGGTCCGGGCAGTGGACCCCGCGTGCATAGTTGGAGAACAAGACCGTCATCCTTTTGCACCCACCCGAAAGTGGAAAGTCTGCAGCGTTTTCAGAAACTCGATGAGGGCTTGGCGTGGGTCAGGCGGCGGCTTTTGGGGCGTTCGATATCTCAGGGAAGAGCCCCGCTATGCCAATTCATGCGTGTTCCCTATGAAGTACGTCACCCCTGAAGAGCGAGCGGGATCTGACCAAATAAAAGGGCCGCCGGAGTTCGGCGGCCCTTTTTTCATCGGCCTTGCTGGAGCAGTGCTCTCGCTAGTGTTTTCCCTTGTCCTTGTCGGCGCGGTGCAGATCAATCACAGTCCCAGCCTCGTTCAGTTCCACCGTGACCTGCGTCCCTTCAGGGATCGCACCGGTTTTCACTTCCAGCCTCTCCAGTGGGAAGACTTTTTCGCCTTCAGAAGTCTGGAGCTTGATTGCCTTCTTCATCTTGCCGACATAGACTAACTTACCGGTCACGAACTGATGCGCGGCCTTCTGGCCTTTGAGATGCATATCGATGACCATATTGTTCTCGTCCACCAGGACCGTGACTTCATCACCTTCTTTGAACGGTTCCTGTCCATGCCGCAGCTCTCTGTTCGGGTTGAGCTGGTAGGTCGCCCCATCCGGTGTTTGGACTGCGAGCGCGCCTGCTTTTTGGACCACGACGCCTGTGGCTTTCTTGTGACTCCCATGCTGTTTTTCAGCCGAATTCGAAACAGCCGGAATCCCTAGGATCATTCCGATTAGTACTGGTAATAAGAAGTATTGATACAACCTGACCTGCATACAGTCCTCCTCGGTTATTCCCTGTGCCGAACATACCTTGTTAGGCACTCATGTGATGTGGGTTGCACATTATACACTATCACGATCTAGCACACTAGAAGCAAGCTGGAACAATTCAGCTCTTCTGCTGGAATCCCGCCACATGAGCACAGAAAAAGCTGCCAGGCTACTTTTCAGAAACTCGATGCAGGACCGGCGGAGATCAGGCGGACTTGCGGTTGAGGTTCCTGGAATGGAAAATGGGGATATTCTCTAGCGAGGAGCGGCATGAGTGAGCGTGAACGGCTCAAAACACTGGTAGCTCGCGATGGAATGGAAGCAGCCAAAGAATGGGCAAGTAGGACAGCAACTATTTATAGTCAATCTATCAGCAACCCGGATCACTATGCGTCACAGCCTGACTGGAAACCGCGCTTTGAGCAGAGTATTCGTGAGTTGAAAATGTTTGCAGAAACTGGGGTGATTCCATGACCCACTACCAAGACTCAGAGAAAGCAAAAGGGAGCCTTCTGCCTTTCTGCTAAACTCCCTCCGGATCACGGACGTCCCCCGATAGCGACGGACGGTCCTTATGCCTCTGTTCCGTTCAGAACCTATACGCTATATGCTCTGAGGACTTCCGACGCCCCCGTCCTACACGCCCCCGTGCGCTCAAGGCGAAAATAAAAACGCCCACCTTGTGGGTGGGCGTCATCCGTTACATGGCAGCCTAGGTCAGAATTCGGTGCCAGGGACGAGTATGGACTTATCTTCCTGCGGGCTTGTTGCCTGGACTGATTGAGGATGCTGAAGCGCGCAAAGTAGCCTGAGCTGGGCCCACTTTCTCCGCCCGTTCTGCATCGAGAAGGAATTTGATTTGATCGTGGACTTCTTCGTCACTGCTCCTTTTGTGCTGCCCTCACACCAAGTGCCATTCCGCCGTTACGCCCCCACCAGCTCGACGGGCTTCCTGGTAGCGTGAGGTGCAACCGGATCTGATGCAGACGCCGCGGGTTCATCCCGCGCTGCACAGTGGACGATCTGCATGACGATCGCTGTGCGCGTGGTGGTGCTGGTTTTTTCCAAAATGTGCTTGAGATATTCCTTGACGGTCTGTACGGCCAGTCCCATTTCGTTGGCGATTTCCTTGTTGGTCCAGCCTTTCATGAGATGACGGACAACGCTTGTTTCGCGAGCGGTCAGGCGAAACTTCTCCTTCGCCTGGCCGATGACATTGTCCTGCCATGCGCCGATCCCGGTCTCGTTCATCACGATGAGGATTCGTTTCTCCCCGTTGCTCAGATCAATCAAGCCCTTGCCGCACAGGAGCACGGGGCGATGGAGAGTCTTCACGGCGTGCATGATTTGAAACTGTTCCCAGTATTTCGGATCGGTTCGGACTCGGAGGATTTTCCGGATTTGATCGGCGAGACGGGCGACGGCTGGCGGGAGCACCCCCTTTGCTGGCTTCCCACTCTGGTATCGAATGATTTGCTCGCACAGTTCCCCTGCCCGCCGATCCTTATAGAGCAGTTGCATAGAGGCCGTGAGCAGCATGATGCCAGGTCCAGCGTGCCGGCCTGCCGTACTTTCCTCGTGATGATCGTAATTGTCTTCCAAGAGAACCTCCCCTGTCTTCTCTAGGCCGTGTTACACGCCTGAATATTGAGAGAGTTCCGACTTACTGCCTGAACCAGCCAGTCACGACCGGTTTTCTCCTTCGGTGCCCTGTCGGAATGGAACGAGGACTCTCCCCGCTCCGCTGCGGTTCCGAAGTCTTGGGCTCGTCTTGCGAGAGCGACCCAATCCCCCAGCGGTCTTCTGGTTTGTCGAATTCCAGCGCGACGTTCCAGGTCGTATGGCACGTTCCCGTCCCCGGAGGGTCGTTGAGAGCGTCTCGCCTAGAAGCGGTGGAGACTGGGGAATCAGTTACGCGACGGAGGAATCAGGAAGCGCGATGGATAGGACAGTCGGCGTGGCTCAATACGTCATATGTTGCAACGATACACTCTCAGGGGGAGGAAAGTCAATCTGTCTTGAGAGAAAAAGGGACCGGCTACTTTCCTGCTATAATCCCGCCACACGACGGCCGGCCGGCCGTTGGCGACTGCCGACCCACAGGATCCCGCGCGGAGCCCTTTATTGGAGACTATCATTTTCTCGGGTCTTGACAACTCGGTGTAGTAGTTCCTGCGCCTCACTTTGAATGCGGACGAATTCAAGCCCGAACTCCCCCTCATTGGCCCACCGCACCACTGCCAGCTCCACGTCTATCAAGAGATCGTGATCAGGCAGATTAAGGCGCAGCTCCAGTTCAGTACCTGGTGGTACGCGTCTGTCACTTTTTACTTTACAACCTTCTCTGGTCAGGTCGACCAGTCTTCCTTCTCCCACCACCAGTTGGCCTGCCGAGAAAGAGCTTCTGAAGTGAATCCGTACGCCCGGGACCTTCCACAAATCCATCGGAGTCTCCCTGTCGAAACCAGCGGACCGCAGTTCGTCGCGTATGAACGCCTCCGCAGTATCACCCAACCTAATCCCGCTATGTGACGAAAAGCTATCCCACTTTCGTGGGGTACGTACTACGTGCGTGGGGCGGGCATGTGGTGACAACCCCGACGCTGACCGGGAGCTGGCCGCAGGCCTGGAGTGAGCAGAGCGGTCGGGCCCGTGGAATATGGAAACAGGTGTCAGACTACTTTTTCAGAGGCTCGATGAGGGGTTGGCGGGGTCAGGCGCCGGGGTTGCAGATGAAGTGCCGGAAGAGGCTCAGACAAGCTCGCCGTGCGAGGGGACGGTGAGCACCACGAGCGAACCAGGTTTGGTCAGCATGACGTGATTGCCCCGTTCACGAACTCGACTCCAGCCTGACTGCTCAAAAAGGGACTGCATTCCCACAATTCAATCTTCGCCCATCTGTGATCCGCTCTCGCAGACTCCCGATCTTGTCTGCTCCGTTGAGGACGACCTCCTTGAGCTCTCTCCCTTGAAGCGAGGGATTTCTCGCCTTGACCAAGCCTGCGCACCCCGTGACATGGGGTGTTGCCATGGATGTCCCGCTGAACGAATCCAAGCGATCCCCTGGAATGGTGCTCAGGATGGACACTCCCGGAGCGGCGATCTGGACGCTCTTAAGTCCCCAGTTCGAAAAGCTGGCCAGCCCATCCTCCTGGGTCGTTGCACCCACCGCGATCACGTTGGGAACCGTATAGCTCGCGGGATACGAGGGGACCTTATCATTATCGTTCGTCTCATTCCCCGCAGCCGCGACGAACAAGACGCCCCGTCGGTCGGCTTCCTTGATCGCGGCTTCCAACGCACGCGAAAATCCGCTGCCTCCCCAACTGTTATTGAGAATCTGAGCCCCCATGGACAACGCATACTGAATGGCTTGAATGGCATCCGCCGTGGTGCCGCTCCCATCCTTGCATAGGAATTTGACAGCCATCAACTGCGCTTTCCAATTCGCCCCCACCACGTCAAGATGATTATTGCCGACTGCGGCAACGGTCCCAGCCACATGGCTGCCGTGCCCATTGTCATCCAGCGGATCGCCAGACATCGCCCCATTGCAGAAGTTTGCCCCGTGGATGTCATCCACGATGCCGTTGCCGTCGTCATCCTGGCCGTTCACCTTTTCCCCTGGATTCTTCCACATGTTCTGGGCAAGGTCTCGATGCTGATAATCGATGCCGGTATCGATGACCCCAATGGTGACCGCCTCCGAGCCCGTTGATCGAACCCACGCATTCATCACTTCGATCTTCTTCATCCCCCACAGATCATCCGTCCATCTGGGGTCATTGGGCAACACGGGGCTTTCAAACGCGTAGAGTCTATAGTTAGGCTCAGCAAATTCCACATCAGGATTGCTCTCGAGACTGGCCATGACAGACCTGTAGTGCTCCGGCGTATCACATATCAGGCGTTGGAGTCCCACCATGGCGAATGTGGACAGAACGCGAACGCGCAAATCCTGGCTGAGTCGCTTGGCCACTTCGTTTAATTGGAGCATTCGCTCAGGGATGCTTTTCCCTTCGAGGAGGGTATCCTTGAACTTCACCAGGATTTCCCCCTCGACGACGCTCGGTCCACGGGGGAGCTGGAACGTGGGTTTCGCTTCCCGATCCTTCACCCGTCGCTGTTCCTCATCTTTCAGCTTCTCAAAGGCACGACCGGCGCCACGCTGGACCTGCGACCCAGGCCGGGGGACGGTTTTTGAAGAATCTTCGGCACAACCCCCGAGCCACAGACAGCCGAACACCAGCCCCGACAGGATAACGGTGGTTCGAGATGGGCAAAGAACTCTCTCTGTTGCACTGCGAATGAATCGGATCATGACAGCTCGCTCTGTCATCACCTGTGCCTCACTGGGTTCGGACTTTGTAATTAGGATCCACAGCTTCTACCTCTGGAAAAGCAGAATAGGCTTGCCGAATTGCTTCGAGTGGTTGCGATTCCGGGACCTTGATGTGGCACACCCTCGTCTGCCCGAAATGCAATTTGCGGAGGACTTTCACCTTGACGGCTTGGTGGATCGCGTCAATCCTGTCTTCAGGAGTGCCGTCCCGGAAGGTCACCAGAAGCTCATCAGGGACGGGTTCCTGCTTCATCTTCTTATCCGGCTTTTCGGCGGGTGGCGATTGCTGGGATTCAGAAATCTTTTGTTGTGTGCTGGCCGATTGAGCCTGCGCATCGCCCCGTTGCAAAGCATAACCAGCACAGGCTACGACATGAGCCAGGATAAAAACGAGTAGAGATAAGAGGAACGGTTTCACCGAGTGTCCCCACACTGCTTTACAAGAACCATTCTAACAGGGCATTCTCCTCCCTGTACAGCGACCGCGAGGACAAAGGGGACAGCTACTACTATTCTGTTATATTCCCGCCACACTTTGACGGCCTGCCGATCGCGACGGACGGTCCTTATGCCTCTGTTCCGTTCAGAACCTATAAGCTATATGCCATCAGCTATACGCTCTCAGAAGATAGGCCATCAACCATATGCTCTTGGCAGAACCACCGCCCCCACTCTCGCGCCTCTGCGATCAATACTGTCCGGTCATCTGTCACTCAGTTCCTGTTACGACGGCCTAGGACGATCAATAATACGGAACCTGACTTCATCAACCTGCGTGTCTGCGGACGTCCGCTCTCCCGCGAACAACCCACAGCGGTAGAGGCCAGGTTTCCATCCAGTTTTGGGAGGGGATAACTTAAAGTAGCCGGACTGGTCACTCATGGACATCATGACTCGGTCCTGTGGCAAGGCGCCTTGCTCTCCCGTCATCTCGGATTTTTCCAGGAAACAACGTGCTGTGAGGGGCACCGCATCATACGAGGCCGACACCAGTCCAAACACCAAGTAGATCTCTCGTTGTGTTGTGGGAAAGCTGTCTCCCGGGTTAATAGGAATAAAGTCATGTTCACCGGTGGGAAAATCATCCCGCATGATTTGGCTCGCCGGGATGACAAATCGAAACCAACTGAAATCAGCATCTCTGCCCATGAGCGACGCTCGCGCGTCCAGTGGTTTCTGAGGTTTCAGCCGATCGAAGGCTTTCGCATACCGTTCTTCCTCCGACAGGACTGTGGAAGGAGGAGGATCGCCAGATGGGATGCTGTTCGCGGTCCCATTCCCCTTCGGTTTCTCACTGTCGGGAACATGGGGGCGAACTTTTTCTATCCATCCTGCCAGTTTTTCTTTGTTTAGCACGCGGATTCCGGGTGGGAGCTGACGACCCTTGTTGCTTTCTTCAAACTCTATGGCCGCGTCATAGAGTATTTGAAAATGGACCAAGGCGTCGGACCACCGTTTCATCTCCACCAGACAGAGGCCTATACGAAACACCGTATCCGCATTTTCTTCGTCACTCGGATTCAGGCTGGACATCTTTCCAAAAATGGTCAGCGCTTCCTCGCACCGGCCAAGCTCCATTAAGGTCAGCCCTAGTTGATGAACGGCTGTGGGATCGTTGGGGTTGAGGGCCAGAAGTTTTCGGTAGATCGGCTCGGCCTCCTCATAACGACCTGCAACGAACAGTCTCCATGCGTCCGCGCGAATCATGGCCCATTCCTTACGCTGGGCCGGTGTCACTTGTGAAGGAGGAAAGGGTATAGAGCGTCGGCCTCGATCCTGGGTGGGCCCATAGATTACTGACAGCAGATTTTGGGCAAGGATCTCCAGCGGAGAACCAGGTGGCACCCGTTGCAACACGTATTGGACTTCATCGTACGCGCCCGGATAATCCAAGACATCAAAACGTGCCCGGGCGATCCCCAATCGCCAATCGAGCATATCCGGCGCGAGTTCCACGGCCTTCTTATACGGTTCCAGCGATTCCTCATTGCGGTCCAGGTTTCGGAGTTCCTGCGCCAACCGCAAATGAATCAAGGGATTCTGGACATCGACCTGTGCAATACGTTGCAACTCGGCGATTGCTTCGACTCCCTGTCCGGAGCGAAGCAACACACTCCACTTCGCCCATCGGACATCCAACGCGGTTGGTTGCCTGGCGAGGACAGTCTCATAGGCCTCAACCGCTTCTCGGGGGCGGCGGGATGTGGTGAAAATATCACCGCGTAATTTGTGTAGCGCGAGCGCGTGGGGATTGTCTTGAATCCCTTGGTCAAGGATATCTAGCGCACCGTTTATCGCACCACTCTCCCACGCACCTCTCGCACGTTCGGCGACTTTCTCCTCTGAAACCATCTGTGGATCCTCCGCGAACGCCAAGAGACCCACCGTCAATGTCACCACGAGTGGCACCGCAAGGAGCACTACGATGGATTGACACCATCGCAGGACGGAACTGTTTGGGATGTGAACTGGTACATATGTATTCACAAACATGTTGCCGCTCTATGGTCGGGGTGAACCTTTCCTAACATCATGTGACGGTGCAATACACCACCGCCTGTCTCGCCTACTGTCAGGCGAATCATGTGTGTGAACGCATCCTGCCGCGAGGATTCCAATACATGTGTTTTATTATATTCTATTTCAACAAAATAGGGGTCCGAGTACTGTTTCGGGGGAAGGATGGGGGCCATTCAGAATGTTGTGACGCGCCCGGCGATGGATTCTTTTCCTTCCGAACCCATAGGCCATATGCCATCAGCCATAGGCTCTTGGCATCGCTGCCGCCCCACCCTCGCGCCTCCGCTGATTTAGCTGTCTCCCGACTTCTGCTATAATCCCGCCCCACGATGAAACCACGAATTACGATCATTACATTGGGTGTAGACGATTTGGCCAAATCACTTCGGTTTTATCGCGATGGGCTAGGATTTCCGACGGAAGGGATTGTGGGCACGGAATTTGAGCATGGCGCCGTTGCCTTTTTTGATTTACAGCCAGGCCTGATGCTTGCCATTTGGCCTCGCGATGAGATTGCTCATGACGCGAACATCTCCAAAACCCCTCACAGCCCTACCGAGTTTACCATCGGCCATAATGTCGGCAGTCAAGAAGAAGTTGACGCGGTGATGGAGCAAGCGAAAAGAGCGGGTGCAAAGATCATCAAACCTGCCGCCAATACATTTTGGGGAGGCTACGCCGGTTATTTCCAAGACCCAGATGGTCATTTGTGGGAGGTCGCATGGAATCCACGAATGGAAATAACTGATTAGAACTTTAAACAGAAAGAGGGGATAGGCCACTTTTTCAGAAACTCGATGTGGGCTTCGCGAGAGTCAGACGGCGGGTTTGCGGATGAGGTTTCGGATCAGGCTGTTCAAAGGTATGGATCGGCACCACAACCTACCTTGCCCGAGGAGTCTTCGGACCGGACGAAGGCGGGTCTGCTTGGCCTGGCTGCTTCAGGACTCGATTGAGCGCTGCGCCGAGTTCATGCAGTGAGAACCCCTTTTGCAGGAAATCGGTCACCCCCAGCTCCCTGGCCTGATTCTCCACCTCCCCTCTCCCAGCTCCTGTCAGGATGATGACGGGCGTATGTGGCTCGACTGAGCGAATCTCCCTGAGCACGTCGATGCCGTTGATATCGGGCAGGTTCAAGTCGAGAATGGTCAAATCGGGGTGATCCTGCCGAAACAGCTGAATGGCTTTTCGGCCGCGGTCCGCTTTCAACACCGCATGGCCCTTGCGAGTCAAGGTGATGTGGAGCAGGTCGAGCATCATCGGCTCATCATCCACCACGAGAATCCTCGCCATCAGGAGCGTCCCTTCTCCCTCTCTCCTTCTCGCTTTCTCCGGCTAGCCCGTCTGTCTGCCCCGTAAGCGGCCGCAGGCTCAACACGCGCCATATCGTTATCCCGCTCCTCGTTTGCCAAACCACCAGGGACTGAGGGCGGTGCCTGACGTGAGGTTGTCGTTCAGCTTTCGATATCTCGGGGAGCCATACTATGCCAATTTCCTGCGTTTTCCCTATGAAGTACGTCACACCTGAGGAATGGGAAAGGGTGGCAGGCGACTTTTTCAGAAACTCGATGGGAGGCTGGCGGGGGTCGGGTGTCCGCTTTCCGGATAAGGTTCCGACGAGGTTCCGGGGGAGGCCGTGGCCCAGCTTGCGGTACAAGGGGACGGTGAGCTCAGCCAGCGAACTAGGTTTCGTCAACGTGACGTGTAGCAGAACAAAGGCATGGGCTGCTTTCTCAAGGGCTACCCGTTTTGGACTTTCCTTGGTCTATCTCTAGGAGCATGTTCTGGGCCTTTTCAATCCATGGCTTAGTCCCGAGAGTGGTGGGAGCCAGCTTCAAGTAGCTGCGCAAGGCCTCTGCCGCGTCCGCCGGTTGATCCTGCGCCTTCAAGAGACTGCCAAGGTTGAAGTACGCCTGAATGAAGTCGGGGTTCCGTCCGATTACAGTTCGGTATTCTGCAATGGCCTCTTTTTCCTGACCCTTTGCCGAGAGCGCCGTGCCGAGATTGAAATGGCTCAACACATCATCGGGCCGATAGCCAAGGGCTGTGCGGTATTCGGCAATCGCTCCCTCCAGATCACCTTTGCGTTGCAGGGCGGTCCCTAAATCATTATGGGCATCGGGATCGTCCGGATGAACACTGAGCACAGTCCGATATTCAGCGATGGCCTCGTCGAGATCGCCTTTGCCCTGAAGTGCAGCCCCCAGGCCTAGGTGGGCTCGATCCAGATCGGGCATAAGACGGAGTGCCAGACGGAATTCCGGGATGGCTGCGTCATAATTCCCTTGCTCATTGAGCAACGCGCCTTTCTTGCGATGTTCCTCCGCGTTATCCGGGGCCCCTGCCGGTGCCGGCTTGGGCTGGGTCTTTTTGTGCTTGCTGGTTTCCTTGCTCGGGGTGGCTTCCGAGTGTATCGCCTCTTCTGCTCCCACCAGCACGGACCAGGTGCGTGCCAGTTGCTCCTCCGTGTCAATGAGGCTCAGGACTTCGCGTCGATGTTGCGCAATAGCCTGCACTTCTGACGTATCCTTGCTGGCGGCTAATCGCCGCGTGTCTGCTTCCACTTCTTTGCGGTACCCATCGATCTTATCCCGGGCCCGCGTGAGTTCGACCTTGGCGCGTTCGTTCTGCACCAACGCTTCGATCTTGTGGATCACAACAGCGGGATCAATGACCGTCTTGACAGGCACTGATACGACCGTGGCGGAATCCGCGCGGGCGGTCTCGTGGGGATATTCTATGATCTCCAATAGGCCAGTGATGTAGGCGCGGAGCTCCTCTGCGTTAAAACCCAGTTGCTTCACGGCCGGCACATTTTCCAGATACGTGCCCGCTTCGCTAACAGCGAGGGCCTTGGCATTCGAGAAGGCGAGACGCTTCGCATCTGCAAGGCTGTCGTGGTCCGCCATCCGATATTCGCCCGTCGCCGTAATGGAATGCACCTCTGCCCGACCTGGGACTGGCAGCGTGCACACCAATAGCAGCCACAAGGAGAGGGTCTGGCGAACCAGCATGATCCGTTCTGACCGGCAGAGCCTCTCCCTTTCCCTTCGCCTCCAGCCCCCTCCGCTTGTGCCACTGAATGTCATTGTCCGCCCCTCCTCTTCCTAGAATTACTTCGCCTGCTGGCGCGTGATCTCCAATTCTCTGAGCCGCTGGGTATAGGGGGCACAATACTCCTTCGCCTTGGGCGGCTCATTCTGATACTTCTCCACGCAGAGGCGATAATCGCGGAGCAACTGGGCCTGTTCTTCTTTGAGGTCGGCGGTAGTCTTCTTGACGCGGTATTCCTCGTAGTACTGGCACCCCACGACGGTACAGAGGATCAGACCGAGCAGAGCTGGCAACAGATCGCGCATCTGATTCTCCCTCGTAGAGCTAGAAGTAGGAAGCCGGGCGTCTATTAGAGTCAACTTATATACCTCACTGATTATCCCGGTGCGCACGGAATTGCTGCGCCAGTCGCCGTTCATCCAACGCCCGTCGGGAACCTTGAATGGCGGCCTCCTTAGGC
>Ga0209376_1000507_pt1 | contig 42594 bp, 39 predicted proteins | sample GraSoiAngelo_134_FD_185891 | JGI IMG/M metagenome (GOLD analysis project Ga0209376, IMG submission 185891) | Grasslands soil microbial communities from the Angelo Coastal Reserve, California, USA - 14_0929_05_30cm (SPAdes) (version 2) | ecosystem: Environmental > Terrestrial > Soil > Grasslands ...
CGTCGAAGGCCCGGTGATTCAGCCGGGCGTTCGCCTGCATGCGGTGGCAGCGGATGACGGCGGAGACGAGGCTGCCGAACGCGCGCGAGATGGTGTTGGCGCAGCGGAGATGGGCGGCGTTGTCGGGAACGCATCCCGGGTCGTCGCCGCCGAACGGCTGCCCCGGCCCGGGGGTTTGCGTGCGCGCGACGACGGCGATCAGACACACGGCCCCGAGCGCGATGGCGAGCAAGCGCTTCATCTGGTGTCTCCCTTCCGTGATGCGAGGCTCTTCGCGGGGTCCTCGCGGGGCTCGATGTCGCACGCCCCAGCCCCAACCGGCAAGCGGAGTCACCATGCGAAGAGGTGATAAACGCCCAAAGAAGACAGGAAAAATCGGACTTAAAATGGGGTTCCGGCCGCACGGGTCTCCGCCAGCCGGCGCAGCGCCGCCTTCTCCACCTTGCCGCTCGCCGTGCGCGGCAGGTCGCCCTCCGCGACCACGAAGACGTGCCGGGGAACCTTGTAGCTGGCCAGGGATTCCCCGCAGAAACCCTGGAGCTCCTCGGGCGTCGCCCCGCCTCGAGCCTTGAAGACCACGAATGCCGCGACGTTCTCGCCCCGCGTCGGATGCCGCACCCCGACGACGTGCGCGGCCTGCACGGCCGGATGGCGCCGCAGGACCGCCTCGACCTCGCTCGCCGCCACGTTGACCCCCGCGGTCTTGATGACGTCCTTCAATCGCCCCGTGAAGTGCAGGAACCCCGCCGGGTCGACGAAGCCCAGGTCGCCCGTCCGGAAGAAGCCTTCGGCGTCGAACGTCGTCGCGCGCGGAACGCCGTAGTAGCCCTCCATGAGGGTGGGGCCGCGCACCAGGATCTCGCCCGCCTCGCCCGCCGCGACGGGCTCGATGCGGATCTCCATGCCCTCGAGCGGCCGGCCGAAGGTGCCGAGGCGGATCGGCTCGGGGTCGTCCCAGCGCGCGGCGCTGACGAAGGTGGCCGTCTCGCTCATGCCATAGCATCCGACGGCGTGGTGGTCCGGGCCGAGCAGCCGGGCCGTCAGCTCGGGATCCGCGCGAGTCCCCTTGCGGAGCCGGAGCCGGCGCCCCGCGAACTCCGGATGCTCGAGCAGGGGTCCGGCCTGATGCCAGCCGGCCATGATGGTGCACGCTTCCCGCTCGAGCAGCTCGAGCGCGCTCGCGGCATCGACGACCTCCTGGAGGACGACGCGCCCGCCGCCCGCGATGGTCGCCAGCGCGCCGAGCACGAAGCCCCCGCTCCAGAAGAGGGGGAGATGACCCCACCAGGCGTCGTCGGGCCCGATGCCGAGCCGCTCGGCGATGCCCCGCGCCGCGGTGGTGAGCGCGCCGTGCGAGTGCACCACGGCCTTCGGCTCGGCCGTCGTGCCCGACGTGAAGAAGACGGTCGCCCAGTCGACGGGTGACACGGCGCGCTCGACGGCGTCGAGGAACGGGTCGTCGATCGCCGCGGGCAGCTCGCCCCAGCGCGCGCATCCCGGGGCCTCCCCGTCGAGCAGCACCACGCGGCGGAGCGCGGGCAGGCGTGGCGAGCGCAGCGCGCCGGGCGCCGCCCCGGCCAGCTCCGGGACGATGTCGCGGAGCGTCGCGAGGTAGTCGTGGCGCAGGAACCGGTCGAGCATGACGAGGAGCTGCACGTCGGCGTGCCCGAGCGCGTGGGCCAGCTCGTCTCGCTTCCAGAGCGTGGAGAGCGGGACCAGGACGGCCCCCAGCCGGAGGGCGCCGAAGGCGATCGGCAGCCATTCGAGGCGGTTGGTGCAGAGGAGACCGACGCGGCTCCCCTTGCCGGCGCCGGCGGCCAGCAGCTTCTTCGCCGCCTCGCGGCTGGCCGCTCGCAGCTCGGCCCAGCCGAGCCGCGCCGTCACCTCCGCCCGCGGCGCGGCGGCCAGCGCCTCGCGCGCGGGCGCGCGCGCGACGGCGGCGTCGAGGAAGGCGCCGAGCGTCTCCATCAGCCGCCGAAGCGCTCCCGCAGGAGATGCGCCTGCACCTTGTTGGCGGCGTTGCGCGGCAGGGCGTCGACGAACTCCACCCGTCGCGGCCGCTTGAAGCCGGCGAGCCGGGCCCCCGCGAAGGCGCCGAGCGCGGCGCCGTCCACCCGGGCGCCCGGCTGCCTGACCACCACGGCCGTCACCTGCTCGCCCCACTTGGGGTGCGGCGTGCCGATGACGGCGACGTCGGCGACGCCCGGATGGGCGCGCAGCACGGCCTCCACCTCGGCGGGCGACACGTTCTCGCCGCCGGTGATGATGATGTCCTTCACGCGCCCGGTGAGGAAGAGGTAGCCGTCCGCGTCCTGCCGCCCGAGGTCCCCGGTGTGCAGCCAGCCATCGCGGACGGCGTCGCCGGTGGCGGCGCGGTCGCGGTGGTAGCCGGCCATGACGGTCGGCCCGCCGACCACGATCTCCCCTTCCTCCCCCGGCGCCGCCAGCGCCCCGTCGGGGCGACGCACCGCGACGACAACGTGCGGGTTCACCCGCCCGACGGTGCCCTCGCGGTCGAACACGCTCGTGCCGCGCGCCATCGTGACGCCGTCGGTCGACTCGGTCTGGCCGTATGCCTCGATCAGCTCCGCGCCCTCGAAGAGCCGGGCGAGCGCGCGCTTCGCCTCCATCGGCGTCGGTGCACCCCCCACCGACACCTTCTCGACCGTCCGGCGCACGGCCGCCGGAATCTGGCCGAGCGCGAGCATGTCGAAGACCATGCCGCCGATCAGCGTGAGGTCGGTCACCCCGAAGCGCTCGACGGCATCGAGCGTCGCGCCGACGTCGAACTTCTCGACCAGCACGGCGGTGGCCCCGGCGAGCAGGCGGCAGAGGAGGTGCGAGACCAGCACCGGCACGTGGCTGAGCGGGCTCAGACAGGCGCCGACGGTCTCGGCCCGGTCGCCACGCGCCTGGGCGCAGGCAAGCATCGCCCAGAGGAGGTTCGCGTGCGTCAGCATGACGCCCTTCGGGGCCCCCGTCGTCCCCGAGGTGTAGGCGATCACCGCGAGCCCGTCGGCCGCCGGCGGGCGGGGCGCGCGGGGCGCGGGCCGCCGGCCGCGACGGAGGAGCCGCGGCGCGAGCGGCAGGTCGGGCGCCGTCACGAAGGCCGGCACGCCGGCCGCCGCGGCCGCGTCGCGGGCGACGGCCTCCCGTCCACGATCGCAGAGGAGCGCCCGGGCCCGCGCATGCTCGAGCAGGTGTGCCGTCTCCTCGGCCGTCGAGCGGACGGCGATCGGCACGGCGACGGCCCCGATCCCCCAGACGGCGAAGAGCATCGCCACCACCGCGGGCTCGTTCGCCGCCTGCACGCCGATCGGCTGTCCCGTCCCGAGCCCCCGCCGCACGAGCCACGCCGCCAGCTCGTCGACGGCGGCGGAGAGCTCCCCGTAGGCGATGCGCCGGCCGGCGAAGCAGAGGCCACCCGCCCGGCCGCGACGGGAGGCTTGCAGCGCGAGGAACGCCGGAGACGTCGGCAGGAGCATCAGATCGCCGGCTCGTGGAGCCCGACGAACACCGTCCTCCCGCCCTCGATGCGGCGGATCACGAGCCAGTCGCCCTTGTACGCCTTGTGATCGTAGGGCCCGAGGCTCATGTGCGTGCGCGGGCCCCCGTTGACGGCGGGCAGCATGCGCACCCGCTCGAGGCCGTCCTTCACGCCGGCGGGGGTCAGCAGCGGCGCGCGCGCTAGCCCTTCGGCGATCAAACGCGTCGTGTCGTAGCTGAGCGCCGTCACGGTGTGGTCGCGCCGCTTGCCGAGATGGTCCGCGAAGCGGTCGAGCATGGGCCCGAGCCGCGGGTTCTCCTCGCACATCTGGTCGATGCCGTACCAGCCCTCGAGCGCCGCCATCCACTCGGGCTTGGCGTAGCAGAACTGGAAGGCGCTGGTCATGATCCGGGGCGGGTCCCAGCCGAGGTTCCGGAACATCGGGGCCATCAGGATCGTCGGGTACCCGTAGCCGAGATAGGCGAGGCAATCGGGCCGCTGGTCGCGGATTTTCCGGAGGATGCCCTCGAGGTCGTCGGGAACCTGCGTCGTGTAGGCCTCGATCAGGACGTCGAGCCGGGCGCGGGCCGCGTAGTAGCGGAAGTTCGACGCGTACTCGACGCCGCCCGGGCTGATCTCGTGGATCATGCCGACCGTCGTGTAGCCGCGCCGGCGGATCCACGCCGCCATCATCGCCGCCTCCTCGGCGAGGCCGCCGTTGCCGAGGTTGAAGCAGTATTGTCCATGGTAGCGGTCGGTGCCCGTCCAGGTGACGGCCGGCACGCCGGTGCGGTCGATCACCGGCGCGAGCGCGATCGAGTTGTCGGTGATGAGCGGGCCGATGACGCAGAGCACGCCCTCGGCGGCAAGGGCGAGATAGCCGTCGATCGTGTTCTTCGCCTCGAGGCGCGGGAGCCCGATCGCCTCCTTCACGACGAGCTCGACCGGGCGGGTGATCACGCCCTCGGCGTGGGCCTCGTCGAACCCGAAGCGCAGCGTGGCCAGGAAGTCCTCCTTGGTGCCCATGTCGATGTCGATGAGCACGCCGACCTTCGTGGGCGCGAAGGGGAGGCCGTGGGGCAAGGACTTTCTATTTGATGTCGGGGCGGGCATCAGAGGTCACCGAGCGTCATTGCCCGAATGACCTCGCATGACAGCGCAAAGTAGGGAGCCGCATGAAGATCGCGTTGACCGACCGGAGCGTCCGCCAGCTCGTACCACCAGAGCGGGGGCGGCTGGAAGATGCCGGGCCTCGCACTCCGCGTCATGCAGCCCCGCCCAGCGACTTGCGCCCGTGAGCTGGCGTCCGTACATATCCGTACATGTCAGCAAGGGCTGAGGAGCGGATCGAGGTGAAGGCCACCGCCGCCGAGAAGGCGCGTTTCACGCGTGCCGCGGAACGACGAGGCATCTCCCTCTCCGATTGGGTGCGCCGTCGCCTTGCGGAAGCTGCCGAGGCCGACCTGGGGATCGAGGAGCCGATGCCGCCTTCTCAAGAGGACATTGCCGAGGCGTTGAAGGCCTACGGCGCGCTCCGCGGGAGTGGCCTGCGGGAGCGGGTCAAGCGAGCGAGGGCGACGCCTTGGACCGTCCGCCGGTGATCGCGGACACGGATGCCCTGATCGATCTCCTCGAGCGCGAAGCCACGAGCAGATGGCGCGGCTCCTGCGGCAAGGTCGCCTCGGGACCACGGCAGTGTCCGCCTTCGAAGTGTGGCGCGGATGCGCGACCGAGACGCAGCGGGACCAGACGAGGCGAGTACTGCGCGGCCTCCGCGTGTACCCGTTCAACGAGCCAGCGGCGCGTCGAGCCGGAGATCTCGCCCGGGAACTCGACGCCAAGGGCGAGGGAATCGGCGAGCGCGACACGATGATCGCCGCGATATGCCTCGCAGTTCGGCTGCCGCTTCTCACGGCGAACACGAAAGAGAGCGCTCAACCCGCCAGGGCGGTCGCCCACGGCAGGAGCACGATGACCACGTAGAACGCGCCGAGGAACAGGAGACCCGGAGCAGCGAGCGAGTTCCTGCGGAGCGGCCAGACGAGGCTGAGCAGCGCGATCGCGAAGACCTTCACGAGGCACACCGTCGGCCCGACGCCATAGTGCTCGATCACCGCGCGCATCAGCGGGTTGAGCTCCTCGGCCACGCCGGGCCGAAGGAAGGCGAAGGTCATGACCCCGTCCACGATCTGGAGGATGACGTTGATGAGCAGGAGCGCGAGAATGACGCGCTCTCTGGAGCGTCGCACCGGAGCCCCCCTTCATGCGGGCGCGACCCGCCTGCACGGCGCGGCCGAACCCCTGGCGGGGCCTCCGATCAGCAACGGTCATGCCCGGCCGATGCTCGAAATCGTGAGTCGCGGTGGACGCGCCGATGCCGGATCGCGCAGTGCGGCGAGCCGCACGAATCACGTGCCGCGGAGAGTGCGGCCTCTCAGACGGTGCCAACGAGGACGTGGTAGCGGGTGGGTGTGATGAACCCCATCCGCTCGTAGACCGGGCGGCCGAGGGGCGACGCCTGGAGGTTGGCGAAGATCGCTCCCCGCCGGAAGCCTTCCCGCACGGCGGCCCAGGTGACCGCCTCGGCGTAGCGGTGGCCGCGGTGTGCCGACAGCGTGCCGACCCAGCCGATGCCCGCCACCCCGTGCGTCAGATAGAGCGCGGCGGCGGCCACCGGTGCGCCGTCGAGGTAGCCGACGAAGCCCTGGATGTGCGGCGCGTGCAGGCTCTCGAGCGATGCGAACGTGTCCTCGGTCATCTCCCGGGGCTGCTGGAAGGTCGCGTACGCTTCGGCGGTCACCTCCAGGTAGTCGCGCCGTCCCTGGTCGTCCCTGACGCGGCGGATCTCCAGGCCGGGCGGCTCGCTCCGCGTCCCCGGGTCGGCGAGGAGCGCCATGCCTGGTACCTCGACCAGCTCCATGAAGCCGCGCTCGCGCAGCGCGGCTTCGAGCGCCGCGTCGGCGTGGTCGCGGGTGCCGATGGAGAAGGCGAGACCGCGGCGGGCGTAGAAGTCGCGCACCATCGCGACGACGGTGTCCGCGTCGACGGCGTCGCGCACGATCGTCATGTTGTGGAAGGGCGTGCCGTGCGGGCTCGCGCAGAGCGTCAAGGCCGGCGTCTCGAGAAGTTCGCCGCCGCGTCCGAGCCGCACGATCTCGCGGAACATCTCGCACATGTTGAGGTCCATCAGCCGGAGGAGCGCCTCGCGCTCGGCGGGCACGGTGAAGGCGCGCGCCACGAGCGCCGTGTCGAGGTACTCGGTCACCTCCGCGACCTGGTCTCCGGCGAACCGGAAGACGAAGCAGTAGGTGTTGTCGTACGGCACGCCCGAGCGGAGCGTCGCATGACCCTTCAGCTGGGCGACGACGCGGTCGTCCTCGGCGGTGAGGCTCTGCACCTCGATGGCGAGCGGCGTCGCGAGGGCGGCGACGAGCGGCCGGAAGAGGCGCTCGCGCACCGCGTTGCGGCCGCGGAAGACACCGGAGTAGGCCGACGTCCCGATCACCGTGTAGACGACGTCGGGAGCGAAGAGGTCGAGGAGGCCCTGCCCGTCGCCCCGCGCGAGCCCTTCGTAGGCACGGCGGACGCGCTCCTTGCGGTCGTCGAGAGACGTCATGCGATCTCCATCACCGTACCGGCCTCGCCGCAGCCGCAGGGGGCTGGGAGCATACGTGCCCCGAGGCCGCTCGCGTAGCGCAGGAGCGCCGTGTCGCCGTCGAGCGGCGTGAGCGCGAGCAGGCCTTCGCGGCCGGCGGGCAACGGGGCTCCGCTCTCGACGTCCACCACCTCGGCCTCGACGCCCTCGTCGACGTGATAGCGCGATGCCGCGCAGGAGTGCGCGACGAAGCTCGCCGCCTCGGGGACCGCGAGCCAGTGGCGCTGCCAGCCCGAGAAGCCCGCCGCCGCGGGCGCACGGGGAGGCACGGCTCCGGCGTCCAGCCAGACGAGGCCGCGCCACCACTCACGAGTCGACCGCGGGACGGCGGCGAAGAGCGCGACGGCCGAGCCCGCGTCGAGCACCATGACGGCAGGCTCGACGCGGTCGACGAGCTCCCACGCCTGGCGCGCGGCCGGCTCCGTGTCGGGCGAGCCGAGCGGCACGTCGAGGGCGCCGATCTCCTCGACGACGTCGCCGAGGAGGAGCGCGCCGGGCGTCGCCAGTGCGCCGGGGAGGCTGTTCGCCACGCGCGTGCCCGGCCCGACGCCGAGGCGGCGGAGGAGCCGCACGCCCGCCGCCCGCTCGCGCGCCAGCGCCGCGGGTGACCAGGCGAGCACGAGGAGCCCGTCGCCGCTTCCCGTGACGCCGACGCGTACGGGCGCAGCGGCGTCCGCGAACCGGCGAGTACCCCACGGCAGGTGGTCGAGCTGATCGCGCAGCAGCTCTTCACGGCGCGTGAGCGGCAGGCGGTCCCAAGTGGCCAGATTCCCTTCCGCAACGCGCCCCCGGTAGAAGGGAGTCGCGGCGACGCGGCTGAGGAGCGTTGCGTGACGCACGGCGGTCACCCGCGGGGCAGCCCGAGCGCGCGCTCGGCGAGCAGCGTGCGCAGGATCTCCGACGTCCCCGACGAGATGGTGACGGAACGCGAGTAGAGGTACGCCTCCTGCCATGTACCACCGTCGAGCGCGCCGTGAGCGCCGAGGAGCGCCATCGCGAGCTCACACGTGCGCTGCTGGATCTCGCTGCCGAAGAGCTTCTGCAGCGCCGCCTCGGGCGGCACGTCGGCGGCCTCGTGCAGGCGGGGCAGGATGCGAAGCGTGTGCGCGGCGAACACCTCGGCCTCGATGTAGGCCTGGGCGACGTCCTGGCGGAGGGCCGCGAGGTCGCGACGGGCGGCGGACCCTCGGTAGAGGTCGACCAGCGCGAGCGCCGCGTTCTGCAGCCGGATCTTGAACTCGAAGGCCCACAGCGTACCGCGCTCGTGGGCCAGCGCGGCGCGGACGAGCGGCCAGCCCCCGTTGATCGGCCCGATCGTGTTCTCCACCGGCACCCGCACCTGGTCGAGGAACAGCTCGTTGAACTCCGAACGGCCGCTCAGCTGGACGAGCGGCCGCCACGTGATGCCGGGGCTCCGCATGTCGACCGCGAGGCAGCTGATGCCCTTGTGCTTGGCGGCGCCGCCGTCGGTGCGCACGAGCAGCAGGCACCAGTCCGCGACGTGCGCCTTGCTCGACCAGACCTTCTGCCCGCTCACCACCCACTCCTCGCCGTCCCGCTCCGCCCGGCAGCGGAGCGCCGCGAGGTCCGAGCCCGCACCCGGTTCCGAGAAGCCGAGACACCACACCTCCTCCGCCGGCAGGATGGGTGGGAGGAACCGTTCGCGCTGCGCCGCGCTGCCGTAGTGGATGAGCAACGGGCCGACGATGTTCACGGCGATCGGGTCGAGGATCGCCGGCGCCCGCACACGCGCCATCTCCTCGGTGTAGATGACCTGCTCCTTCAGGGTGGCGGCGCGACCGCCGTACTCGCGCGGCCAGTGGATGCCAACCCAGCGGCCGGCCGCGAGCGAGCGCTGCCACGCGCGCAGGAACCGATGGCGCTCCTCGTCGGCGGCGGGCACCGGCTCCGACGGCAGATGCGCGGCGAGCCAGGCGCGCAGCTCGGTGCGAAATGCCTCCGCCTCGCCCACGATGACGGGAGGCTTACTCCAAACGCCGGCGACGCGGCAAACCGGTGGCAGCGGCCGCGTCCCGCGTGCTACGACGCGACGGCCGGGACATGGACTTCGCCTTCACCGACGCCGAGCTCGCCTTCGCCGCCGAGGCGCGCACCTGGCTCGACGCGCACCTTCCGCCCGCCTGGCGACGCGATCACTGCTGGACGCGGGCCGACGACCCCGCCTGGCTCGAGATCGCGCGCGACTGGCAGCGCATGCTCTTCGAGGGCGGCTGGGCGGCGATCGCCTGGCCGCGCGCCCACGGGGGACGGGGCGCGACGGTGATCGAGCGCTGGCTCTTCGACCAGGAGCTGGACCACGCGGGCGCGCCGCGTCCCGCGGCAGCGTCCACCGTCGATCTGATCGGCCCCGCGATCCTGCAGCACGGCAGCACCGAGCAGCGCGATCGTTTCCTTCGCCCGCTCCTCTCGGGGCGCGAGCTCTGGTGCCAGGGCTTCTCCGAGCCCGGCGCCGGCTCGGACCTGGCCGCGCTGCGCACGCGCGGCGAGCGGCACGGCGGCGGATTCGTGGTGAGCGGGCAGAAGGTCTGGACGAGCCACGCGGACATCGCCGACTGGTGCTTCCTCCTCTGCCGGACCGAGCCGGAGGCGCCGAAGCACAAGGGGCTCTCGCTGCTCCTGGTCGACATGCGCAGCGCCGGCATCACCGTCCGGCCGCTGCGGCAGATGACCGGCGAGGCCGAGTTCTCCGAGGTGTTCTTCGACGGCGTCGAGGTGCCCGCCGATCGGCTGGTCGGCGAGGCCGGCGCCGGCTGGCAGATCGCGATGGGCATCCTGGCGCACGAGCGCGGGCCGGTCTGGACCTTCACCTTCCAGCGCCGGATCCGGCGAAGCCTCGAGCGGCTGATTCGGGCGGCCCACGATCGCGGCGCGGTTCGCAACCCGCTCGTCCGCCAGCGCCTCGCGCAGGCGCACATCGAGGTCGAGATGCTGCGGCTCGTCGGCTACCGGAGCCTCACGCGGCTCCTCCGCACCGCCGAGCCCGGCGCCGAGAGCTCGATCGAGAAGGTGCTCGGCAGCGAGACCGACCAGCGCCTGCAGGAGCTCGCGATGGAGATGCTCGGCCCGTACGGGCTCCTGCCTGGCGAGTTCGGGCATGCCTGGCTCTACTCGCGCTCCGAGACGATCATGGGCGGCACATCCGAGATCCAGCGGAACGTGATCGCCACGCGGATACTCGGGCTCCCGCGCTGAGGCGCCATGAGCCGGACGGCGCCGAGCGCGTCGCTCCGGAGCCCCATGTGCGTTCAGCTCGCCGGTCGCCGGTTCTGGCGTATTTGGCGTTTGTGGCGTAATTGAAGCACCATGAAGCATGTCAGCCTGGGTCAGGCCCGCGATCGTCTGTCCGCGCTCGTGAACGACGCCGCCCATGGTGGCCAGCGGATCGTGCTTTCGTCCCGGGGTCGCCCCAAGGCAGCCTTGATCGGGATGGAAGACCTCGAACGGCTCGAGCGGGCGGAAGCCGAACCAAGGACGATCGCGCGGGAGATGCTGCGCTGGATCGAACGGGTAGAGGACACGTTGCGCGGTCGGCCGCGCGTGAGGAGATCCTCGACCGAGGCACTGCGTGAGGTACGGGAGGAGGAACGTGCCGGAGGGAATGGTTTGCCTCGACGCAAGCCTCGCACTCAAGCTGCTCGTCGTCGAGGACGATAGCGCGCAGGCCAGGTCGCTCTGGCGTTCGTGGATCGCCCGAGGCGTCGAGGTGGTAGCGCCGGGCTTGTTCGTCTTCGAGTGCACGTCCGTCCTCCGTCGAATGGTCGTCCGGCATGACCTCGAGGAGGAGGCGGCGCGTCAGGCCCTGGGACTCCTCCTCACCATGCCGGTGTCGCTTCGAGCACCCACGGGGCTCGTGGAACGCGCGTGGAATCTCGCGCGAGACCTCGGTCGCCCAACCGCGTACGATTGCTTCTACCTCGGCGTGGCCGAGCTGCTCGGCATCGACTGCTGGACGGCCGATCGTCGCCTCTACAACGCCGTCCGCAAGAAGACCCCGTGGCTCCGTCATCTATCCGAGCACGAGACGCCCGAGTAGAGACCCGTCCGCAGCTCTCGTATGACAAAGGTCCTCACCGTGCGCATCCCCGTCGACCTGCTCGGTCGCGCGGAAGCGCGTGCCCATCGGCTCGGGCTCGATCGCGCGAAGTACGTACGCCAGCTCATCGAGAAAGACATCGAAGAGGCAGCCGGGGAAGAGGAGTCGAGAAGGCGCTTCGCCTCGGAAGACCTCGCCGGGTCCTTCCGGCTCTGTGGCCGCCCCGCGATCAACACGCGCGTGCGCAAGCAACTGGCTCGGCGGGCTCTCGGCCGCGAGCTTCTGCCTCCCCGGTCACGTTACAGGCGCGGGTCCAGGAGGAAGGGCATGGGCCCTCCAAATTTCAGGCGGCCAAAGCGGGGGTGAGCCGGATTGAGCAGGTAGTTCGATTCTTCCGGTACGATGCCACTCGGCACGGCCAGGGCCAGAGCCCGGCCGGACGCGAGCCACTCGTCGCCGATCCGCTGCGTCACCTCCAGCCCTCGCGACGTGCGCCAGTGTCGAGGCAGCCGGGCGGCAGGCAGGCGATCGACGAGCTCGTCGTCGACGACGAACGTGAAGGCCACCAAGCGAGGCAGTCGCCCCCCGACATCGATGTGCACGAGCACCTCCAGAACCGCGAGTGACTTGGTCGCGCTGGCATAGACGGCTCTCCGACCAGGTGAATTCCAACGCCCCCCGAAGCGCTGCGCAGCCTTGCCGTCGAACGCCGTGGACGCGTGCTTGCGCTTCACCACGCGCCAGAGCTCCGGCATCAGGTGTAGACGCCGTGCTCCAACCGACCGATGAGGTTCTCGACCTCGCGCGCCCCGGCCTCCGTGTCGGCGCGATCCAGCGGCGTCTCGCCGTCGAGGGCGCGGGCGGGCTTGCTCAGCCAGTCTCGTGCTGCCTCTTCGTCGCCGTCGTGCAGCTCGGTCGCCAGGCGAAACAACCGCGCGAGACGCAGGAGCCGGTCACTGTGGCCGGCATCGAGGGGCTGGCCGCTCTGCCGCCGGCGCGAGAGCGTCGCGATCGACGTGCCGACTCTGCTCGCCAGGCTCTCCACGGTGAGGCCCAACAGCTCACGGAGCGCATCGAACTCGGCTATTGGCAGACCAGCTCTGACCCGGGCCGTCACCTCCCGCGCGCGCAGCGGCCGGCCTTTTGCGTGCGCCGTGACCAGGGTCCTGGCTCGCGCGGCCGTGGCTTTCATATGACCAGTATGAGGCCTTCACCTGCAAGTCGCAAGGCGCCGAGCCTGCGCGTCGACGCAACCGGCCCGGCTACTTCACGGCGAGCGGGTTGAGCGGCGACCCGACGCCGCCCGTCACCTTCAGCGGCGGAGCGCTGAACAGGAACTCCCAGACGCCGTCGCGCGCGCAGTCGGCGGCGAGCGCGTCGAGGTCGAACATCTCGCCGAGCGTGAGGCCCATGTCGCGGATGCAGAGGAGGTGGAGAGGAAGCGGTACGGCCGGGTCCTCCCACGGGATCACCTCGACCGCGACCGTGTCGGTCGCCACCGCGGCCACCTGCCGTGCGTGCAACCACTCGACGCAGGCGACGCCGAGCCCGGGCGTCCGGCGGAGATAGCCTTCGCGGTCGCGGTCGACCTTGAAGACCGCGAGGTGCCCGGTGCGCACGAGGAGCACGTCGCCCGTCCCGACGCGCACCCCGGCCGCGCGTTCGGCGGTGTCGAGGTCGGTCGGCTTGATCGCCACGCCGGGCGCCACCCGGTCCACGCCCCACAGGCGCGCGACGTCGAGCAGCACGCCGCGCGAGACGATGCCCGCACCGACGCGGTCGATGGCGTTGCGCGCCGCGCCGGCGGCGGTGATCGCCGTCGCCGGAAACCCGTTGTAGAGCTGGCCGTCGTAGTAGACGTGCGCGAGGCTGTCCCACTGCGTCGCACACTGGAGCGGCATGACGACGATGTCGTCGCTGTAGCGGAAGTCCCCCTCGGCGCTCACGCGGCCCTCGAGGGCGCTCATCAGGTGGATCGGGTTCATGCGGCCGTGCGTGCCGAGCTGCGGTCCGTCGGCGCCGAGCGGGAGGCCGAGGCTGAAGACGTCGCCGCGCTTCACGCACGCCGCGCCCCGGCGCACGGCCTCGGGCGTGATGAAGTTGACCGTACCAATCTCATCGTCCGGCCCCCATCGCCCCCAGTTGGAAACCTTGGGGGCGAGCGTCCGGAGGACGTCCACGGTCAATGAGTCCGGGTGCGCTTCCGCGGCGGAGGTGGCGGCGGTGGCGGTGGGCTCGACGCCTCGCCCTCGAAGTACCCCCAGGGGAACTCGGGCTCGAGAATGGGCTTGAAGCCGGCGGGCGCAGGAAATGGAGCGCTCAAGAAGTCCCAGACCCCGACGAACACCCGCGGGATGATCATCCCGAGGCCCTTGGCGAAGCCGAACGGGATGCCCACCCCCGCACCGCGCGTCCGCGTCTCGGCGACCATGTTGCCCGGCACCTCGAGGAAGGCCGTGGTCATGCCGGCGAGACCGCGCAGGAACTTTCGCCCGGCGGTCTGCGCGTCGGCGGGCGGGGCGACGAGCAGCAGGAGCAGGAGAGCGGCGCTGGTGAGGGATCGTGCCATGGGGCGTCCTCCGCGAGACCGCCGTAGCTAGCTTTCGCGCGGCGGTCAAGGAACGGGCGCCCGGGCCCCGTCAGGGGCAGGTCGCCGGGGGCGGTGCGTGCAGGGCGCGGAAGGCCGCGTCGGGAACGAACTTGAACTTGGTACCGCCGAAGGACAGGCAGTCGTTGAGGGTGCCGAAACGCAGGACGACGTGGACCGGTTGCGGATCCGCGCGGAGGGAGAAGTTGAGCGCCGGCCCCAGTCCCTGCACCTTCGACGGCTTGCCGTTGCGAATGACGGCGAGGCGGATCGGGCCGAGCAATCCGTTGAGGTCCTTGTAGACGTACCCGTAGTTGCCATCGAGCGCGCCGACATAGGCCCAGTTCGAGCTCGGCAAGCCGTACGTGTTGTCGAACATGTCGCCGTTGGTGGTGTAGATGCGTACGCTCGCCCCGTGGAGCACCGGGTCGTCGGGACCATTCGCCGGCGGGAAAGCTCCGCCCCCGTACCCGCCGGCCGTCTGCAGGACCACGCGCAGGTCGCTGTGGCTGCCGAGCTTGAACTTCTGGCCGCCGATCATGCACCCCGCCGACGGCTGGAACTGGCAGCCGAGGTTCGGGTCGCACGTGTTGACGGTGCACGGATCGCCGTCGTCGCAGACCAGCGGCGTGCGGCTGTAGCAGACGCCCGCCTGGCAGTACTCGGCGCCGTCGCAGACGTTGCCGTCGTCGCACTCGGCGTCCGTGGTGCACGCTCGTGCGGGCAAAGGACCCGCGGCGAGCAGCGCGACGAAGGCAATCAGGCTCGATAGGTTTCTCATCCTCACCGTTCTTCCCTCCATGTGGCGCCCGGCCGCGCTGTGCGCTCGTCCCCAGCAGACTCCATGCCACGGGGAGGGCGCAGGCCGCGGCAGCATCGGCTCGCCGCCGTGCGACGGCTTGCAGCTCTGCATGGCACTCGGCCAAGAGTACGCCCATAATCGCCCCGTGCGCCTTGCAGCAGCGCCCGGAAACGAGCGCGAGCCGTCGTGCGGCATGCGGGTGACGGCGGCGCCCGGGGCCGGCGAGTACGTCTGCCCGATGCACCCGGAGGTCGTGCGCGAGCACCCCGGCTCCTGCCCCGTGTGCGGCATGGCGCTCGAGCCGCGCGCCGTGAGCGCCGAGGGGGAGAGCCCCGAGCTCGCCGCCATGACCCGGCGCCTGGTGTGGAGCGCGCTGCTCACGCTGCCGCTCCTCGGCCTCGCGATGGGCGGCATGGCGGCGCCGCACGCCGTCGCCCCCCGCGCGGTCGCCCTCCTCGAGCTCGCGCTCGCCACCCCGGTGGTGCTGTGGGGCGGCTGGCCGTTCTTCGCGCGCGGCTGGGAGTCGGTCGTGCGCGCGAGCCCAAACATGTTCACGCTGATCGCGATCGGCGTCGGCACGGCCTGGGCGTACAGCGTGGTCGCCGCGCTCGCCCCGCAGGTCTTCCCCGCCTCGTTCCGCGGGCACGGCGGCGAGGTGGCGCTCTACTTCGAGTCGGCGGCCGTGATCACGACGCTCGTGCTCGCCGGGCAGGTGCTCGAGCTGCGGGCACGGCGGCGGACCGGGGATGCCATCCGCGCGCTCCTCGGCCTCGCGCCGAAGACGGCGCGCGCCGTGCGCCCCGACGGGACGGAGGGGGACGTCCCGCTGGCGCACGTGCATGCCGGCGAGCGGCTGCGCGTGCGTCCGGGAGAGCAGATCCCCGTCGACGGCGTCGTCCTCGAGGGCCGCAGCACGGTCGACGAGTCGCTGCTCACCGGCGAGCCCGTGCCGGTGGAGAAGACGGCGGGCGACCGGGTGACGGCCGGTACGGTCAACGGCACGGGGAGCTTCGTCATGCGCGCCGAGCGGGTGGGCAGCGAGACGCTGCTCGCCCAGATCGTCCGCCTGGTGGGCGACGCGCAGCGGAGCCGGGCGCCCATCCAGCGCCTCGCCGACGTCGTCGCGTCCTACTTCGTGCCGGCGGTCCTGGTGGCGGCCGCGGTCACGTTCGCCGTCTGGGCCGTGCTCGGCCCCGAGCCGCGCATGGCCCACGCGCTGGTGAACGCGGTGGCCGTGCTCATCATCGCCTGCCCGTGCGCGCTCGGGCTCGCGACGCCGATGTCCGTCATGGTGGCGGTCGGGCGCGGGGCGACGGCCGGGGTGCTGGTGCGGGACGCCGAGGCGCTCGAGGTCCTCGAGAAGGTCGACACCGTCGTCGTCGACAAGACCGGTACCCTCACCGAGGGCCGGCCGAAGCTCGTCTCGATCGCCGCCACGGGCGCCACGGGCGAGGCCGAGCTGCTCCGCCTCGCCGCCGGCCTCGAGCGCGCGAGCGAGCACCCCCTCGCGGCGGCGATCGTGGCCGGCGCGCGCGCCCGCGGCATCGAGCCGGCGCCGGTCGACGGCTTCCGCTCGGTCACTGGCAAGGGCGTGACCGGCGTGGTCCAGGGCCGCATTGTCGCACTCGGCAACCGGGCGCTCCTCGACGAGATCGGCGTCGACCCGGGAGACCTCGGGACGCGCGCCGAGGCCCTGCGCCGCGAGGGCCAGACGGTCGTCCTGGTGGCCGTCGACGGCCGCCCGGCCGGGCTCGTCGGCGTGGCCGACCCGATCAAGCCGTCGACACCCGAGGCACTGGCCGCGCTCCACGCCGAAGGCATCCGCGTCGTCATGGTGAGCGGCGACAGCCGCACGACCGCCGAGGCCGTCGCGCGCCGGCTCGGCATCGATGAGGTGTACGCCGAGGTGCTGCCCCAGGCGAAGGGCGAGGTCGTCGCGCGCCTCGAGGCCGACGGCCGGGTCGTCGCCATGGCCGGCGACGGCATCAACGACGCGCCGGCCCTCGCCCGCGCCCACGTCGGCATCGCGATGGGCGCGGGCGCCGACGTCGCGCTCGAGAGCGCCGGGGTGACGCTCGTGGGAGGCGACCTCCGGGGGATCGTGCGCGCGCGGCGGCTCTCGCGCCGCACCATGCGCAACGTCCGCCAGAACCTCTTCTTCGCCTTCGTCTACAACGTGCTCGGCATCCCGCTCGCGGCGGGCGTCCTCTACCCGGCCGCAGGCCTCACGCTGAGCCCGATGATCGCGAGCGCCGCCATGAGCTTGAGCTCGGTGTCGGTCATCGCCAACGCGCTCCGCCTGCGCCGCGCCGCGCTCTGAGCGATGGCGGCGCCCGAGCCGCCGCCCGGCCGCGGGCGCGTGCGCGATGTCTTCCTCCGCCTGCTCGGCGTCATCTTCCTCGCCGCCTTCCTCTCGCTGCTCGTCCAGGTCCGACTGCTCTTCGGGCGCGACGGCCTGCTGCCGGCCGCCGCGTACCTCGACGCCCACGGGGTCCTCGCCGTCCCGACGCTCTTCTGGCTCGACGCGAGCGATCGCGCGCTCGTCGAGCTCGGGATCGCCGGGGCGGTCCTGAGCTTCGGCCTCATCCTGAACGTCGCTCCGCGCTGGTGCCTCCTGGCACTGTGGGCGCTCTATCTCTCGTTCGTGAGCGTCGGCCAGGACTTCCTCTCCTTCCAGTGGGACAACCTGCTGCTCGAGGCCGCCTTCTTCACGCTCTTCGTCACGCCGGGCGGGCTGAGACCGAGGCGAGCGCCGCCGCCGCACCCGATCGGGGTGTTCCTCATGCTCTGGCTCGTCTTCCGCATGAACTTCGAGTCGGGCGCCGCCAAGCTCCTGACCGGCGATCCCACCTGGCGCGACCTGAGCGCGATGGAGACCTACTACGAGACGGCACCGCTGCCGACGTGGGTGGGCTGGTACGCCCACCAGCTCCCGGCATGGGCGCAGCGCCTGTCGGCCGCCTACACCCTGCTCGTCGAGCTCGTCCTCACGCCGCTCGTCTGGGGTCCGCGCCGCGTGCGCCGCGTCGTGTTCGTCGCCATGGCCGCGATGCAGGCGACCATCCTGCTCACCGCCAACTACGGCTTCTTCAACTACCTCAGCGTGGCGCTGGCGCTCTTCATCCTCGACGACCGCGACCTCGACTGTCTCGCCGCACGCCTCGGCCGCCCGCTCCGGCCGTCGCCGCCGCGCGTCCCGAGCCGGGTCCGGACGGTCCTCCTGGCCGCCGTCGCCGCGATCCTCGTGCCGCTCTCGGTGATCCCCTTCCTGCCCTTCCTCGGGGTGCGCGCGGTCGGCCCGGCGCATCGCGCGATCGACACCGTCCGGACGCTCAACGCGTACCACCTCTTCGCGCGCATGACGCTGGTCCGGAAGGAGGTCGTCATCGAGGGGAGCGCGGACGGCGAGACCTGGGAGCCCTACGAGTTCCGCTTCAAGCCGGGCGACCCCATGCGGCCGCCGCCGTTCGCGGCGCCGCACCAGCCGCGCGTCGACTTCCAGCTGTGGTTCCTGCTCCTCGGCGGGCCGCCGCGCGCCCTCTACTTCCACCGCCTCCTCGAGCGGCTGCTGACCGCGCCCGCGGTGGTCGCGCCGCTCTTCGTACGCGACCCCTTCCCGGAGACGCCGCCCGGGCTCCTGCGCGTCGCCTTCTACCGCTACCGCTTCACCGACGTCGCGACGCGCCGCGCGACCGGCGCCTGGTGGAGCCGCGAGCTGCTCGGCTACTCGCGGCCCCTCCGGGCCACGGATCTCCGTTGACACCGGCGATGGGACGCGCCTACTAGCATGCGGTCGCCGAGAGGGAGGCCCCGATGAGCACGGAAGGCCGCTACGCCATCGCCGTCGAGCAGCTCGAATGGCCGATTCCCGGCCAGTTCGACACCGTCTTCCGCTGGGAGTACGAGGACGCCCGCGACGCACTCGTGCGGCTCTACGAGAAGGCGAAGAACCTCCAGTGGAACACGAACACGCGCATCGACTGGTCGCAGGACCTCGACCCCGAGAACCCGCAGGAGCTGCCCGACGAGTCGGTCTCCATCTTCGGCTCGGAGATCTGGAACCGGCTGACCTCGAGGGAGAAGGCCAACGTCCGCCGTCACGCGCAGGCCTGGCAGCTCTCGCAGTTCCTGCACGGCGAGCAGGGTGCGCTCATCTGCACGGCGAAGATCGTCCAGCAGGTGCCGAGCGTCGACGCCAAGTTCTACGCGGCGACGCAGGTGATGGACGAGGCGCGCCACGTCGAGACCTACTCGCGGCTGCTGCACGAGAAGTTCGAGCTCGCCTACCCGATCACGCCGACGCTGCAGCGGTTGCTGCACGACGTGCTCTCGGACGCGCGCTGGGACATGACCTACCTCGGCATGCAGGTGCTGATCGAGGGGCTGGCGCTGGCCGCGTTCGCCACCATCCGCGACCAGGCGAAGAACCGGCTCGCGGCCGCGGTGAACGCCTACGTCATGCAGGACGAGGCGCGCCACGTCGCCTTCGGACGGCTGGCGCTCCGCGACTACTACCCGCAGCTCACGCAGGCCGAGCGCGACGAGCGCGAAGAGTTCGCGGTGGAGGCCTGCTATCTCATGCGGGACCGCTTCCTCTCCGAGGAGGTCTGGGAGACCCTCGGCCTCCCGGTCGAGGAGTGCGTCGCCTACGTCGAGCGATCGGAGATGATGCGCCAGTTCCGCTCGACGCTCTTCAGCCGCATCGTGCCGACGATCAAGGACATCGGCCTCTGGGGCCCGAAGATCCGGCGCGCGTACGCCAACATGGGTATCATCGGCTATGCCGAGGTCGACAGCGAGGAGCTGAGCCGGCAGGACGAGCGCGTGGCCCAGGAGTTCGACGCCCGGCGCGCGTCCTCCTGACGCCGCCAGCCTGGCACAGCCGTGCCGCGCACGCCGTGGCACAACCGTGCCACGGATGACACAGCCGTGCCGCGCGGACCCGCGAATTGCCGGGGCCAACCGACGGCAGCATCCTTGCTACTCTCGCCGTCGCGCAGATTGGAGCGGGCGGACCCTGCCGCCTGCAGAGGAGGCGAGAGCTTTGGAACAGAACGTCCTGGATGAGCGTGCACGTCCGGTGGAGACGCGCTTCGAGCTGGCCGCGTGGCGCATGGTGGAGCGGTGGCTCGAGGCCGGCCGGGTCCGTGTGTCGGCGTGCGACGTCCGGCTCGCCCGCGAGTTCCTCGAGCACACGGGCAGCCGCGTCGAGGACGTGCCCGGGCTGCGCGTGCGCGTGGTGAACGGGGACGGCCGCGCGCAGGAGATGACGCGCGAGGCCGCCGTGCTGATCGCGCTCCGGCAGCTCGCGGCGCGCGGCTGAGACGCTCCCGGGCGGGGTCGCGGCCGGCACGGGGAGCGGCCCCTCGTGCCGGCCGCTACAGCAGGTCGAAGCCCGTCGCGCGCCGCGTGCTCCCGTCCGCGCGGAATGCCTCGATGACGAGTGCCGCGATCTGCGAGAGGTGCACCTCGTCGGCGCCGTCGACGAGGCGCGCCGAGCGCGCGTGGCGCAGCATGCGCTCGAGCGGCGCGTCGGTGGAGTAGCCGAGGGCACCGTGCACCTGCACGGCGCGGTCGGTGATGCGCCAGAGTATGTTCGCCACGTGGTGCTTCGCGATCGACACCTCCTGGCGGAAGGGCAGCCCCTTCTCGATCAGGTACGCGGCGTGGAGCACCATGAGCTTGGCGGCATAGAGCTCCATCGCCGACTCCGCCATCATCGCCTGGATGAGCTGCTTGTCGGCGAGGACGCCGCCGTGCAGCTGGCGCGTGACGGCGCGGCCGACGAGCAGCTCGAGCGCCGTCTCCGCGCTGCCGATCCAGCGCATGCAGTGTGCGAGGCGCGCGGGGCCAAGGCGCGCCTGCCCGAGCCGGTGCCCCTGGCCCCGGCCGCCGAGGATGGCCGTGTCGGGCACACGCACGCCCTCGAGCCGGATCTCGCAGTGGTTGCCGTGCCCCGCCATGGTCTCGACATCGCGCACGATCGTGAAGCCGGGCGCCTCGGTGTCGACCAGGAACGCCGTGTTCCGCGCCTGCGGCGGCTGGGCCTCGGGGTCCGTCTTGGCGATGACGATCGCGAAGGCGGCGCCGCGCGCCCCCGAGATGAACCACTTGTGGCCGTCGAGGACCCAGTGGCCGCCGTCCTGGACGGCACGCGTGCGGATGCCGGTCGGGTCGGAGCCCGCGACCTCGGGCTCGGTCATCGCGAAGCAGGAGCGCACCCGGCCGTCGACGAGCGGGCGGAGGTAGCGGGCCTTCTGCTCCTCGGTGCCGTGGTGGAGGAGCGTGTGCATGTTGCCCTCGTCGGGCGCGTGGCAGTTGAGGACGTACGCCCCCATCGTCGTCCGCCCGCACTCGGCGGAGACGAACGCCATGGCGAGCGGGCCGAGCCCCATGCCGCCGTAGTCGGGCGGCATGTGCGGCGCCCAGAGCCCTGCGGCCCGCGCCTGCTCGCGGAGCGTGGCGAGCCCCTTCCGCCAGCCGCCCTCGCTCGCGAAGCGTGCCTCGGCCGGCGCGACCTCGTTCCGCATGAAGTCCCGCACTCGCTCGCGCACCCGCACGACGTCGGGCGGGAGCGTGAAGTCGATCGCCATCGGGTGCCTCCTCGCCGGATTCAGCCGAGTGCCGCCGCGTGCCGGCGGGCGAGGACGATCAACCGCTCGGCGATCTCGCCCATCGGCGCGAAGCGCGCGTCCTGCGTCTGGCCGCGGTGGTAGCGGACGTAGATCTGCTGCACGATGACCGCAATCTTGAACATCCCGAAGACGTAGTACCAGGGGAGCCGGCTGACGTCGCGCCCGCTGCGCTCGGCGTAGCGGCGAGCGGCCTCGGCGCGCGTCATGAACCCCGGCTCGCGCGACGGCATGGGCGAGACGGGCGGCTGGTCCTCGCCCGCCTCGATCCACTGCGAGAGCAGCGTGCCGAGGTCGGCGAGCGGGTCGCCACGCGTGCACATATCCCAGTCGTAGACCGCGACGCAGCGGCCGGGGTCGTCGAAGGCGACAGCCATGTTGTCGAGCCGCCAGTCGTTGTGGAGGAGCGTGGGCGGCGGGGAGGGCGGGAGGCGGTCGGCGAGCCAGCGGGCGAGCTCCGTCGCTGCCGGGACGTCATGCGTCCGCGCCCGCTCCCAGCGCTCGGTCCAGCCCCGCACCTGGCGCGCGAGGAAACCCTCGGGCTTGCCGAGGGTCTCGAGCCCCACCCGCCCGGGGTCGACGGCGTGGAAGTCGACGAGCGTGTCGATCAGCACCTCGGAGAGCTTGCGGTTGGCGGCCGGGTCGCGGCCGCCGCCGAACTCGGGCGGGACGACGCCGCGCACGACGACGCCCCGGCGCCGCTCCATGACGAAGAAGGGCGCGCCGATGACCGAGGGGTCGTCGCAGTAGAGATAGGCGCGCGGTGCGGGCGGGAACACCCGGTAGAGGACGGAGAGGACCCGGTGCTCGCGCGCCATGTCGTGCGACGTCGGCGCGACCGGCCCGTGCGGCGGGCGACGGAGCACGTACTCGACGCCCGAGGCGTAGCGGAGCAGGTAGGTCAGGTTGGCGTTCCCGCCGCCGAACTGCCAGATCTCGGGCAGTCCCTCGGCGTCCGGGAGCTTCCCGGCCAGGTAGGGACCGAGCGTCCCCGCCTCGAGCTCTTCGCCCGCGCGAAACGGCATGACGTCGGCGGCGGGCGGCGTCGGCGACGCGGGCACGGCGCGGCTAGGGCAGGCGCTCGATCGTGTAATGCAGGGTGATGGCACCGCCCGTCGTCACGCACGTCTCTCCCGACGGGCAGTCGTCGTCGATCACGCAGAGCATCCCCGTGTTCATGGAGCAATGGCCACCCTCACCGCCCGTGCTGGTGGTCGCATAGCCCATCGAGCCGCTTCCGCCCCCGAAATCGGGTCCCCCGTAGGTGAGATCGATCGTGCCGGCCGAGTGCGCGTTCGAGGCGAGGCAGGCGAGCCCCTTGACGAAACCGACCTGCGCCAGGTTGGTCGCGAGCGACTTCGCGTACAGCGTGTCGACGCACTCCCGCGCGACGCCGGTCACCTCGAGGTGCACGGCCCCGGTCGGCGGCAGGTACTGGTCGTAGACGAGCGCCTGCGGGATCATGTTGCCGGTGTCCACGGTGGCGAGCCCGGTGAACTCCTGCCATTCGCCGTTGACGGCCGCCTGCATCTGCCACGCCTTCACGGGACCCACGCCGAGGCAGTTCTCGTTGTTCGCGCAGCTCGGGCATGCCGGCGGGCGACAGTCCGCGGTGGTGTCGCACGGCAGCGGCGGATCGTGTTCGGGTGCGCACGTCTTCGGCGCGACGGGCGTCACCAGCTGGAGGGCGTTGTTGACCTCGAGCGTGTCGATGGTCACGCGGACGTGCGTGAGGGGGCTCTTGTCCCTCAACCAGCCGGCGAAGAGCGTGCCCGCGAATCCCGTCGGGAGCTGGCCCCTCACCCGCCGCCTCATGCGGACCGTCACCTCCATGTGAGGCGCCGGATCGCTGACGCGAGCTCGCGCCTTGATGCGCGCCCCCACACCGCCCGGCGCGGGGTAGGTGACCAGGCGGGCTTTCGGGACGCCGCCACTCGGGCGAGGCGGGAGCGGGACGTCGAAGTGGAAGTCCTGTGCGTTGAGCGGCACGACGGGTCCCTGCGCCGCCACCGGCTGCGCGAGCGGGAAGCACTCCACGCTGAGGAGATCCGCAGCGTTCGCCCGGTGCGTGACGATGCATCGGTCGCCGGCGCCGCCCGCGTCGGGACTCACGTAGATGTCGGCGCGGGTGGCGGGCACCGCCGGCGCCCCCGCACGCGTCAACAGGACAGCGCCCCGGCCGAGACGGATGGCGGCGGTCGCCTGCGGGGGGTGCATCTCCGCGCTGTAGTTGAAGTGGGCGCCGACGCAGGTTTCCCCGCTGGGGCAGTCGCTGTCGATGACGCACTGCTGCGACATGGTCGCCGAGCAGTTCCCGGGCACCGCGCCGGGGTGGCCGCAGTCGAAGATCCAGCGCCCGAGTCCGACGACGCGATCCCCGCTGCCCGCCCACGCCCAGGCCGGATACACGCCCGCCTCCCACTCGAAGTGGATGAGCCCGTCGTCGTTCCCGGTCGCGAGCCGGTCGGAGTCCTCCGGATCGAGGAGCACGAAGTGGTTCACGTCGGCACGCAGGTGAGTCGACGGGAAGTCGCCGCTCGTGTCGCCGTGCATCCCCTGGACGACGCCGTGCACCAGCACAGGGGTGGAGTCGACCGTCTGGCCGCTCACGATCGGGGCCCACTCCGGGTTGATGAGGACGAGCATGTCGAGAACCGCGGGGTGGATGCCCGTCGGATAGCAGCCGCCGCCGAGCGGGGCGGCCGCGAGGTCGCTGTTCACCGGCGCCCCGAACGCGGGGAACGCCGCGAGCACGGCGACCGCGAATGCCATCTCGGCGATCTTCGGCATCTTCCTGGCCATCGGCGCTCCTTCCGGCAAGAGCACTTGCCTAACAGCTCGGAAGCGCGACCGTCAACCAAAAAAACGTACGCGTGACCGGGCGCCGCTTTTCTCCTTGCACGGCCCGCCCGCGCGGCGGTATGGTCCGCGACGAGGTGACGCCCATGCCGCGCAAAGCTTCGCTGCTCGCCGCCGTGCTCGTCGCCGCCCTTCCCGCGGCGGCCGGCGCGACGTCGATCGCCGACGTCGTCGACCACCCCGATGCCTACGCGAACACGCAGGTCACCGTGGTCGGAACCGTGATCCAGCAGCCGCTCGGGTACCTGGGCGAGAGCATGTACACGATCGCGGCCGACGATCGCCGGATCACCGTGGTGAGCGGCCGTACGCCGCCGGCGGCGGGCGAGCGTCTCGAGGTGAGCGGCAAGGTCGGCGTGAAGCCGCCGGACGAGGAGTTCACCTGGCCTCCCGTCATCCGCGAGAGCGCGAGACAGCCGGCCCCGTAGCCTAGCCGATCGCCGGTCCGCGTGCCCGAGCGCGCCGGGCGCCTTCACGCGGTCAGGTCTCGCAGCACGGAGAGGCGGATGCGGGCCGTCATGCGACGATGGAGGCGGGGCAACAGCACCCGCAGGACGTAGGCTACGGCCACCCAGCGCGGCACCGTGACCTCGTGGCGGCCGCGGGCCAGGGCGCGCAGGACCGCGCGCGACAGGACGGCCGGCTCGAGGAAGGAAATCGACCGCTCCGGCATGCGGGCCAGCACCGCGGGCGTGAACATCTCGGTGCGGACGAGCGCCGGGTAGACCGTCATCACGTGGATGCCGAGCGGCGCCAGCTCGTAGGACAGCGCCTCGGACAGCCCGGCGACGGCGAACTTGCTCGCCGAGTAGGCCGCCTCGTCGGGCTGGCCGAGCTTGCCGGCGACCGACGAGACGTTGACGATCCAGCCCCGCCCCCGGCCGCGCATCTCGGGCAGCACGGCCTTGGTGGCGTAGACGGTGCCCAGGTAGTTGGTGCGCATCATCCGCTCGATGTCCGCCACGTCGTGGTCCTTGAACAGGACGTGACGGCCGTAGCCCGCGTTGTTGACGAGCAGGTCCACCCGGCCCCAGCGGCCGAAGACGGTCCCGACGGCTCGCTCCACGCTCGCCCGTTCCGCCACGTCGCACTCCTCGACCGCCGCCTCGCCGCCGGCGCTGCGGATCTGCGTCGCCACCGCGTCGAGCCGTTCCGTGCGCCGGGCGAGGAGGGCGACGCGCATGCCGCGGGCTGCGAGGTCGCGGGCGAGCTGGGCCCCGATGCCGCTCGAGGCGCCGGTCACGATGCCGACCGTCTCGCGGAAGTCGGCGAGCCCCGCCACGGCGTCAGGCCGTGGGACGGCCGTTCCCGCCCGCGGGCAGGACGCGAAGCGCGAGGCGCACGAGGTGCGGGACGAGGGTGGGTCGCAGCAAGCGCGGGTCGTAGCCCGCCAGCCGGCGCTCGTTCTCTTCGAGGCACGTGTCGGCGAGCGTCCTGAGCGTCACGTCGCCCACCGCTTCCGGCACCTGCATCGTGAAGTCGTCGCCGGCGTCCGCCGAGCGGAGGTGCAGCGCGGTGCGCACCCGGCCGAAGGCCTGAAGCGAGAGGCCGAGCCCGCGTCGCACGAGGAACCAGGCGCGCCGCTCGAGCGGCAGGCCGAGCCGCCGGTACGCAACCCAGTTCGTGAAGAAGAGGATGTGCCGCGCCTCCTCGTCCATGACGCCGTCGAAGAGCCGGACCAGCGGCTCCGGAAAGAGCCCGGTGTCGGCCGAGAGACGGAACAGCCCGAAAGCGAAGAACGAGTCGAAGCACTCGCCGTAGCCCATGCGGAGGAACGCCCACTCCGCGTCGCGCGGCGCCGGGGGCCGCCCTTCGCCGACGGCGATGCCGTAGCGCTGCGTGAGGCTCTCGAGCAGCGCCGCGTGGCGCTCCTCCTCGTACGCCTGCATGGCGATCGCCTCACGCAGGAGCGCATCGGGCTCGACGTCGGCCATCGCGCGCACACGGGCGGCGGCGGTCGCCTCGCTCTGCACGGCCTCGTCCCAGAACGGCATGGCGCGCAGACGCTGGACGTCCGTCTCGTCGAGCTCGGGCCAGCGGATGTCGCGCACCTCGTAGAGATGATGCGTCTCGATGAACTGCCGGCAGAAGAGCGTCTTGTGCTCTTCGGAGCCGACTGTCAGCTCAGGCATCCATCCCCCGACGCGCAAGGTGTGCGCGCCATATAGCGGTCGGACCCGGCGCGGGCAAGGCCGTAGCGGGGACCGCTCTCCCCGCAAGTTAAATTGACGACATACGGAGCTTTTCTTATCGTCCGGCGGTCGCCTCGAGACCCGTCTTTCCGGTCGCTCTTCTCACGGCGGCCCTGGCGCCCGAGGCGGGCGGCGAGGGCCGGACCGCCCTCGCCGCCCGTCACCGGCACCCGTGGTGCGGCCCGCGGCGGCTGGGAATTGACGAGCGGGACGCTCGCTTGATAGGTGCGGCGCGTCCCCGCAAGCAAAGGAGTCCATGATGGATTGGCGATTCGCTCACGAAGCGATCTTCCGCTGGGTGCACGTCGTCGCCGGGATCATGTGGATCGGCCACCTCTATTTTTTTAACTTCGTGAATGGGCCGTTCGCGGCCACGCTCGAGGCCGACACGCGGCGGAAGGTCGTGCCGCAGCTCGTGCCGCGCGCCCTCTATTGGTTTCGCTGGGGAGCGGCCTGGACGTGGGTCACCGGCGTCCTGCTCCTGTTCCTCGTCTTCTGGTGGTCCGACCCGGCGTTCTACACCGGCCCGAGCATCGTGATGATCCTGGTGACGTTCCTCGCCTTCGCGCTCTACGACGCGCTCTTCAGCATGGAATTCGCCAAGGACCTCCGGGTAGGCGGCGCCATCGGCCTCGGACTCGTGATCGTGATCGTGTCCGGAGGCTACATCGCCTGGGCCGGCTTCGGCTATCGCGCCTACGTCATCCACACCGGCGCCATGTTCGGCACCATCATGGCCGCCAACGTCTGGATGCGCATCTGGCCGCTGCAGAAGAAGATCATCACCGCCGTGCGCGACGGCACCCCACCCGATCCCGCCTGGGGGCCGCTCGCCGCGGCCCGCTCACGCCACAACACGTACCTCTCGGTGCCGCTGGTGTGGATGATGATCAACTCTCACACGACGGTCCCCTTCGCGTCGAGCCCGATCTACCTCTTCGTCATGATCGTGGTCGGCTGGGGCGCCGTGTACCTGCTCTACCAGAACACCCCGCGTGTGAAAGGATTCTAGCTCGCCCGCGGCTACTCCGCGACGCGCTCGGCCTCGTCCTTGAAGAAGAGCTCGCGGCCGGTCTCGTAGGGCTCGAAGGTGAAGCGCGACTGGCGGTACGCCTCCCACTCCCCCTCGGGTGCACGCGGCGAGGGCATGCCGGTGGCGATCAGGTTCTCCGAGCCCCAGAGGTACGCGCCCGCCGTGGCCGCGACCGGGGGGCCGGGAACCCAGCTGAGCGGATTCAGCACGCCGTCCACCGTCCAGCCGACGAGGCTGCGCGTGCAGAAGTCGCCGAGCACCGGCAGGATGAGGTAGGTCCCGGGCGGCAGGCGCCAGACGCCGAGCGTCTCGTCGAAGGTCTCGGGGCTGGCGGTCCAGTGGAGCCAGTCACCGGCGACGTCGAAGAGCCCGACCACGCCGGCGATGGTGTTGACGACCAGCCGACCGGAGTGGACGCCCGCGCGGCGAAGCTTCGCCTGCGCGAGGCTGTTCAGGATGTCACGCGGCCCCTCGAGGTTGCCCATGAAGGCGACGACGCGACGCTGTCCCCACTTCGGCATGACGAAGTTGTAGGCGCGCGCCGTGGGCTCGAGCACGTGCTCCAGGAACCAGCGATTGAAGCGCAGGTTGAACCGGTTGAAGCGTTCGGGCTCCGCCGCCGCGGGCGAGGCGATGGCCAGGCTGAGGATCCCCGAGGCGAGCCACGTGGTACCCCTCATCGCGCGTCGTGGATCATCGGCAGGGGGACGCGCGGGCTCGAGCCGAGCGCGGCGCCGCGGACGGCATTCAGCACGACCCCGAGGACACGGGCCCGCAAGGTCCGCAGGCGGCCGAAGGCAGCGGCCACCGCCGCGCCGTTCGTCTCCCCGGCGCGGACGACGAGCACGACGCCCCCGGCCAGGCGGGCGAGCAACGCCGCGTCGGCCTGGCCGAGCACGGGCGGCGCGTCGATCACCACGTAGTCGTAGCGCCGAGAGAGCTCGTCGAGCAGGCTCGCCATCGCGGTCGAGTCGATCAGCGCGGCGGGCTCGTCGGGAACCGGGCCCGCGGGCAGGACGTCGATCCCATGGTCGGTCTCGCGGAGGAGCGACGGCAGGTCCGCGGCGCCGGTGAGGAAGCTGGTGGCGCCGTGCGTGCCCTCCTGCCGGAACACGCGGTGCAGCCGCGGGCGGCGGAAGTCGCAATCGACCAGGACGACCCGCCGTCCCGCGCCGGCGAGCGCGAGCGCCAGGTTCGACGCGACGCACGTCTTCCCCTCCCGCAGCCGCGCGCTGGTGACGAGCAGGCGCTGCGGGGGCCCGGCCGCGCTCCCCTGGAAGAGCGCGGCCCGGAGCCTCGCCACGGCGTCGGCGCCGGGCGATCCCGGGGCCTCGGCCGCGACCAGCTCCGGCGCCACCCGCATCCTCCTGCCGTTCGTCCGCCGCTCGCGGAAGAGCGGCAGCACCGCGAGCACCTCGAACCCGACGGAGCGCTCGATGTCTTCCACCGTCCGGAGCGGCCGGTCGCGCCGCCGTTGGACGGCGGCGAAGGCGAGGCTTCCGACGAGCCCGAGGCCGACGCCGAGCGCCAGGTCGAGCAACGGACGGGGGTGGGACGGCCAGGGCGGTACCGCGGCCCGGTCGATCAGCCGGGCGTCGGCGCCGCCCGGGGCGTCCTTGGCCCGTGCGAGGAGGCGCTCGTAGCGATCGCGGGTGGCGTCCACCTGCCCCTTCAAGAGCTCGGCTTCGACGGCGCGCTGGCCGACGTCGCCGACCACGGCTCGCTGGGTCCGGACCGCCTGCGCGAGCAGCGCCTCCTGCTTCTTCGCGGCTTCGAAGTCGGCGCGCACGGTATCGGCGAGCGCCTCCTGCGCCGTACGCAGCTCGCGCCGGAGGGCATCGATCTGCCCCTGCAGGCGCGCCCCGGGGGAGCCGTCGCCGAGGCGGGCCCGCTCGGCCTCGAGCTTCGCGACCTCCATGGCGAGGCCGGCGACGACCTGATTGCTCACGACCTGCGACAGCAACCCGGGGCTCGCGCTCGTCACCTGCTTGTACAGCGCCTCCTTCTCCATGCGCCGGCTCTGGGCCTTGGTGAGCGTGTCGTTCAGGTCGGCGAGCTTGCGGTACTCGAGGCTCTCCCGCGGATCGCCCGACAGCGCGGGATTGGCGCGCGTGAACGCCTGGAGCGCCTCCTCCGCCCGCGTCAGGGCGTCGTGCGTCACCTGGAGCTCGCGCTCGAGCACGGACCGCCATCGATCGCCGGACTCGCCCGCGCCCGCGACCGCCTGCGCGACGTACTCCTCGGCGAGCGCACTGGCCACGTCGGCGGCCACCCGCGGGCTCGGGCTCGTGAAGCTCACCTCGACGAGCGACGAATTGGCCCGCGGAACGAGCTCCGTCCCGGCCACCACACCATCGATCACCGCCTCGGCACGGGCGACGGAAGCGCCCGGGTCCTCCAGCACCGGGAGGCCGAGCTGCCGGCGCACGCGGGCCGTGGCCCGCGCCAGCAGGCGCGCAACGACGAGCGGCGGCGCCGGCAGCGGATCCTCCCCGGGCTCGAGACGGGCGAGGGCGCGCTCGGCGAGCGTGCGAGTCAGCGGCAGGACCGTCCCGCCGTTGCCGTCGACCAGGGCGGTCGCCCGGTAGACGGGGATCGGGACGAGCGTCGCCACGAGCGTGGCGGCGAACAGGATGACGAACACCAGACCCGCTCCCCAGCGGTGGTGACGGAGGACCTGGCGGTAGCCGGGCAGGGCCGCGGGCCGGACCGTCGCGGCGGTGCTGACGACGACCGCCGGCAGCTCCACGTCGCGTCGAGCCCGTCTCTCCATTCCTCCCCCGAAAAGAGCCACTTCTATGGAAGCCGCGCCGGAGTGTCAAACTTTTTGGCGCTCGGATCAGCGCCGCATCCCACAGCTCGGGAGCGCGGCCGGCATGCGGAACGCCTCGGGCGCGAGCCGGACGTTCGGACAGACGGCGATGGCGCGCTCGTCGGCCAGTGGCGCGGCGCCGAAGGCGTACACCGTCCGGTAGGGCAGGAAGAGGCCGTTCGTGCGGTGGAAGTCCGCAAAGCGAGCGCTCACCGTGCCGGCGCCGAGCGGGGGCAGCCTGAGCGGCCCGTCGACGTGAACCAGCAGGTCGCGGGCGTCGAAGCCGAGCCGGTAGCGTGCGCCGTCGCCGGCGAAGACGGCGCCCAGGCCCCAGGCCGCGCCCTCGGGCAGCTCGGGCGCCGGAAGCGGCGTCACCTGGACGCCGGGCAGGAGGAGGGCGTCGAGGTTCGCGACGGCCGTGAAGCGCGCGTGCGAGCGCAGCGGCGCGTCGGGCGCGGCGTCGACGCTCACCGGATTGTTGTCGACGAAGGCGCGGGTCATCGCTCCGTCGAACAGGTAGTGATCCGCGCCCGCCGCCGTGAAGATCGTCCAGGCGTATCGGTCGGGATAGAGGAAGGTGGTGCGCCAGCTCCACCTGCCGGGAGCGCCCACGAAGACCTCCGCCTCGACCTCCCGGACGACCGCCCGCAGCGGGCCGCCGCGGGCGTGGATCGCGCGGACGAGCGGCGGCCTGGGCGCGCAGCCGCCGGCGAGCGCCAGCGCGAGGCCGATGCAGGCAGCCGCCCTCGCGCTCACAGCGCTTCCTGACGTGCGAACCGGCCGGTGTAGACCGCGCTCCCCTCGCAGCGCTGGAGGACGATCTGGCACACGCGGACGCCGGCGTGGATGGCGAGCGGCCGGCCCGCCACGTTCGACATCTCGAGCACCTGGCGGCTCGTGACGCCCGGCGCGACGAAGGCCGAGGTCACGTGGATCATGAGCCCGAGCCGCGCGAAGCGGCTCCGACCCTCGAGCCAGCCGGCGATGTCGGGCGGCAGGCGCAGCCGCTCGCGGGTGAGGCCGTGGATGGTCTCGCCGGGCTTGAGGACGTAGGAGCCGTCGATCCGCTGCAGGCGGGTCACCGTGCGGTAGTCGGCGTCCTCGGTCAGGTCGATGACGGCCGGCCCGCCTTCCATGACACGGATGTCGTCGCCCAGATGGAGGTCGATCGACGCCGGTCCGATCTGATCGGGCTCGAGGGGCTCGATCGCGAGCCGGCCAGCGGCGATCTCGCGGAGGATCACGTCCCGCGTGAGGATCATCAAGCGAGTGTAGCAGAAGCGGCCGAGTGGTATAGAGGAAGCGAGGGTCGCCATGCGCTACGAGCACATTCTCGTGGGCGAGGACGCCGGCCTCGCCATCGTCACCATGAACCGCCCCGAGCGGCGGAACGCGCTCTCCGAGGCGCACATGACCGAGCTGACCCGGGCCTTCCGCACGCTCGGCGAGGCGGGCGAGGCACGCGCCATCGTGCTCGCCGCCGCCGGACCCGTCTTCTCCTCGGGGCACGACTTCGCCGACATGGTCGAGCGCGACCTCGACGGCATGCGGCGGCTGCTCGCCACCTGTACCGAGCTCATGCTGACCATCCAGCGCGCGCCGCAGCCCGTCGTCGCCCAGGTGCAGGGGGTGGCGACGGCCGCGGGATGCCAGCTCGTCGCCTCGTGCGACCTCGCGGTCGCCGCCGAGGAGGCGACCTTCGCCACGCCGGGCGGCAAGGGCGGCTGGTTCTGCACCACGCCGATGGTCGCCGTCGCCCGCGCCGTCGGCCGCAAGCGCGCGCTCGAGATGCTGCTCACGGGCGACGCGATCGACGCACCGACGGCGCTCGGGTGGGGCCTGGTCAACCGCGTCGTGCCGCGGGAGCGGCTGGAGGAGGAGACGCGCGCGCTCGCGCGTGCCGCGAGCCGCGGCAGCAGCGCGTCGAAGGCGCTCGGCAAGCGGGCCTTCTACGAGACGGTGGCGCTCGACGTCGAGGCGGCGTACGCGCGCGCGTGCGAGGTGATGGCGACGAGCGCCCTCACCGAGGACGGCCGCGAGATGATGCGCGCCTTCCTCGAGAAGCGCCCGGCCGTCTATCCGCCCCGCCGCTGACCCGCCGCCCCGTCCCCGAGATGCCGCCGACCGTCGCCTACTTCTGCATGGAATTCGGGCTCCACGAGGAGTTCCCGATCTACGCCGGCGGCCTCGGCATCCTGGCCGGCGACTTCGTCAAGTCGGCACGCGACCTCGGGCTTCCCGTGGTCGGCGTCGGCCTGCGCTGGCGGCACGGCTACTCGCGCCAGCGCATCCTGCCCGACGGGCAGCCGGTCGACGACTTCCCCACCTATCGCGCCGACTTCCTCGAGGACACGGGGGTACGCGTGCGGGTGCGCGTCGCGGCGCGCGAGGTCGAGGCGCGCGTCTGGCGGACGGAGCGCTGGGCCAACGCGCCCCTCTTCCTGCTCGAGCCCATCGCCGGCGAGGACGCCTGGATCACCCGGCGCCTCTACGAGCCGACGCTCGACTGCCGCGTGGCGCAGGAGATCCTGCTCGGCGTCGGCGGCATCCGTGCGCTCCGCAAGCTCGGGGTCGACGTCGACATCTACCACTTCAACGAAGGTCACGCCGTCTTCGCCGGGCTCGAGATGATCGCCGAGCGCATGGCCGCCGGCGCCGAGTTCCCGCGCGCCTGGGCCGAGGTGCGGGAGCGGATCGTGTTCACCACCCACACCCCGGTCGCCGCCGGCAACGAGGCGCACCCGCTCGCCGACCTCCTCCGGCTCGGCGCCTCGTGCGACCTCGTCGAGTCCGAGCTCCGGGCGATCGGCGGCGACCCGTTCAACATGACGGTGGCGGGCCTCAGGCTCGCGCGCCGCGCCAACGCCGTCTCCGCCCTCCACGCCGAGGTGTCGCGCGCGATGTGGCGCGACGTCGCCGGCGCCTGTCCGATCATCCCGATCACGAACGGCGTGCACCTCCCCACCTGGCAGGACCCGCGCATCCGCGAGGCCCTCGGCTCGGCGATGGGGCTCCGGGCGACGCACCAGACGCTCAAGCGCGAGATGCTCGCGGCGGTGGCGGAGCGAACCGGCGCGCGGCTCGATCCCGACGTCCTGACCATCGGCTTCGCGCGGCGCGCCGCCGGCTACAAGCGGAGCGACCTCGTCTTCGGCGACCCGTCGCGCATCGAACCGCTGCTCGCCGGGCGCCGGGTGCAGCTCGTGTTCGCCGGCAAGGCTCACCCCGATGACGCAGAGGGCCGGCGGATCGTCGCCAACCTCGTCGCGATGACCCGGCGGTACCCGGCGAGCGTGGTCTTCGTGCCGGACTACGACATGGGGGTCGCGCGCCTGCTCACGCGCGGCGCCGACGTGTGGCTGAACAACCCCATCCGGCCACTCGAGGCGTGCGGCACCTCGGGCATGAAGGCGGCGCTGAACGGCGGGCTCAACCTCTCCGTGCTCGACGGCTGGTGGCCCGAGGGTTGCCGGCACGGGATCAACGGCTGGGCGATCGGCGACGGGAGCTCCGGCGCCCCCGACCAGGACGAGCGCGACCGCGCGGCGCTCTACGCGACGCTCGAGAACGAGGTCCTCCCGGCCTACGCCGACCCCGGGCGATGGGCGGACATGATGCGGGCGAGCATCGCGACGGCGGAGGCGGGGTTCACGTCGGACCGGATGGTGCGCGACTACTTCGCGCGCCTCTACGCGGGGGATTAGCTCCCGGTCGCCGGTCGGCTCGCGCGCACTTCCGCGAAGACGGGCGCGTAGCACGGCACCGGCTCCGACTTGCCCGGCAGGTGCAGCAAGCCGGCGGGGACGAAGGGGACCGCCTCACGCACCTGCCGGCGCGTCTCCTCCGACACGAGGATGGCGGCGCCCTGGAGCTTCGTGTGCTGCTCGATGCGCGCCGCCACGTTCACGGCGTCGCCGATCGCGGTGTACTCCCGTCGTCGAGCGGCGCCGACGTCGCCCACCACGACCGTGCCGCTGTGGATGCCGATGCCCATGCGGAGCGGCGGCTCGCTGCGGCTCCGCCGGTCGGCGTTCAGCTCCGCGAGGGCGTCCTGCATGGCGAGCGCGCAGCGCACGGCGCGCTCGGCGTGGTCGGGCTGCGGCACGGGCGCGCCGAAGTACGCCATGATCCCGTCGCCGATGTACTTGTCGAGCGTGCCGCCGTGCGCGAAGATCGTCTCGACCATCCGCTCGTGGTACGCGTTCAGCATCTCGACCACCTGCGCGCTCGAGAGCCGTTCGCTGAGCGCGGTGAACTCGCGGATGTCGCTGAAGAGGATCGTCACCTCGCGGCTCTCGCCGGCGGCGGCGCCGTCGGCCAGCCGCTCGACGTGCGCGGCGACCTGCGGGGAGAAGTAGCGGCCGAGGCGCTCGCGCCGGCGGTGCTCGTCGGCGACGCTGTGGACGAGGTTGATGGTGCGCCGCGTGTTGTACACGCAGCCGGCGGCCACCCCGGCCATGACTCCGACCCCCCAGATCGTGAACTGCGTCCCGACCCCGGCGAGCACCAGCAGCAGCACCTCGAGCGCGGCACCGACCGCGAAGGCGAGGATGATGCGTGAGACGCGGAGCGAGAAGGCCGCCGCCATGACGAGGAGCATGTAGAAGGCCCCGCTGCTGGTGGCGAGCGGGGCCGCGCCCGGGTTCTTCTCCACGACGTCCCACGCGAGCAGGAAGGTGGACGGCATGTCGATCAGGACGATGTCCAGGCCGACCAGGCGCGCGGTGCGCTCCGAGCGGCGGGTGGCCCAGAAGACCGCCGCGGCCGCCGTCCAGTAGCAGGCGAACAGACGCACGTCGGACTGGAAGGCGCGCGCCCCCGGGATGACCTCGGGGACGAGGAGGTTCAAGGCGAAGGCGATGGAGATGCCGACGAAGCGGAACACGCCGAGCCAGCGCGTGCTCCGCAGGCGCTCGGCGGCGAGCGCGCGGCGGGAGGCCTCGGCGCCCGGGTCGGTCAGCGGCGGGTCCGTGCCGGAGATGGCGACGGCGGAGCGAGGGTTCACGTCGGCGTGGCGGACTCGCGGGGCACCGGCGCCTCCGCGATCGCCCACAGCGCGACGAGCGGCGTCACCAGCGCCGCCGCCAGCGCCGCGAAGGCGGCCTTGAAGAGGACGAACCGCCAGAAGGGCAGGCCGGCGACGCCCAGCAAACCGAGGGCGACGAAGGCGAGCGGCGCGAGCAGCGCGATGCATGCGACGCCGAGCGCGACGCCGCGGCGGGCCGTGGTCCGCGGCAGCCAGCCGAGCACCGGGTGAGAGGCACGCGTCCAGCCGAGCGACGCCACCTTGCCCGCGCGCAGGTGGCCGCGCACCAGACGCGTCGCGATGAGGCAGGTGAGGAGAGGCAGGAGGAAGCACGTACCGATCGTGTCGCCCATGATGCTCTGCTGCCCCCAGAGCGGCACGACGTCCACGCTGCGGAACATCGCCCCGGCGATGGCCGCGTTCAGGACGAAGTTGAAGACCGCCGCGCCCACGCCCTGCTCGAGCAGGAGGTAGCGGCGCACCGCGGGCGGCATGGGCGCGCTTATAGCCTGTCGTCGCCCCGCCTGGGTAGCCGAGGCGGCGCGCTTCGCGCTAAGGTCCGGCGCGGGGGCTCCGACGATGGCCGAGCACTTCGACCTGCTGATCCGCGGCGGGACGCTCGTCGACGGGACGGGCGCACCGGCGCGTCCGGGCGACGTCGCGATCCGCGACGGCCGCATCGCCGCGCTCGGCGCCGTGCCCGGGGCGGCCCGCCGCGTGCTCGACGCCGAGGGCGCCGTCGTCGCGCCGGGTTTCGTCGACATCCACACGCACTACGACGCCCAGGTCTTCTGGGATCGCATGCTCACGATCTCGCCGTGGCACGGCGTCACCTCGGTGGTGATGGGGAACTGCGGCTTCGGCGTCGCGCCGACGCGGCCCGCGCATCGCGATCTCGTGCTGCGCACCCTCGAGAAGGTGGAGGGCATGTCGCTCGACGCCCTGCGCGCGGGGATCGGCGCCGAGTGGCCCTTCGAGACCTTCGCGGAGTTCCTCGCCGCCATCGAGCAACGGGGCACCGCAATCAACGTCGGCGCGCTCGTCGGGCATACCCCCGTGCGCCTCTACGTGATGGGCGAGGAAGCGACGGAGCGCGAGGCGACGGCGGAGGAGATCGCGGCCATGCGCCGGCTCGTCGCCGAGGCGCTGCGCGCCGGTGCCGTCGGCTTCGCGACCTCCAAGTCGCCGACGCACGTCGGCTGGGAGGGCCGCCCGGTGCCGAGCCGCGTCGCCGCGTGGGAGGAGATCGAGGCGCTGGCCGGCTGCCTCGCCGAGGGCGGCAACGTGATGCAGGCGACCCTCGGGCCGGGCCTCTTCCTCGACGAGTTCGCGGCCATCCAGCAGCGCACCGGCAGGCCGGTCAGCTGGACGGCGCTGCTCGGCGGCATGCTCGGGCCCGACGGCCACCGCGCCGTCCTCGAGCAGTCGGCCGCCATGCAGGCGCGCGGCATCCGGGTGATCCCGCAGGTGTCCTGCCGGCCGCTGATGGTGGAGTTCAACCTGCAGGCCCCCTTCCCGCTCGAGCCCATGTCGGTCATGAGGCCGGTGTCCCGGGCGGATGCCGCCGGCAAGCGCGCGATCTACGCCGACGCCGAGTTCCGGCGGTCACTTCGGGAGAAGATCGATGGCGGGCGGCTCGCCGAGGCGTTCCGGAGCATGCAGATCACCGAGCACCCTGCCGACCCCTCGCTCGCCGAGCGCCGGCTCGCCGAGGTCGCGGCGGAGCGCGGCGTCCATCCCGTCGACCTGGCGCTCGACCTCTCGCTCGCCTCGGGGCTCGAGACACGCTTCCGTCTGGCGGTGCTCAATACCGACGAGGCGGTCGTCGCCGAGCTGCTCCGCCACCCGGCGAGCATGCTGGGGCTCTCGGACGCCGGCGCGCACGCGAGCCAGCTCTGCGACGCCTGCGCACCGACCGAGCTGCTCGGCACGTGGGTCAGGGAAAGGAGCGTCCTCTCGCTCGAGGAGGCGGTGCGCAGGCTGACGGCCGAGCCGGCAGAGGTCTTCGGCATCACCGACCGCGGCCGCCTCGCTCCCGGCCTCGCCGCGGACGTCACCGTCTTCGATCCCGCCACGGTGGGCTGCCGGCCGCTCCGGCGCGTGTACGACTTCCCCGCCGGCGCGGATCGTCTCGTCTCGGACGCGGTCGGCGTCCGCGCCGTCGTCGTGAACGGCGTGGTCATTCGCGAGGACGGCCGCGATGCCGTCGACCCCGAGGGCCCCTTGCCGGGCCGCGTGCTCAGAGGAGGCCACGCCGAATGACCTACCCGATCATCTCGGCCGACTCCCACGTGACCGAGCCCCCGAACGCCTACCTCGACAACATCGACCCGAAGTTCCGCGACCGCGCGCCGCACCTCCAGCACATCGAAGGGATGGGCGACATCTTCGTCATCGAGGGGATGAAGACGCCGATCCCGCTCGGCATCGTCGCGGCCGCCGGCAAGCCGGCGGAGGAGATCCGCCTGATGGGCACGCGCTTCGAGGACCTCCACCGGGGCGGCTGGGACCCCGAGGCGCGCATGGCCGATCAGGCGCGCGACGGCGTCGCGGCCGAGGTCGTCTACCCCACGGTCGGCATGGCGATCTGCAACCATCGCGACCTCGACTACAAGAAGGCGTGCTGCGACGCGTACAACCGCTGGCTGGCCGCGTACTGCGCGCCGCACTCCGACCGGCTCCTCGGCGTCGGCCAGACGGCGATGCGCACACCGGCCGAGGGCATCGAGGACATCCGGGCGATCCAGGCGATGGGTCTCCGCGGCGTGATGATGCCCGGGCACCCCGGCGTCGAGGACTACGACTCGCCCGCGTACGACGAGTTCTGGGAGGCGGCGATCGACCTCGGGCTGCCGCTCTCGTTCCACATCCTGACCACCCGGGAGACGACGCCGACGCGGGGTCCCCGGATGAACGCCTTCCTGTCCGTCATCCGCGGCTGCCAGGACATCATGGGAACGCTCGTCCTGGGCGGCGTCTTCGAGCGCCACCCGAGGCTGCGCGTCGTCTGCGTCGAGGCCGACGCCGGCTGGGTGCCGCACTACATGTACCGCATGGACCACGCCTTCAAGCGCCATCGCAACTGGCTGCCGCCCGGCCAGGCGCTCTCGAAGCTGCCGTCCGAGTACTTCGCCGAGAGCATCTACACGACGTTCCAGGACGACTGGGTCGCCTTCAAGAGCGTCGGCATGATGAACTGGCGGCGGCTCATGTGGGCGAACGACTTCCCGCACAGCGACTCCACGTGGCCGTGGTCGCAGCAGATGCTGGCCGAGCACACCGGCGAGCTCACCGAGGCGCAGCGGCGCGCGATCCTGTGCGAGAACGTCGCCGAGCTCTATCGGATCGATCTGGCGGCGCTCGGTTAGAGATGGACATCGGCGTTCTCGCCGTCGCCGGGCCCGGCCGGTCCGCCGACACCGCACGACGGCTCGAGGCGCTCGGCCTCCACACCGTGCTCTTCCCCGACAGCCAGAACCTCGCGCCCGAGGTGTGGGGCCAGCTCATGCTTGCGGCGAAGGCCACGACGCGGATCCGTCTCGGCCCCGGCGTCACCAACTCGATCACGCGCGATCCCGCGGTCACCGCTTCCGCGGCGCTGGCCCTCCAGGTGGAGAGCGGCGGCCGCGCGGTCCTCGGCATCGGCCGCGGCGATTCCTCGGTGCAGCGGATCGGCAAGCGCGAGGATCCCGTCGCGAGCTTCGAGCGCTACCTGACGGCGGTGCAGGCCTACCTGCGCGGGGAGGCCGTCGACCGCGACGGCTTCGCGAGCCGCCTCGAATGGCTCGAGCACACCGACGTCCCGAAGGTGCCGGTCGAGGTCGCGGCCACGGGCCGGCGCGTCGTCGAGGTGGCCGCTCGCCGTGCCGATGCCGTCTGCCTCGCCGTCGGTGCGGATCCGCAGTACGTCGCGAGTGTCCTGGAGCGCGTTCGCGACGCGGCGCGAGCCGCCGGCCGCACGCTCCGCTGCGGGGCGTTCGTGAACGCCGTCATCCACGACGACGTGCCCGTCGCGCGCGACGCCGTCCGCGGCTCGGCCGCGAGCTTCGCCCGCTTCTCGGCGTTCCGCGGCAGCGATCTCACGCGCCTGCCGGCGCCGCTCGCGGCGGCCGCCCGCTGGCTCCGCGAGCACTACGACATGCGGCAGCACACCCGGACCGGGGTGCCGCACACGGCGGGCATCAGCGACGAGTTCGTCGACTGGTTCGCGATCGCGGGCCCGGTCGATGTCGCGCGCGAGCGGTTCCGGCGGCTCGCCGCGCTCGGCCTCGACTTCTGCTACGTGATCCCGGGCTCCACGGGCATGCCGCGCGAGGTGGCGGTGACGTCGCTGGTGCAACTCGGGCAGGAGGTCGTCCCTGCGCTGGGGTGATCGACCCGCCCGAAGCCCGGAGCCGGCTCTCCATGGATTGCCGCGTTCGGTGATACGCGCAACGTTACGAATGGGTCGCCTGATCCAGATGTTCGTGTGGCGGCCGGTTGCTAGTGGCAATGCGGCGGGGCGGGCTCACGCCCGCCAGCGACCGCATTGGCCTCGAAGCCGGACGAACCGGCGAGCGGTTGCGCTTCTCGGTATAAGCGCCGTTCTGGGTTACGGCGCTCGCGTCGAGGCGTGGGTCACCGTGACAGGCGGACCCCTCATCAGCTCCTTCGACGAAGCGTATAGCCTTGTTGAGGTTGAAGACTCCGTGGTCGTGTCGGGGAGGGAGCACGACGCATTCGGCACGACGCAACTCACGGTTCGCGCCTTTGACCGGATGTCGGGACAGCCGCGGTGGAGGAAGTGGCTCGGATTCTCAGCCGAGGCTGTGGCATCAGTGGTACGCCTGGGGTCGACGGTGGCCGTTGGTGGTACGGTCGATCATGCCTTCGCGGTGGTGTGTCTCGACGCCGCCGATGGCCGCGAACTCTGGCGCGCCGGTATCCGCGGCGGGGCGAGTGGGATCAACGTGTCAAACGCCGCGCGGCGGCTGGTGGCCGCGGGTGACGGCGACGTCGTGGCGGTGGGACATCTGACTGACCCCCGCTCTGATGGTTTGGGTTCAGTCCAACAGGTCGTTGTCGTCCGCCTCGCGGCCATGGACGGACACGAGCTCTGGAGGACTGAGGTTGGGCCCCATGAGACGGGCGAGGCCGATGGCCTCGACGTCGCGATGACTCCGGAAGACGATGTTGTTGTCGGCGGATTCATCGTGAATGGAGCGGGAGACCTCGATGGGGTAACGGCCAGGCTCGCCGGCGGATCAGGCCAAGTTCTTTGGGCTACGTCCGCGGGATCGCCGCCGAACGATCGCGTGGCCGCCGTGCGGGTGGGGTCATCGGGAGACGTGTTCGTCGCCGGCGAGAAGCCGGTACCGAACGAGCGGCGCACTAATTTCTTTGTCGCCCGGCTCGGCGCGAATGATGGGCAGCCGGTGTGGACCCGGGAACTCCCGAGCACGGTTGGGAGTGGAAGGGCCGAGGCGCTGACGCTCGACCCCATCGGTGACGTCGTCGCAGCGGGAACGATCGTCAACCCACAGAACAACCCCGCGTTTCCGACCGCGTTTGACTTCACCGTCGCCAAGCTCGCCGCGATGACCGGTGAGCTCAAGTGGATCTTCAGCGGCAGCGGGACTGCCTCGAACAGCGGAGATATCGCCCACGCGGTCGCCACGGACGGCAACGGCGACGTATACGCGGCCGGTGAGGTCGATGACACGGGAACCGGCATCGATTTTGCCGTCCTGAAGCTCAACGGCGCCACTGGCCAGGTTCTTTGGAATGACACGATCGATGGGTCGTTCGGGGGAGTGGTTGAGGGCGACATCGCCGTCGGAGTGGCCGTTGGCACCCCGCCGAACGTCTATGCGTGGGGGCGGACGAAGAATAATGGCACCGGCGTCGACTGGACCGTCGCGACGATTGACACCTCGACCGGGACGCTGGGCGGTGTGACGCTGGTCCCGGTCTGCAACACGGACCTCGAGTGTGCCGACACGGACGCGTGTTCGGCGGAGGCGTGCACAACGGTCGGATGTTCGATCTCTCAAGCCGTGGATTTCGAGGTCTGTCGCGTCTCGGGCGCCGCGACCGCGCTCGACGAATTGCCCGGGCTGCTGCAATCCGTCCAGCGTGCGCACCCACAACTGAAGCGGCGCATCCTCAGACTGCGTCGGCTCACGCAGCGTAGCCGGCGAACACTGAGGCAGCTTCTTCGCGCTCGGCGGATCGCCGGCACGAGGGCCCTTCAGAAAGCCGAGAGGCGGCTGCAGCGGCTCAAGTTCGAGATCGTGGCCCTGCCCGTCGGTGACGATGAACGCGTAGCGCTGCTGAGGACCATCTTGTGCGCGCCAATTCCGGACCCGCCCTCTTGCACACTCCGCTACCTGCGATGGACACCACCCTGATCACCGGCGCCACGGGGTTTCTCGGGAGAGGCGTCATCACGAGCCTCTCATCCGGCGATCCCGAGAGTCACTGATCGTTGTCATTCGGACGCGAGACGATCGACGTTCCAAGAGCGCTACGCCCGCTTGATGCGGGACCTTCCGGGCTCCGAGCGAGGCCGCCTATCGGGGATACAGGGCGATGCATGGTACCGAAGTTCGCCCGGCATACGCAGACGCATCAGCTGACCCTCGAGCGGGCCGATCGGGTCTTGCACATGGCCACCTCGACTAGGTTCGATCTATCGCTTTCGGAGGCCTGCGATGCAAACGTGGCAGCACGCACGAGGCGATCGCGCTCTGTCGCCTCATCGCTGCACGGGGCGGAGCGGGTCGCCTCGACTATCTGAGCACGGGCGTACGTCGCGGGATGCCGGACCGACGTGGAGGTGATGAAGGTCGGGCCGATGTGATCTCACGGGTCATCCCGGCATTTCGTCACGGGAACGCTCCAGGGAACTGCGATCCCACTTGCCCAGGTCCGCTGCCGCCTCATACGTCGTCTGAAGGAAATCGAGAAGCGTGTCGTCTGGAGAATCGGACTCCCGGACGACGTCGTATGGCAGTACGAATTCCCGAAGCTCGCCGCTGTAGAAGGCCGCGCCGGGTCGGACCCTCGCCTGCGAGAAACCCGCCGGCTCCGGATACGCATATGAATAAAACGCCGCAGAGGGAACCGAACCCCCACCAGGCCAAAATCCGCAGCTGCTGACTTCGTGGGAGTACGCCTCCCGCGTCACCCAATCGGGCAGGTTGGGGATACCGCCCGGATGCTCGGGAGCGCGGCGCCCGGAAAAGCGCGTGACTGCCAGGTCCGGGGCACCCCAGAAAAAGTGTACGGGGCTGCACTTTCCGATGAAGCGCGCGCGGAACTCCTTGAAAACCCGGTCGGCCTGCACGAGAACCCGCCAGAATCGGTTCGCGTATTCCCGATCGTACGCTCGGTGAGCTTCGTCCTGGTCGAACGGAATGGGATCGGGCAGCTCGTTTGGTCGCTTGCGGATGTCCACCCGCAAATCAAGCGTGG